>Ga0114977_10001628_pt1 | contig 14728 bp, 9 predicted proteins | sample S_130805_MF_Meta_FD_87026 | JGI IMG/M metagenome (GOLD analysis project Ga0114977, IMG submission 87026) | Freshwater microbial communities from Lake Simoncouche, Canada to study carbon cycling - S_130805_MF_MetaG | ecosystem: Environmental > Aquatic > Freshwater > Lake | place: Lake...
AAAAATATAAAGGCAGAAATGCAGACAAAAGTATCAACAATTAGTGGATTGCTATTGAAACTAAGAAAAACAAATGATAAAAATAATATTTATAGGGAGACTATGGAAATATTTCACGATGCGAATTTTGTTAAGAATATGGATACAAATAAATATTTATTGTGTTTTAATAATGGTGTAATTGATTTTAAGAAAAAAATCTTTAGAGATGGATATCCTCAAGATTATATTACTAAAACTACAGAAATTAATTACGTTGAATACAATGCTGATAATACAGAAATTAAGAGCATTACTGAAGACATTTTATCATTTATGGAAAAGCTATTTCCTATTCCTGAATTAAACCGATATATGTGGGACCATTTGGCTTCTTGTTTAATTGGAACAAATATGAATCAAACATTTAATGTTTATTTTGGTAGTGGAAGTAATGGTAAATCAATATTAACTGATTTGATGACGCAAACACTCGGTGAATATAAAGGAACTGTACCGATTACATTAGTAACTGAAAAGCGAAATAGTATTGGTGGAACATCATCAGAAATTATGCAATTAAAGGGTATAAGATATGCTGTTATGCAAGAGCCTACTAAGGGCGTAAAGTTAAATGAAGGTATTATGAAAGAGTTGACCGGTGGCGACCCGATTCAAGGAAGAGCTTTATACTGCGAAAGTGAAACATTCGAACCGCAATTTAATTTGGTAGTTTGTACAAATAATTTATTCGAAATTGGAAGTAATGACGATGGTACATGGAGACGTATTCGTAAATGCGATTATTTATCAAAGTTTGTTGATGAAGGTGAAGAGCACACGGATGATACTCCATATGTGTTTACGAAGGACAAATCTTTAAAGGATAAATTGCCTAAGTTTGCTCCAGTGTTTGCTAGTATGCTAGTAAAGCGTGCGTTTGAGACAAATGGAGTTGTTATTGATTGTGATATTGTGATGGAAGCATCGAATAAATACAGAAAAGGTCAGGACCATATTGCTGCGTTTGTTACTGAAAATGTTTGTAAGACTGGTAATGCTAAGGATTTAATTAAGAAGACTGAATTAGTAAATCAATTTAAGTTCTGGTTTCAGTTGGAGCAAGGACAGAAAAATGTTCCAAAGGCACAAGAGTTATACGATTATATGGATAAGAAATTTGGTCTTCATAAGACAACTGGATGGCATTGTGTGAAGATTATTTATCCAGAGGCTACGGATGAGATGAATGATTTACAAGGCAACGATAATTAAGTTTTATAAATTTATGAATTAATAAATTTTATAAAAATGATTGAACTATTGAATTAATAATAAAAATATTTTTTCTTATTAATTTTTGTTAAAAAATGTTAAAAAATGTTAAATATTTGTATACACGTTTTTAGGTAACAATTCTGTTGTTTGATTATATAAATGTATGATTTGTGTTAATAACCACGATGAAATAAATGGATAAATAATTAGTAAAACTAAAATTACTATTTTTAATTTAATTGATAAATTCGTTGGAATAACAAAACAACAAATAATATATGAAACGACAACAACAGCATAAAATATAAAAATAATTATATAATATTTTTTTAAAGATTCGATTCCTTGTTCTTCATAATATGTTTTTCTATCATTGGTTACAATATCACTCTTCATAATTTTCAATTTGTTTTCTAGTTCAATATTTTCCTTCAAATAATCTTGATAGTATTCATATATATTACTTATATTGATTAATAAACCATCATATGTATTAATATTACGTGTTTCATCAATAACTATTTTATTTACATCTTGTTCTATAGTGGTTGTTATTTGTTTTGCCTTGGCTTCTAATTCTGACTCTTTATATTCAAGATATGCTGGTTCACCTTCTAAATATACAAGATAATTTTTAAATGATGTTTCAACTTGTGTCGGAGCTGTTATAAGATTTGTTTTTGCCGCTAAATAGGTTTTTCTTAATTGATTAATTGTTTTCTGTCTTTGACAATTTTCATCACAACTTAACGCTTTTGTAGCTTTATCTATGAAGCTATTTAAGCTATTTTGTTGAGTATTATTAACATTTTTTATATTTTTTTTATATTTGGTATTTTCTTGAACTAATTTTTGATTTTGTTTTACTAATTGATTATAATTTTTTTGACAACTCATATTATATTATACAATTATAAGATTTTTAAAAAAATTACCAAAATTTAGAACTATTTTGCGGTTTAACATTATTCCCTAAAATAACATCCGATTTATTATAATTAGTAGCATGTTTTGTAAAAATGTCAGATACAAATGATTCGGTACTTGTAGCATTTGTACTTCCGCTTTCGCTTGTGCTTGATGCTGTCGTTATAGTTGTTGAAGCTGTAGAATTACTAACTATACATTGATTTACGCTTACATCATAAATTAAACCAGTAGGGCAACAAGCTTCACCTACACAAGTTCCGCTACTACCGTCGGTGCTTGCCCACGGGTCACTACCATCACTTGAATTTGCTACAGGAGCAGATTTCGTGTCAAAATACCAGGTATATTCTTGATAATTCATAGAATCTCGTGACAAAATAGACATAAATTTTTCCCATAAATAATATGAGCCTATAACTGTTATAATTATGACTAAAATATAATAAATTGAATCAGGTAATATACCCTTATTTTTTAATAAAGAAAGTATAAGAACTGGTATTAAAATATAAATAATATTTTTCATTAAATCACTATGTTCGGCATATTTTTGTCCATAATAATTATTAATTTCTACAAGACGAATTTTATTGTTTTTTTCTTGTTCTAATAATTCTAAACGTTTTTTCGATTTGTTTAATTCTTGTTCAACAATTTCAATCGCTTTTGTTTGTTCTACTAATGTATTTGTAGAGTTATATAAAGAAGTTTTAAAAAAATCATTTACACCACCCAATGTTTGATATAAATTAACACGCATATTTGAAATATTATTAATTTTAGAAATCATTTGTTGCTGTTGGTCAGATGATATATCCGGTTCATTTTCCAAATTGTTAAATAATTCTTGCTCCAATGTTTGTAAAGATTGAATATCATTTAATATCTGAGTATTATTTTCTTCCATATCAGGTAAATTATTTGTATTCGAAGTCATATTATATAATTTATAACAAGATAATTAAATAATATTATTATTTTTATTTATATAATATTCATTGATAATAACACGGTTCCTACGGCTAAAGTAGTCCAAAACATATATTTATAGTTTTCCTGTAAAACAATTATATCACTATCATTTAATATATTTTCAACATTTGTATTTACAGCTGAATTATAAGAATTGATTTTTTCATCTGTTTTTTTGTATTGATTTAAATACTTTCCTAATTGTAATGTATCTATTGCTGATTGAGAGGTTACTTTAATATCGCTTAAATTTAATTTGCCGTTTAAATTTACTATTTTATTTGCTAAAAGTTGTAGTTTTGTTTGGAGTTGTTCTAGTTTTGCCTTTTGAACACTATTTATTTTTAAATTATTCATATTACCTCCTACTTGTTGTCCAGAACTGACATAATTTTGATACTGTAATGTATCAATATTTTGTATTAAAGAACTTACACCAGCAGGCAATGGTTGAACAACTTTATTTCTTAAATAAATGTCGGTATTTGTGTTAGGTTGCCTAGCACTATTTGGATACATTTCACTTGTTTTTGGATAGCAAACACTATTTGTATTATCAAATACAAAACCTCCACAACTTTGATTATTATTACACGCTGTTTGACAAGTATCAGCTGTAGCATTGCCAAAACTGGTCCCAGCTATATCTTGTCCTGTTGAATCATAACCCGGAATTTTTGTATAATTAGTTCCTAATTGAATATTTGAATCTGGATATGTATATAATTTAGAATCTTGGTCGATATAAGATAATTTCTCCATATTACCTGGAATACCGACACTACTTATTTCATATAAAGAATTTGCGTTTAGACCACCTCCAATATTACCATCAGCCATTTTTTGACAATTTATACCTGTTTGATAAGTATATAGCACAAGATTTCCGTCAGCCTGCATAATTAAAACTAAATCACCTTTTGTAGAACTTAAAAATTCACCAGGATTCAATACAGAATCAATTGGCATCCAATTTTGTTTGAATTTATTTTTAGATGAGACCATTAAAGGATTGCCTTTTTGTTGTTTACCTGTTGTTCCGGTTTGCCATATTAATCTTTGATTATCATTCGGTCCACTACCCAAATAAATACGCATATTGCCGTCATCTTGAAGAATTAAAAAATAACTTGTTTCGGGTGTGTCAGTTGTATAAATTGCGTTAGACCAGTCACCACCACTCCATGAACCATCGCTAATCTTAGTACAATTTTTAGCTATACCATATTTTTTAGCAGCACTCAAATTATTACTTGTAAAACATTGTGCGTTTTGACCTGTATTCGATGATTGTAATCCATAATATGTAGCACCAATTGATGAGGCTGCTTGTTGACAAGTAGCATTCGTATATGGACGTTTTCCGTTATTATAAGCAGTCATAGCTCTATTTTTTGTATCTTTATAGCAACCAATATAATTGTTTGGAGGTGGAGTGTTATTTGGAGTTGAAAACACAGCAGTTCCATTTGAATTATTCACACTTAGAGAACCATTCTCGAAACTAGCACTATTTCCTGGTTGTTTATCAGTTTTTGAAGACCATAAAGCTGTTTGTCCGGATACAGCATATGATATACCATTACTTCTTGAAATAATCGGGTCATTTGATACCGCACAATAACCTGTCGATGTAGTTGGATTTACATTTTGTAATGCAAAATATTTATATCCATCGTCAATTGCGGCTTGTTGACATGTACCATATGTATAAGTTCCATTTGAGTTATTGCCTGAAGACAATGATATATTTGCTAGACAACTCCATCTATCAACTGTCCCAGTAAAAGTTATTTGAAATGGACCACTTGTTGTAATATTAAAAGTTTCTGTATAAGTTGTCCAAAATCCCGAAGATGGAGTAACATTAAAAGTTTGGGTTGCTTGCGATGGTGTTGAATTAGTACTAATAATTGTAATAACTAGTGGATTACCGAACATAGTAATAGCAGAAAAAGATAAAGTATATGTTCCAGCTGTTAAATTTAAAACTTGATAAATATAACTAGTACCAGCCATTGCGACACATTGATTACCGCCTGGATAAGGAATTTTAATCCATGGTGAAAAAATAGAAAAATTATTAAACATATAAGCATTAAAATACCATCCAGGAACAGCTGTATTTGTATCAGTATAAACTTTGTAAGAATTATTAGATAATACAGGTTGTGAAAAATTTCCATTTACAATCGTAATATTAGTGGGTGGGGGTGGCGTATCTCCTATAAATGTCATTTTTGTAGGTACATCCGAATAACATCCTAAATATTTTGTTACTGGATTACTTATAATTGAATTTACAAAAACGTTCTCTCCTTCGTTGCCACAACTTTGTCCTTGAGTCATTGATGTTCCTACAATTAATGGTGGAGTAGTAGGTAATTGTGTGCCTTCAGTATAGGTTGAAGAAAATGGTATATTTACATCGACAAACTCTTGTTGTGAAGGGCAACCATTCATTCCAGCAGTAGCTTTATAAACTTCAAAATTGGCGTAAGGTTTTGCTACACCTTTATTAGTAACATAGCAAATTGTTCCATCTGAAAACTTAATATTTTTGCTTATATATGGATTATTTGACCCGGTTCTACTTATATATGTATTAACAGAATCGGTAATTTCACTATATAATTGTTGATATTCTTCTAAAGCTTGATTGAAATTATTCTTTAAAGTTGTAATATTGTTTTCTTGATGTGGAGATAGTTGTGCTTGTAGTAAAACATCTTTAGATTGTTGAGTTGTATTCATTTCTGGACCGTTTTGAAGAGAGAAACCTTCCTTCATGGTATTTGTAATCATGTTTTTATTCTGTGCCCTTTTAAATTTATTACCTTGATTAAGAGAATAAGACTGATTTAACGTTGATTCATTATAGTTATTTTTTGTGTATAAATTTGAATTATCCCATATTTTATATTCTTTTGACATGTCTTTTTCTTTAATTATACTTTCCATTAATATAAATATATACTAAATTTATATTAATAATATTAATATTAATATTATTAAAATCTAATAAAAGTAGAAATAAAATAAAACTACTAGTAAAATAATAAATCCGCAAGTAATGTGTTTATGTTCACTATCAATTAGCTTGCCTCCCATTTGATTTGTAAATTCATTTGATACATTTGATGGTAAACACAATATTATTAGCACTATAATAACAAAGGCAACAAGAAGATATTTATATACAGCATAGTTTTTATTAACTATTAATGTGCTGTTTGTTTGTGCTTCAGTAATATCATCAAATTCTTTTAATTGCATCTCTATTTTATGTCTTTCAGACACAAGGGTTTTATAATTTTTAGTTAATGCTTCGCTTTGCTGTTGCCTTTCTTCCACTTGTTTTTCATAGATTGGTTCTCCTTTGTCTATTTGTTGCGTTAATTTCGTATTTAAATTCATTAATTGTTGATTTAATTGTTTTAAAGTATTTAAATAATATACTTCTGGAGGAACAATCGCACTTGAGGATTTTTTCAGTGATAATTCTCCGTTTACATCTTTCATTAACAAACAAGTACTACCGTTTACAAAATTAGCCCCAGTACAACTTGAATTAGCAGAGCATTTATCTTTACAACTATTTATATTATTTGTTTGACTAGGATTAACTAGAGTATTTTGACCATAAAAAGTATTTTGTAAAATAACATATTCTGAATTTCCACTAGCATCTTGCGTTTCACTCTTTGTTTTGAGATAATTTATATAATTAGAACGTGCTTGGTTGTATTGTGTTAAAACATTATTATATTCTTTACTAATTTTCTCTAAATTTAAAATAACTGAACCAGTATTATTTTCACCTTGATTTTTATTTATATTTGACATTATATATAAATAAAAAGAAAACAAAAAAATTATTTTTTAAATCTATAAAAATATAAAAAACTATATATACCTATGCTAAAAGTTGATATGGTTATTATTAAAAAATCATAGGATGTATCCTGTGTGTATTTTTTAACACTTAAATTATTATCTATATAATCTATATTATCTTTACAATCTTTACAATCTTTACAACCATTATTTATTAATTCTCGCATTTTCTTTTTAAATACATAATTTTCACAGTCCTTCTTGATAGAATCGTAGTATTTATTGTTAGTTTTTATTATGTATTCATTATATGTTGAATAATTAGGTAAAGGTCTAAAATTATTTCTTATTTTCAAAAACATTTTATTTAAAATATAAAATGTTTTAATTTTAAGTTAAATAACTTATAATTTATACAATGGGAGCAGCTACAGGATTTGAATTTTGCCCTTTAAATATTTTTGTAATTAAAACTATTGAAAAAACTAAACCTAATCCTAAAGAGAAATTTTTTAAATATTGTAAATTATACAAATCTTTGTAATTACTAATCATCGTATCTGAACCATCATATGTATCCTCAACTATTCCTAATTTTTGCTTAAGAACCGAGTTACGTTCTTTAAGAGTTTCGATTAATTTATTTAATTCTTGATAATTACTATTAAGTTCATTTATGTTTTTATCAACATCTGTTGAAATTTTAAGAAGTTTTGTATATATTTCTTGTATGTTATTTTTAATGTTTTCATACATTCGTTGATTTTCGCTAATTTGAGGGTTCATATTATAAAAAACAAAATATTTATTAAAGTCATCTAAAATTGGTCCTAATTGCCTTTGAATTGTATCTAATTCTGATAAAAAAACACTTGGTTTTGGAAACCTATCTAAAATATTACTTTTTTTATAACTGTCTAATAAATCCATATTAATATATACAAAGCAAATTAATATTTATATTTACTGTTAATTATAAACCTAAATGCAAACTCTATAATACAGTGCTTTAATGGAAGTTTTACTAGCCCTAGTAATTTCACACACTTGACCTGGTCTTAAACCTATTACTTGTGCTACTGGGTCAAATCTCGAAATTTCTGGAAATTCGTTTCTATTCTTTATATTATATTTCAACATAACATCGCTAATTTCCTTATTTGTCATAACACGATGCGGTGGGACAAGAACGTGGTGTAAAATATTAAATTGTAATCTCTTTATATTCTGGATAACAATGAATATTCCATCTTTCTCCCAAATATGTTTTAATTCGTTTATCAATGTTTCGTTCATATCTTCTTTGATAATAATAAACAATGTGTCTTCTTTTGTCAATATTTGTTCGAGATTAAATAAATCATCAATCATCTCTTCAAGGTTTTGTTTTTTAATTAATTTTGCTAAATAATAACTAATATAAATCTTACTTTTTCTATTTGTGGTTTCATCTTCGACATCTTTTTCTAAAAGCATATCCAATTGATTATTTTGTAACATAGAATTTACCTCATTAATACTAAAATTTGCGTAATCGCCTACGTTATAATTTTGTCTTTTCATTAAATCTAATACATTTTTTCTAGAAGTATAAACGGACGAGATTAAACTGCTAGTAGAATTCTTATTTTTATTGCTGGGTGCTTGTTGGCTCTTCATATTATATATTATAATAATATCATTATAATATATTTTTAATTCAATTTTATTTAAATATTAATAATTTTTCTGGTCTCTGAATTGGAACTGGAACTTGAATTATCTTTGTTGTCATTATTAGAATTTTTGGATTTATCTTCTTTTGTTTCATCCACATTCAATATACTTGACTGTGGTTCTGGTTCAGCAAATGTTACTTCTTTTGATTCTGGTTTCAAATCACTATTTACAAGTGTATTTTGATTATCTAATGAAGCAGGTATAAATGGAATATTTAGTGATTGTTTAGGAGGCAAAACTATTTCACCTGTAGGCAAAACTTGAGACCCTGTAGGTAATTCTTCGCCTTGAACTATTATTGGTGACTCTGGACTAAATTCAGGTGACACTGGACTTAATTCGGGTGAAGGTGGTTTACTAAAATCTGGTGACTGCGGAGCATATTCTGTAGCTCCAAATGAGTCTTCATATTCTGCGTAATTTGATGCAACAAATGGATCAGTATCGGGTGATTCAGATGGGTAATATGACGCAGCAAATGGGTCCTCAAAAGTCTGTTCAATATTTTTATTTTCTGTAGTAGGCAAAACAGGGTTTTCATTTGGAATGATAAATTTATTAACATTATCTATTTTATTATTAATCTCTTTTGCATACATCGAAATAATATTTTTAATGTCTTTTTCTTCTGTTTTAAGCAATTTATTGATGTTATTTGAGTAAGACATACTTGTTAATTGGTCTACATTTTCATCTGTGATAATTCTCATTTGAATATTCATTGTTTGTAATTCGTGTATCAATAATTTAAAAGAATAGGGTATTTTTACTATACTAAATGAACGACCAAATTTACTTATATTTTTAATATTCATGGTTCCATCCGGATTTGTATGGAAGTTGATGGGTCCATCGGCAAATGGACTTAAAAATATATTTTTCGCATCATTGTAAATAGCTATTGCTCCTGATTTATTACAAACAGCCATATAATATTCATCACCTCTTACTAAAAATGATTCATTCAAAAAATACGATAAACCGTGAGCAAGAACCCCGTCACGTTCCATCTCTCCAATACGAAGACCACCATCATTGGCTCTTCCTTGAACCGGTTGCCTTGTAAGTCCAGTATTCGGTCCTCGAGCACGATAATTGATTTTATCCTTAACCATGTGTTTTAAACGCATATAATATGTAGGACCAATATAAATATTCGACTCTAATTGTTCACCTGTCATACCGTTATACAACAATTGATTACCCGTTGAATGAAAACCGGCTTCCACAAGCATTTTCCCATACGTTTGATGATTGGAACCTTTCACTTGAAACGCAGTACAGTCTCCAAACATACCATAATTAGTACATGCTTTGCCAAATAAACATTCTACAATTTGCCCGATAGTCATACGAGATGGAAGAGCATGTGGATTAATAATTAAATCAGGTCTAATTCCATCAGGAGTAAAAGGCATATTTTCCTCTGGAATAATTAAACCAATTGTACCTTTTTGTCCTGCTCTACTGGCCATTTTATCACCAATTGCCGGAATTCTCTCTTCACGAATTCTAACTTTAGCAATGTTAAACCCATCTTCTGAATCCGTGATAAAAGATTTATCTACAAAACCAAGCTGTCCCTTTTTCGGTTTAGCCGAAGCATCAGACCATAAATCTTTGTTTTCAAGATTTGACGAAATTTTGCCAATTAAAATCATTTTATCATTGACTGGAGTATTTTCTTTAATCATTCCATAGTCATCCAAGTGGCTATAATCATAACCAGGTTTGGTTCCGGTCACTTTATTTTTTTCGATATTTGCGAATTTAGAATTTGACAAGCCCGAAACCTTTGAACTTTCCTCTCTTTCTTCATACATAGAGTAATAGGTGGTCCTAAATATGCCACGATTTAATGAACCCTCATTAATTAAAATCGCATCTTCTACGTTATAACCAGTATAAGACATAATTGCCACAATCGCATTGATTCCATAAGGTTGCTCCTCATTATTTATATACTCTAAATATCTAGATTTAATTAATGGTATTTGACCATAATTGAGCACAACCCCCATTTTATCAATTCGCATTTGATAATTCGAGTGATACATTGAAACGGCTTGTTTACTTTGTCCACAAGAAAAAGAATTACGTGGTAAAGGGTTATTTTCTGGATAAATAATTAAATTTCCCATAACACCTAAAATAAGTGAAGGGTCTATTTCAATATGGGTATAATATTTACTCTTTTTCAAATCTTCTTGTCTTATAGCAATCAACGCCGATTCTTCTTCAGCAGTATCTATATAATCAATAACCGCCTTATTTTTTTGTAACATTTGATATACATCGTCTAATTTAGTTTCAGCATCTTTATATAATTCACTCACTTCATATATTTTGTTCGATTTAATAGAATATTTTTCAAGTGATTTTTCTTTTATTCCAGAAACCAATTGCGTCCATGATAATTTTTCACTTTTTATCTTTTCCATAACATCTTTTCTATTAAAACTCTCTTTTTTGTCTTCATCTATGTAATAAATTGGACGTGTTAATCGTCCCGCATCTGTGTAAATATTTATTTCATTGTGTTGATAATTAAAAGAAATGCTGGTAAAAATAGGAATGAGTCCATTGCGTTTATATAATCTAAATGTATCCATTAGTTCAAAGGGCTCATCAATCGCACCAATCCAGTTTCCATTTACAAAAATCTTTGTGCTGTTTGCCAGTTGTTCATGAGAACATTCCATAATTATTTTCAATGGAGTATTGGCTCTTAACCACTTAATAATCGGCACAGCTGATGTGCCACTAGTAATATGTGCTACAATTGACAAATGTTTATGTAACCCGATATTACCACCATCAGGCGTATCAATTGGGTCAATAAAGCCCCATTGAGAACTATTTAAAAGACGCGGGCCTACAACTTTTGCACTTGAATCTAGAGGCAAATTAATTTTTCGTAAATGCGAAATAAATGTATACCAACTTAATCTGTTTAAATCTTGAACAGCTCCTAATCTTTTCGTGTGTGCCTCAGAACCCCAGTTGCCTTTAAATGCCTTTTTAAAACCTGCCTCAACAATTCTATCTTTGAAAAAATCTCTAACATTCGATTCAATTAATCCAATAAAGTTGTCACCACGATATTTCGATTCTTTGCTTTTTTCATCACTAGCACTCTTTTTTTTAGAAGGGTCATCAATGCCTTTATATTCGCCTTTATGATAATAATACTCTTCATCAATTTTTCGCGATATATCTTTCTTTTGTATTAAATAATATTCGCGAAATAAATCGTAAATCAAAGAACCCGTTAATTCAACTCTTTTAAAACGGAAATTATCACGGTCTGTGGGTTTTTCTTCCTTTGTATAAACTTTTAATAGACGAAATACCATATTACCTAAAAAATATGCCTTTTCTAGGAAATTTAATTCGCCAACGTGTGGTAAAAAATAATCAGACAATATTTCTAATGTTCCTGAAATCGTATTTCTCTTTGTGAAAGAAGCAATGTATTTTAAAGCGGTTGTTTGGTTGAAAATTTTATTAGCATCGTGAACAGAAGGAATAAATAGGTCGATATAAGAATCATTTTTATCCAGGTCTAAAAGACACGTTTTTATAATATCTTTATCAGAAATCACACCTAACGCACGCATTACAATAAACAATGGCATCGGTTTTCTAACATTAGGAATAGCTACTACAATTTGATTGTTTGTAAAAGAAGGCGATGGTGCTACAATTTTTACGGCAGTGGTTCTAATTGGTTTTGATGTATCTTCAGATACAGACCTAATTTCGGCAGAATTAGAATAAACATCATCATCTTTGTTATGTCTTATATAAAGCATATTATCTGCGAATTTTTCTTGTGGAATTACTATTTTTTCTTTTCCATCAATAATAAAATAACCACCATAATCATTACGACATTCGCCCAAATTAAATCGTGCCTCTCTTTCAAGACCACTCAAAATACATAAATTTGATTGTAACATAATTGGAAAACGTCCTAAAAATATTTTCTCTAATGTAACTGTTTTTTCCATCTTTGTACCATTGTAATAATAGATGAAATCGACGTCAACGTCATAATGAACGGTTGTTCCATATGTCATATTCCTTAAACGTGCGTCATTCGGATACATAAAATGAGAATGATTATCATCATAAATAATAGGTTTACCCAAATATATTTTAGAACCGTCTTTACCACCTAAATATAACATACATTCATTTCGTTGTGAATCGGGTTCACTTTCATCTTCTCTCTCAATAAACCGAATCGGATTGTTTTCATTAAAAATTCTATTAATACCTCCATTGAAAAAATCGTTATATGATTCTAAATGGTGATTTACTAAGTTATTTGGGTTGTCCGTAAAATATTTGTGAATTATTTTCCAAGATATATCTTCCATTGTATATAATAATAATCATATTTTTTTAAAATGTAATTATTATTATATATTATTCTATTTTTTTCAATGTTTTTTTGTTGCTATTTTGTTTATTCTTTTTAGATAAAATTGTTTTGATTGTTTTAGATGATTTAGATGATTTAGATTTATCTTCTATAGCAAAATCAGTCCACGGTGCTGATGGCCTGTCCTTAATATAAGGTTTGAAAATGTCCCATTGTCTATTCTTTTTAAAAAATTCATCAGCTATAAACGGCATACCACACGAGTTACCAAATCTCCCTGAAAATGACATCTTTTTTGCCATTGTAGTATCACATACACATCCATCACACGCTCCATGAGGAGAGAAAGGTTTGGGTCTGTCTGCTTGACTCATATACTCACGTGCATCTAATTCATAATGTGAGCAAACACATCTAGCACATGGATTATCTTCTTTTTTTAAATAAACATCATAATGGTCAGCTATTATTTCTTTAGCTATATCAAGGTTAATTTTTCCTTTGTGTTTGTCCATTAAATCATTCAGACGCACTAAACGAGCTCCTTGATGCCTTCGTATATCATACATACCTGAATTGCCACATTCTAAGTTTCTTATTTTAGGATCGTAAGGGGCATTAAAGCCAATAAAAAAACCGTTTTTAGTTCTTTCGATATTGCTGTATTTTAACCCTAATTCAATTCTCATAATTTCATTTGTATTTGTATCACCAAATAACCACGAATTTGCGTAGTCTCCAGAGTTACCTTCTAAAAGTATTTTTTCATAGTCATCTAATGTTTTGCCATATTGCATGGCTTTTCGAATTCTATAACCTATTGGTATTTTTTTTTCATAAACATTGAAACCACCAATCGTTGTTTCAGTTCCAATAATACCCTTATCAGTAACAAAAAAATCTGTGCCACTCCATATCCAACAAGGCGACGTTTGCATAATAAAACGTGAACCTTCAGAAGGATTTACATCTAAAATGATATTTGAATATTGACCATCAATAAAATCAGAGAATGAATTATGAGCTACTACAATTTTTCCATCTGCGGTCCAGTCACCGACAGCAATGAAAGCACTACATCTGTCTTTTGCTGTAACAGTTGACCTCACAGCACCACCTTCTTTGCCAGCAGAGGAACCCGTTTTTGAGCCATACCAATATGACATAGACATATAAAAATTCCATGCGATTATTTCGTCAATGGTTGTTTTTGTTCCTGCGGCGGTACATCCATCAGCAATTCCTTCCATTTCTTCATAAAATTCGCTGAATTCATTTTTAGTCATATCCTTGAAATCCTCATTAATTAATTTAATCATATATTCCCAGGTTTCTCCATAACTTTCTAAAATAAAAAATTCTAACATCTTTTGCATTTCTGCGAATTTTTTTGCCACTAAATAACCATAAGCATATCCACGTTCTTTTGGTTTACCTTTTATAGAAATATATGTCCATTCATTTTTTTCATAGCTGAAACCGTTTTTAATTTTCATTATATATTTATATATTAAATATATAATAAAAAAGAATAAATATTTATTTATTTATCATAATAAGAAAAATAATAAAAAAAAATAGAAGTTATGAAATTAAAAAAAATAAAAATAAAATATATATATA
>Ga0114977_10001631_pt1 | contig 14717 bp, 6 predicted proteins | sample S_130805_MF_Meta_FD_87026 | JGI IMG/M metagenome (GOLD analysis project Ga0114977, IMG submission 87026) | Freshwater microbial communities from Lake Simoncouche, Canada to study carbon cycling - S_130805_MF_MetaG | ecosystem: Environmental > Aquatic > Freshwater > Lake | place: Lake...
GCTCACGGACATCGACCGGGCGGCGAGCACGTGGCGCGACGACTCCGACGTGAGCCGGTTCAACCGCGCCGGCCCGGGCGAATGGATCCCGATCGCCCCCGACCTGGCAGCGATCATCGACGTTGCCCGCCGGATGCACGAGCGTTCCGGCGGCGCGTTCGACATCACCGTCGGGCCGCTCGTGAAGCTCTGGCGGAGTGGCCGCCCGCCAACCGCGACCGACATCGCCGCCGCCCGCGGTCGCGTTGGCCTGCAGCTCGTGGAGGTGCGGTCGGCGGCTGACGGCCTTCCGGCGGCGCTCAGGAAGACGGTTCCCGGCGTCGAACTCGATCTCGATGGCATCGCCCCGGGCCATGCCGTGGACCGGATCGGCGCGCGGCTCACGGCGCTCGGCTCGAGCGGGCACCTCGTGGAACTCGGGGGCGAAGTGCGGGCCTGGGGCACGCGGCCCGACGGCGGGGCGTGGCGAGTGGCCGTGCGGTCGGTTGACTCGGGCCGTGGTGCGCCGCGCGTCGTGGAGCTGGCCCCGGGGCAGGCGCTCGCGACGAGCACGCTCCGCCCGGGCGGCGGCGCGATCGACCCGCGGTCGGGACTGCCGGTGCAGCGGCCCGCCCGGTCGGTGAGTGTGGTGGCCGGGTCGTGCGCCGAGGCCGACGCCTGGGCCGTGGCGGCGGTCGTGCTGGATCTCGAAGCCGACGACCGCGGGCTCGTCAGCGGGCCGTCGGCACCATCCACGCGAGCGGACCCGCCTGCAGCCACACCACGAGGCCCATGAGCGCCGCCAGCGCGAGCGAGTGCGGAAACACGCGGCGGAGAATCTCCCCTTCGCTCCGGTGCGAACCCGTCGCGGAGGCCGAGACCACGATGCTCTGGGCGTCGATCATCTTGCCCATCACGCCGCCGGTGCTGTTGGCGGTGCAGATGAGCAGCGGATCGAGCCCGAGCTGCTCGGCCGTCACCCGCTGCAGGCTGCCGAACATCGCGTTGCTCGAGGTGTCGGAGCCGGTGAGCGCCACGCCGAGCCAGCCGAGCAGCGGGGCGAAGAAGGCATAGGCCGTGCCCGTCGCGGTGAGCGCCAGGCCGAGCGTGACGTCGCTGCCGGAGGAGCGGGTCACGAAGGCCAGCGCCAGCATCGTGGCGATCGTGACGAGCGACTCGGCCAGGCCGCGGAGGTTGTCGAGCCAGATCGCCAGCGCCCGCCGCCAGGAGATGCCGAGCCACGGGATCGACACGACCGCCGCGGCGAGGATGCCGGTGCCCGCCGCGGAGAGCCAGTTGAAGCGGTAGACGGCCCGCTCGATCTCGCGGGGCTCGCGGGTGGCGGGGGGCACCTTCGCGACCTGACCGTCGAGGAAGGGCACGGCGAATTCCGGCGCCACCGCGACCCGCGGAAGCGGCACCGCCGTGCCCCGTCCGTCGAGCGTGGCCTTCACCGCCGGCAGTCCCCAGGCGAACACCGCCAGCGAAAGAAACACCCACGGCATCCAGGCCCAGGCGATCTGCGCTGCGGAGTCCCGCCGGGGCGACGGCCCCGGGGAGCGAGCCGCGGAGCCGGCGCCATGCTGCCAGATGGCGGCGGGCCTCCACCAGCGGAGAAACGCGGCGAGTGCCACGAGGCTCGCGACGCCCCCGACCACGTCCACGAGCGCGGCGCCGACGAAGGTGGCCATCGCGTACTGCACCGCGGCGAACGTACCGCCGCAGACGAGCACCGCCGGCCAGACGCCGACGAGCCCGCGCCAGCCGGCCATCGCGCAGACCATCCAGGCCGGCACGATGAGCGAGAAGAAGGGCAGTTGGTGGCCGGCCATCGCCGAGATGGCCCGTTCGTCGAGGCCGGTGACCTTCGCGAGCGTGACGATCGGCGTGCCGAGAGCGCCGAAGGCGACCGGAGCCGTGTTGGCCAGGAGCGCCAGGCATGCCGCCTCCACCGCCGGAAAGCCCGTGGCCACCAGGAGCGCGGCGGAGATCGCGACGGGAGCGCCGAATCCGGCCGCCCCCTCCAGAAAGGCGCCGAACGAGAACGCGATCAGGAGCGCCTGGAGCCGGTGGTCGGGAGAGAGGTCGGTCACCGACCGCTTCATGACGTCGAGCGCGCCGGCCTCCACGCAGAGCCGATGGAGGAACATCGCGGTCACCACGATCCAGCCGATCGGAAACAGGCCGAAGCACGCGCCGTGGGCCGCGGCCGCGACCGCCGCGGAGGCCGGCATCCCGAACACGCCGACCGCGATCACGAGCGCCGCGGCGAGCCCCGCCAGTGCAGCCCGCATCCCCGACCACCGCGCGAAGGCGAGCAGGCCGAGCAGCACCACGAGCGGCAGCGCCGCCACGAGGGTGGAGAGGACGGGCGCCCCGAGCGGATCGTAGGAGTGTTCCCAGACCATGGCGACAGGATACTGGCGCAAGCCCGATCCCGTGGCCTAGGCGAACAGGGCTTCCACCGCCTGACCCTTGCCGTCGAGCGTGGCGTAGAACGGCCGGTTCTCGATCTCGAAGACCGTCTTCGGGCTGATCCCCATGGCGGTGAACAGCGTGGCATGCAGGTCGGTGATCGAGACGGGGTTCTCCACGGCGATGCAGGGCCGTTCGTCGGCCGTCTTCCCGTAGACGGCGCCCCGCTTCATGCCGCCGCCGAAGAGCACCACGCTCGAGCCGGCGGTGAAGTGGCGGTGCTGCCCGTAGTGGGCCGGCAGCTTGAGGAAATCCTTGGGCGAACTGGCCTGGTCCTTGGCCTCGGAGCCGGGCTGGCCCTCGGTGATCATGTCGCGGCTGAACTCGCTGGCGATCACCACGAGCGTGCGGTCGAGCAGGCCCCGCTCCTCGAGGTCCCGGATCAGGGTGGCAATGGGGCGGTCGATCTCGGCATGCAGCGCCGCCACCCGCTCGTGGCCGTTCTCGTGCGTGTCCCAGTGGACGAACGGGACATACTCGGTGGTCACCTCGACGTACCGCGCGCCGTGCTCGACGAGCCGCCGTGCCAACAGGCAGCCGCGGCCGAAGCGGCCGGTGTCGTAGCGCTCCTGCACGTCTTTGGGTTCGAGCGTGATGTCGAAGGCCTCCCGCTCCTTCGCGCCGAGCAGCCTGTGGGCGTTGTCGATGCTTCGCAGCATCGACTCCTGGTGGAAGTCGCTTGCATACTCCCCGTGCGCCGACGCCTCCGCGAGCCGCTTCATGGCGGCGTAGCGTTCGGCGAACCGCTTCACCGACATCCCGTCGGGCGGCCGCACCGCGAGGGCCGCCTGCTCCGGATAGGGCAGGTTCATCGGCCCGAACTCGCTGCCGAAGAAGCCCGCGGTGGTGAAGGCCTTGATCTCCTCGTTCTCGCCGATCCCCTCGAGCCGTTGGCCGATGTTGACGAACGCCGGCATCACCGGGTTGCGGGGGCCGAGCACGCGGGCCATCCAAGCGCCGAGGTGGGGGCAGGCCACGGTCTGCGGGGGCACGTAGCCGGTGTGCCAGTGATACTGGTGGCGGGAGTGGAGGATGCTGCCGAGGTCGGGCTGGACGTGCGAGCGGACGAGCGTGGCCCGATCGAGCACGCGGGCGATCTCGGGGAGGCCGTCGCAGATCTGCACGCCGTCGATCGCGGTGGGGATCGCGGGGAACGTGCTGATCACGTCGGCGACCGCGAGGCCGGGCTCGAAGGGCTTGTAGCGCTTGGGGTCGAACGTGTCCGGGGCGGCCATGCCGCCGGCCATCCAGAGCACGATGACCGCGTCGGCCCGCGACTCGGGATGCACGATCCGCTGGCCCGACTCACCGCCACGGGCCCGCGGCTCCGGCAGCGCGACGGTCGCCGTCGCGGCGGCAGCCAGGCTCTCGAGAAACGCGCGGCGGGTTGTCATGGAAGGGCCTCCACATTCATTATCGCACCAACTGGAACTCTGGCAGCATGACCACGCTCCACAGGCAGTCCGCGACGGATTCGGCAGTCGGGGCCGCCCCGAGCAGATCCCGGGCGACGGCCGCCTCTTCCGCGGTCGGGGGCCGCGCCAGGGCGGTGGCAAAGATCCAGGTGGTGATCCGCTCGGGATCGGAGCCGTGGGCGGCGAGGATGCGGCTGCCCCCCCGGCCGATCTCGCCGGCGAGCGACTGATCGTTGGCCAGCAGGATCGCCTCGAGCGTCGTCAGATCGGCGGGGCGGCTGGTCACCACCTGGTCGCGGTTCGGCCGGCCGAGTGCCGCCATCAGCGGCGTCGCCTTCACGAGCGCCGCGCGGACCATCGGCAGCCCGTCCGGCGCGGTGGCCGCGAGCACGTCCGCCGCGAAGGCCGCGTCGGCCGCCGCCCAGGTGGCCTGGTTCGCGACGACGGCGGCGGCCGCCCAGTCGGTCGGCTCCTTGCCCTTGGCAAACGCCCCCTTCGCATCCGGCCGTGCCGTGGTCCAACTCCATGACCCGTCGGTCGCGATCGACTGCATCGTGCCGTCGGCGAGCCGGCAGCGGAGTTCCACGCGGAGGGCGGCGGGCCCGCCGGCGGCGGCATTCGCGGCGGTCACGATCGCCGTGTTGGCCCCCTGTTTGACGTCGGCCGTGACCACCGCCGTCGCGGGCCGCTTCCAGTCGGCGGTGGCGGCCACCGACTTGCCGTTGAGGAACAGCGTCGCCTCGTTGTCGGCGGCCACGACCACCGCGGCGTGCACGACGGGTTGCGGCAGCGTGAAGGTCGCGCGGAAGGTGAGCGCCTCGTTCGCGGGTGAGTCCGCCGACTCGTCGCGCCAGATCCAGCGGGCCGTCGGCCGCAGGTCCGCTGCATCCGCCCCCCGGTCGAAGCGGACCACCTCGGCGTCGGGCGTCGCCGGCGCGGTGCCCGCCAGCGTCCAGACGGCGTCGGTGAACTGTTCGGCCGTCAGCCGCCGCGGCAGCGGACCAGCGAACACGAAGTCGGCCCCCCGGGGCTGATCCGCGACGGCCGGCGTGACGGCGGCGTAGGCCTCTGAGGTGGCGATCGTCGCGAGCAGGCGGCGCACGTCCCAGTCGTGGGCCACGAGGTCGCCCGCGAGGACGTCGAGCAGATCCTCGCTCCAGGGACGGGTGCGAAGGCTGTCGACCGGATGCACGATCCCGCGGCCCATCAGCCGGTGCCAGAGCCGGTTGGCGAGCGTGCGCGACAGCCAGCCGTTGCCGGGCTGCGTGATCAGGGTGGCGAGCGCCGCCAGCCGGCCCGCCGGCGGCTGGGTGGCGTCGATCTGTCCGAGGTCGGGAAAGATCCACGCCGGCGTCGCCATCACGCCGGTCGCCTGGTCGCAGCGGGCGAGTTCCAGCGGCTGCGCGGAGGCGATCGCCGCCAGGTCGTAGGTCTGCCGGAGCGTCCAGCGGTCCACGAAGCTGTCGTGGCAGCTGGCGCACTTGAGGTTGATGCCCAGAAACGTCTGCCCCACGTTCTGCGCGAACTGGATCGGCACCGTCTGGCTGGCGTTGACGGTGCCCCGCCAGACGATGCCGTCGATGAACCCGCGGGAGGCGTCGCCGGGAGCCACGAGCTCCCGCACGAAGCGGTCGAAGGGCAGGTTGTCGACAAGCGCCCGGTGGAGCCAGGTGGTGATCTGCCGCCGCCCGCCGGTGATGTAGCCGGTGCCGGTGTAGTCGTTGCGGAGCAGGTCGTTCCAGAACGTGAGCCAGTGATCGGCATAGGCGACGTCGTCGGCGAGCAGTTCGGCCACGAGCCGCGGCCGCTTGCCGGGATCGGTGTCGGCCACGAACGCCTCCACGCGGTCGGCCGCGGGCAGGAGGCCGACGAGATCGAGGCTCGCGCGGCGGATGAAGGTGCGGTCGTCACACCGCGGCGGCCGGGGAATCCCGTGGGCGGCATAGTGGGCGTCGACCACGCGATCGACCGGGTTCGTGCGGCCGTCGACGGCGGGGGGCAGCGGGATCTCGCGGAGGGCGAGCGGCGGCTCCCACGCCGTGCCGTGGAAGGCGAAGCCCGGCTCCCACGGGGCCTGCTCGTTGATCCAGGCCTCGAGCGTAGCGACGGCCTCCGCGGGCAGCGGCTCGCCCGCGCTCGGCATGCGATAGTCGGGATCGGTGCTCGTGATCCGGGCCACCAGCTCACTGGCCGCCGCCGATCCCGGCACGATTCCGGCCGTGCCCGAGTCGCCCCCGGCCACGAGATCCTCGCGGGTGTTGAGCGAGAAGCCCCCCTGCCGTGCGTCGCCGGTGTGGCATTCGCCGCAGTGCTGCCGGAGGATCGGCACGACCTCGTGCGCGAAGTCGACCGCCGCGGCCCGCGCGGCCGCCACCGCGACGACGACCGCGAGGGCGGCGGCGGATCGGCTCGGACGGCGACGCGGATGACCGATGGCGGGGCGCATGACGACAGTGCGACCGGCGCGCTCCTACTTGGTGCGGCTCTTGAGAAACGCGATCACGTCGAGGAACTCGTTGGGGGAGAGCGTGGCGGCGAGGCCCTCCGGCATGCTGCTCTGCTTCAACTGCGTCCGCTCGTCGATCTCGGCGACGGCGACCTTCTTCTTCTCCTTGCCGTCGAAGATCACCACCTCCTCCGGGGTCTCGCTCACGAGCAATCCCACGACGCTGCGGCCATCGTCGGTGAGGATCGACGTCGAGAGATACTTCTCCGCGACGTCGGCATTGGGGTCGATGATCGACTCGACCAGCTTGAGGGCCGAGAGCCGCTTGGCCACCCCGTCGACGCTCGGCCCGTAATCGGCCCCCTCGTTGCCGATCTTGTGGCAGTTGATGCAGACGCGGCGGAACACGGTCTTGCCGTTGTCGATGCTGCCTCCCTTCATGTCGGCGAGCGCCTGCAGCGCCTTGTTGCGGGCCTCCTCGGGCTGGGGGTCCTTGCTGGTGAGCACGGTGAGGTAGGGGATGATCTCCTGGGCCTTCTTCTCGAGTCCGAGGACGCTGTCGATGAGCTTCGCGGCGGGCGAGCCGGCGGTCACGAACCGGCCGGCGTCGTACTCGCGTCGCCAGACGCCGATGTTCGCCCCGAGTGCCGCGTCGCAGGTGTAATCGACGTAGCGATCGGCCGGCTGGACGTCGGTGGCGGCGACCACGGCCCGCATGGCGTCGAGCGTGGGGAAGAAGCTCAAGCCCCGCACCGCCTCGCAGCGGACCCGCGGGTGGGCGTCGGCAGCCTGGGCGGCGAGCAGGGCCTGGGCGTCGGAGATCCGCTCGCGCTCGTCGGCGAGCACCCGCGTGGCGGCGGCCCGGGCGTCGGGCGTGGGGGCCTTCAAGAGATCGGCGAGCAGGCCGCGATCGACCGCATGGAAGCTCTGCTGGAGCCAGAGCACCTCGGTCGCGAGGCGGTCGGCCACGTCGGGCGGCAGCGACGAGGTGCGGAGCCCCGCGAGCCACTCGCCGGCCGCCGCGAGCACCTCGGCCTGGGGCCGGGCCTGGAGATCGGCCCGGGCGCGATACCGCGTGCGCCACTCGGGCGCCTGAAGCTGGTCGAGCACCTCGCGGGTGGACTTGCCGAACTGCGTGTCGGGGGTGAGGAGGGGCTTCTCGGTGTAGACGAGCCGGTAGATCCGCCCCTTCACGTGGTCGCGGTTGGGATCGCGCTGGCTGTACTGCATGTGGCCGATCAGGGGATTGGCCCAGTCGCCGAACCAGAGGGCGCCGTCGGGGCCGATCTGGGGATCAACCGGGCGGAAGTGCTTGTCGGTGCTTTTGATGAGGTCGAAGGCCGTCTTGGGATCCTTAGGGTCGTGCCGCACCCGCTCCCCCTTGTAGCCGGCGCCGTCGTCGGAGATGTGCCAGCGGGGCATGCCGTTGGTGTTGATCACGCAGGCGTAGAGAAAGTTGTCCTGGACGTCGTCGGGGAACTGCCTGGTGCGGAGATACTCGCTGCCCACCACCGGCCGCATGTTCTCGGTGTCGAACACGGCGTTGAGCCCCTTGCGGCCGCCGTACTGGGCGCCGGAGAGGGGCGTGTCCCAGTGCTGGCTGGCGCCGGTGCCGTCGCCGCAGATGCCCTGCCCCCATTCGTTGAAGACGTAGCACCAGGGGTTGCCGTAGCCGGGGGTTTTGAAGTGCCGCAGCTTCCAGGAGCGGGGGTCGAGGACGTAGCCGCCCGAGGAGCCGAAGTTGCGAAACGGCCCCCAGGGGGTCTCGACGGCGGTGCTCATGGCCACGCCCTCGAGCATGTGGAGCAGGCCGCCGGGGCTCGCCTCGAAGGCGCCGGCGGTGTGGTGGGTGTCTTCGGTGGCCCAGCCGTCGAGCACGTGCACGACGACGTCGGCCTGGTCGTCGCCGTCGGTGTCCTTCAGCCAGAGCATGCGGGGCTGGTCCATGACGAGCACGCCGCCGTCGAAGAACTGGAAGCCGGTGGGGCAGTGGAGCTTGTCGTAGAACACGGTGCTCTTGTCGGCGGTGCCGTCGCGGTCGGTGTCTTCGAGGATCACGAGCTTGTCGGTGGGCGGGGGGTCGCCCGGCTGCCACTGCGGGTAGCTCGGCATGGTGGAGACCCAGAGCCGGCCCTTGGAGTCGAAGGCAAGCTGGACCGGCTTGGCGATCTCGGGGAACTTCGTCTCGTCGGCGAAGAGCGTCATCTCGAAGCCGGGAGGCACGGTGCAGGTCTTGATGAGGTCGGCCGGGGGCAGGATCGTCGGGCCGCCTTCGGGGTTTTCGCTGTAGGCCTGCCGGGGCTCGCCGAAGCGGGTGGCGGGCACGATCAGCTCGCCGGTGTGCGAGTCGTCGGGCGTGGCGGGCACGGGCCTGCCGGCGGCGATGTCCCAGACATACGCGTCGCGGACGGCCGCCATGGCCCGGATCTTGAGGAACTCGCGGGGGAAGGTCTCGGTGTCCCAGGTGCGGCGTCCGCCGTAGACGTACCAGCCGTTGACCATGCGGTAGTCCTGCATGTGGACCCACGACTTGTCGTTGACGGCGGCGCGGAGCTTCTCGAAGGCGGCGGTGGAGAGCGGGCTGGCGGCGGGTTCGCCGAACAGGCCGCGGTCGAGCAGGCGGCCCACGAGGGCGTCGCCAGAGTCGCTCACGTGACAGCCGTTGATCGTGTACTGGAGGCCGGGCTGGGCGGCGAACTCCTTCCGGGTCGAGTCGAAGAGATCGACGAAGGCGAGCGACCGCTTCGCGGCGATCGCCTTGACGGCGTCGCGGTAGCGGGCGAGCGTGTCGTTCTGCTTCTCGGCGTCGGGCAGGTGGGGGCTGCCGCTGGCTTCGACGGCGATCGGCGAGACGAGCACGAAGCGCGGGGCGGCGCCGGTGTCGTCGCGGGGAACCTGCTTCGCGAACTCGCCGAGAAACTTCTCGTAGTCGGCGGTGAACTTCGCCACGCCGTCGGGGCCGGCGAACGACTCGTTGAACCCGAAGAACACGAGAGCGGTGTCGGCGCCGAAGGCGGCGAGCGGATTGTCGAGCTTGGTGTAGTCGCCGGGCCGCTGGCGGTTGGCGACCTCGTCGGCGGGGCGGGCGAAGTTGCGGACCACGAGCCGCTTGCCGGGGAACCGCTGGTGGAGAAGCGCTTCGAAGTGGCCGAAGAGGTTCATTCGCTCGGCCGTGGAGTTGCCGATCAGTGCGATCCGCTCCCCGTCGAGGAGTTCGAGGGGCAGGCGGCTGGGAGGCAGGGGCGGCCGGGCCGGCCGTGGCGGGATGGCGAGCAGTTCGTGGGCCGTGGCCAGCGGATCGCGTTCCTGGGGCTTGGTCGTGTCGTCGGCTCTCGGCGGCGATGGGGCAACGAGGGCGAGCAGCGCGGCGACGCAGGCGGCGGTCAGCCCGCGGCCGGCGGCCAGGGGGCGCGACGATGGACACTGACGCATCGGAGACTCCAGCAGGGCGATCGTGCAGGCGGGAGCGGGGGCAAGAGAATCCCGCCACCGCGGGGAAGTATATCGCGACACCATGATCGGTCGCCATGCGCTGCGACCCGTCGCGGGATTGGACCTCGTGCGGTCAGGCGAGCAGGTCGGTCACCACACGGGCGTGCTCGACGCCGGTGAGCCGCTGATCGAGGCCGAGGTGGCGGTAGGTGAATCGTTCGTGATCGAAACCGAGCAACTGCAGGACCGTGGCGTGGAAGTCGCGGATGTGGACCGGGTCCTTGACGATGTTGTAGGAGAAGTCGTCGGTCTCCCCGTGGATCGTGCCCCCCTTCGCCCCGCCGCCGGCCATCCACATCGTGAAGCACCGCGGATGGTGGTCGCGGCCGTAGTTCTCCTTGGAGAGTCCACCCTGCGAGTAGACCGTGCGGCCGAACTCGCCCCCCCAGATCACGAGCGTGTCGTCGAGCAGGCCGCGGGCCTTGAGATCCTGGATCAGCCCGTAGCAGGGCTGGTCGATGTCCTTGCCGCCGTTGACCAGCCGGCCCACGACGTTGGCGTGGGTGTCCCAGTGATTGAGGTAGATCTGCACGAACCGCACGCCGCGTTCGACCATTCGCCGGGCCATCAGCACGGAGTTGGCGAACGATCCCGGATTCGTCACCTGGTCGCCGTAGAGGGCCAGCGTGTGCGCCGACTCGGTGGCGATGTTGGTCAGGTCCGGCACGCTCGCCTGCATCCGGAAGGCCATCTCGTATTGGGCGATGCGGGTCCGCGTTTCCGGATCGCCAATCTGCTCGAACGTCCTCTGGTTGAGGGCCTGCAGGCCGTCGAGCGTGGCGCGGCGGACCTCCGCCGCGACGCCCGGCGGGTTGTTGATGTAGAGGATCGGGTCGCCGGCGCTGCGGAAGCTCACGCCGGCGTATTCGCCCGGCAGAAACCCGCTCGACCAGAGCCGGGCCCCGATCGCCTGCGGCTGCTCGGGCTTGCTCGACCGGGCCACCAGGACCACGAACGTGGGCAGGTCGGTATTCAGGCTCCCGAGCCCGTAGCTCGTCCACGATCCGAGACAGGGGCGGCCGACGATCTGGTTGCCGGTCTGCATGTAGCAGATCGCCGGCTCGTGGTTGATGGCCTCCGTGTGCATGCTGCGGATGAAGCACATCTCGTCGACCATCTTCGCGGTCCAGGGCAGCACCTCGCTGACCCACATCCCGCAGTCGCCGTGCTGCCGGAACGCGAACTTCGAGGGGGCGATCGGAAATCGCTTCTGCCCCGACGTCATCGTGGTGAGCCGCTGGCCGTTGCGGATGCTCTCGGGGAGATCCTTGTCGTACCAGTCGTCCATCTTCGGCTTGTAGTCGAAGAGGTCCTGCTGCGGCGGGCCCCCGACCATGTGCAGGTAGATCACGTGCTTCGCCCGGGGGGCGAAGTGCGGGCCGATGGCCCCCGCCACCCGCTCGAGGGCCGGAGCCGCGGCGGCGGCGGCGCCACCGGCGGCATCCTGGGCCGCGAGTGCCGCCAGCGCCGCACCGCCCAGCAGGTGGCTCCCCCGTTCGAAGAAGCGGCGCCGCGTGAGGTTCAGCCCCAGTTCATCCAGCGGTGAGCGGATCGGCGGATTCATTTGCAGAGCACCTCGTCGAGGTTCATCAGCTCGTTGGTGAGCATCGTCCAGCTGGCGAGCTGCACCGCGTCGGTCGCCCGGGGCTGCGAGTCGCCGACGGTGATCAGCTTCCGGGCGTCGTCGGGGTGGGCGGCATACCAGGCCGAGAGATCCGCCAGCGACTTCTTCACGATCGGCAGTTCGTCGGCCGAAAACCGGCGGGCCAGGAGCCGCTCCGCGATGAAGGCGAGCCGCTGGTCGTCGCCGGCCCCGAGTTCCAGCGCCCGGTCGGCGAGCGCCCGGGCCGCCTCGACGAACTGCGGGTCGTTGAGCGTGACGAGCGCCTGGAGCGGCGTGTTGGTCCGTTCCCGCTTCACGCAGCAGCTCTCCCGCGACGGGGCGTTGAAGATGTCCATCGAGGCGGGCGGCGCCGACCGTTTCCAGAACCAATACATGCTGCGGCGATAGAGGCCGGCTCCGGCGTCGGGCTTGTAGGACCGCGTGTCGCTGTTGTCCATCGCCACCGCCTCCCAGACACCCTCGGGCTGGTAGGGCCGCACGCTCGGGCCGCCGATCTGCCGCACCAGCAGGCCGCTGGCGGCAAGGGCGTGGTCGCGGACCATCTCGGCGTCCATCCGGAACCGCGGCCCGCGGGAGAGCAGGCGGTTGGCCGCGTCCTTCGCCAGCTTCTCAGGAGTGGCGCTGGCCGCCTGCCGGTAGGCGGCGCTCGTGACCATCAGCCGGAAGAGCCGCTTGATGTCCCAGCCCCCTTCGCGGAACTCCACCGCCAGCCAGTCGAGGAGCTCCGGGTGGCTCGGCAGTTCACCGGTGATCCCGAAGTCGCCGCTCGTCCGCACCAGACCGGTGCCGAACACCTCCTGCCAGAAGCGGTTCACCGTGACGCGGGTAGTGAGCGGATGATCCCCGAGGAGGAGCCACTGGGCGAGTCCGAGCCGGTTTCTCGGCAGCGACTCGGGGAACTGCGGCAGGATGTCCGGTGTCTCCGGCTTGACCTCGTCCTTCCGCTTGTCGTATTCGCCGCGATCGAGCACGTAGGCCCGCGGCATCTCCGGCTTCTCGTGCATCACGTGGGCGATGGTGCCCCGCTTCCGAATCTCGGCCATCTCCGCCTCGAGGGCGGCCACCGCGGCGGTCAGGGCCCGGTGCCGCTCGTCCTCGGCCAGCCACCCGTCGTAGAGATCGGCCGCCGCCGCCGGCCGCTCGTCCGGCGCCAGGGTCACGAGGTCGCGAAGCCGGTGTGCCCTCCAGAACGCGGCCACGTCGCCCGCCGGCAGCGCCCGGCCCCAGATCGAGAGTTCCGCGAGGCCGACGCCGCGGAGCGCACCCCCCTTCGACCGGCTGCCGATGGTCAGGCCTGCCGACGTCTTGATCGACTTCTCGCCGAGCGGCTGCTTCTTGACGTCCGTTTTCCGCGGGGTGCCGTTGTAGGAGATCGTCACGCCCTCCGGCTTGCCGGATCCGTCGTAGGTGACCGCCACGAACGTCCACGCATCGGCCGGGAGTTGCTCGCCGGCCACTACCTTGAGGCCGTGCTCCGGCCAGGAGTGGGAGAGGTGCATGGCGACCCGGCGGTCGTCGAGCCAGACATCCCAGCCCTGGTTCGCGGGTGCCTCGCCCATGCGGGCGATCACGGAACCCGGCTTGGAGGTGCCGGAGGGCCGCAGCCAAAACGTCACGCTGAAGGGCTCGTTCCACTCGAAGTCGCCGCCGCCGGGGAGTTCGGCCGCCCCGCCGTCGAGCAGGATCGCGGGCAACCGCTGCGGCCCGGCCTGCCACGTCGTGCCCGCCGTGAGCGGCACGTCGGTCTCCTTGCCCAGGAGCGACACGCGGGTCGACGAGCCCGCGGCCTCGGCGAACGGCAGGGCGACCAGCGGCGTCTCGCGGAGCGGATCGGCGGGGAGCGACTCGGGCACGAGCCCCCTCACCCAGGACTCGAACTCGGGGCGGGCGGCCTCCCTGCGGGCATCGACCGCGGCCTTCGCCTCCGGGATCCGCGCTTCGAGTTCCGTGAACCGCGGCCGGTCTTCAGGGGCGGGCACGGGAAGGATCGGCGGCGTGTCGCGGACGTTGCCGTCCATCGCCCTCTGCGTCGTGTTGTTGAAGAAGGCGGTGAGCTCGTAGAACTCGCGCTGCGAGAGCGGGTCGAACTTGTGGTCGTGGCAGACGGCACAGCCGGTGGTGAGCCCCATCCAGACGGCCGACGTCGTCTCCGTGCGGTCGCGGGCGTAGAGCACCAGGTATTCCTCGTCGATCGCGCCCCCCTCGCTGGTCGTGATGTTGCAGCGGTTGAAGCCGCTGGCGATCCGGTTGTCGAGGATCTGAGCGGGCGAGGCGCCGGGGCCGTGGTCCTCGACGAGGTCGCCGGCCAGCTGCAGGATCGTGAACCGGTCGAACGGCAGGTTGCGGTTGAAGGCGTTGACCACCCACTGCCGGTAGGTCCACATCTCGCGGAAGTTGTCGATGTGGATGCCGTGCGTGTCGGCGTAGCGGGCGTAGTCGAGCCAGTGCCGGCCGCGGTGCTCGCCCCACTCGAGACTCGCCAGCAACGCATCGACGAGCCGCTCGTAGGCGTCGGCGGAGGGGTCGGCCACGAAGGCGTCCACCACGGCCGGATCGGGTGGCAGCCCGGTGAGGTCGAGCGCCACGCGGCGGGCGAGGGTTCGGCGGTCGGCCTCGGAAGCCGGCCGAAGCCCTTCAGCCTCGAGCCGGGCGAGGACGAAGCGGTCGATCGGGTTTCGCACCCAGGTCGCGTCGGTCACTGCCGGCAGCGGGGGACGGACGGGCGGGATGAACGACCAGTGCGGCTCGTACTCGGCTCCGGCGGCGATCCACTGCTGGAGGAGCTTTTTCTGCTCGGGGGTGAGCGTCTTCTTCGCGGCCGGCGGCGGCATCACCTCCTCGGGGTCGTCCGAGAAGATCCGGTCGAGCATCACGCTCGAGTCGGGATCCCCCGGCACGATGGCCCCCGAATCGACCGCGTCGTCACGGCGGTCGAGCCGCAGGCCCGCCTGGCGGCTGGCGCTGTCGGCGCCATGGCACGAGAAGCAGTTCTCGACGAGGATCGGCCGGATGTCGGCGTTGTACGAGGGCGCGGGCGGCTCGGAGGCCGCTGCGGCACACGAAAACACCGCCATCGCGAGCGTGACAGCGATCGTGGGCGACGGGCGACGCATGCGACATCCTCGTTGCGGACGGTGCCACCCCTGGGTGGAACCGGGGGCGACACTCGGCAGTGCGAACCAAGGAATCGGCGTTGCGCTCCGCCGTCCAAATACCTCCTGAAATCTAGCACCTCTTTCAGCCCCGGGCAACGAGCGTTCGGAAGGGGGTGTGGACCGCTTCTCAC
>Ga0114977_10001633_pt1 | contig 14706 bp, 8 predicted proteins | sample S_130805_MF_Meta_FD_87026 | JGI IMG/M metagenome (GOLD analysis project Ga0114977, IMG submission 87026) | Freshwater microbial communities from Lake Simoncouche, Canada to study carbon cycling - S_130805_MF_MetaG | ecosystem: Environmental > Aquatic > Freshwater > Lake | place: Lake...
TCCTCGCAGGCCTGCTCGAGTCCCTTGAAGCGGAAGGAAAACCAGGGTGCGGTGCCCCTCTCTCCCCCCTTGGGCTCCGGCACCTCGATCCAGCGATCGCCGGTCCCCTCGAAGAGGACGCGCTGCTGGAGCCCGGAGAGATCGGCAAGCGGCACGTTCATCGGCAGCCCGGTGGCCGCGCAGAGGGCCTCGAGCATCGCCCGTGACACCGGCGCCGTCAGGCCGGGCCACAGATCGAGGGCCCCGTCGGCGAGTGACACCGAGGCATCGCGCACCAGCGCCCCATGCTCGACCCCGCTGCGCGTGCCCAGACCGTCGCAGCGGGGGCACCAACCCAGCGGGCTGTTGAAGGAGAATTGCCGCGGCTCGAGCGGCTTGAAGCCCCGGCCGCAGCCCGGGCAGGCGAGGAGTCGGCTGTGGATCTCGACGGGCCAATCCGGTTCCTCGAGCGCCTCGCCGCGTGGATCGGTCGCCTGCCGGGCGACGAGCATCGTCCCGCCGCCGGCCGCGAAGGCGGCCTCGACGCTCTGCGCCAACCGGCTCCGCCCGGCGGGATCGGCGGTGACGCGGTCGACGACGATCTCGATCCGGCTTTTCCGCTTCCGGTCGAGCTGGGGGGCATCCGACAGGTTGACCGTCCGGCCGTCGATCCGCACCCGCACCCAGCCGGCGGCCCGGAGGGTGGCGAAGAAGGCTTCCGGGGTCTGCCCGACGCGCGTCTCGACTGGCGCGAGGATCAGCAAGCGAGTCGGGGCGGGGTGGGCGAGAAGGCTGTCGACGGTCTGATCGACGCTCCGTGCGCCGACCGGCACACCGCAGTCGGGGCAGTGCATCTTCCCCAGCCGGGCGGCGAGGACGCGGAAGTAGTCATACATCTCCGTCAGCGTGCCGACGGTCGACCGGGGGGTGCTGCCGGTGGCCCGCTGCTCGATCGCCACCGCCGGCGAGAGCCCCTCGATCCGTTCGAAGAGCGGCTTGGGCACCTGACCGACGAACTGCCGGGCGTAGGGGGAGAGGCTCTCGACATACCGCCGCTGCCCCTCGGCATAAAGGGTGTCGAAGGCGAGCGAGGTCTTCCCCGATCCGCTCGGCCCGCAGCAGACCGTCATCGCCCCGCGCGGGATGTCGGCGTCGACAGCCTTGAGATTGTGCTGGCAGGCGCCGCGGACCATGATCATCGGCGGCCCCGGGTCGCGCGAGGCCGCCGTGATCCGCTCGAGCGTGGCGCGCTCGAGCGCCGCGGCATCGACCGGCCCCCGCCGCCGGGCGGGCTTGGGGAGCGGCACCGCCTCGGCCGGCGGGGCGAGCAGGGGGATGAGGGCCCTCCCCGTGTGCGAACCCTTGGCCCGCGCCACCTTCTCCGGCGGCCCCTCGGCGACGATCCTGCCACCCCCCGCGCCCCCCTCGGGGCCGAGGTCGATCACCCAGTCGGCGCGTTTGACGACGTCGAGATTGTGTTCGACGACGAGCACGGTGTTGCCCGCCTCGACGAGTCGCTCGAGGACGACGAGCAACTGCCGGACGTCGGCCATGTGGAGCCCGGTGGTCGGTTCGTCGAGGACGTAGAGCGTGCGGCCGGTGGACCGCTTGGCCAGCTCACGCGAGAGCTTCACCCGCTGGGCCTCCCCCCCGGAAAGTGTCGGCGACGGCTGGCCGAGGTGGAGGTAGTCGAGCCCGACGTCGCACAGCGTCCCGAGTTTGCGGGCGATGTCCGGGGCGTCTTCGAAGAGCACCCTGGCGTCGCCGATCTCCATGCCGAGCAGATCGGCGACGTTCTTCCCCTTCCAGCGCACTTCGAGGGTGTCGCGCGAGAAGCGGGCGCCGCCGCAGACCTCGCAGGTCACCCACACGTCGGCGAGGAAGTCCATGTCGAGGCGCACCGACCCGTTCCCTTCGCAGGCCTCGCACCTTCCACCGGCGACGTTGAAGCTGAAGCGGCCGGCCTTCCAGCCGCGCGTCTTCGCCTCGGGGAGCATCGTCATCAGCTCACGGATGTCGTCCCAGACCTTCACGTAGGTGGCGGGATTGCTCCGCGGTGTCCGGCCGATCGGCGATTGATCGATGACGATCACCTTGTCGAGCTCGTCGGCGCCGGTGAGGGCGGAAAACTCCCCGGGCCGGGCCGCCTCGCTCCCCAGCCGCTCGCGGAGGGCCGGCTCGAGGACGTCGCCGACGAGCGAGCTCTTGCCGCTCCCCGACACGCCGGTGATGCAGACGAGGAGGCCGAGCGGGATCTCCACGTCGATCCCTTGGAGATTGTTGTGCCGCACCCCCTCCAGCCGCAGCCGGCGCTCGCCGGGCATCCGGCGGCGGGCCGGCACCTCGATCCGATCGCGACCGGAGAGGAAGGCGCCTGTGACGCTCCGCGGACTGGCCGCGACGTCCTCCGGGGTGCCGGCGGCGACCACCTCGCCACCGCGCTTCCCCGGGCCGGGACCGAAGTCGACGACCCAGTCAGCGGCCCGGATCGTCTCCTCGTCGTGCTCGACGACGACCACCGTGTTGCCCTTGTCGCGAAGGGCCTCCAGCGCCCCCAGGAGGCGCGTGTTGTCGCGCGGGTGGAGGCCGATCGATGGCTCGTCGAGGACATAGAGCACGCCCGACAGTCCGGAACCGATCTGGGCCGCGAGGCGGATCCGCTGGCTCTCGCCGCCGGAGAGGGTCGGCGCCTTGCGATCGAGCGCCAGATACCCGAGGCCGACCCGGTCGAGGAACCCCAGCCGGGCACGGATCTCCTTGAGGAGCTCGGCGGCGATCAGCCCCTGCGTAGGGTCGAGGACGAGGTCGGAGAGGAACTCGACCGCGTCGGCGATCGGCAGGCCGCAGAGCCGATCGAGCGAGAGCTCCGCGCCGTGGGCCTTGGCGGCCGCCTTCGCGGCGGTGGTGATCCGCACCGCGCGGGCCTGGGGGGAGAGCCTCGCTCCCTGGCACTCATGGCAGGGGGTGATGCGCATCAGCTTTTCGAGCATCCTCCGGAGGATGCCGCTCTTGGCATTGCGCCAGCGGTTGCCGAGCATCGCCAGGATCCCCTCGAAGCGCGTCCGGGCCCCGCGTTCGGCCTTGCCCCGCTTCCACGCCAGACGGATCTCCTCGAGCCCCGTGCCGCTCAACCAGATCTTCCTCTGCAGCGGCGTCAGATCCTGCCAGGGGGTGTCGAGGAGGGTGCCGGGGGCGAATTTCTTCTTCGCCTCGGCATGGGCGGCGACCCCGGTGAACAGGCGGCGCATCCACCGCGGCATGTCGCGGAACGAGCCGAGGATCCCCAGGGCCCCCTTGCGGAGCGATTTCTCCGGCGCGGTGACGATCTTGTCGGGATCGATGCCGTAGATCTCGCCGAGCCCTTCGCAGGCCGGGCAGGCACCCTGGGGACTGTTGAAGCTGAACAGCTGCGGCTCGGGGGTCGCGTAGCTCACGCCGCAGGCGGTGCAGGCATAGCGGCTGGAGAGCACGATCTCGGCGGGTGCCGCGGCGCTGCCGGCCGCATCCTCCCCCCGTTCGTCGGCGTCCGTGGCGGGTGGCTTCCGTTTGCCGGCAGCCTTCTTCCCTGCCTTGGGCTTGCCCCGGGGGCCCTTCGTTGCCGTGGGGGGGGCGTCACTCGAGGTCGTCGGCGCACCATCCTCGCCGTCGGACGCGACGATCACCATCCCGCCGCCGGTGCGCAGCGCCAATTCCACCGCCTCGGCCAGGCGGCTCCGCGATGCCTCTGCGGGCACCAGCCGGTCGACGACGACCTCGATCGTATGCTTGAGGAGCTTCTCGAGCGCAGGCGGATCCTCGACTCGCACCACGCGACCATCGACGCGGGCGCGGGTGAATCCCTGCCGCACCAGATCGGTGAACAGGTCGCGGTGCTCCCCCTTGGCATCGCGCACCAGCGGCGCGAGGACGAGCACGCGGCGCCCCTGGCGGGCGGCGATGATCCGCGCGACGATCGCGTCGCGCGGCTGGGCCTCGAGCACCCCGTCGCACTGCGGGCAGTGGGCCCGGCCGACACGCGCATAAAGGACGCGGAGGAAGTCGTGGATCTCCGTCATCGTCGCCACCGTCGAGCGGGGGTTGGTCCCGGCTGACTTCTGGGCGATGGAGATCGAGGGGGAGAGTCCCGTCACGCTGTCGACGTCGGGGCGGGGGAGTTGGCCGAGGAACTGGCGCGCGAACGTCGACAGGCTTTCGACATACCGCCGCTGCCCCTCGGCGTAGAGCGTGTCGAACGCCAGGCTCGACTTTCCGGACCCGCTGACCCCCGCCAGACAGACCAGTCGCCCCCGCGGCAGGCCGACGGTGACGTCGCGGAGATTGTGCTCCCGCGCGCCGCGGACCACGATCGGGGGAACGTGCATGGGAGGGACGGATCGGAGGGAAGAGGGGGAAAAACCTGACAGGTCGCCCATTGTAGCGCCCGCGGCGACGGCAGGCTGGACATGCCTCCCAGGCTGCCATACCATCGAATGCCGGTGCGGTGGCTGTGCCCAGCCCCCGGCCGACAGACGGGGCGGTAGCTCAACTGGGAGAGCGCGGCGTTCGCAATGCCGAGGTTGGGAGTTCGATCCTCCTCCGCTCCACTTCACCACAGACCTCCGACGGTTTCCCTGCAGCCTGGCACCCGCTGGTTTCCGAATGGCCCTCGCGCCGGCGTGGTGCTCTCCGGGAGCCGACTTTTCCCTGGTCCACCGCAGGCCATGGCAACCCCGGCCGATCCCTCCGCCGACTTGATGCTCCGCGTCCAAGTTGGCGATGCCGGGGCGTTCGAGCAGTTGGTCACCCTCTGGCAGGATCGCCTGGTGACGCTCTTCCTCCATCACACCGGCGACCATTCCACCGCCGAGGACCTCGCCCAGGAGGTTTTTCTCCGCGTCTACCGGGCGCGCGAGGGATACCGGCCGACGGCCAAGTTCTCCACCTGGATCCACACGATCGCCAACAACGTCGCCAGCGACCTCCGCCAGCGCGCTTACCGCCGCAAGGAACATGGCGTCCCGACGTCGACATCGGGCTCTTCCAGCGCCATCGGTCTGGAGCAGATCGCCGTGGCGGCGAGCGGGCAGCGACCGGCGCGCCAGGTCGACCGCAGTGAATTGCAGTCGGTGGTCCGCGACGCCATCGCCGCGCTCAACGACAACCAGCGGATGGCGGTGCTGCTGGCCAAGTTCGAGCACTGTTCCTACGAGGAGATCGCCGCGGCCATGGGGCTGTCGGTGCCGGCCGTGAAGTCGCTCCTTTTCCGGGCCCGCGACCAATTGCGCAGCGCCCTCGAGTCGTACGATCGCGACGGCGTCCGGGGACCCGGGGCCACGAGCCCCGACGGAGTGGAGGGAACATCGTGAGCCAGCCCCACCAACCCGATCAGCCGCGCCCGGGAGAGGCGATTGCAGCCGGCGGCCGCCCCCTTCCTGCCGGCTCCGAAGCGCTGGCCAAAAACCCGCTGGCATGCCAGCCCGCGACCGATGATCCCCTGACGGATGACCCATTGGGGGATGTCTGCTTGCTCCTCGATCCCCTTCGAACCTCGTCGGCCCCCGCCAGCCTCACGTCGACGACCATCGAGATGGTGGCGGTGACCTCCACCGGCGGCTCCGGTGCCACCCGGCCGCGGCAGCCGTCCACGCGCCGCCCACCCTGGCTCTTGCCGCTGTCGGGCGTCCTCGGCTGTTTCCTGCTCGGGCTCGCGCTCGGACGGGCGACGACAGCCGACCCCGACGAGGCGATCCTCCAATACCTCCCGGTCGTCCAGCACCTCGACGTTCTCCGTGAGGCGGGATCGGTCGCCTTTCTCGACGCGGTGGCCGAGCGTGACTACTCCGCCCCCCGCCGTTTCCCCTTCGGGATGGGAATGGGCAGGCCGCCGGGGGGACGCCCGCCGGGGGAAGGGACCGTGGGACCCGACGGCGGCGACGCCAGCGAAGGGGAGGCAATCGAGCCGTGGCCCCAGCTCGAGGAGACGATCGCAGGCTTGCGTGACGACCGCCCCTTCGGACGGGAGACACCCCCCCAACTGATGGCGGGCCGCCGCGAGGAAGTGGAGGATCTCGACGACGACAGCCTCCGCCGGCTGGCTGATGCGGCGACGGCCTTCGAGGCGTTGCCACGAGCCGTCCGGGAGGATGTGATCCGGCTGGCGCGGGCGCTGAGCGAGTCGGATGAAGACACGGTCGATCGGCTCCGCAGCCCGGCGCGCCTCTGGCACCAGTGGCTGGCATGGCGGGATCCGGCCGACCGTCGCAAAGTGGTGGAGCTCGCCCAGGACGAACGGCTGGAATGGCTCGACCGCTACGCCCGCCCTCCGGTCCGACCGACGGGCCGGGGCTTCCCGGGGTGGCCCTTTCCCACCGACGGCAACCGTGGTGAGCGCGGCGGGGGCTTCCGTGGCCCCCGGGACGCGGGCGAACGGGGGGAGCGTCGGGGTGGGCGAGAGAGCCGGCCGGCAGGCTAGCCCGGCTCGCGGGCCCCCTCGGAAGCCGCCCCTCCCGCCGACTCGAGCAGCCAATCGCCTACCGCGCAGCCGTGAGCAATCTCTGGCGCATGAACGATCCCAGCGCCTCGTTGAACGCCACGGGATCCTCCAGCGGCGTCATGTGACCGCAGCGGGGCACGACGACGAGCGTGGAACCGGCGATCGCGACGGCGGCACGCTCGAGGCACTCCGGTGGCGTGATCGCATCCTCGGCTCCGACGACGAGCAACGTCGGCATCGTGAAGCCGGCGGCGGCGGCCGACAGGTCGGGCCGGTCGGCGAGCGCCGCAAGGGCCGTCTGGATGGTCGCCACCGAGGTCGCCTCGATCGTCCTCCGCAACTGCTCCTCGACGGCGCGCCTGCCGGTCGGAGCGTCGTTGATGGCCGCATCGGGGCCGCTGGCGAGGAGACGCGGCACCATCGCCTCGGCGGCGATCCTTGTTCCCACCCGACCGACTGCCTGCGACAAGTCGGCCCGCGCAGCCCGGGCCTCGGCCGTGTCAGCCTCGAGTTTCGTATCGACCAGGACCAGCCCGGCCAAGCGATCGGCGTGGCGGGCGGCGAGATGCTGGGCAACGTAACCCCCCATCGACAATCCGCAGACGACGACACGCTCCGCGATCCCGAGCCCTTCGAGCAGCCCCACGACGTCCTCGGCCATGGCGGCGATCGATGCCGATGCGGGGCCGTCGCTGGCGCCGAATCCCGCCAGATCGGGCAGGATGAGGCGCGCCTGACCCGCCAACAGCCCGCTGGCTGTGGCAAGCGACCGCTGACCAGCCCACATCGTGTGATCGAGGGGGAAGCCGTGGAGGAACACGATCGGCACACCGGAGCCGACCGTCTTCACCATGAGGTGGCGTTCCCCGCCGATCGACACCCGATGGACGGCGTCGGGCGCGGCCCGGGGGGGGGGCGGCGTGGGGCGGATCCGGCTCATGGTTGCGCGGAGCCCTGGGCGGCCATCGCCACGAACCGAGCGAGATTCTTGCGGATCGGCTCGTTGTGCGGTGCGAGGCGGTGGGCGAGCGACTGGCAGCGGACCGCGCCGGGAAGATCACCCGCAGCGGCCAGGCAGTGGGCCAGCGTGTCGAGGTAACTTGGACTGTCGAACGACTTCACGAGCGACTGCTTCGAATAGAGGATCGCCTTCTCGAAGTCCCCCTCGGTGTTGGCGACGAGCCAGGCATATTCGTTGTAGCCATTGGAGTCGTCGGGGACCCCCTGGATCTCGTTCTCGATCTGCCGCAGTGCCTCATTGATGCGACGCAGCGCGTCGCCCCTCTGATCGGGGGTGTTGTCGGGAAGATGATAGAGGGCGATGAGCGAGTCGATGTCCTTGCCGAGCGCGCGGAGAGCATTCTCCAGCAGCCGGCGGCGCTCCGCCGCGTCGCCGCGGGCCGCGGCCGCACAGGAGGCGAAGTACTGCATCCGCGCAAGGACGGTGCGGTGGTCGCGTCCGATTCCGGCAAGTGCCTGCTCGGCGTTGATGTCCTTGCGGGTCGGATTGGGGCCGAACAGCCGGCCGAGGATCGCCGCCGCCTCGGCATCGCGGTCGAGTTCGTGGAGATACTCCGACGCGAAGATCGCGGCGAGGGCGAACTCGAGTTGCGTCGTCTGGGGATCGTCGAGAACGGCGGTGTAGGCACGGACGGACCATTCGGTGCAGCCCCAGCGGGCGAGGAAAATCGCCGCCTCGAACTGCCCGCGGCTGTCGGCGCGCTGGACCGGCCTGTTGTGTCGGGCGAAGGCCTCGTCGGCGAGCGTCGCGGCCCGCGCGTCGTCGCCCCGGGCCTTCTCCGCGATCGCCGCGGCGTAGGCAACCAGCGGTTCGTTGACGATCAGGTCCGGGCGGAGGGCGTGGAGCCGGTCGACGATCCGGCCGAGCCCGAGATCCGCCGCCCAGACGAGCGTCGCGGATGTCTGGGCGACCTCCTGCTTGAGGGGCACGCCGGTCCAGGCGGCCTCGAGCAATCGTGTCGCCGCCGCGGCCGCTTCGTCATTCCTTCCGGCTGCCGTGAGCATCCGGATCCGGCAGCGCTCGAGATTCCGGGTGGTGTCGCTGCCGACGTCCGGGGCGCTTGTGGGGGTCTCCTCCTCGTCGTCGTCATCGGCGCCGGAGACGGGTGCGGTCTCGTCCCGGGCGACATGACGCAGGGCGTCGAGTGCTTCCGTGGCCGACTCGATCGCGGCGTCGCGCCCCTCGGCCGTCGTGGCGGTGGAGAAGTCGATGACGGCCCGCGTGAAGGTCGCCGCCGGTCGCCGACTCGCCCCGAGGCCGACGGCCGCGCGGGCAGCGATACCGGGCCACCACGGATCGTCTGCCCGCCACTCCTGCACGAGGAGCGTCGCCGCCTCCCGGGAACCGGTCGGATCCCGCTCCAGTCGCACGATCCTGGCCAGTGCCGCGATGCCCGCATCGTCGTCGACGCGAAGGAGACGGTACATCACCCGCCGCCGCACGTTGACATCGCGGCGCTTGTAGGAATCGAGAAGTCGGACCACTTCCGGCGTGTCGTGCGGCAGCGCCAGCGGAATCGCATCGACCAGCCAGCGGGCCCGCAGCGCTACTTCCAGGTCGCCGTCGAGTTCGGCCGCGGCCAGGAGCGGATCGACCGCAGCCGGGCCGATCGCCTTGAGGGTCGACGCGGCACTCTCCCGTCGCTGATAGTCGGCGTCGCCGAGGCGGGAGATGAGATCGGCGATCGCCTCCGCGCTCGGTTCGCCAGCCGATTCGGTCGCCTGACCGGCGTGGAGGACCGGGTTGATGATCGCGATCAAGGCCAGAAGCCCGCCCCCGACGACTCGGCGGCAGGCCCCGGCAAGAAGGCCGGAGGGGGCGCGGCGCATGCGTTGTTCTCCTCCTGGCGGGCGACGTTCGAGCGGCCGGCGGGGCTCCGGCCCTCGCAGGCGGTCAATGGGGTGTTCCGCCGCAGCCTGCGGCGGCCGACACGGGGGAAAGACCTCGACGATGTTGGGGGTGTTCCGGGTGGACGATGGTCTGGGACGACGTCTCCCACGGACAACTCTGTTTCAGGTTCAGGTGGCGTCGGGCTCGATGCCCAGATCGCGGATCGTGACCAGCGCATCGAGGGGAATCCCCCGGGCGGCGAGCGTGTCGCGGGCGCCGGCCAGGCGGTCGATGACCGTCACCACCCGTTCCACGACGAGCCCGAACTCGAGCGCCCGATCGATGGCCACCAGCGACGAACCGCCGGTCGTGGTCACATCCTCCACCACGACGACGCGATCCCCCGGGGCGACGGGGCCTTCGATGTACTTCTTCGTGCCATGATCCTTCGGTTCCTTGCGGACCATGAAACCCTTGAGCGGAAGCCCCTCCACTCCGGCCATGGTGATCACGGCGCTGGTGACCGGGTCGGCGCCGATCGACATCCCGCCGACGGCAGCAGGGAGCGGACCGCGCGAACGGAGGAGGTCGAGGATCGCTTTCCCGACGAGCATGGAGCCGTGGGAGTCGAGGACCACCTGCTTGGCGTCCAGGTAGAAGTTGGCCTCGCGGCCCGAGGCGAGGCGGAAGGTGCCTCTTCGAAGGGCCTTGCTGGAAATGAGGGGGACCAGATCGCGGATCGTCGGCGAGAGGGTGTCCATGACGAAAGTATAGCCGGCGGGGATCCTCCCCCGCCGACACTCCCTTTTTTTGACTCATCCTGACCGGGTCATAGAATCGTGGGGACTTCGGCTCCGCGGTACAGGTCCCTGACGGAATCGGCTCCGAGGACGGTCATGCGAATCAATCCGCCCCCGTGCCATCGAAGATCCCGGCGTCCCTGGGCGCTGCGTGCCGCTGCGATGGCGGCCTGGATTCTTGCTACGCTTTCCCCCCTTCCGGGCGAGGTCGCTGCGTGGGCCGATGAGCCGGCCGATGATCGCCAGATCGAGGCTGCGGAGGTGCCCCCCGCCGATCGCGGCGCGGTCGGCCGCGACCTGCCGGTGGCCGTGATCCCCCTGCGGCTGCCGATCACAGGCATACGCGACACGCAGGTGGAGGGGGCGATCCTCCGCCAACTCGATCGGCTCGGCTCGCGCCCCGGCCAGCGTGGGATTCTCGTCCTCGTGTTCGAAGGGGCCGATGAACCGGGCGCGGCGGGGAGCGATTTTGGTCGGTCGCTCGAACTGGCGCGGTTCCTCGGTGATCAGCGGCTCTCCGGAGTGAAGACCGTGGCCTGGCTCCCCGGTGGGGCACGGGGGCATGCGGTGCTGGCGGCGCTGGCCTGCGAGGAGATCGTCCTCCCCCCCGACGCTGTCTTCGGCCCCGCCAACGCCGGCGAACCGACGGTCGATGACACGATGCGTGCGGCCTACACGCAGGCCGCCGCGCGGCGCCGGACCGCGCCTCCCGCCCTGGCGCTGGCCCTCCTCGACCCGCAGACCAGGGCCGTCCGTGTCTCCACCGACGATGGCGATCAGATCGTTGCCGCCGGTGACCTCCCCCTCCTCCGCGAGCGGAGCGCCGTCCTTGAAGAGGAGGAGCTCGGCCCGGCTCCGCTCGCGCTCGATGGCCGGCGGGCGCGTGCGCTCGGACTGGCCCGGCTCCTCGCCCGTTCGCCCGCCGAACTCGCCCGCGGCCTCGGTCTCCGGGAAGGGTCGCTCGTCGTCGATCCGACGCTCGATGGCGGCTGGAAGGGGGTGCAGGTGGTGATCTCCGGGGGCATCTCCGCCGACACCGTCGCCCGCACACAGTCGAGGATCGAGGAGGCGATCGCCGCCGGGAAGAACTTCGTCTGCCTGCGGATCGACAGCCCCGGGGGAGAGCCGGAGCAGAGCCTCGTGCTGGCGGGCTGGCTGGCCGGCCTCGATCCGTCGCGCGTGAAGACGGTGGCCTGGGTGCCCCGCGAGGCGCGGGGGGATGCGGCACTGGTGGCCACGGCCTGCGACGACCTGGTCATGGGGCCCGAGGCGATCCTCGGCGGCGAGGGGGCGGCGGCGATCGGACAGCGGCAGGCGGGGGCGATCGCCGTGGCCTGGCGCGAGGGGGTGGCGAGGAAACGCGACCGATCCTGGTCGCTCCCGGTGGCGCTGGTCTCGCCCGGGCTCGTCGTCCGCCAAGCGACCCGCGGCGCAACCGGTCGCGTCGATCACTTCTGCGACGAGGAGTTCGACCAACTCAAGGACCGCGATGCCTGGCAGCGGGGGGCCGAGGTGGGGGTCGGGCCGATCGTGCTCAATGGCCGGTCGGCGGAGGCGCTCGGCCTTGCCTCCCACGTCGTCGACGGATTCGACGGGCTGGCGCGGGCCTACGGCCTGGAAGGGGATGTGGCGCTGGCGGCGCCTGGATGGGCCGATACGCTCCTTGACGCCCTGGCCAGCCCCGGGATCGCCTGGCTCTTGCTGCTCATCGGCGGGGCGGGCCTGTACATCGAGCTCCACACCCCCGGCGTCGGGCTGGGGGGCTTCGTGGCGATGGTGGCCTTCATCGTCTATTTCTGGAGCCAGCACCTCCACGGCACCAGCGGCTGGCTCGAGGTGATGCTGTTCCTCGCCGGCCTGTTCTGCCTGGCGGCGGAGATCTTCGTGCTCCCCGGCTTCGGCGTGCTCGGGCTCGGCGGCGGCCTGCTGATGGTGGCGTCGCTCGTCCTCGCCAGCCAGTCGTTCGTCCTCCCCACCAACGCCTACCAACTCCGCCAGTTGCAGTGGTCGCTGCTGGGAATCCTCGGGGCTGCCGGCGGCGTGATGACTTTGGCGATCGTCGGCAGACGCTGGCTGCCCGAGTCGCGGCTCTTCCGCAATGTCCTCCTCGCGCCGCCGGTGAGCACGGAGACCAACGACGACGAGGATCCTCTCAATGCCCTGATCGGCGTCGAGGGGGAGACGACCACCAGGCTCGCGCCGGCCGGAAAGGCACGGATCGGCGGCGTCCTCCATGATGTCACCAGCGACGGCTTCCTTGTCGAACCGGGCTCGACTGTCGAGGTGACGGCGGTCCGAGGCGGGCGACTGGTCGTCCGCGCCTCTCTGACCCCCACCCCCACCACTTCCCCCTCCACCACCAGTCCCCCCGGAGCGCGGGGATGAGCGCACTGGTCTGGGTGGCCGCGCTGTTCCTGGTCGGGCTGGGGATCATCGTGCTCGAGGTCTTCGTCCCATCCGGGGGCGTGCTGGGGTTTGTCAGCCTCGCGGCGCTCGTGGCGGCGGTGGCGACGGCGTTCTTCGAATTGGGCATGGCGGCCGGAATGGGGATGGTGGCGCTGACGGTCGTGGCGGTGCCGGTGGTTCTCGGCGTCGCGTTCCGCTGGTTTCCCCAGACGGCCCTCGGGCGCCGCGTCCTCCCACCGCCGCCGGAGCCGGCCGACGTCGTCCCGGACGCGCCGGGCCGCCGACGCGCCCGGGACCTGATCGGTCGGCGCGGACGGACGACCAGCGATCTCCTCCCCTGGGGCACGGTCGCAGTCGGGGACGATGCGATCGATGGGGTCAGCGAGAGTGGGGCGATCGACGCCGGAACCGACATCGAGGTGGTCGGTGTCCAGGGGAGCTCGGTGGTCGTCCGCCCGCTGGCGGTACTGCTGCAGCCGTCCGCCAGACCGCTGCCGAAGGGCCACCCCGAAGCGCCACCACGACCGGAGGATGTGGAAAAATCCTCACCCGCAGGGGAGGGAAGGCTCTCGCCGACGCTCGAATCGTTCGAATTCGATGCTCTCGAGTCCCCGGACGCTTGACTGTCCCCGGCCACCGAACAAGGCTGGACTGAACGTTTCCCTCTTTCCAGCCGTCCGCCGCCCGGGGTCCGTCAGGCCCCGCCGGGAGTTGCCAATGCCGCCGATCATCCTGCCGATCGTGTTTCTGGTTCTGATCTTCGTGGGCCTGGCGATCCTCGCCCTCCTCGGCCGCTACATGCGTCTCTGGTTGCAGTCCTATGCATCGAGCGCGGGGATCGGGCTGTTTGACCTGGTGGCGATGAGCTTCAAGAAGGTCAATCCCAACGTCATCGTCCGCAGCAAGATCATGGCGGTGCAGGCTGGCCTCGGAGATTCCACCGGCATCACGCGGCAGGCGCTCGAGGAGCATTCGATGGCGGGAGGCCGGGTGCCTCTGGTCGTGCAGGCGCTGATCGCCGCCAACAAGGCGAAGATCAAGGAGCTCGATTGGAAGCTCGCCACCGCCATCGATCTCGCCGGTCGCGACGTCCGCGAGGCGGTGCAGACGAGCGTCTATCCGAAAGTGATCGACTGCCCGGGGCGGAACAGCGGCCGTGAATCGCTCGACGCCGTGGCGAAGGATGGCATCCAGCTGAAGGTCAGGGCGCGGGTCACCGTGCGCACGAACCTCAACCAGCTCATCGGCGGTGCCACCGAGGAGACGATCGTCGCCCGCGTGGGGGAGGGGATCGTGTCGGCGATCGGGTCGGCCGAACGGTACACGAGCGTGCTGGAAAATCCCGACGTCATCTCCAAGACGGTGCTCGGTCGCCGGCTCGATTCCAACACCGCCTTCGAGATCGTGTCGATCGACATCGCCGACATCGACGTCGGGGCCAACATCGGTGCCCGCCTCCAGGCCGATCAGGCCGAGGCCGACACCCGCGTCGCCCGTGCCAACGCCGAGGGGCGGCGGGCGATGGCCGTCGCGAAGGAGCAGGAGATGATCGCCGGTATCGAGGAGAGCCGGGCGCAGCTGGTCGAATCGGAGGCCGAGGTCCCGCGGGCGATCGCCGATTCGCTCGCCAGCGGCGGACTCGGGATCGTCGACTACTACAAGATCCGGAACCTCCAGGCCGATACCGACATGCGGCGCACCATCGCCGGTTCGGGAACCGCCACCTCCACCCACCCTGTGCCCGCCGGGCAGTGAACCGGTGATCGCCGACATGCACTCTTCCGCCCCGGTTCTCCTCGCCTTCCTGCCAGTGGCCGCGGCCGGCGACTGGCTCGAGGGGCTGTTGCCGCTGCTCTTTTTCCTCTTCTGGATCGGCTCCCAGGTGGTGAACGTCGTCCGCCGGGTTCGCGGCGGAGCGAACCCGGGCCAGCCAGCCGCGCCACGGCCGGTGGTTCGGGAGATGCGCCGGCCGGTTCCCCAGCCGCCACAGCCCCGGGATCCGCGTGGCGACAACGACGATCTCGCCCGTCAGATCGAGGCTTTCCGCCGTGCCCAGCAGGAGCGGCCCGCGCGCGTGCCGCCGGCTGCCGCCCCGCAAGTGCCGCCACGCCCCCCGGTGCCCCGCGCCGGCGCGCCGACGGGCACCAAGGAATCGCGACCCGCCAAGCCGGCCACGCACCCCCCTCAGCTCCAAAGGA
>Ga0114977_10001636_pt1 | contig 14691 bp, 18 predicted proteins | sample S_130805_MF_Meta_FD_87026 | JGI IMG/M metagenome (GOLD analysis project Ga0114977, IMG submission 87026) | Freshwater microbial communities from Lake Simoncouche, Canada to study carbon cycling - S_130805_MF_MetaG | ecosystem: Environmental > Aquatic > Freshwater > Lake | place: Lake...
TATCTTGACCGCGTATGCACCTGCGGCGGCTGCGGCGGCAATAAAGGCTGCACCAACAACCTTGCCAACTTTTCCGACCTTATCGCCAAAACTTTCAACGTCGCTGGTTGCAGTTTTTAAGGATTGGTTGAGATTATCTACGTCACCAAGAATGGAAAGTTTAAGTGTACGACTGCCAGCCATTAGTCAAATTCCTTTACTATTGCAGAAAATGATTCTTCCCACCGTTTGACTATTTCAGGTTGAACGCTGCGCAATGTTGGGTAAATAAACCAACCGCGAGAACCACGACCTTCACGACCTGACCACACTGGAAATTGCTTAAATTTATTTGAACCGAATTCGTAGCCACCCCATAATTGTTGCGTTGTACCACCACCGCTTAATTTCTGACGCGCAAAACCAAATGAAATTTCACCTATCTTTGACGATTTAGAAACCACCGACCCTGACGCAATGCGTGGGGCAACTTTGTTTGTGGAAACGTTGGCAGTGTCAATAATTTTGCCACGCACCCAGTCAGCCAACTTTGAAGTCTGTTGTTTAGCCTGGTTGGTCGCTTTTTCGTCCATTGCTTTGAAAGAACGGGCAATGGCGCGCAACTCAGCCTTGTCATAAGCAATTGCGTCACTTGCCATTTGCCCGCCTTTCCATAAGTTCAAGCACTGTCAAAATGTCTTCAGCAGTTTCAAATTCATTTGGTGACCTACCTGTTGCCAGGGATAGTTCCCAAATTATTCTGTTAAGGCTTCCGACGGGGTAACTTTTGGGTCAGACTCACCAACCACAACGTCTGAAATTGTTTCAGTCCAAACGTCTAAAGTTTTAATTGGCTTGCCACCTGCTTCACGTTTCATGGCGTGATATGCCAAAAAGACTAAATCAGAAATTCCAATTTTGTCTTGGGCGTGAGCAATGGTGTTCCCAGTGTGCTTCTCCCACTTGACCCACTCAGGGGGTGCAGCGACGTATGTTGCCGATTCCCCATTGTTGAATTCAATTGTGATTGGTAGTTTCATTTTTTCTCCCGACTAGGTTTTTTAACTGAATGTTTCTGTTACTTCACCGCGTGCAACTTTCCAAGTGAAAGTTACGGTTTGCGCGTCAGTACCAGCACCACCTGCAGTTGGATAGTCCAACAGGCAAGGGAATACAAATGAAGCACCAGTTGCAGCAACCATTGTCACTGAAACTTCTGAATTGGGTGCGCTATCGCAAGCAGTCCAAATTGCTTCGCAGACTGAACTTGTTTTTCCCCAGTCGGCTAACATTTCTAAAACAAACTCACCAGTAACATTGACCACTTTGTATGCTTCGCCGTCCAATGTCTGATAAACCTGACGGTCAAAATTCTTTGTCAAAACTGCACTGGTCGCTTGCGCGTCAATGTCTGTTCCACCTGTGAACGTCAACGTTATGTCGCGTCCAGTGATTACGGTTGTTGCCATTTCTTTATTTCTCCTTAATTTGTTTGTGTGTAATAAGTTGAAACGTTTATGTCAGAAACCAACATGGGGGATTGCCCCACTTCCAAAACGGTTGGTTTTTCAATTACGCCTAACTCATACCCTGAAGGCAACGCCGTCAGAATTCCGATTATTAGTTTTTCCAGGTTGTCCAATGACCCTGCATTGCTATTTGACTGAACAATTGCGCTGATTGCAAAATTCAATTTCACCCTTGTGTAAGCCCTACCTATGAGAACAACTTCCATGTAAGGCGAATTTGGCACAATGACAATTGCAGGGGGAATCGGTGTTTCAGGAACGCTTGAATAGATATTGGCTGCTAGTGCAGAAAATGAATTGGCAAGTGCAGCGCGTGTGTCTGCAATGGTTGACGCGGTCATTGCACGACCGTTTCCACGTCCAAAAATGGCATAAGCAATGTGGACACCCTGTTTGTCAAACTGCGCCCCATTCTGTATGGCGTACTGGCAAAATCCACGCCCTGAATTTCTCCACCTGCGGCAACACGGGATTGGAAGACTTCAACACTTACTGCTAAAACTGCCGATTCAATGGCGGGTGTGTTGGCATAAATTTCTGCGGCTGAATAGCCTGACAATGTGGCACTTCCTGCAGGGATAGTTTCGCGCAATGTCACGTCTGCATTTGTGACTGCGGCGGTGAAATAATAAGTTGCAACGTCCACGACTGTGACGGTGCGTGTAAAAGGTGAAGGCAAACCAGTGACCACAATGGACTGACCTGCAACAAAATGATGTGGGCGTTGCGTGTAATAATAAGCAACATTTGTTGTCAATTCCACTGCACTGACTGCAGAAGTGTTTGCAACCAACATGGGCAAAATAACTGATTCTGCGGTGTTAATAATTTCGTCCAAATAAGCGTCACTGTATAAGGAAACTGACACACCCAGCACCGTACGCAATTGTGAAGCGGTAACAATGCTAGGCATGTCAGTTCCTTTCTACTGCTGCGGCGCGTTCGGGAGAACCACGCCGCATGATTAGTTTTTACTTGTTGTTACGGAAAGCACCGTTTGCAAGTTTGATTGCAGTTGCGCCGAATGAATAAAGACCAACGGTAATTGAACCGTCTGCCGTTGATTCTGAACGCAATTGGAAATTGCTTGATTCATACCATGTGTATGCAGAAGGGTTCACAATAATCATTGAACCGTCGTCTGAACCGCCTGGTGCTGAGAAGTCGGCATACAAGTCAAGACCAGCAACATTGCCACGCAAACTGTCAGGACGCAACGCGCCGCCCGCATTTTGCGGTTGTGACGCAACGTAAATTGGTCGCCCATTATCATTTAGTGCCATTGTGTTTGCCCATTGGCTTGAACCCATAATGATGTTGCGTGCAAAGCCCTGTGTGTTTGAATAAACACTTGCAGCACCGCGTGAAACATAAGCAAGCAATTCAGCAGCAGTTGGAAGTGCTGAAAGTGTTGTTGCGTCAATTGCAGCGTTTGCAACAAGAATTCCGTTGACATAAGCATTTTGTGCTTTTGATAGTGCTGCAACCATGTTGCGCAATAATTCATCAAAGAATAATGGTGAAGAACGCTCTAACAATTCTACGGAAAACTTTTGTTGTCCCGCAAACTTTTTAACGTCCACTGAAACAAATGCGCTTTCCTGGTCTGTATTTGAAAAGGCTGCTGTTTCTGCTGTTTCTGCAACGGTTGGCATTGCAGTAATTTTTGGAATTTCAAATGTCATTCCAGCGTCAGGCAATGTTCCACGACTGATTGCGTCAATGCTTGGACGAATTGTGTTTCCAAGACCGTTAATGATTTCAGTGAGTTGACGTGTTGGAACAAGTCCAGCGTTGTCAGTTGTTGTTGCGCCATTATTGGCGGCGTGAACATAATCGCGTGCGTCAAGGTCACCCATTGACGAACGAATTGTGTTTTCTAGATATTTTGCAGCAGTCACTTCAATGCGTGGTTTTGATGTAAAACCACCCACTTTTGGACGTGCTGACGCAGTGATTGTTTCTGCGGCTTCTACCGTCTCAACGGCTTCCGCTTGTGTGACGGTGTTGTCCACTTCGTCTCCTTCTGTTGTTGTTGTTTCTTCAGGTTCAATTGTTGAATCTGAAATTTCGTCTTCTTCAGTTGCGGCAACTTCGGCAACGCGCGCTGAACGAATTGCAGGTTCACTTGTTAGCGCAACACCTGTCAATTCACCTTTCAAAATACGAACTGTGCCGTCTTTCATTGTGTCGTATTCATCAAAATGAACTTCAACACTAAATCCGTCACGCATACCCGTACTTGCTTCCACTAAACTGTCATTGCCTGCAGTTGTTTCAACAATTTTAAAAACCGCGTCAATTCCTTTTTCATCTGCAGTCATTGAAAGTGTTGTTCCAATTCTGCGTGTGCGGTCATGTTCAAGATTAAGCAAAACTGGCGTTGGTTCAATTGAACCTGCGGCAAATAAAACTTTTCCAATTGAAGCGTTGCCTGCTTCTTCAAATGTGACTATTCGCCCCGTAATTGTGCGACTGTTTGAATCTGCCGCCGTGATTTGCATTGGTGTAATTACTTTTTTCATAGCAGCATGTCTTCTTCCTCGCGTATTTCATCTACCGACATTGCGCCGATACGATTTAGGATTTCATAAACTTGGGCGCGCTCATAAGGATTGCCGCGCAAGAAATCGTCCAAGTCAAATGAAACTTTGTTTCCTGCGGGGGTAAAATCCGCAAAAGATAACCTTTGTTCCAAAATTGACATGTAATTTCTAAACGCAAAATCCACCAGGTCGCGCCTTTTGTCTAAGGCGTTTGAATAAGTAAAACTGGATTGTTGTGAATCTGTAAAATATGCAGGCAAACCTGCGGCACGCGATAGTTCTAACGCAAGATAATTCCGGGCTTCATTGAGTTGAAGATTTTTTGGGTCGTAACCAACTGTTGATAAATCAACGTCTGCGTTCAAATAAATTACGGACTTTTTTGCACGGTTACGAATTGCACCAAGCAATTTTGAAACACGGTCTGCGGGCAATGAAGTTCCATTTGATTTCAAAACCATTTGTGGTATTGGGTCTGCGGCAAAATCTAACGCCGCACGTTCCAACGCCGCTGCAGCGCGAATTGTTCGTCCAGCGCGATTCAATAAACCTTCTTGCGCACCAGCAAAAACAACAAGGTTTGCAGGGTCAACGTATGAACCGTCAATTGAATAAGAAACAATTTCTGAACCAACACCATTTGTTTGAATTGTTACGCGTTCAGGTGCAACACGTTCCATTGCGCGAATTCTTCCCGTATCGGCATAACGTTCCATAACGTATGCGTAACCACTTGGGAAAAAGAACAGGTCAGAAATAATCCATGACCAAAATGTTGTTCCAGGAATTCGTGGGTCAGGTTGGTTGATGACACGCGGTTGCGAAATTTTTTCACCTGTCGCTTCATTGCGTGTGTGCATTGGTAATGACGCAATTGTTTGGATAATTCCCAGGGCGCGTGCAATTGTTGGAACAGTCATTGCTTCGGAGCGGATTGCGCTAGTTACACCCGAAAAGAAAAGTTGGCTTTGTTCAGGGTAATAAGGGGCAATTGCTGCAGCGTCCACCGAAGCGGCAGTGACGGCTGCCTTCGGCTTCGGCGGTAAGAACAAGTCAAATAAACCCATGTCCGAATTGTTCCTGACTTATAGGTTTAACCAACCATAATGTCAAGGTCATGCGTTGGGCGTGTCGCAAAGTGTGTAACCAGGGCGGTTGCCACTGCACCACACACAACTGCGTTGGAAGCCCTGCGACCAATAACCCAACCACCGTCACCACGCCGCAATTGCACTGCCGCCAGGATTTCTTCGGTCAGTTGCGATTGACCCCTGTGTTTCAAACGGTTTGAGTTAATCGCCGAAAGTAATTCGTCACAACTTTGTGGATACGCCGAATCCATGTCAAATATAGGAATTCCCGCAGGGGCTAAACGTGCGGCGACTGCACCAGCCGACTTGCGAGAATATAAAACATACTCAGTTGAGTATTTGCGGGCATAATCTGCCAATTCATTGGCAATTGCCTTGTCGTCCAATTGAAGGTCATTTTTCCAGGTGTGCAGTAACTTGACCACAAAATTTTCTTCACCAATTTTTTGCGCACCAACCAGGGACGCATGTTTGCGGTCAGGGGATAGGTCAATCGCCAACCACGTTGTTTCTTCGGGTTGCAAGTCATAATTCTTGTCAAGGCATTTGTTCCAGGAATTTGTGTCAACTATGTTGGCAATGGCGACGACCCACCTACACAACACCTCTGACATGACCACGTTGGGTGGGTCATTCAAAACCGCCTTAATGTTGTCGGGGTGAATTAGTGAACCCATTGCAGGGTTGGCATGGCGTGCATTTTCCAGGGTTATGTCGTCGGTGGGGGACGACCATTCAAAATAGCCTATGTCATCATTGACGCCGCCAATACTTGCCAACGCCCTATCGCGAAAAGAATTCAAAACAACTGACGTGTTATCGCCTGCGTTTGTGTACGCCATAAGCATGGGGTTTTCAGCCGCCATGAGCGTATAACGCAGGGACGCAAATGAATCCATGTTGTTCATGCGCAACAATTCGTCCAGGTGAATGGTTGAAGGTCGTGAAATACCGCGTGCGGCTGAACCACCTGCACGCACCATAAACCTATTGCCCATTTTTGTTTCTATTTCTTCAGCCCCGTGATTCCAGCGAATCTTTTTGACCTGCTTGGATAGATAGTCACTTGATTCAATGGTGTTAACCATTTGCCTGAACTGTTCCAGGGACGTGTTCAGTGTGTGGGCAGAACCAATTTGCAGGGTTTCGTTCCATAAAAACAAACCTGCCAAAATTCTGATTTGCTGCAAAAATGATTTTCCATTTTGGCGGGCTACAACAATGCAGTTAATCGGCGACGCCCAACGCCCGTCAGGTTTAATTTTGTGACTGTGAATAAGCGCGAATTTCTGCCATTCCATAAGTTCCACGCCCAAACTGGTTGCCAGGTCAATGATTTCACCGCCTTTTGACGGTAATTCATTCAATGGCGTGTGGATTCGTGGGGTTTGAACGCCAATAAGCGTGTTTTGTGGTTCTGTGTCCCTACCCAAAACCGATTGCAGCCTGTTTGAACCGTCTTCGGTTAGTTGTTGACCTTCTTTGAACTTCTTAGTCATTTTCATGGCTCTTTGAGTCGTTTTTGGTATAAAAAGAAACAGGAAGGGTCAGGGGTGTCACTTGGCTGCTAAAAAAACCCCCACCCTTAGCAGAATTGCACGAAACGCATAATGTTTGCAAATTCCAGTCTTCATCACTGCCACCATGATTTCTTGGGATTATGTGGTCAACCGAATTGCCTTCATCACCACAACGTTGGCAACAATAAGAGTCACGTTCCAAAATGCGTTTGCGTATCTTTCTCCATTGGCTTGTTGACCCACTGCCTTTTAGTGCGCTACTCAAAAGTAATTCCGTTCCTTATGAAATGTCCAAGCCTGGCAAGGCGTGGAATATCTGTTAAAAATATATTTCAAGGTTTGGTCAATTTGTCTGAAGGGGTCTAAATCCCTGTAATACTCTGACCGCATTTGCCCTAAGCCGTAATGACTGCCATTGCGTGCCTTATAGTTCCACCTTGATTCCTTAGTGATGATTGCATTGAAACAGGTAAATTGTTTCCAATCTAATATCCTTGAATGTGCATACACACGCAGGGTGTCAGCAGAATAGTCAGCAGCGTGAGCAGGGGTCGCCCCTTGCATTGCGTTAATAAGTAACACAAACAACATTAGTTTTTTTGACTTTGTTTTACCCCATTGAATGATTGAAAGAAATTCATTCTTGAATTTAATTTGAGAAACGGGGTGTTGTCTGTATGCGTCCAGCGTACACCCCCTTGTCAAGTGGTCAAGCGCGTGTTTGTCATTGGCGTGTCTAATCACGGGGGACACCTACTAAGGCAACGCCCATTGTTTCGCACGTTATGCACTGCACGACTTCAACACCAGGCGGCAAATTGTCAGTGACCTTCATTATGATTTGCGCGGTCACTTTCTTGCACACTCTGCAGTCAAATTGCACTTTGTCCATAAGTGCTTCTTTTTAGGTTTTCAATGGGCTGAAGGTTTATTTGCGATACCCACCAATTAGGCTGCTTAGAATGTCGGTACTTGGGTTTTTGTGCCATTGCCACTGGAATCCAACCCCTAATTTCATAATGGGGCGATTGACCAACAACCAGCACTGCAACGTCACTGTTTCGGTCATACTCATGGATTATCAGCGTGCCTTCCAGGTAGGGCGTGTATTTGACTTCAATGTTTGCCCCAACGTCTGCACGCTCTTTGAACTTTATGTCATACGGGTCATAATCAACGCCTAAGTAACGCGCCACAACCCATTCTGACGCAATAGTTTCTGCGTATTGCGCGACAAACCCCGGAAAGTTAATGCTGCGGTCATGGCGTTTTCTTCCGTCGGGTCGTTCGTTCGTGGCTTCAATGTGGTGCAGTGCGGCTTTTATGCAGACCAGTTCCTCATGTTCAGTGATTGAAATTTTCATCTACAACCACCGCAAAACCACAAAACCTTTTGCCCCGTGTGGTCTTTGAGATAACCAAATTCGTCAGCCTTAGCCAACATTGAACATTTGTCACACTGGTTCATTTTGTATTCAGCAATGATTTCACCGTGATGTAACAATTTGCATGTGCGCGTCTTAGGGTTTATGAGTTCAACGTAATCGCTCAAAATTGGGACGCCCATTTGCCACTTGACCCCAATTTGTACCAATACGGGTCACACTGGTTTGCCTTTTCTTTTTGCGGGCAGAAATAACCGCCCCAGGATTTTGGCGTTCCAGGCTTGGACTCACGCCAAATTCGGTGACCGTGTTTGCATTGTGGGGGTTCAGGCATGACTTCCGCGCCCAACTTGGTCGTAATTTCAAGCACCGCAGTTGATAGGGAACTGGCGTCACCTGTTTGTTCATCAAACGGGGTTGTCCAATAATCCTTGTCAATATCTTGATTGGCTATTTTTGCGGGCGTTGTTTCCACCTGTTCCATGATTTCGCGGGTGCTTCTTTCTGCCCCGCCCATGACCAGTTGTTGCACACGCATAATTGCGCTTGTCGTCGTATCTTCTACAAACCAACGCCGCATGTTTTGTTGGTATGCGCCCTGATAACCGTAGGCAAAATCTATGCCTGCAGGCAAAATGTCTTCATTTGTGCGAAACGCAGCCGCTTCAATTAAGACGTAACCCTTTTCCGCACTGAATTCCACAATTCGTGTTTCTATGCGTCCAGTGGGGTAGGTGCGATTCCAACGCTCTAAACGCTCGCGTGAAGCCTCATAATTGTCCAGGAATCCCATTATTTGACCGCCTTAGCAATTGTTGAAATGTGGCGGCTAACTGAACGCCCCCGTGTATAGCCCTGACGTTGACCGTCTTTGTGTCCAATTGCGTATCCAATTGCGCTTGCGAATGTGACTGCGGTTATCCAAACCACAATTAGTGCCGTCGTTCCCATGTTGTTTCTCCCGATTGTGTTATGGTCAGATAACGGGAGATGTTCAATGTTATGTAAAGTTAGTTAATGAGTTTTACGCTCATTTTTACTTAACATAATGTAACAAATCGGTGGGAAAAAATTATCAGCCCACTGCCTTGTTTTTGAAAATCACCCTTGCCTGACGTTGTTTAGTTGTGGGAAAATTGTGTCAGAAACAACCGACACTTTTCAAGCCCCGACACGCGGGTCTTTGGTCGGGAGATAGCATGAGCGCACCAAGAATGAGCCCTTCGGGGACTGTGAACGTGACCAGTCATGCACTAATGGAAGGCAGACTGGAACTTTTCGGATACGGGGCTGACGAAAGATTGCCCAACCCAGGGGACTTACTTATTGTCACAACCAACTGGACACGGGAAAATGGAAAAGTCCAAGAAGTTGAATTTGCCCTGCGGCTTAGGGGGCGCGACATGCACCTGTTTGTTGCCGCCGCCCAAGAAGCCTTGACATTGTGGAAAGACAACGAACACTGGTTGAGCGCACCTAGTTCCAAACCTAGATTAGATACCAGGGCAATGTCCGAAATGCGGTCTGCAGATTCTAGGGCTCATTTGGTGGCATTTTTAGCGCGTCGGGTTTAGTTCGTGACTTCAACCCATTACCAGCCAAGACACCACCCAGTGAACCAGTCAAGAAAATTGACAATGTTTTGAGCAAATCAATAAAGGCTGCGTCATTCGGGGCTTGATTGCCAATTGGTTGTGTCACAAAAATTAGGGCATAAGTAATGCCCAACGTGACGATAAGAAAAACTGCGGCAAGTGTTGCGCCAATAATCAGGATTAGTTGTGCGTGTATGTCTTCAGGGGTGCGTCGGCGTTGGGTGCGGTGGTAAGACTTCTCCAATGACGTCTGCAGTGCATGTTCCAGTAGGGACGCATTGCGGTTTCTGACACGCGGGTTTTTCCCAGTTTTCAAATTCCTGGCACTCATACCTAGTCCAACCCTGATAACCGCACGCAGTAAGGCTTAGTTGAGTCCCCACAACTAAACCGACTGCGGCGGCTTTTCGGATTACTTCCCTGTTAATCCGAAAGACTTGTCTGCAGGGTTAATCGCACGCAAGATAACGGGTGCAACCGCTGCCGCTCCTGCCATTGCAAGTGTCTTAGGGTCAGTCACACCAGCCATGAATAACGCCAATGAAGCCGCCATGAATGAACGCGCCCATGACGCTGCTATTGCTTTTGCTTTGTCCACTTTGTTTTCTCCTTCTTAGGTTTATCTCCCGAAGTTGGAATGGCAACTGTTGGAAAGTCGCCTGTGTATGGAAAAAACTTGGGAATTCCAAACCCAAGCACTTCTTTGTCTTTACCGTAATTGCGTACTTTGACCATGACCATGCCGCCATTGCGTTGGTCACCCGTGCCACTGGTGTTGCCTTCAATAAGTTGAACTTGGTTATTTGGTAACAAACCAATAACAATTCCAATGTGACTGATTCGGTCAACACCGTCATGTGGAAAGTCCATAAACGCCAAAGCACCTAATTGGGGGATAAGTGACCAACGGTTTGTTTCCTTAAATTTGTGTGCGCCTTGCGCGGTTGAAACCAGTGAATGAACCTTGACGCCTGCCTGATTGAATACCCAATTGCAGAATGAACCGCACCAGGGCAAACCATTTGCTTTTGTAAATTCACCGTATTTGGTCAGGTTGTCGCCTTCTTCAACCGTGCCAATTTCAGCAATTGCCACTTCAATAACTTTTGCGTTTGTGCCTGTTGGGTATGTCATTGAAGTAAAAGTTTTGCTTCTTCGTCAGTAATTCCCAAGCGTGCAAGAAGTGCAAATTTTTCTGCTGCTTTTTGTGCTTCGGCGGCAATGACATCCAGTTCTTCTTTTGAGTAATAAATTGTTTCCACGATGTTATTGTCTGGCTTTGATTCATCATACCCGCCAAGTCCGTAAATTACTGATTTAATTTGTTTGGTCATTATGACATCCTCACTGCTACTAAAGGCGGATTATTTGATGCCCAGTCTAATGTTCCTGCGGTTGCAAATGCGCCTGTTACTGAATTTTGAGTGTATGAAGACAAATAAGTTGTATCATTTAATGTAGATGTAGTTTGTCCGAAATTTCCATACTGTACCGCTGTGTTTGATAATGCGATTAGTTCTGTTGAACCGCTTGTGACTGTTTGAACACACACTGCTAACCAATAATAACCCGCCGTTGGAGTTGTTGAAATTGTAATTTCGTAATTAGTATTTATGGCAGTTGCAGTCACTGTTCCAGCGTCTAAATAAACTGTGGAAGGTCTGCCAGTTGTTAAGTCTGTGTTATAAATTCCAAGTCTAATTCCGATGTTCATGCTATTGCTTGAAGTCCTAATTCCAATTCTATTTAACGCATAATTTGGCAAATAAATTGGTATGTAATAACACCTGTTTTGTACCAATGTAAATTGAGTTGTGGTTGTGTGATATGGTTTTATATAAAAATTTGTATCTTTTGGCCATATTTTGGATTTATCACCTGACGACGGCGTGACCCATGAATTTGTCGTGCCATTTGTTGTTAAGTATTGACCGCTTGTTCCAGTTGCAAGTCTTGCAAAAGTTCCTGAACCCGTTGCCTGAATTAAGTCACCCGAAGTCGTCATGGCAGTTGCCATTGAGTTTGTGACTGTTACGTCACCCGAAGTTCCACCGCCTGAAATACCAGTGCCAGCGGTGACCGCAGTAATGTCACCAGGGTTTGCAGAAACCCAAGTGAAGTCCATGTCAGTGTTAGTTGCCTTAGAAAGTATCTGACCAGTTGTGCCGCCTTTTAAATCAGCCATTGAAGTGTCAACCGCTTGACCAAAAACCGCAAAGTCTGCAGGTAAGTCAGTAACCAGGTCAGTGGTTGTCGGCATTACCCAACCAAAATTTGATGTCGGATTTGTCATGTTTTGCCCCCTTTACGCCACTATTGTTGCATTTTCCCAGTCAAGTGTCGGCGACACGCTTAACCAGGTTTCGGTGATTGGAACGTCGCCCCAATTCATTGCCTGCAATGAGTAGGCAAGTGGGGACAACAAAAGTGTCAGTGATAGTTGGTTGAATGACGCCTGGAATGACCAGCCTTCAACAAACCCTTGAAATGCACCACTGCTCATGTTTAATGGCAAATTGACCAGCGCAATGGGTTGACCCATGAAAATGTTAATTAGGTCGTCACGGTCAGCATTGTCCAATTCAGGGTTAGTTAGGTCAAAAGTTATTTGACTAAAGATTGGCTGCGGTTGTTTGCGCAATGACAAATAAAATTCAGCCTGACTTAATGCGTCAGCCGAATTGTGCAGGGTTGTGGTAATAATTTGGGCAAGTGTACCGTATTGGGCAATTGAAGTGGCGTCACTTGCCGATTCTTCCGCGCTACTTGTCGCGTTATATTTGACCGTCAATGAATTGCGCACGTCACCAGCGCGAGTTTCAATTTTTAACCCAGTGGCACGGGCTTGGTTGGCGTCTAAATCGGTGTATCCATTTGTTGAAAGGTACGTTGAACGGTGGGTGGAATCGGCGTAGAAAATTCGTCCCGCAGAATCTTCACCAATAGTTCCCGCGCCTGAAGTTGCCAGGGCTGAAACCAATGAATAAACGTCAGTACGGCTTGACGTGCGTGCAGCCAATTCATAGTTACCAGTGTCAATTTCACCATAACCATTGTTTTCAGCGTTTGCCCATGTGATTGTTGGGTCATAACTTGCCCATGTTTCTGCGCCCGCAACTTGCGCCCATGAAGCAAATAACACTTCACGCAAAACGTCTGCAATTTGTAACCCGTCTAACTTTTTAGCCAAAACGCCGTCGGTTAAGAATTTAGGCAAACGTGCCAGCGCACCCAACGCCGTGATTGTGTAAGTCTGTGTGAACGCGACTGAACCGACGTCGCGCACTTCAATACCAATGTCAACCACGTTGCCGCCAAAAATTGCAACGTAAGTTCCTGACGTGTCTTTGATTGAAACACTCAGCGTTGAATTTATGGAAACGGGGATAATTGCCTGGTTGACGTCTAACAATGAAATGTTGACATAACCTGCGTTAGCCTGCTCATAGATATTTGTGCGACCACTGCGAATAACTAAATTTGACAAAATTGCGGTGGTGTAAGAAACGCCGTCTATTTCAACTTTCCAAATGGGTGACCATTGCGTCATGGTGTAATGCCCACCAAGTTTCCTGCGCCGCCTGTTCCGCGATAGTAAGAATTGTTCAAAAGGTCATTGACTGAACGCGCCGTTCCTTCTTTGTCAATTGCCCCTGTAATGTTGAAGTTGATTGTTGTACCCCCGCCGCCTGCCTGCTCACTGGCACGGAATGTGGCAAGTGGTGACGGTGTAACTAATCCCATTTGAGTCTTCAAAATTTCTGCCTTAATCACCAGGTCGTCACGTTGTGCAATAAGCGCGTCCAGGGCTTTTTGAACTGAACTGTTGCCCCCTGTTGATTTTCCACCACTGACGCCTGCGGTTGTTGTCCCAAGTCCCGTTGAAATGTCAGTCAAGCCTGCAACAATTCCACCAAATGAACCACCACTGCTAATTGCACCAGGTGCGCCGTTAGTTGCAAAAGAGTCACCCATTTTTGGAAGATAAGGAATGTCTGAAAATGGGTTGATTATGTTAAGCCCGCGAATAACTAAGTTAATTCCGTCAATTGCAGTATTCAAAAGTGGTTTAATGGCTGCTAAAACTTTTGCAATAACCGTAATGACCACCGAAGCAATTTCACCAACAACCTTTAATGAACCGCCAATGACTTCACCAATGATAGGTGCAATGAATTTCACAACTTCAAAAAATTGTTTGAAACTGTCAATGTTGTCAGTGATTGCGTCTTTAACATTATTAAAAACCGAAACTGCACCTTCAAAAATAGGCATGACGTAAGATTTTACAACTTCTACCACGTTGGATAATGCACTTGACAAACCACTCTGTTTGTCTGAAAATGCACCAGCAAATGCGTTAATGACCGGAAGTGCATTATCATTTATGAATTTCATCACCGTTTCAAGTATTGGCAACAATGCGTAACCAATAGTTTCTTTCGCTTCGTTAAAGGCAACCTTCATGCGTTCAATGCGCCCTGCATAGGTGTCTGCATTTGCAGCAGCAGCCCCACCAAATAATGTTGTCAGTTGATTTTGCACGTCGGTGAATGTCATTGTTTTTAATTCAGCAGCAGAAAGTCCTATGCCTAATTTTCCAAGTGCTGCAGTGTTTCCGTCGTATGCTTTACCCAATGCGTTGGCAACGGTTTCAAGCGGTTTGCCAGTTGCAGCAGATACGTCCAGGGCGGTTGCCAATAAATCTTGGGCTTTAGAAATGTCACCTGTTGACAATGCCAGTCTTTGAAGTGCAGGTCGCAGGTTGTCGTCAGCGACACCAGTTGCTAGGGACATTTGTAAAATGCTTTGTTCAGTTGCCGCAATTTGTGCGTTAGTTGCACCCGTTGCATTTGTCAGGGCTAGGGCTAATTGTGTTTGACTTTTTTCATCTTCAATAGCGGATTTAACGCCGTCAATTCCTATCTTGACCGCGTATGCACCTGCGGCGGCTGCGGCGGCAATAAAGGCTGCACCAACAACCTTGCCAACTTTTCCGACCTTATCGCCAAAACTTTCAACGTCGCTGGTTGCAGTTTTTAAGGA
>Ga0114977_10001638_pt1 | contig 14689 bp, 33 predicted proteins | sample S_130805_MF_Meta_FD_87026 | JGI IMG/M metagenome (GOLD analysis project Ga0114977, IMG submission 87026) | Freshwater microbial communities from Lake Simoncouche, Canada to study carbon cycling - S_130805_MF_MetaG | ecosystem: Environmental > Aquatic > Freshwater > Lake | place: Lake...
ATTAAAGATAAACCTAAATCGTACAAAGCAATATTTAACTGTTTATTAAAATCTGCTTCTTCTAGCCAATCATCTAATGAAACAGACATTGCAAATGCATTAGCAAGTTTAGATAAACAAATACTAATGTACATGTATTATTTAGAGTTTAAATATTTGTTGTGAAAATATCAGTAAGTTTTGTTATACTAAAATATTTTTTAATAGGAAACTTTATATACCTATTTGAGAGATGATGTATTGTGCAAAGTTCAGATAATTGAAGTTGATCTTTTTCTAATTCTAAAAGAAGTGATATATTTAGAGCTTTTCTTAGAGGGCCGTTTGTATAAGAAGCTGCTGTTGTTCTAATTTGCTCGTATGTAGTAGGTGTATTGGTAAATACATCTGTTATATGTTCTTTTAATATTTTTGCAGGTAATATCCAACAAGCACAATATATCCCATGTAACCTATAGTATCTTTTATCGTTTACACTTAAAATATTTCTCTCATCAAATCTTATGCCTTGAATATCAAGGGCATACCTCTCACCTTCATCATTTACTTCATAACTAATAAACGTAGGTATATAATTTGGCCATACTGATTCTAAATTTTCAAGATAGTTAGTCAACTGCTCATACTTTATAAGCATATCATCTTCTATATACATAAAAACATCATAAACATTAATATGGTCTTTTATATATTGTCTGTGACCCCATGTTAAAGCCCATGGGTGAAACATTGGTCCTGCAACATGCACTTCTGTATCTGGAAAGTCATTTAAAATTAATTGTTTAGCTTCCTCGCTATTAACATGAATCACTACTTTATACGAACATTTATATGTGTCTTTAATATTTTGTAGATTAAAAAATAAATTTTTTAAATGTTGATCAGAAGTGTGATGATATGTTATGCAAATTAAAAGTTTCATACTTACTTATTTATTTAAAATGTTTTATTTCTTAAAAGGGGAGAGAGTGCAACCGGCTGGATTCGAACCAGCGACCAACGGATTAGAAATCCGTTGCTCTATCCAACTGAGCTACGGTTGCATTAAAAGTGGTGGGAAATACAGGACTCAAACCTGTGACCTTGTCCGTGTAAAGGACCTGCTCTATCAACTGAGCTAATCTCCCGTAGGATTCTTATATATTAAGTTAAAAGTGTTTAATATGCAAGATATATTGGAGCGGGTAGAGGGAATCGAACCCTCATCTTCAGTTTGGAAGACTGACACATTAACCGTTATGTTATACCCGCATTGGCACGCCCAGTGAGAGTCGAACTCACAACCCTCGGTTTTGGAGACCGATGCTCTACCAATTGAGCTACAGGCGTAACACACTCTTATTTATAAGATAAAGAACAGAATATGCAAGCTTTAGAGCCTAATACTTTTAGTATGAAATAACTAGAAAAGATTGTTGTTCATGACTTAATCTATAATAATTATAATACACTAAGGAAGATTTCTTTATTATAAAAGAAATCTTTTGAAGTTATCTCACTATAAAATATAATCAAACGTATGATATCAACCTCATTTAACCTATCACCCGCAAGCATTTATCAAACCCCTATCCTTGAAGCTCTACATAAATCTCTAGAAACTAAACCTACAAATTCTTTTCCTACAGACACTAACGGAACAATTCAAGAAAGTTTTAGTCACAACGAATCTTTTACTAAATCAATTTATAATGCTCATGGGATTGTAACTCCAAACTCTCCTAACACGCTTATTGCTCGAGTATAATAAACCACACAATCAATAGAAAGAAAAAGGGCTCTAGAATTCTAGAGCCCTTTCCTCTGTAACACTTGGCAGGATTTACATGTCGACTGCTTTCCATCATATTCAACAAAACCTACTACCGGAGGGTTGACGGTTACCAAGCGTTACAACAATACTTATAGTGTATAATTAGCGTATTGCAAGATACAATGTGTCTTTAATACATTTAATATTCCACTCTTTAAATGTCTCGTGAAAGATTTTATGTGTAATATTGCTAACTAGATCTACACGACATTTTAGATTATGTTTCGACGCAAAAGCTTTATCAAATTCATAAACTTTACGAGCAAGTCCTAAACCTTGTTTGTAAGCTTTAATGTTAATGAATATTAGATGACCTAACTTTATTTTCTTTTCAATTTTACCTACTTGTTCATTGTCATTGAATATACCTTTTTGACTAGGGTTGATATAGTCTAGAAAAGGATTGATCGTATTAGTATCAATACGTAAGTTGTATTGGTTTAGATACTTACTCAATTCTTGATAGTAAATATCTATATTGAAAGAGTTTGTTTTATCTTTCATATTATTTTAAAATATATATTTCTTTATTTTTAGCTTGTAAAAAAATATGGCGGGTAGAGTGAGATTTGAACTCACGGTACCTTATTCAGGTACGGCAGTTTTCAAGACTGCTGCCATAAACCACTCGGCCACCTACCCTTTAAAACATTTAATTAATCTTGTAGAGTAACTAGATCAATTTTATTAGTTATCTTTCTAGGTCTTTATAATTTCCTCTTATAAACTCAGCCACACAATAACCTTCTTGTTTGCCTTTATCCCATGTAGACTCAAGAGCTTGTCGTATAAAACATAAAATAGCTCTATCTTGTGTGTATAGAGCCAGTTCTTTCAGTATGCTGTTGATAAACTTTTTTTTATCAGCCTGTTCCATAATAGTATTTAATAAAATACTATTAAAAATGTGCTATCGGTGGGACTCGAACCCACACCCCTTGCGGAACCAGATCCTAAGTCTGGCGCGGCTGCCAATTACGCCACGACAGCATTTCGTATATTTAATTTAATTTTTAATAAAAGCTATTTCTTATCTATAGAGAACAAAGGAGCTCTTTGTTGCCCTAATTAGAGCTTATTATTAATATATATGCTAATAATGCATATTCTATAGGGACATTTTAAGTCTCTTAAAAGCCATACTTTAATTTTAACAAGATAAAATTCTTTTCATTTGTGATAAAAAGAGATTGACCTTTTACAATAGCACAATCTTTATCACTAAAGAACTCTGTTAAGAACTCACTTAAAGTCTTAAAATATGCAGTAGGGCTTGTTTCATAGTTGTATGCCCACATTCTAAATAACTCTGAGTGATAGTCGATGTTGACTATTCTAATTACATCATCAAGTCGCGGATCACTCATTTCATGTCTTCAGATATCAAATTAAACAGCTTGCGTTTAACACGTAGATTAGGTTGACGCCATTTCCCTGTATCTTCAAAGCCCATTACAACACCAGCTTCAGTTACAGCACCGCTACGACATACACCCATTTGACAATGAACAATAACATTCATTTTGTGTCTAAGAGCGTGCTTGAGCAAGCCATAAATCTGCGCAGCTTGTTGATCTGTAATGCCAAATTCTTCAGCACCTACGTTAGTATCTTCAATATCAAGAAAACGAAACTGATGAGTTTCTCTAAAATTATGAACAGGTATAGGAAAATTTGTATCTAAATCAAGAATTTGAATCAACATTGAATTATCACCTGGGTTGATAAAGCTGTTATCATCAATTTGGTAAGCTGCACAATTCTGTATAAACATATCAAATTTGGTTGCTGAAATAAAGGTTATAATACATTTCGTAGATGATTATAATAGAATAAAGACGATTTCTTTATATAAAAAGATGGCTCCCAGGGTAGGATTCGAACCTACAACAGCACCGTTAACAGCGGTGGGCTCTACCGTTGAGCTACCTGGGAATTAAAAAATTAATTATTACTTTTGCTCTAAAAAGCAAACAAATATTACGGCCATAATGTTTCTTTTAAGTTAACCCCAGTATACGTAGCTAGCTGATCAGGGCTGAGATCAACACCGAGATTTTTAAGAAGTTCTTCTACTCGATTAGTATCTTTGTTGTCTGTTGGACAACAATCTCCACCATCACAACAATTATCAGATGGTTTAATGTTCAACAAATCAATACTATTATTTTCAAGGTCGTTAAGTAGCTCAAGTTTAGCTAAGACTTTTTCTCTACGCAAATTAACGTTATTTTGTTTGCGTTCTAAATCTCTACGTAGAAGTTCAATAGCGTTGTCTTCAGTTATAAAGCTGCTTATTTGATTTTGGAGAGCTTCACGATGTTTATCAAGTGTTTCAGAAGAAACATAACAATAACTTTTTGTGAGAGATTCTTTCATAATTTATACAATTGTATCTGCAATGCACTGAAATTCAGTTAAATCAAAATCAATCACACAACGAACACTACAAGTAGCATATTTCCATCGCAGATTGCCTGGTTCAGATAACCCAGAGTTGCATGATACAGTATTTACTGATTCGCAAAGCTTTTCAATTAAATGTGGAGCACATCGAACTTCTAAACTAGCTTTTTTTTGTGTTATAACAAAATTGAAAAAAGCTTCATCTACATATGAAGGGCTTGAAGAGCCGTTTATTGATACAGTATAGACTTGTGACATATGTTTATAATATGTTATTTCTTATAAGATTTCAAGTGTAATTCTTGTAATACCATCTTTAATAATACCTAATTCTTTTGCAGCTAAAAAATTAAGATCCGCAATTCTTCCTTTTGTAAATGGCCCTCTATCTTCTACTACAGCTATTACCTGCTTCTTAGTGCGTATCGATGTTATTTTAACCCAAGTTCCGAAAGGTAGAGTTTTATGAGCAAGTGCAGGTTGTTTTTTATGAAGAGGTTTACCGGTTGCACTTTTCTTGTTTTCTTTACCGTACCAAGAAGCCATACCTATCTGAGAAGCTTCAAGAGGTTGAAGGCAACAAGACATTAATAACAATAATAAAGTTTTCATATTTTAAAGAATAATAAGGTGAGGTGCGTGTATTATGTTCCAGAGATCAGCTTATTTGATTGGCCATGCTGACTTGTTTAACAAAAATCATTTACATACACCTCAACTAAATCAAGCAAGCTTGATTTTACTAGAGTTTTTACCTTATTAAAATGGTGTATGAGGTGGGATTCGAACCCACTCAGCCCGAAGGCAAAGGATTTACAGTCCTCTCCGGCTCTCCAACTCCGGCGCTCATACGTAAAATTAATGTGGAGCCAGAGGGACTCGAACCCCCGACATTCTGCTTGCAAAGCAGACGCTCTAGCCAACTGAGCTATGACCCCATTTATGGTAGACCGCCCAGGGCTCGAACCTGGAATAAGAGATTCAAAATCTCCTGTGTTACCATTACACCAACGGTCTATATTTATATAATATAACGCTCTTATTGAAAATAATCAAGATAATTGTTTCCAGCAATTGCTCTCATTATCCCAATGGCGACAATCATACATTTTCATCATTATATTTAAACCTAAAAGATTTAAAGATATTGAAATACCTGCATGATCTTTACCTTTTAAACAAACGTTAATATCAATTTCAAAAATATATTGCGGGCACCAATTGATTTGATTTTCCCAAAATTTATTTTTTAAAAATGTTTTACCTTCAAGAAACCAAAGCATTTTAAACGTAGATTGATCAAAAGGGTTGGTAAGATGACAGGTAAGATTGAACATACAATTACACTCGTTTGAAAAAACCTACGTTGTCAGGAAAGTTTTTATTGTTGAACCATGGTCCATCTTCACCGTCAAGTTGAAGTTTTTGTAGATCATAATCAACACGATGAATAGTACGAAGAATTGTTTGATTAGTACCTGGGTAATTTAGATCAGGCCAATCAATCTTAGCATTTTGATGAACCACTTTGTTGCATATTACAAGTACAATATTATTAGATTTTGTGTTGCTTTGTTTCATATTTTAATCTCCACTATCAATTTGATAACGATCTCCACAATGCTTGCATGTATAGTTCGTTAAACATCTACCACCGGCACTCCCGCCATATTCGTGTAAACATGGTGTACCATCAGGTCTTAGAGAAACAACTCCTGATGGCTGACCAAACATATACTGACTACCACAGTTAGAGCATGCAAGCGTATCGGTTGCAGGGTCGTAACCATACAGTGATTTTTTATAACTTTGCTGTTGTTGTGACAAAGGCATTCGCTTAGTGCCAGTGCAGCAAGGACATGTTCCGCGATTTTGTGTACTCATATATATTAGTTTTTATTATGTTCTTCTAATACTTCAAAAGAAATTGTTTTACTAATTAAACGCCATTGTTCGTCAGGATACTTTTCTTTTCTTGTATTAAAGTGCTCTACAGCTCCTTCTTTAACAGTAGATTCATATTCTACCCACCAACTATTAGTAGTTTTATCAAAACCTGCAACGTGGTATTCTTTATTTAAATTCATAGTGTATGTGTTTGTAGTAGTTGTTTGCAACAATTATTATTTTTACTTTCAGCAAATTTTAAACCTCTAATAAAAGACTCTTCAATAGCTTTACAAAGTGTTTCTGTATTAATCTCTTGTTTATTTACTGTATATTTCTTATAAAGACAGCTTAGAAATTCTTTTAAATCTTTATCGTCAAGATTATGCGTGTTTGTTACCATGTCATTTCACTACGAGTCACAACAGTTTGTTCACCATCACCAATATCAACTACAATAACATAATTGAGACCGTCTTTCTCCCATTGTTCAAGCATTTCCATTTGCTTGGGCATCATACAAAATACAAACCCTTCCCTAAATAAATTACGTACTGTGTCTCGCGCACTACGTTTATCTAACAAGCAAATTACGTCGTCAAATCTACCACGAGCTATTTGTAGAAACTCTACACTTTCTTCTGAATTTGTAGGTGTATCACTTAGTAGCATGTCTATAATTGATTCGTTATAATTACGAATAATACTTTCAAGCTTAACTTCAATAACATTTTTAATCATAATATATAGTAGTTAAAATTCTCTTACACTGTACAGAAATGCACTTCTATGATCTTCAAGGGTTGAGTTAATTCTCTCTAACACAGGTTTGCTTACTTCAGATGTAACATCTTCACCACCCCAATCTTCAATCCAACGCTCTACCACAGCGCCTCCTTTATCTACATGTTCTACTACATAAAGAGGTCTAGGGTATTCATCCACCTTCAACTGTGTATAACGAAGAAGCTCTTCTTTAATTGATAGAATTTTCATAATATTTTTCTTACTCAAATATTATATACACCAAGAGAGGTTTTCATTATTCTTCTTCTTGCCTGGACAAGTCTTCCATTGCGTCGCGATATGCAACTTCATCAGCTACAAGCGCAAGAAAAGTGCGCATTGCAGGAATGCCTCGCAACGTCTTTTGTGAGTATTCTTGTTTGCTAGCATATACTGCAATAATATCATTAAGCGTATCATCACCTGCTCGATCAATCAAGTCTTGAAAGAAAGCAGCTAGACTAGGTACGGGCTCAGCATTGCTAAGCTTTTCAACAATGCGTGCTTTTTCATATTCTTTAATGTAAGTATTCATATAACTTCAATTATTATAATAGCTTAGAGCAGATTTCTTTAATTAACTAATTACCGTAAAAGCTTTTGAGTATACTAGAACTTGAATTAGCTTTATCTTCACCACCTACACCAAACACAAACTCTATGTTAGAGTCTACAACATCCATTTCAGGTATATTGGTTTTTGTTCTATCACCACCATTTACAAAAATAATCTTATCATCAGGGTAATACAACCTTACATGACAAATAGCGTCTTTTGCTGAACCGTCATCATCGTTAAAAGCAAAAGATAAATAAACAGACTTTAAATTTTTAACAATAAAAGATCTCTCGTAAAAAGGTAGAAACTCTTTACCTTTTTTTCTACGCAACCATTCATCACTATTTACCCCCACTAGCAATAAATCTCCAAGTTCAGCAGCAGCATTTAAATACTTGATGTGACCGGAATGAATAGGGTCAAATCCACCTGTTGCAATTACTATTTTACGCATATTTTTAAAATTGTTTAATGTGTTTTGTTCGCGATCTTTGTCACATTGTTCAACGAGCCCCTCACAACGGAAGTTAAAGCTCGTCTAAGCATTAGGTTTACCCGCGACCTAATTGGAAAAGAATACCCCGTTTGTGTTCAACACACTACTAGATCAGCCCGGCACGCTCCAGCTCTTTCCCATCATACTATGCCATATGAAAGTTAAAAAACTTCTTCTAAGATTCCTAAAATTTCTGCTACAATAAAAAGAATTCCTGCAGCAACAAACAAACTATTAATTAAAGTGATTCCTGCAAAGATACGCAAACAAGATTTAACAAGACTAATGTAAAAGTGAATTTTTGGATTAGGTTGTTGTTCTGTATTCATAAAGTGTTAGTATTGTTTAAGAACTTTTGATTGAACATACTCATAACGTTTTCAGGTGTAAATTGTTCAACTAATTGCTTGTAAGTTTTATCTTGTGAATTTGTTTTATTCACTGAGTTAAGAACACTCACACAACTATCGTAGTCTGTATACCATAAACCTTTATCACCCATAAGACTTATGTGATTTTGATCTAGACCTGCTTTCCAGCTAATAACAGGTTTATTGTGAAACAAAAATTCACATATAGCTAAACCAAAACTTTCACCATGGTTTCTAGCATGTATCATGTAATCACACGTATCAATAAAGTTAGATTTATTTTGAAGATTGTATGTACCTTCAACAAAGATAATATTAGGGTGTGAAGGGCCAAATTGATTGGTATTCATAAAAAGAAATACTAAATCATTGCGTCTTTTTAATACATCGTAAATAGCTTTATGTGTAGCAGGTAGATCAAACTCCGTGGCTCCACCATGCCTTCCAATAACTATTTTATCTTCTGAAATACCTAATTTAGCTCTATAATTTTTAGTAGGCTCAGGCATTGCAACAATATATGGAACATATGAATCATCCATATTTTGTTTTTCAGCAAGCCATTTAGAAATATAGCAATATGCATCACCATGTATTTCTTTATGTTGAAATACAGCATGTATTAAATTTCTAACACCTGGCACGATCTTATTGTCAATATGCCCAGCTTTTTGATAATAAACATCAGTAATGTTTTTCTCTTTTATAAAAGAGAAGCAGTCTTCAAACTTATCATAAAGGAATACTTCAAACCGATCTTGAAACTTTTTTAAAGCTTGTAAATCTTTATTAGCGTCTGATATAATGTAAGATTTGTTACCTAAAATAGTCTCATTATAATGAGCATAGTCAAAAAGAGCTACTTCTGTACCTCTTATGCATAATTGATTTGAATGGAATGCAATTTTTCTCATCAATTAGTAATTAATTTTGTTTAAGATAAAATCTATAAGAAGATTAAAAATGGTGGACTGGGCGGAACTCGAATCCGCAACCAATTCCTTAAAAGGGAATTGCTCTACCATTGAGCTACCAGTCCGTAAACTTATCTAGTCTCTCCCAGTGTCACACCACTTCGCATTGCCCGCAAGGTGTCGCATTCTATAGACGTCTCTCCGTTAGTCACGCCTAAACAAGCCGGCGTTCGCAAATTACTTAAGATGGATTTGAACCATCGTCTTCATACTGTGTGATCAGAACCTGTACAGTATTTTTAACCGCTAAACTATCAAGTAATTTCTTAAAATGGTTGCAGGACCAGGAATCGAACCTGGGACTGGAGCTTATGAGACTCCTGTTTTACCACTTCACTATCCCGCGATTTGAAATTAATTATACAAATATATTGTTAAATCAATGTATTTTTAAATTTTTTACAAGAGTTTCTGTACTAGAAAGACAACATTAAAAAGTGGTAGGGGAGGTGGGCTACGATCCCACTACCTTCCGATTATGAGTCGGGTGCTCATACCATATGAGCTTCTCCCCCAATAAAAACTTACTATGAGTTGCTTACTCTACCATTAAGCTACAAGCCTGAGAAATTGGTGCGCCAGGTAGGATTTGAACCTACGGCCAATCGATTATGAGTCGACTGCTCTAACCACTGAGCTACAAGCGCATTAAAAATTGTTTAAAGAACGTTGGCGTTGCTAACCCGCCGATGTATTTATCTTATATACATCGGCGGGTTATGCAAGCTTTTTTACACACCGCACACACTAATACTAACTCTGACACTTGGTTTTACGAAGTAACCGTCCCGATTTACTTCTGTAATTGTGGCTTCAATCTTACCACTCTTAAGATCTACACCCATTCGTTTAAGACCGAGAAGTTGTTGCTTGAGTTCGTCAGCAGCTGAACGCGCTTCACGAGCAGAGCGTTCAACTTCGCGACACTTATCAGAGGCAGTGACATAATCTAGAATAAGATTTTTAATTTCTTCTTTGGTGATTTTGGTTTTGCTCATATTTAAATTATAATTGCTTAGGGATGATTTCTTTAATTAACTCTTCTACGCTTTAAGATTTTTTATTATCTTCTTTGTTGTCATTCTCGCGCATATTTAAATTATAATAGCTTAGAGAGGTTTTCTTTAATTAACACTTATTGAGTTATAGAAAATCTTAGACAAAAAGACTGATATAGTAAATCGTGTTGTACATTTTTAAAAATATCGCGATCGTAATTTTCACAATTAAACAATATACTTCTGTATAGTTCATGTGATTTTTTAATAAAGTTTAAATAACCTGTATCATTCCAACCTTCTACTTCACATGCTTCATACAAATCAAGAAGTTCATTAAGATATGAATTTAATGGTTCGTGAAATAGAGAGTCTCTTTGCATCTTAAGCCTTTGCAGTAAAATTATCCGTTAATTTTACTTGATATAAGTTACCTTGATTATCATACATAATTGTACTTTTATGTTCTTTATTTACCTCTTCGTCACACTCTACTTCTTTACTACTGCAAGGTAATTGCTCAAAAGGTAGTTGAGTGTCTCTTTTAAGAGGTAGTACTACTTTACTAATCTTAATATTTGACATACTCATAACATTATAGATCTACATCAAAAGGAGCTTCTTCTAACATCTTGTAAAAGATCTCACCATTTTCATTAACAAATTTTTCAACCATACCTTCTGCTACAAGATAGTCAAGATTAACTTGCACTCTCCATTCATTGTATTCTTGATACTCTTGCTCTGACCAATTTTCAATTTCTTCAGATGTAATTTCAGAATTGCGACGACCGTATGCTGGATGTGTTTTTTTCATATTATCTTTTAGACTAATTTTATTGTTTAAAATTTATAAATCTTGCCAGGAAAAAAATAACTGCAGGGAAAAATATTATTAAAACTAGTAATAATATAGTTAATATATGTTTGACATCTTTAATAGAGAACATTTTACTCTTGCTTTTCAATATACAAATGTATAACAATATCAATTAGATAAGACTCAATTTGATTAAGATTCTTTAAAATCTCTTGTCGTTGTTCTGCTGCTGTCTTGCTTTCATTATCTAAATAATTGTACGTACTCAATAGATCTAACTTAGATTTAATAATACGTTTAAACTCGTATGTTTGATGGAGAGTCTTTTGAAATTCTATAAACTCTTCATCAAGTTTATTTGCATCAAATATAGGAAATACTGTTTTTTGTTCTGGTTCAATATACTCACATGATTTACAAGCAATTTGTCTTTTAAAAACCATACTTATAAAAATTAATTTTATTCAAGTAGCAGTAAGGCTTCATTCACTTCTTGTTGAGCTTTCTCAAACTCTAAATATTCAAGATATAGAGAGTAATCTGTTAAGTCGTAATCTTCGTTCATCTTTATAAAGTAGAGGTTGCTTTTATAAGATTATTATAATTACATAGCAAGGTTTTCTTTATTTAACTTTTTTGCTGCTGTACATATTCAAGCTCATCTTCAAGAGAATCTAATATATACTCTAACCACTCAACCCATTGTGTAGGGTTGTTCTTGTTGTATCTTTTAGCTTTCATAAGCTGAATACACTGAGCAATATGCTCGTCTAACTGTTCTTTATTATACTTGTTTATATACATATTAAACTTTAATCCAATAACCATCGCTAGTCAGCTTGGTTATACCTAAACATTCTTTTTTAAATTCTTGTGGTGATAAGATTGATACAAACTTTGTAGTACCTTGATAAAGATAATACACTTTACCTACTACAGGTTCAAAACCAATGTTAAAAGTATCTACATAGTCGTTCCATTCCCACAATTGAATTGTTTCTTCGTATTGTTTTTTAATATCTTCTATCTTTGCAGTAGCATAATGATAGTGTTTATTTTTTCTATTGTGATTTGTAAAAGTTAAATCTAACTTTTCAATAACTTGACCACCTCTAGACATGTCATAAGGTAGTAAGTACTTAATAGGTTCCATATATTATAAACATCTGTTTAAAAAACTATTGTACAAATTAAATACCTCTTCTTCAGATATATTTTCGTTTATAGAATCATGTAATATCAACTCATTAATATCTAGATTCATAATACACGCTAAAGTTTCTACTGTAAATAATGCTTGAGATGTTTGATGTAATTGTCTAAGAAGAAATAAATTTCTCATATATTTTTCTGCAATAAAGAGTTTATCATACTTTTGTAAAAATATATCTTTTTTAATTTCTAGTATATTTTGATTGAATTCATCAATATTACGAGATAGATATATACTGTTTGCTGCAGATATATCTGCTTGTAAAAATGTATGTTTTAAATTGAATATTTTACTTAAACCTAATTCTGTATCTCTGTAGCATTGTGCTGTAAATCCGTCTATCGACAAAACACAAAAGCATTTATTTTCAATTAAAACATCTAGTATACTTTTGGTTTTTAAATCTATATAACTATCTGCATGCTTAATTTTTGCTAAATGGTTCTCTTGTAGTTCTTGTATAACTAATTTTCTATTATATTTTGTGTCACCAAACTCAATATGTACATTCTGCCCATACCATAATATGTTTTCAAATTTCTCTAATTCTTTATATTTTAAATAATCTAATGTAAAATTTTTTTCTTTAATATCATTATATTTTACGGTATGTGTACCGGGTGAGCACATACCGTAAAAGCCTATGATTGAAGATATTAATTTAATATTTGGTTGAATAAGTTTGTATAGTGTATTAATTATAACCTGATGAGGTCTTTCAACGAAAAGATAAAAATTCTGTTCTGTATTTACTTTTGGTATCCATGCAGGATACAGACCTATCTCCTTGTGTCTGTAAAAGAAATAAATATCTTTTACATGAGATGGTATACTGTAATCCCCTATAGAAGTACTACCTATTAGGATACTTTTTATTACTTTATCTTTTTTTGTATTTATAAAATTTATAATAGTATTAAGATCTATTGTTTCATTAAATTCCGTAAATGTATTATCTTGATATATAATATAAGTACCGTAGATATTAGAAGATTGAATTTTACCCATAATTTAATTTTTATAAACTTAACAATGATAGTTTATAAATCTTTGACAAGCTTTAGCAGTATTGTTACTTTTGTTTTTTTGCTTAGATTTTAAATCTCTAGCTTTATTGCATGTAATTTTACCTTTAATTTGTCTTTTCAGTATACCAGGTCTAACAGGGTCATGTATACCTTCCATAATCAAATTGTAAAGACAATTAAAGTTCATAAAATTATTTATGATATTACCAACTGCTTACATAGTAAAAGTCCCATTCTGAAATATTAGGGGTATCTAATACTTCTTTTAACGTATCAACAGTTCTTTTTAATGTAAGAAAATACGCTTGATCATAGTTTAGCTCACCAAAAAATAACCCTGAAGAAGTTGACAATAAATCTTTTGCTTTATCTTTATTTGATAAGACGTTTTTACAAACACTATAAAAGTCATGCAAGTCTTCTATACCAAGTTCGGTTTCTTGACAATTATCAATTCCCGCTTGATGAGTACGTACAAACCAATTGTGTATTGCATTGCATTTTCTCCAATATAATATTTCACATTCAATATTGGTGATCTTAAAATTTGTTTTATTTATAAAAGGTACATCAGCAAGTTGTTGACGTTCTTCTTCACGAAGAAATTTCTTAGCAATAATATAACTATCTAACCCCATAGTGTATTACGTTTCGTCAAAGTGTACTACATCCCGTTGAAGTATGTTACGTACTTCTTCTACTAATACAAACTCCATATCTTCATTGAATTCATCATTTATAAATTCGTTGTAACTATTTTGTGCTTCTGCAAGATCATCAAATTGTACAATAGTCGCCCATATATCTTTATCGTTTCTTGGAGACACATTTTGTAAAATAGCAAAACCTTTGCTAAGTTGATTATCACTCATATTAACTATTCTAGCGGTGAATTGATTTTGTCCACTTCAAACATTATTGAATCCCACAATTCAACTTCTAGGTTATCTTTCACTTCAGGTATAAATGTATATAGATTGTCTGTACCATCTTTGACAATCTCACCTAAAATAACGCCTGTAGTGTTGTTGTATACATCAAAACTATTATAAGTTTTTGATTGTACGTGGACTGTTTTATTGCTGTTTTGTCTACTCATCTTTATGTGTTTCAAAAATCTTGCGTATTAATATGTCTATAAGAACTAGAAAAATAAAGGATACCCAATCTACATTAAGAGTATGTGTAAGTTTTAAGGTTAAAAGAAGGCATAATGATATCATTCATTTATTTATGCATAATAAAGACTAGAACAGATAGTGCAATAGCAAAGTAGCCAAAAGCACGATTGTATCTAGCTCCTAGCAGCACGCTTTCTGCAACAAAAAAACTAAGAGC
>Ga0114977_10001644_pt1 | contig 14666 bp, 12 predicted proteins | sample S_130805_MF_Meta_FD_87026 | JGI IMG/M metagenome (GOLD analysis project Ga0114977, IMG submission 87026) | Freshwater microbial communities from Lake Simoncouche, Canada to study carbon cycling - S_130805_MF_MetaG | ecosystem: Environmental > Aquatic > Freshwater > Lake | place: Lake...
GACTTCTGTAATAGGTCTATAGCCTGATCTTCGTTAAATCCGTATTCACTTGCTCTCTTTACGAATCCTTCAATATATGCTTGCTGTTGTGTATTCATTTGTTTGTTTGTTTAGTCGTCTAAAAGACTATAGTTACCATCGTAGCCGAAAGCTCTACGTAAGACAGGGTCATCCGAATGATTCGATGTTTTAACGCTGGCAGATTTGCCCATATAAGCTACATCAGCAGCGTTACATACACGCTCAACAACCTTGGCGAGATACTTGGGGTCTTCCATAGCTTTCTTAACGAAAGTAGCTTTCTCTTCTTCGTCATTGATAAAATCTGAGCTGTACATGGCCTCTGCAGCTTTTTTAAGAGCGTCCTTAAGCTCGGTGTCTTTCTTGGCGGCAAGAGAAGCTTCTTTTGTCTTTAAAGTAGTGACCTGCTGTTTCAGCTCTGAAATCTCGGAAAGGGCGACTTTAACAAAGTCTTCAATTTTATGTAGCGCTTGCTTGGTCATTTTTTACTTTTTCTAAGGTGATTAAGCTTCCGATATACTCAAGAACTTTAGCTTTATCCTCGTCATTGAGATGGCTTAAAGCAGCCAATGCCTGCTGTTCAACGGAAAGTTTTTCTGTCGAAGAGGCAGGCATTGGCTAAGTTTAAAGACTACTTGGATTCAGAGACAACTTCGCTCTTCAATCTGCTCAAGACTACGTCTGCTACAGAAGCTGCAAGCTTCTCTTGAGACTGTGTAGCATACTGTTCTGCTTCCGCCTGCTTAAAGAAGTTTTCATATTCTGCAAGCTTAGCGGAAAGCTGAGCGTTTTCAGTCAAAGCTTCTTCAAGAGCAGCCTGCTTCAAGAGCTCGTCAAAATAAGTTGCGCCTGCCTCTTCAGCTTCAGCTACTTTTTCAAAAGCTTGTTTTTCCTGAGACTCAGTATTTTCAAGTTCTTCAGCTGCCTGAGCGATCATAGCATCAAAATCACGACGACCAGCTTCTTTCCTCATGGCCACTTCATCGACAGACTCTTCGCTAGCTGCCTTCAACAAAGCTGCGCAGAACTGACGACCCAATTCATAAGAGGCTACCTTGGCTGCGAGTTCTTCAACTTCAGCGGCCTTCTTAGCGGTAGCCAAAGGCTTGGATCCGTCCGTGGACGCTTTCTGGCTATAATCCTGCTTGTTGTTCTCAGGCTTCACAGCGTTCTTGTCAGTCTTTTCCTGGTCGTCGCCAACGCTTTCAGATTTAACAGCACCTGGCTTACCAGTCGCAGAATCCTGGGCTTCAGCTTGCTTGCGGAGAATGTCGAGAATTTCTGTTCCGAGATTTTCTGCAGTCTTTGATTTAGCTAGAGGCTCTGCAGAGTCTTCAGAAGGTTTCTGAGAATAGCTTTGAGGAACGTTTTCAGGCCCGACGGAGTTCTTGTTATACCCTTCGTGTTCGCTACCAACACTAACGGATTTAACGTCTCCGCCTGGTGCCCCAGAAATGTTTCTCTGCGCTTCTTCTGCTTGTTTCTTCACCATCGAGTGAAGTTGATTGAGGACTTCTGCGTGTTTAGTTAATTTAGCCATATGTTTACTCCTAATTTTTAAAGTTTAGTTTAATAGTTGTTTGTTGTAAATAATTTTATTTTCCGGATAGCTTGTCTGCGGCGTACATTCCTCCAGCTCCTGCAGCTAATCCGCCTGCCGCCCCAGCTATTAAGGGGTTTTTATTCACGTATTTCTTAGCCCCTTTGACTGCTCCAGAGTAGGAGTCTTTGAGGTGCTTGACTGCGTTGTCGATGGCTGAGGATTTGCCTGCAGCTACTTTGTCCAAAGACTGCTCAACAAGAGCTACAGCTTCGGAGTGGTCAAAACCATACTCAAGGGCTCTCTTATAGATCCCTTCGCAGTAAGCTGCTGTTTTTTCGTCGTCTTTTGATTTTTTGAATGTACCTGCAGCCGTCAATTTTTCCGCTGCTGCTCCGCCTATAGCTCCGCCGATAGCTGATCCAATCATAGGCACTTTATTCTTTTTTACAAAGTTTTCTGTTTTCTTAGCTGCAGAAGATACGCTCTTCTTAGCTCCTTTATACGCGTTAGATACACCCTTTGTGAATCTTGCCGCCAGCCCTCTAGCAGCTGTTTTATTCATAGCTTCAATTGTCTGAGTCAATGCCTGGTCGTAAAGATCGACGGCCTGCTTAACATTTGCTCCGTGGTGCAAAGCTTGATTAATGAAGCCTTCAATATATGCTGCAGACTTAATCATGCCGAGCGCAGCCATTTTTTCTGGCTCTGCAGGAGCTTCCGGGGAAGCTGCAGGAGACTGGTCTAGGTGCCCTTGGATAGAGTGCGCTAGCTGTGCAACATCTTCCCCGCCTTCATGCTGGTCTGGGTGCTGCATATCTCCTGAAAGCTGCGTAGCGAGTTCTTCCAATTCTTCTGGAGAAAGCTGGGACAGTAAATGCTCGATACCTCCGCCTTCTTCCTCACCTCCACCCATAGCTCCACCCATAGCTCCCATATCAACGGGAGCTGACTCGTCGTGACCTTCAGCTCCTTCTCCTCCACCCAAGGCATGCTCTAACATTTCTGCCTGAGGGGCTTCACTTTGCTCGTGAGCTGCTTCTGCGGGGTTACCTAGTTCTTCTGCGGCTCTTTTAGCGTGTAAGAAGTTTGCGATTAGTGATTTTGCGAGAGGGTTTGACATAATTTTACTGGTTTATTTTTTAAATGTTAACTGAATTTTTGCTGTGTTCCAATCTTTTTTTATCTATTTTGTACTAGCGCGTTAAATATCGTATCTTCGTCTAGTTTATTCTGACTGTCTATGTAGCGAAGAGCTGCCAGTTTATATGCGGCATACTCTTTCGCTAAAGTCTTTACAGCTGATTCTTTAGACATCTCTTTTTCTTCTTCTTTATGCTTTAATTTGGCTATAGGCATTTTCTTAACAATCGTAATACGCATTATTCTGCCATGCGCAGGCTGATCGAAAAGAGAATGGTTTTCAAAAAGATTCTTCACCATATTCATGATGCCCTTAGGCATTATATCAGAATGTGACGGCTCATACTTCTCCTCATTTAATACATCATCGCCATCTTCTTCAAGCTCAGAAAACATAGAAGGAAGATGTTTTTTTACTTTGCTAAACATCTCGCCTGCCCCTCCCTCCATACCTTTAGCTCCAAAAAGATATTTAATAAAGTCTTTAGGAGAAAACACAATGCCTTTATCTGCCAGCGCTTTAAGCAATTTGGCTGGCTCAAAACCTCTAAGCTCTTCCATAGTGCTGTCAGAGATATCGTCTCCGTGGTTTAACTTACCTTTCTGCTCTGCGAGATACTTATCCTTAGAGTCTTTAGGTCCTCCTTCGATAACACCATCAATGTGCTTTTCCATAGCGGCTAGCTTCTTAACTAGGGACCTTTTTTCTGCAGCATACTTGGATATCTGCAAGAAACTGTCATCCTCAGGTACCACAAACCCAGGATAAAGCTCTCTGTAATCTGAAGCTGTTTTAACGTAGCTGCTATCTGAGGCTAGTTTAAGACTCATGCCTATACGATCTGCAGGACGACCAACGATAGATAATTCAAACCACTTAGGGTCGATATTATCCATACTACACATCTCTCCTCTTTTATTGATCTCTCCTAGCTTGGAAGGGATGTGTTTGCAGCGGTGGTTATCTGTTTTAGCTTCGTGTCCGCACCAGGTACACTTGTCGTAGGCTACTTTAGCCGCCATACTAACATTAATCTGTTTCCCTTCAGCCAGCTTTTGAAGCTCTTCAGCGCACTTATCGTTATCCATTCCGATAACAAGCTCGATACGCTTCATCTTATCGTTATACGAAGCTGCTTTGATATTACCGTATTTAGGATCCTCGGGCTTGTTCTTGTGGTGCCTATTTAAAGCTCTACCATCATACGAACCATCTTTTCGTTTGCTTCCAGACTTAACGAAAGTTTTGTAATGCTGCTTACAGGCAGCTTCTTTAAAAATATCACCATTTCTGTTAGCTCCTGTACCCTCATAAGCCCCCAGAGCAATAACTAGTACGTCTGTCTGCCCGGCCGTCTTCTCTGATCTAAGCTCTGAGTTATCTGCGCCCGCTTTGGTGAGGGTATTACTGTTATGAATCAACTGCACAGGCTCTATGTCCCAGTTCCAGTCGTTCGTGTCGCTAAATTTAATTAAACCTTTGTACATAATTATTGTATTTGGTTGGCGCGGTCGAACTCCCCACGAGACTTGAGTAGCGTCTTTTTCCAGTCTTTGATTTGATCTGAAGAGTGGCTTCGGTTTTGGATAGCCTTCAAAAGATGTTGTAGTCCTACTCCTCCTGCAGCAATAGCTCCTCCCGCCAGTAGTGGAAGCTTGTGCTTGGATAAATTCTTACGAAGCCAAGAGCCTTGGTGCTTCATGTTCTGCAGATCCTTAAGCGTAGTGTCTACAAAGGCTTTACCTTTTGGGTCTTTGTCTAAGCTGAAATCCCCTCCTCTGCGATATTCTTTAACAATATCTTTCACAAGCTCCTCGTCAAAGTGAGGGTTTGCTCCTGTGAGATTATGCTTTTCAAAAAGATCTCCGATAGCCTGGTGCTTTCCTGGGGCTAGATGCTCGCTTATAAAATCGCCTAGTGCGCCTTTACCCTTTAAAGAATGTAAACCTTCTCCGATATACTCTTTGAGCCCTCCTTTACCTTGAGCTTTTTGAAGAGACTCATACACATCGGCATATGAAGAAAGCGCTGAAGAAGATGTAGAGTTTCTGGCTTCGTTAAGAATCTTTTGTTTAGCGGCTGTGCCCTTGGCTTTTTTAAAGCGCTCCAAAAGAGATTTCTTATCTTTAGCGGGAGTCTTGCCGAGTCTGTCCAATATACCTAGCCGTTTTTCAGCGTTGTCTTCAAAATCTCCAAAAGTTCTAGCAATATCAGGCCTGGAGCGTCCTTTACCTGGGTCTAATAATGTAGATGAATTTGTACGATCTACGCCTGGGTTACCCTCACGAGCCATACTTGCAGGCTCCGTCTTATCCATATTACTCCACTGGTTTAGAATATTTTTAAGTACTCCTCCTCCTGCTACAGCCGCACCGATAGGTAAAGAGTTTTTAGCTAAGTCTGAGGTTACAGCCTGTACTGGATGCTTGTCGTAAAATGTTTCTCCAGAGTTTTGCTTAAGTCCTGTGGCATACTGCATACCCACCAATCCCTTACGTACTTGTTCTTTTAATGCATTTATTCTGGATGAGTCTGCTCCTGAGTTGGCTTCAGGAGAGATCATTGGGTTGATTGCACTATAAAGATCAGCATCAAGCCCTGCTTCAGGATTTTCCAAATCTTGTCTAAATTGTGTGTTCGCTGTTTTCATTTGAGTGTTTTGGGTCTGAGGGTTAGATGCAAACGGTATTGCTGCTCTTGGCTGTTCCTGAATTTGTGGAGCTATAGGGGAGGTTTTCTGTTGCGGAGATGGACTGGGCTTCGTTCCTGTAGGTTTGCCTTGAGCGGATAATTGCTGGGTTTGCCATTCTGGCTTAACCATTGGCGGGCTTGCGCCGAACCAGCTACCTACACGGTCGTTAATAGACATAAGCTTGGGATCTAGAGGTACCAATCCGTTATGTTTGGGTAAGTTGCCTCCTGCCTGAGGGGCTTGTGTTGCTGTTGATTGTCGGGGGGGCTCCATGAATTTACTGGGCTGCGTGTTCAGATTCTTCCAGACATCTACTCCCTGATTTGCCATATCTATGCCGGTACTGACAAGCGGACCTACAGGAGGAAGAAAATTAGCTCCCGCTGAAACTAGACTCATCGCTCCTTGGGCCTTGTTTAATAACCCAGGTTCTTTAAATTTATTCATGCCGTAATTAATATCCATGGCTGAAGCTACCCCAGGAAGTATGTGAGAACCTACTGCTTTTCCGACCATTCTTGCAGCGGTGTTACCTAGTACTCCTCTTACTCCTTTAGTTATTGCTGGCTGGAGAGCTGGACCGGCTTTAGCTGCTAAATAACCTGCTCCGCCTGCTCCGCCGTACAGGGCAGCATTACCTAGATGTGCGCCTCTATTCTCTGGGTCTCGCCAGGCGCTAACTAATTCAGGGGCTGCAGCTAGAGCTGATCCGCCTACGACCCCTGCTTTCGCTACACTACCTAAGGCTCCAGCCATGTTCGGTAGAGTGTTTCTGGGGTTTGTAGCTTTCCAGGAATTTTTTAATTGTTCGAAGTTTGTCCCTGTCACGCCTGGTTTACGCCCTCCTAAATAGCTAGCGGCTCCTAATCCTGCATCCAATCCTGCCATACCTAGCTCAGGATGCCATTCACCAGTTTGAGGGCCTTCACCCAGAGCAGCTGCGTCTTCTGGACTTACTTTATTTGTAATATCGTTAGCTGCGCCAGCGATGCCTCTGCCCAAACCAACAACATTCTGCAGGCTGGGGGGATGCGGTGGGCGCCAGGCTTTTTTTTGTAAAAACCTTAAGATGATATCATTACTGTCCATTATAGCCGTAATATTGCTGCGCGTTGTAGGTGGGTTGCTGCTCCTCTGACTTACTTTCTAAATGTTGTGCTAGAGGCTCGTAAAGAGGTCTAGTCAGCATGTCTCCTCCAGTAAAAAGGCCTGCACTCATAAGCATACCTTTACCGCTAGTAGGGTTACGCAAATGCTTCATAGCACTAGCTGCTGTCGTTGCAACACCTTTGGGTATTTTACGCCCCTTCAATAATCCGCTGCCTATAGTTTTACCTGTAGCTAAACGCTCCAATCCTTTAGTTAATCCATAATTTCCAGCTATAGGTGCAAGCATTCTGAGCACTGTAGGCAAAAATGCTTCTTTAAGCATACCTACTTCTTCAGCACGCTTGAGCATACCATCAATAAAAGCTTCGTTGTACCGATCAGTAGTCATATTAAAAAATATTATATATTTCTTCGCCTGTAAAAGTGTCTGAGGTGGCCCTCAAGTCTACGAAAGCAGCACTATAAAGCATTTTAAATTCGTCTAGAAAAGCGTTGGCTTTCAGTTCGGTATGATCTTCGAAATCCGGAGATTTGGCATCGAACTCTTGAGTGTAGGGTAAATCTGTACGTACCCTTAAAAACTTATCAGGCAAAACATAAGTATAGGTATTGCTCTGGTTGTCTGTGGCTGTGTATGTACCTCCTATATTAATTTGAGGCTCTCCAAATTTCTGAATAAGAGCTTTATCACTTTCAGGCAAAGAAGAGGCATCAAGATAGAAGGTGATCTTCCAGATGTCGTTTTCGATATATTTTTTAATTTTAAGTGCAGCAGCCATAATAGTTAGATTCTGAAGTTTTGATGTTCGCCCTTATTAAATTCCATAGTGGCTACGCGACGCTTTAACATACCAGTATCCAGTTTGGTCATTAGATCTGCGTCAAATTTACTGAGCGCCTGAGAGGCCATCATTGCTCGAAGTTCTGCGCGGACAACTTCCTTTTCTTTTGAAGCTTCTGGTGAAAGCCTCAGTATCTGTTCATAAGCTCTGGCTACTTTTGCTGGGTTAGCTTTAGACAAGATCGGGTCTGTGAACATCAGCTCCTGTAAGAGCAGCTTACGCTCCATGTTCTCGAGGGTCAGATTAGGCTTTACTGTAGGTTTTTTAAACCCGTGTGAAAAAGCGTCTGTAATTGGAGAATGCAGTAGATCGGTAAATACTTTACCGAAGCCAAAAGCCTCTTTTTCCATAGCCTCTTTAAGTACAGGATCCTTGTCGTACTGCTCGGCTACAGTGTAGCTAGCGTCTGACGCTTTTTTTTTAATCTCTGCCAGGACAGGGTCCACATCCTTGTCGTCTTCCTGCTCTTCGTTGTAATCCGTTTCGTCGTCTTGTTTTTCAGCTTTTTTAGCTGCGCTGTGCTTACACTTGCAGTCTTTTTTTTCACTACCTACAATACATCCACAGTCAGGGCATTTAGCTGCAGATTGCTTACCTATAAGCTTGTGAGCATCTTTGAGATAACCTGCTTCAAACGAACGGGACTCCTCAGCTTCTTCAGCTTTTTTAGCTGTCGCGATATACTCCTCTGCAGCTTTCATTAAATTATCAAACAAAGAGGCTTCTTTGCATGGTTCAAACATCATATAGCCTGCGTCATGCACACCTCTTTCTTCTTTAGGTGCAGCCGTCTTATGCAGCAGCTCTAGGTATGGCAATGAAGCCTCACCATGTTTTGCAAACACCTGGGACTCGAACTCTTCAAAAGCCGTGCGATAAGCAGCTTCTTTTTTAAATTCATCCGCGAGAACAGAAAACTGATAATTAAGGTCGAGCTCCGCAGCCACTTTTTCAACTTCAGCCAGTTCGGCATCTTTTTCGAGTTTCTTGATATAGTTGGAAGACTTGTTGTATACGGTGTCGAAAGACGTGTCGTACTTGTCGTGAGCTTCCTTGGCTCCGGCGATCTCAAGGAAAGCCTGCTTATATGTAGGGTTACTGAGCATTCTATTGTAGTTGAAAACTACATCGGTACTCTCGTCGCCGGGGAAGTGCTCTGAGATATACTCAGAGGCTGTTTTTTCAGCTACAGTGAATACGTCCTGAATTACTTTGGGAATATCTGCGATCTCAAATTCTGTAGAACGATCGGAAGCTGTTTTAAAATGTTTATAATGTAGTGCAACATTGAGAGCTTCTCCTGTACGTTGAATATAGTTGGGGTTTAGATCCAAATCGTTAGCTACCTTATGCAACGCAGCTGTTGGAGACATACCTTCGTTGACCTTTTGCACGGCATCGCTCAGTGCAGTTTTGATGAGAATGTTGGGCTCTTCCATATAATTATCTACATTTATAGCATGGTTTCTAGATTAGATCAATTCCGTAATTAGCTTATATTCTGGCAGGACGTTTTCTTTAAGGGCTAGCTGAGAGATCATTTCAATAGCCATAATGTCTTCATCCTGGATGCCTGTGTTATAATCGGTGCGTTCATTTACAATCCTATTTGTACTAGCGTCTAGATTTCTGACCTTGGCTCTGAAGTAGCTGATCTCTTCTTTCTTTATAAAGAACGAAGCCAGATTATTTATTACTGCGTTGTACGCGAGGGCGTCCTTCCTGTCTTCTATAGAGAAGTATAGTGAAGTCACGTTATCGAGCATCGAATCGGCCAGATAACCATTTAGTTTATCTTTCTCGTCCTCCGTTAAACTGGATGGGTCCGCTTCTGCTTTTAGGCCTAGCTCCCCTAAAGAACCAATTATTTTAAAATACCTACGATCAACATCACTAATAATATTGTTATCAGCCAGCTGGGTAAAATAAGCTGCTCTAGCTACAACGTCTGTAGGTGCGTTTGTGAAATCAAAAAACAGTTCTCTTAACGCTCTTATCTGAGAGGGAAGTAATTTGTGTCTATGCGCAATTACAGCGTCAGATAGTCCTGCAAATATCGAGTAGCCTATCACGCAAAAATTTCGCAAGTGCTCTGTAGAGTTTCTGTATCTTATGGCAAAGTCATAAGCTTTCGAATATTTGATCTTGGTTACGTGGTATAGAAAGTTCCTCAGAGGTGTGTCTACTATAAGTGAAATGTATTTTCCACTCCAGACCTCCACCTTTTCTTCCTTATAGGACGGAACGAACACCTTTTTATCGCCAGCCTGGCGTAACTTCTTGTTGAATAACATGAGTAAAAGATCCTTCTGAGTCAACGTCAGTCTGGCTAAAGCTTTTTTAAAGAAGCTTGTAAACGAAAATTGTACCGAAGCTCCTGTCATTATCTCCTCATGATCCATCATATAGCGCACAAGCGCTGAGGAGCCGTCCTTTAATTTCCTACGACAGTAAGCTAAGTTAGCTCTGTGAGGCTCTAGATAAACAAGGTACCTCCAGTTTGGAAAATTATAAAATGAACCTATCTGATTAAGCCGTATAGGAACTAGCCGTTGGTTGTTCATCTGAATCTATTCTTTTTGTAAGTGCCCCTGATAGTGCACCTATACCTGTACCCCATCTGGCAGCATTATTCAAATCTCTTCCTAGATTATCTTTCAACATCGATTTGATTCCTTCGGCTAGCGGTCTTCTGGTTACTAAATTTTTTGCTCCATAACCTACAGCTTTTAAAATAGATGGCACCGTGGCATGAGCCAACCCGCCAGCTAACCCTAGCCCTGCCCCTAATGCTGTATTTTTAAGAATATCTAGCGTCTTCGAGCTGTGGTGATTTTGCTTATCGCCTTTAAGAACGCTGAGCATTTCGGCTGCCGGAAGGGCTGTGATCTGTGGTTGTTCTTGCATTACTTGCTGGGCTTCAGCTAGTGCCTTGTCGGATACCTTATAACCATGTGCAGCTAAAGGCACCAGTGCTCCATGCAAGGCTCCGAGAGCTCCGCCCATAGAGCCTTCGTGCAAACTCTCTTTTGCTGCCTCAAGAGCAGTTCTGGGCTTTTTTATCATGCCTCTTATGGCTTCCATTGGAGCAATAGGAGACTGCCACTTCATTTTTCCTGATGGTAGTTTTCTGGTAATACCTCGAACACCCAGCAGTTTAGTTAGCGCAGCTATACCTGTACCTGCAGCTAATCCTCCCAAGCCTAGGTTTTTAACATTAGTTAAAATTTCTTTTCCTAGTCCAGAAGAAGACCCTCCAGATGCACGTATACGCGACACAGCATCACTTATTTGTTTTTTTCGTTCCTCTGGATCACTAGAGATGATTGCTTGAGACGGAAGAACATTTTTAAATATGGGTGCAACTGCTCTGGCTGGGCCGGGTAAGTCTTCAGCTATATCAGTTAAACTGTATTTGTTTGGCTGAGATAAAAGCATGTTCTCACGTAAAAGGCGTAGGGCGAATACCCTATCCTTATAAGAACTATCTTTATCACGAGAAGGCATAAGGCAGGTCTTTTAGATCTCCATGCCGTCTTCTTTAGTCATATTGATGGATAACTCCGGAGACTTACGCTTGAGGAAGATGACTAGATCTCCCATATTCTTGAATACGCTCGTAACCAACTCCACAAGCTCTGGCAAATCGCCACGACCATACATTTCTTTAAACTTGTCTGTCTCCCAATGGAGCAGGAATATAATTCTGCCTAACCTATCCATCGACTCCACAATAGATGGCAAGTATTCGGAAATCTTATCTCCTACACTTACGTACTTGGCTAATGCTCCGATCATATGAGTATCAAATATTTCTTTCTGCCCGTTTTGGGCTAGCTGCACAGCTTGTGTGACATACTGAGGATCAACTCCTTTAATTTCAGGCATTGTACCCAAGTCTTGTCTGGTTGGGTTACCTGTGTAGCTGTCCATAGTAGGTAAACTATTTTCCTGCCCAACACCTACAGTAGTCTGCTGCCCAAACTCATTTGTGTAGGGCTGCTCTTCAAAAGGCTGGGGATAGATGTCTCCCGTGTAGGCCAGCTTAACGTGACCTTTCTTGGAGAAGCCTGGCACAAGACTATCAATAAGCTCTGCACCTACCTTCTCATCAAGCCCCAAATCCGTAACCATTGCTATTTTGGCTTTAACAGGATCTTCGTATTTCTTTTTGGCTCCGTTGATGTCTACGAAATACTCGCTACCGTTCGTATGCACAGTCATAGGGAACACATTCTTGTCCCTAAGCATACCGTGCAACGTGCCTGGGTATCCTGGCTCTCCACGCACAAGCTTTTCTTTTTCTTCCTCGGCCTCGCGCTTGCGCTTGTCCTGATCCTCTTTATCCTGTTTGGATAATGAACTATCTGGGTACATCGGCATAGTGTGCCTTGCATGGTCAGCTGGGGTAATCTTCAACAGCTTGTATCCAGCTGGAACATACAGCATCTTATCTTTGTATTCAAAACGATCACCCTGTTTCTTTGTCATCACCAGCATTATTTCCTGCATCTTTTTAGGGTGATCGTAATAGTTGCCTCTGGGGAGATCGTGTACGCTGCCGGGTTTATCCCATTTGCCTCCTTTGTCTCCTCGATCGCACCAGTTGGCTTCGCTGTACGGCTCTACAGAAATTCTTCTGATCCCTGAGGCGTCTTTGAAGTTAGCGTTGATGCGGAATGGTTGGGTGGCTTTTAAATTTTCATTAATCAGAATATAGGTATTCGTGTATCCTGGTTTACCTTCTGCAGCATCCACCATCATCTTATGGATGGCTGAGTAGTCGTTTACTTTGATCTGGTCTTTGATGAAGACTCCTTTGTGATCTTTGATGTACGTCGTGCCATCCTTTGAGTCTAGATCGACTACTAGTGTGTCATCTGTAGCAAAGTCCTGCTGCAGCTGCTTTGGGCGAACAATAAGTAGCCCGTAGCGTAAACCACCCATTTTGGTCACATAAGAGTAAAAACCAGATTCACTAGGGTTGGTGAACTTCTTAAGATAGTCCACAGCCCCAAAAGTAGATTTTTGGTTAGGCTCACGATCGTCTACAATCACATAACCCTGAGTAAGCAGTGTTTCTTTATCGGACTGTGTGAGCTTTTTAACCTCGGCTTTGTCGCTAGGTTTTACGACTTTAACAAGCTCGATCTTCTTTGCAGCTGTGTCAGACTTACGGTACTTGTCCCCGTCTTCCAAGGCAATGGCTTTGGCCACTTTCTCTAGAGGGTAAAAGCGTAACAAAGACTCACAGAACTCCGCATCTTTCTCAATAAGCTCGCTAAAGGCTTTCTTTGTAGCGTTGTCTGAGTCTTCCACATAGTCCAATACGGAAGCAATGGCGTATCTGCCTGTGCGGGGAGGAACACTCATCTGCCTATAATCGCCTTGGGTGGCGTCCCGCATGATGTCTGTTCTACTTTCTTTAGAGTTTTCTCCCAGGCCCAACAACTCATCTTTAATAAACATGTCAGCAAAATCCTCGTTTAAAGGATAGAATTGCTCATTGTTCTTACTATACAAAAGATCAAGGGTTTTAACCTTACCATTAATGAAAAATGCCGGAACAAACAAGATCTGGCCGTTCTTGGACCTAAACCCGAAAACCCCTAGAGCCTTGGTGTTGTCTTCGTTCTTTTTAACGATTTCAAAACCTACAAGGAAAGGAATCAAATTTTTAAGCGTATCTTGCAGTTTTTGATAGGCCAACTGAAAGAACGCGCCCTCAATTTGGTCGTCAGCGGCTATTTTTGGTAAAGTTGTATTGCGCATAGTAAATTCTCTGAGATTTAATCCATTTTATTGATTTTTTCCTTGTATATCAAGAACCATCTCTACTTTAATCCTTCAGACCAAACCCTACACCATAAGCAAGTCCAGGTATTGGACTAGGTCCTTTGGTGTCTGATGTGGAGCCTTTGTTAACCATATTAACAAACCGTTTAGCCAGGTTAGTACTGTTGAGTACATGCATCCAGTCGGTGTGGTGTTCAGGGATGTCCACAAGACGTACCATCGCCGGTTCAAAATGTGGGTGCTCATCATGCACTAGCACCGCCTCTATATCGTGCTCTTTCAGCTCATCAATTACGGCTGAGGTAATTTTTGTACCTATAGTGTAATGTAATTCTGGTTTTTCTAGATATTTTCCATACGCCAAGTCTAGTCTCAAGTGTTTCGCATCACTTCTGGGGACATAGTCTTTCTCTATAGCTGAGTAGGATACTACCTGATCTGGTGAGTAGTCCCCTATGCCGTTAGGGTCTGTGATACGTACATGGTCAATAGCTGCCTTAGCTATCAACTCGAAATTTCTACGGTTTACAGGAAGACTACTGTCATCAAAGGCTTTTTTCATCGCCTGCATATAATACCTCCGACCTTCACCGATCCCTTTAAGATGTACAACTTCTCTAGGGTCTATTAACCCTGAGCTTAGTACCTGCCCCTGCTCTACGCGCTGCCCTAGTTTAACTTTAGGTTCCTGATCTATACCTACGTAGTGTTCTATATTATTAACAGATATAAAATGCCCTCCTGCTGCAGCAGGGTCTAGCTTTGTGATTATTCCGTCTTCTTGCGCTAGCGGAGCTTTACCAATAAACGTTTTAGGTACGTTAGCTAGCTGATTGATTAGTTTGAATCCTTGCTGTCCTCCTAGGCTAGTCGCTGCTCCTCCAGAGTGTCTGGCCTTCATCGCACTTTCTGTAAGTGGTTCAGCCACTGCAGTGCCTGCCACCAACCCAACATAACTATCCATGGCGGCCATACCCTTTTCGCGTCTACCTACACACATCTGACAGAGCCCGCCTGAATGATGTTTTTTGTTGGACTGACAAGTCATGGGTGAGCGAATAACGATATTCTTTACCCCCTTATGCTCCAGATCATTTAGCATCTTGGAAGAGATCTCATTATTCCTGTTATACCCAGAAACAGCCTTAGCCAAATAAGCTCCTACAGATTCTCGATCTTTTACAGGCATACTGATACCGTTGGCTGTGTCACAATCTGCCTCTACTATCTGCAGAGGCATCAATGCTCGGGCAAACTGCTTCGAGCCATATCCTCCCTGCGCCACAGATATTTTTTTAAGTACTTCGCCAGAGCGTGTACCAAAAGATGTGGTTAAATACTCTGGGAGCGTCAACCCTTCAGCATAGGAGCTTTTAATCGGTATATCCATCTTCGGCTTACCGTCCGCATCGACCACAATTCCTTGGGTAGTTATCGTACCTCTATACTGCGAGGGAGACCCTCGAGAACCTGCCAAAATAATTTTGGCTAAAGATTTATTTTCTTTTAACCCGATAGCGA
>Ga0114977_10001645_pt1 | contig 14665 bp, 11 predicted proteins | sample S_130805_MF_Meta_FD_87026 | JGI IMG/M metagenome (GOLD analysis project Ga0114977, IMG submission 87026) | Freshwater microbial communities from Lake Simoncouche, Canada to study carbon cycling - S_130805_MF_MetaG | ecosystem: Environmental > Aquatic > Freshwater > Lake | place: Lake...
ACGACAGGTCCGAAAACGGCTTTTTCTGAACGCGATCCTTCGGCTGGGAACAGCACAATCGGCACGCCGAAACCAGCGAGTTCGTTGATCACATAGAAGTGGTCGGCTTTGACATCGTCGTGAGTTGATTCGTCGGCCAGGGCTGCGTCCCAGTCGTCGGCCGAAGCACCAATGGATTCAAGCAATTCTTTGGCCACAGCAGGGTCGTGCGGCTTGCGGCCATCGGTGTGCAGTGCTTTGCCACATGCCGCATACCAGGCGTCGCACAGAGCCATGTCGCGGCGGCGCAGGCGGGCGGCAACTCGCAATGGGCTCCAGCCATAGGCGAGAGGTCGTTCCCACGGATGGGGTTTACCTTCGGGTCGATTGACTTCTTCAAGGCTGAAGAAACGCCAATTGATTTCAAGGCCAGTGAGTCGGCGAACCTCACGAATCCACAGTGATGTTTGATACGCCCATGGGCACATCGGGTCGAAGAAGAAATCAATTTTGTCGACAGTTTGCGCCATGTCGTCCTCCTAGAAAGGGAAACTCTGAGCACAACCTAGTACCGTAAGAAGTCATGGAACGCCCTTCAAAGTTTGAGCACACCCGCTTTCTTGGCGACAAGCGGACCCAGTTGGTGTACGACGTTGACAACTGGGAAGACCCTGCGGTCATTGACGAAATCGTGGCTGCCGAAATTGGTTTGTGTTTTGGCCCAGACACTTTGGCCGAGGCTCGCAACCGCGGTTACACCTTGGCGACGCCGGGTAAAACTCGCCGCCAACTCAAGCCTCGTGCCTGAAAGATGCAGTAGCCGATGCTGAGCAACGGCACCATCGTTTCGGGCTCGCTGAGCCTGCCGCGCTACCTAGTTCAACCTGCTGGTAAAACCGAAGGTGCGCCTGGCGTCATCATGTTGCACTCGTTTCCGTTTGGGCCGATTGATGCGCGCCACTCGGCGAGCAGTTTTCCCGAACTGATGGATCGTCTGGCCAACGAACTGGGCTTTGCTGCGATGTGTTTTACATTCCGTGGTTGTGGTGAAAGCCCTGGTGATTTTTCACTACAGGGTTGGGTTGACGATCTGCGAGCAGCCATCGACCACATGATTTCTGAAACCAACCCAACTGGTTTGTGGTTAATTGGTTCAAACACTGGTGGTTCATTAGCGATGTGTGTTGGCGCCGACGACCCCCGTATTAAGGGTTGTGCGTTGCTGGGGCCTCGAGCTGACTTTGATGACTGGGCTGCGCAACCAAGAAAGTTCTTAGACCACTGTCGTTCAGTTGGTTCAGTGCAGACTCCGCAGTTTCCCAAAGACTTCGATGAATGGACTCGCGAGTTGCGTCGGTTCAGGCCAGTGCCGGCCGCTCAACGTTTTGCTCCACGACCATTGTTGTTGTTGCACGGTGACGACGATGAAAGTGTTCCAGCAACTGATACTCGTCAGTTAGCCGAAGCACATGGTGCAGCTGAGATGCGCGTGCTTGAAGGTGCGGGACACCGCATGCGACACGACCCGCGGGCGATGGCGGTGTTGTTTGGTTGGTTAGATCGTCAGCGTTTAGACGAGGAATAGTTCAACGAGCAGAAGTAAGTGCAACTTCGTTGATTTGATTAGCGAGCCAGGCTTCAACAAAAGGTAGGGAAGTGGTTTCACTTACGTGGATTCCATCGGGTCGCCATTCGTTATGCCCCTGAATATACGAGGCGTAGTCGACGACCTTTATCCAGTCTCGAGTTGATGCAACTTTTTCAACAAGTTGATTAAAAATGGTCAATCGTTGACTTGGCTGATATCCAACATTTGCTGGAAGTGTCATCCACATCACCTGATTGACTCCAGCGTTGTGAATACCATCAATTGCAAATTCCATTTCTCTAAGTAGCCATGACTGATACTGCGGATTTTCAATGGTGTACCAATCAGTACCGAGTTCATCTATTTGACGTCCAACGAGATCCCAGTTGCCAGTGAGAATGATTCCAACATCAATTGGTGCAAGGCTTCGGGTCGTGTCTATCCAATGTTGAGTTTTGCATTCTGCTTCAACGGGCCATACGACTTCATTCGGGTCGTCGCCAGACACGGCAAACCCTCTGCGGAGGCCACCGTTTCCGATTGGGCAACCAACGACGGTGTAACCCCCAACAAATTGAAAGTCTGATTTTGATTGACTCAAACCAAGGGAAATACGGACTGCCGTAGAGTCACCGAAAATTGCAACACGGGGGAGCGTGCGATCGCCGAGTACTCCACTATTTTCTGTGAGGGTTTCCAATTCTTTTTGTAGAGATTCAAAGCCCTTTTCATCAATTTGTGGGTTCTGTCGAATCACAATCTGGGTGATTGTGAAAAGAAGTACCAGCGCTGTTGCTGAAACCAACTTGGTATTTGGGGAGTATCGGGATTCTCGAAATGGTCGTTCAACGAATCGGAACAAGAGAGTTGCCACGATTAGAGAAATTGCAACTGAGAGCCAAGTTTGAATATCAGGAAAAATCCCACTCCAGATCAAAATGATTCGAATTGGGAAATGGACTAAATACAAACTGTACGAAATTTGACCGAGCCAAGTAAGGGGTCTGAAAGAGAATACTGCTGATGCAACTCTTCCAAAAGATGCTCCGATAATAAGTAGAACAGAAAGTAATGAAACAAGAGCCAAACCTCCATGCGCGTAGGCCGATGTTTGCATGCTGGATTTCAAAGTGAGTGTGGTCAGCGTTGCAAAGGCCAAAAATGCCAACAAACTTGCCAGATGATCAAGAATAGGTTTGCTTGTTAGGCGTTTGATGGGTTTGATTGCAAATGCGAGCAGGCAACCAACAGAAATTTCGGCCGACCTCGTGATGGTTGATGAGTAAACAAAAGTCAAGCTTGATGAGTTTGTTGCAACAACAATGGCAACGACAAGGATCGTGACAAAGAGAGATATTTGAATCAATTTTCGGCCGCGTGAAATCAGAAAAATCAATGGAGCAATCACATAGAACTGCGCCTCAATTGATAGCGACCAAAAATGTCCAAAAATTGACGGCAAACTTTGTCCATAGACGGTGCCAGTTGTTATCACTCGCCAGTTGTAGTACTGGAAAAACGCAGCAAAACTGTCGCTTGCCATTGTGCGGCTGGCCCAACGAGCAATGAGCGAATAAAGAAGCGTTAACGCGAGAACCAGTGTTGCGGCTGGCCACAAACGGCGGAAACGTCTTACGAGAAAGTCGTAGACGTCAATATGCGGTGACTTTTCGGAAAGTCGAATCAACCCATTAGTGATGACAAATCCAGAAATCGTAAAGAAGACGGATACGCCCAAAAACCCGCCAGGTACTTGTTTGACCCAATAGTGATATGTCAAGACTGCAGTAACGCAGATGCCACGCAAACCCTCGAGGCCAAACCATTTTGGACTTTTGGAATATAGGTCATTGCTCATTTCCAAAATCCTCCGGATCTGGATTTGGCGATTGTGACTTAATTGCTCAGCGTTGTAAAAGTTCGTTTATGCGAACGGTTTTTGGGCAACGATGATCTGCGATTTTGGAATGAGAGAGTCAAACAGGTCTTTGAGTTCTTCGCCGTTCGGCAAATCTAAAAGAAAACTCCAGGCTTTAGCCCAATCTTGAATTGCTGGATTATCGAAGACAAATTCTGTTTGGAGCTGTGTTTGCCCGCCGGCGTTCACACGACCAGCGGTCAGCCAATAGAGAGCCACCGTGATTGTCGAAAAGGCACCAAGTGTGTCGTGCGAGATTATTTCTAAACCTGAGCTTGAAATGAGTTGCTTGAAATCTTCAGTTCCAAAAACACGAATATGGTGAGGCTTCTCATATGCCGCGGATGGGGCTATCCGTTTCAAAATTTCCTCAGAATTTTCATGAGGAACTGAAATGAGATAGAACGATCCGGGTTGACCAATCCGAAATAGCTCGGACATCGCTAGGTGGGGATCGTCAACGTGCTCAAGCACCTCTAGGCACATGACTTTTGTAGCGACCTGATCGTCTAACGGGATCGCCTCTGACGAGCCATTCATAAAAGTAATTTGAGAAATAGAGCTTGGCTCCAGATTTTTTTTGCACTTTTCAAGGGCAGCTGGATCAATATCTAGCGCCACGATTTGTCCCGCGTGACGGGTGGCAAACCCGAGTGGACCACCGCCACCGCATCCGACGTCGACAAGCACATCTGACGCATCTATGCGAAATCCAGTGAACAGTTCTCCAGTCTGATTATTGAAAAACCCGGCCAAAGTGTCATCACGAAGTCCCATACGTTGTACATGGTTGAGGTGGTCAAGTCCCAATGCTTTGAGCCCTTCGACAGACGCTGAATCTGTCCCCTCGGGTTGTGGAATTGCATCAACTGAGTCCAAGTCAACGACTCTCTTTTTCCGCTGAAGAAACATTTTACTCCGATCTAGAAAACCGAAATTGGAAGCAGCAATGTCTCAGCAAGAGTCTTTCTAGGTCAACAAAACGCGAATGCGCTCAAATTTGCTCGAAAGATACCGTTTGATACATTGAGAGATATACCGTCTGGTGCATCATTAGATATACAGGTTAGCGATTGGGTTCATCGCCGTGGGGGATCAACGATGCAGGTTCTTGTTTACAAACCATCCGCAGATCCGACGTGGCCCTTTGCGGTACAACTTCTTTTTGATGAGTTTTCTCGGTTTGGAAGATGGTTGTTGCCCGAACTTGCAGAGATGGGGCTGTCGATCGAAGTCGTAGAAACCCATGAGGAAGTTGCCGCCAAAATAGAAATGTTGGCAAACAATTCTGAAGAAACTGTTTTATTGGGATTTTGCTTCCCTCATCAGGTCCCCGAGGGAGGGTCTTGTCGCAAACTCTTAGCACTGCCCTTTATGTTTGATACATATTCGGTTGATGATGACGCGAATTACGATTTGCCATTTCACGAATGGCCAGCGAAGTTGGCGATGATTGACGGCCTTATTGTTGCTTCCAGGGCGGTCGAGGCAAAAGTTCGAAATGTGGTTGGAACGAAAACTGCTGTACAGCTTGTTGAACCAAAAATTCCTCACGTAAAAATGAGCCAACTTGAACAAGGCAACTCTGAGACCGCGGAATTGCCGGTCATCAGTTGCTCAACAGACATGTATCTAAGTACCGGAGATGGAAGATGGAATAGCCTTCAAGAACCACCAACACATGTCTTGGATCGCTTTGCGAACACAGTTCTCAATCAGACAATCTCAACGTGGTCGCTAGGAAACCCCGCTCTTTCCGGGGTTTGGCCCATCGGTTTCTATCCTTCTGATTTGTGGGGATCTTGGGCCGAGTTAGAACAGGCAACAATTTTGTTGCCGATTATTGTCTCGGGACCAATTCACATCACTATTCAGCTGATCGGATCTGGGTTAAATGTTGGTCGTGAAATCACAGTTCGCTTCGGTGATGAAGCACGTCAGGTAAAACTAAGCCCATATCTAGAAGCCATGCATTTTGAATTTTGCCCGAATGCACCAACGAGTCAACTCACCTTTGAAGGATACGAACTTGATTTTGAAACAGATCGACGAGGATTAGGCGTTGGCATTGCTTCCATAGCGTTAGTTCAGTCGTCTCAATGGACAGGTTCAGAACTGAGCTGGTCGGCTGCAAAAAACGATACCAGGCAATTGTCGCTGGTTGGTTTTCACATAGGTGATCAATGGGGATCATGGGCGAAAACGGAAGATGCCTTCGTGCTACTGCCAGTGAAAATTTCAGGTCGAATTCGTTTACTCATTCATCTCGCGGCGTGCGGCGTGAACATTGGCCGCTCTATGAATATTTTCGTAGGTGAAAAGACTTTTTCTGTCATCCTCGAATCAGATATCAAACAATATTGCTTTGAATTTGAACTTGCTTCTTTGACGGATCGAATTTTCTTTCAAGGCTTCAGCATTGATGACGTTGTAGATCCGCGGGGGTTGGGATTTGGAATTGAATTGATACAGATTTTTAGATTAGAAGAATTCTTTGAAGACAGATATGAATGGAGTCCTACCAATAGCCAGGGTGGAGGTATCACTTCATTCGGTTTTCATGGGCTAGAACGATGGGGCGGTTGGGCAAAATCTCGCGAAGCCAAATTGTTGCTCTCAACGAAGGTTTCTGGCCGACAAAGAGTAGGAATCTCGTTAGTTGCCTCTGGTGTAAACGTAGGCAAAGAAATCATCATTCATTTTGGTGATGTCTCCAGAACCGCAAAGTTGTCGTCGTCACTGCAACATTTCGTATTTGAATTTGATCTTGGGCGACCAGCAAATTCAATTTCCTTTGAGGGTTATGAGATTGATCGAGAAAGTGATGGACGCGGACTGGGCATTGGAGTCGGGACACTTCAGATCGAACGAAAAGCCAACATTCTTGCGAGACTTCAACGGAAAATTTTTGACCGAGATAAACAGAAACTTCAGGTTCCTTCGGAATTAGCAGCAAGTCCTCAAGTTGCATCTGCACAATCTCTCTCGAAAACTGATATCCACATTTCTGGCACCGTATTCATTATGAATGCCCGGCCATCAGATCTTGTTTCGGAGTATTGGAACGAGATAATCAAAGATTTTGGGTTAGTTTGCGATTCAAGAACAGATGTTCATTTGGTTGTTGTTTGTCCGAGCAGTTGGATGACGACTTTTCTATTACCTGTTTGCGAGTTCATTGATCGCATGTCTTCAATGCCGGTTCTTGTTCATTTTGTTTTCCTCGACAATGACGATCCTGAATACGCAAGACTTCTCCGTCACCCAAACGTCATTCTTCTCAAACGCGAAGATGGTTTAGATTTTGAGATGGCGAGATTCGCGAAGTCAAAAATGAATGTAACGATTGGTCCGTTGAGCTCTGGGCAAAAAGACTCAGATTCAGAAGAAAATACGCTTGGTGTCGGCTTGTTGAAGCAACCGACTCAATTGATTCGGGGTCTTGATACTCCGGTAAAGGTGGGATCGTATTTTGATAATCAGTTGTTGTGTCAAAACATTGAAACGGTTTTGCAGTTAGCGATTCCGAAAGTTGACATTCATCATCCAGTACACGAAACCTTAGACGTAAGACAACAGCTGGAATCAATAATCTGGGACCATCAAAATGCCTGAACAACAGAAATTCTATTTGTATTGTCGTCATAACAATCTTGATATCCGCGATGAAATGGGAATGCCGGATTACAGCTACAAGTTCGTTGAAAACTATTTTTGCAGCAGTTTGTCAAACTACGGTGAAGTAGTAGAGGTATCTGATGTTTCAGAATTGCCGTCTGAGTTTTCTGCCAATGAATTTCTTTTTCTTTTTGCGCCACCACAGGAAATCCCTGAGGCGTACGTACCAAACACCATCGCAGTTTTTGCCTGGGAATACAGCACAATTCCGAACGAACCGCTTGATGGAAACGAACTATGGAATTGGCAAAAAGTTCTGCAATCATCAAGGGCGGCGATTACTCATTCAAGTTCGACCTTAGAAGCTATGGAATTAGCGGGGATAACAGTGCCAAAGATGGCGCTGTTTGTTCCGCTGTTTGAACACTTTGAGTATCTTTCTCGAGAGCCCAAAAATAGGCCTTGGTCCATCGTGTGTGACGGGCTTAATTGGGACTCCGCGGCACGAGTCGAGAGTCCAAACTTGTCCTTTTCAGAAGTGACCTACACCTATGTGTTCAACCCACTTGACGGACGAAAGCGTTGGGAAGAAGCAGTGAGTGGATTTGTTTGGGCTCATCGGTCAAATCAAGATGTAGCACTCATTTTGAAACTGATTCATAAAGATCAAAAGAAAGTCCTGGAAAAAGTTCGCCAGTACATCCAGCACCTCGGCACTTTTGAATGCCGCATTGTGATTATTTGCGGTTTCTTAAGTGACGAAAATTATCATCAGCTAATTCGCGGTTCAGATTATGCCCTCAACACATCTTGCGGTGAAGGGCAGTGCCTTCCGTTGATTGAGTTCATGAGTGCCGGAGTCCCAGCGCTGAGCCCATGTCATACCGCAATGGTTGACTATGTGAATGACGATAATTCTTTTGTTATTGATCATTCGTGGAGTTGGGTGCCATGGCCTAACGACCCGTTACTTCGATTTCGTTCAATGAATTATCCGATCAAGTGGGAATCATTGTGCGATGCGTATGTGGCGAGTTACGAAACTCGGAAAATGGATGAAACCAAGTATCAATCAATGCGCATTAATGCGAGCAAATCACTATTCAAAATTGCCTCAAGGAAAGTCGTTGAAGAGAAACTGTTGAGATTTATTGAAGCTATAAATTAATTCAGTTCAGCATGTCATTCGGTGATTGATAACAAGGTGTTCAGGGAGACCATTGATCATGAGCAATAAGGATATTTTCTCAGGTATCTACCAGAGTCAAAAGTGGGGTGATGGCTCTGATGCCAAACCACTATCAGGTGAGGGTTCACTCCCAGAATTAGCTGCGCCGTATGTGGATTTTGTTCAAAAACTCATCAACAGATTTGAGATCAAGTCTGTTCTTGATTGTGGCCATGGTGACTGGTCAATGTGGCGAGACTTCAGATTCGAAGGCATTGACTACTTAGGGCTTGATGTTGCAGACGGAATCTCCGAAAAAGTGAGTGAGAGTTTCGGTAGTGCGAACCGAAAATTCTTGCAAACTGATTTTTGTTACAGCGAATTACCGAGAGCAGACCTTTTGTTGACGAAGGACGTGCTGCAACATTTGAGTACGAATGATGTACAAAGGTTTCTTAGAAATATTCAAGATCAGAAGTTTCTGATTCTTTGTAATGATTTTGAAGGTTCTGACTCTTGGTTTGATTCATTGCGACGTTCAATTCAGGTACGTACCCGAATTCAAAGACTTCGTGCAAAGAGGTCGCCCTTCTATCGGGTTGGTCGTGAATCAAAACCCAAGAACAATCGGAACATTTCTGCAGGAGAATGTCGGGGCATTGATCTTCGTCGTCGACCTTTTTCGAGATCCTTAGTTCGTTACGAATTACAAGAAACATTTGAGTTCTTGGTTGCGGCTTATCCACCTGTCACAAAGAGGGTTTTTCTTTTTAAAAAGAGATAAACTTGGCTCGTGGATAGGTTAATTAGGGTCGCCCAGCCACGTTTGATTGGCAATGAAACCAAGTACGTTTTGGACTGTCTTGAAAGTGGATGGATTTCTTCAGTCGGAGAGTACGTCGAACGTTTTGAGAAGCGCTTTGCGGAATTCACCGGAACTCAATTTGCGGCATCTTGTAGCAACGGGACAGTTGCCTTGCATTTGGCCCTTTTGGCGGTTGGTGTCGGCCCAGGGGACGAAGTGATTGTCCCGACACTTACCTATATAGCCACAGCGAACGCGGTCCGATATTGCGGTGCGACCCCGATATTCGTTGATAGTGAAAATGACACAATGAATTTGGATCCCGCGAAAGTTAAGTTGGCGATTTCTCCAAAGACAAAAGCGGTGATCGCCGTTCACCTTTACGGACATCCAGCAGATATTTATGCACTTAAATTGATCTGTGATCCTCTCAACATCAAAATCGTTGAAGATGCGGCTGAGGCTCACGGTAGTTCTATTGGAGATTCGGTTGCTGGTTCGCTCGGTGATGTCGCGACCTTTAGCTTTTATGGGAACAAAATCATCACGACTGGCGAAGGCGGGATGATCACCACCAACAGTCACGAGATAGATGAAAAAGTGCGCCTTTTGAAGGGTCAAGGACAAGACCCCTCCCGTCGTTATTGGTTTTCGACGACTGGGTATAACTACCGGCTCACAAATGTCGCAGCGGCTATCGGACTGGCGCAGCTTGAGAATATTGATACGCATCTCGAGGACCGTAGAAGAATCGCCGCTGAGTATGAACATCTATTGGGTCATTTAGGTGAGTTAGTACAACTCCCGACGACGAGGGAGGGTTACGTAAACGTCAAATGGCTCTTTACTGTTGTGTTAGGCCAGGAAGTTTCGATCAAGCGTGATGAATTGATTGATGAACTATCCAAAAAAGGAATAGAAACTCGCCCAGTGTTCTATCCGATGCACCACATGCCAACTTATTTTGACGAGTCCTTGAAGTTGCCAATTGCTGAAAGGCTTTCGTACAACGGAATTAGTCTTCCGACACACGGTGACTTGACTCAGTCTGACCTTGAATTTGTGTCAACGTCTTTCGCCGACTTAGTTATGAATTCAAAATAAATTCGGCCATAACACTTTGTTATTCAGCAATGCTGATGCCGACTCGGGCATTACTTCTTAGAGAAGCGGGCTGGCGTACCGATGGCAATGACATCGTCAGGTATATCGCAAACCACAGCGCTACCGACACCAACTGTGGTGTTGCTTCCTACTGTTGTGTTGTCTCGTATCGACGCACCGGTTCCGATGATGGAGAAACTTCCAACTTTGACGTTTCCTGAAAGTGAGGCCCCGGGGGCAATATGAGCCGCTATCCCAATCGAACAGTCATGGTCAACGCATGCATTCGTATTGATGATCCCGAAGTCAGAAATTGTTGTATCTGCGTTCACCGAAGCTCCCGGCATAATCGCAATACCGATTCCTAACCGCACGGTGCGGGAGATTTTGGACCTGGGATCAATCGCATTGACGATATTGAATCCCATCTCCTTCGCTTTGATAGCCAAGTTGTTGCGTAGGCGATTGTCTCCAATCGCCGGGAAGATGTTCTGAATGCCGTCTGTGTACAGGTTCGCAAGTTGATCCTCTGAAAAAACTCTCTGTCCACAGAAAAGTTGATCAGAACCAGCCAAAGTTACAAAACCAGCGATGTGCAAGCCACTATCAATAAGGATTTCCGAGACAACTTTTGCATGACCTCCGGCCCCGAGGACTAGCACATGATTTTCAAATCGCGCATTCAAGGGTTTCTCCCGGGGTGTGAAAGATTGCTCTATTAATGGCTCTCAAGAACTAAGACCAAAGGTCAGTTGACAACTAAAGTTTCTCAGAAGGTTACCCTACGGTTTGCTTAAGTCGTTCTGTGGACAGTTTGAGGAGCGAAGATTTGAATCCCAAAGCACCCAAAAGAATTCTTTGGATGGTGAATCATAAGACGCTGCTTGAAAGTGAAGCTCAAATTATTTCAACTTTGGGTTACGAGATTTTCATCCCGAAAATTGTTCCCGATTCACGACGATTTCGGAGCGGTGGCGTCACGTTTGATTTTGATGACACTTTGTCCTTGCCGAAATCTGTGTTGCGTAAATTGAACAAAGTTGACTTTTTCGAATCCAAATTAAGCCCCGGCATAGTCCGATTAATGAATCGATACTTTGATGCGGTGTTCGTGATTCCTTACGGGGAAATTTTTGGTGAGGTTCTTCGTAAATTTGAAGGCGAAATTTTCTTCAGAGCTTATGGTTTAGAACGAAATAGGCGTTATGAAGATTTCCTGACAGATCTTTATGGTCTTCGAATTTTGAAAGAGATCTCAAACGCAGGCGACAAATTGTGGTTTGCGCAGGGATACTTTGAATTGGCTGAAAATGAACCGGCGGTGCTCGGCGATCGCGCTTTGACGTTACCTCTTGGTCTGCCAAAGCGATATTGGGACCTAGAAGGAACACAAAAGCGCACATCGAAAAAGGTTCTGTTTGTTTGCCCTCAGATAGCTAGTAATTCTTTCTACAAAGAAATTTACGACGAGTTCAAGGAATTCATCGGGGACATTCCACATGTGATCTTCGGTGTTCAGGACGTCAAGATTGATGATCCAAATGTTTTGGGGTACATCACAGATAGCGAACTGTATTCCGAGTATCAAAATTCGGCCGTCATGTATTACCCATCGAAGAATCCTCGACATGTTCATTACTCGCCGATAGAAGCGTCAGTGATCGGTTTGCCGATTGTCTTCTATGATGGCTCTCTTTTGAGTCGTGTTGCACCTGAAGTGAAATTAGGTATGTGCAAAAACGCCGCAGAGGCAAGGCGGATGATTTCTGACATTTTAGAGAATGACGATGATTTCTCTGCTGCAATTGTGGCAGATCAAAAACCAATCGGAGCCAGGTTCACCGAGGAATACAGTTTGCAGCTTTTTCGGGACGAGTTAAGCCGGACGCAACTTGGTTCTGATTTTTCTAGGCCACAAAGTTTTTGGATAGAAGCAAAACGAATGCTTCTGATGCCATTTTTGCGGGGCCGAGTTTCTAGATACAGAATTCCCCCAGATGAACCAAAATGGGTTCCTGATTTTCAGAATATGGACGAAGTAGGCAATTCCACTCTGTGTGCGGGGATTGATTTCACAAGTGATGTGGTTCCTTCATTCGTTAGGGATTTTTCTGGTTTGTCGTACGCTGAACCTTCTGGTCGGTGGAGCAATGGCAAGAAAATTACATTGGAGTTAGAACAATCCCTTCCAGAGTTTTTTGAAGTGCACTTAGAAGGGTTTGCGCATAACAGCAATGCAGGTGAAACCTTGATCCTGCGAGTTGGTCGAAAGAGTCACTTTTTTACTCTTGGAGACGGTCAACGTGGACCGGAAAAGAAAACGATTTTGGTGCATGCCAGTGAGAAATTTTCAGATATTGAAATTTTGATTCCTAAACCGCACACGCTTCCGAACGACAATCGTCGGGTTGGTATTTGTCTACGAAATATAAAGATTGTGCCCATAGAGGCTGAGAAGATTATTCGGGTGAAAAGAAGATTGCCCAAGGTGCTAACACTTCTTCGCATCTTCAGGAACGGGGGGCTACTTGCTGCCCTCGGCACTCAGTCAGAGTTTGCTCTTGATATTGAAAAATTTGAGAACCGTGCTGTACTTGAGTCAACCTTATTCAGAGAGATTGATTTTAGTCGTGAAGAACTCCCTAGTTATCTTGTTGAATCCAGTGGTTTATCTTGGGCCGAATCGGGTGGCCGTTGGAGTGATTCAAACTTTGTTGAGCTGAAGCTCTCGCATGTATTTCCTAAGACTTTTGCTCTGGAATTGAATGGTTTCCCATACTCGAATAACACGGGGAGAGATATTGAAGTGCGGATAGGAGACCGAACGAAGGTCTTTTCCTTTGTCACGGTTGGGCATCAAATAGAGAAAGTTGTCGTGCTATTCAGCGGTGTCTCGCCAACAAATGAAATCAGATTCCGCATTCCGTCGACAGCCAAGATTCCAAGTGATAGTCGATCCTTGGGCATATTCTTTTCAACCCTCAGAATTCACGACCCAGAAAACACGGATAATTATTGATTGGCCTGTGAATGCCAAGCGTAAGAACTTTCAATAATGTTCTCGTGTGTTCGCGTTGCAGTCCATTTCAACTTCGTTTTCGCCAGGCTCGCATCGGCGTACACAATCGCCGGATCTCCAAGTCGACGGGGCGCAAACACATGCGGCACTGGTTTGCCTGAAGCCTTTTCGGTTGCCTCAAGAATTTGCAGGACCGATGTACCGATACCAGTACCTAAGTTGACCGTGAGATTTGGTTGTCCGTCTTTGAGATAATTGACAGCCTTGGCATGAGCGTCGGCGAGATCTTCAACATGGATGTAGTCGCGGACACCAGTGCCGTCTGGAGTGGGGTAGTCATTGCCTAACACCTTGATTGGCCCACTTGCGCCTAGCGCGGCCTTCATCACTAATGGAATGAGGTTGGTCGTGATATCCCAGTTTTCGCCAAGCATTCCGTCACTGCTGGCTCCAGCGGCATTGAAGTAACGCAGGCTGACCCAACGCAGGCCGTGAGTGACGCCATACCAACTAATGATGCGCTCCATCATTGCTTTGGTTTCGGCATACACGTTCTCGGGTTTGATTGCAGCAGATTCGGTGATCGGTAAATGATCAGGGTTGCCATATACGGCTGCCGATGAAGAAAAGACGATTTGTCGAACATTGGCCGCCAGCATTCCCTCAACAAGGCCAACTGTTCCTTCAACATTGTTTCGCCAGTAAAGATGGGGGTGGGTCATTGATTCACCAGCGCTCTTGTATGCAGCAAAGTGAATGACACTGTCGACATTGTGCTTGCGACAAATTGATTCAACTGTTGCGCTGTCGCAAATATCGGCAACTTCTAGAGTGGCGCCAAGAAGGTTCTTTTCAGTTCCGCGAACTAGTGAATCAAGAACTAGCACGTCTCGGTGTTGTGCCCGCAACAAGCGCAACGTGTGCGAGCCGATGTAACCGGCCCCGCCAGTAACGAGAATTGTCACGAGATGCCTTCAACATCAATGAAGTATTTGATCATTCGTTTTAGGCCATCGCGAAGAGAAATATCAGGTTCCCAATTGAGTAGTTGCTTTGCCAATGTGATGTCTGGTTTGCGCTGCAGTGGGTCGCCTTCGCGCTCGGGGGGTAACTCAACCGAAATGATTTCACTCGATGAACCAGTGAGTTCGACAACAATTTCAGCAAGTTCACGCATAGTGAATTCACTAGGGTTGCCAACGTTCACAGGAAGGTTGTAATCGCTGTCGAGTAAAGCCATCAGGCCACGGACTTCATCGCTTACATGACAGAACGAACGAGTTTGCGAACCGTCACCGTGCAATGTCAGTGGTTCACCCCGCAATGCCTGCACAACAAATGTGTTGACTACTCGGCCATCGTTGGGTCGCATACGTTCGCCATAAGTATTGAAGATGCGCACAATACGAACTTTGACACCATGAACCCGGTGGTACGCCATGGTGAGCGCTTCGCTAAAGCGCTTG
>Ga0114977_10001650_pt1 | contig 14643 bp, 22 predicted proteins | sample S_130805_MF_Meta_FD_87026 | JGI IMG/M metagenome (GOLD analysis project Ga0114977, IMG submission 87026) | Freshwater microbial communities from Lake Simoncouche, Canada to study carbon cycling - S_130805_MF_MetaG | ecosystem: Environmental > Aquatic > Freshwater > Lake | place: Lake...
GCCGGGCGCTACGGGAAACCCTTGGTTGTATTTCCTAAACGTCTGCATCAAGGGTAGCAGTAGCATGGACATAGTGGCATCCATGCTCATCACATCGAGGCGGTCAACTTGCACCTCGGCTTTACCATCTTCAATTAAAGCAATCATTTTCTTTCTCCTTTAGGGTGTAGTTAGCCAGTCTTTGAGCGCGGCGATGGCCTGCTCGGGTGTGCACTCTCCGTCATAGCCCAAGTCCCTTGGACTCATGCAGGTCTGGCCGCGCCACTCAGGGCACGCCTCGAGCGGTACGTGAAAGAAGTTCCAGTCCTCGCCGTCCCACTGGGCAAGCGTGTCTGACCATGTGTTCATATCGTTTCTCCTTAGTAGTTGTAGCTGACACGTAGACGCACCGCATACTCACGCTTGGTCAAGCGCTTGACACGGGCTGACTGGGATGCACACCCACAGCAGTCGTACTCGTGAGAGCACCCGCTGTGCGATAGCGTGGATGAGATGGCTCGGCTCAGGTCTTGGGACTTGAGCGTGGGAGGGGCGACTACCCTGAACAGGTACGTGCCGCCATCGTCATAGCCTGCGGGTGCTACGCTGTGGGTGAGGCCAAGCTGTTTCACTTGGCCGAGGAATATCTCTTGGTCAAGGTGGCGGTAGGCATCCACGTACCTGTGGGTCAGGCGTTTGTAGAGGTTGATGGTGTGCATGGTTTCTCCTAGTTAGTGGGACAACTTGTCCCGGTTGGTGGTTAGCGTGCACCAGTGGTGCGGCGTGGTTGGGTGTGTGTTCTACGTGTGTAGAACTTCCAATTGTACTCCTCTATCTCCTCCTGTTCCCGCGCTTGGCGCAGGCGTTCTTTGTGGTCAAAGTTGCTCTGCTTTGCTATCTCGTCGCGCAGTAGGCGCAACTTGGCAAGCTCGGTTTCTCTGATGTGGGTGAGTTTGAGCATGAGTTCTCTCCAAAATGTGCCCTGAAACGGCAGGGCACGCACCGATTTTGATTAGGGTAAACCCTAGTTTGAGGTAGGATTTTGCCAAATAGTCAAGTTTGTTCGCGTGTTGGCAGGCGTTTTGCCAAGGGCAAAGCCTTACTGCGTATGGGTTTGCGTGTATATCAGGCAAGTATCACTCGAAAAACAACTATAGCTAGGGGAGGTGTTGACCATTGGTGTGTAGAAAAGCGTAGAAAACAAAAGTTCTACTCACCCATATACAAACACGTCTCCTTTTAGTTTCTATATCTATATAGATAGATGGATGATATGTTGACAACGCCTTATCTGGCGCGGGTTTGCGCTTGGCAGATTGCTTGGCAGGACGCAAACAAACTTGACTATTTGGCAAAAGCAAAGTTCTACACACTTGGTGTCAGTTTGGTATTTTAGGTGGGACAACTTGTCCCACTTCACCCCAAGGTTATGCATAAAACGCATAACCTTATGCGCCGCGTCAGTTGTCTAGCCTAGTTTGCTCGTAGCAGCGCCCAGCGGGAGCGCTACTGTAGTAGCTTCTCCCGTAGGGCGCGGCCTTAACGGCGCGAATCGCTTCGCGCCTAGAAACGGGCGTTCTGCGCCCGGCAAAGAAATTATGGGCATCAACCCACACTAAGCCGTAGCGACTAGCTACGGCCACGGCCATACCACCCATGGGGGTGGCGTTACGTTTGAATCCGATTACTTTCATTTGATTCTCCTAGTTAGACACGAAATGAAACACCGGCCAGACCCAACATCTGTGCCGGTGCATCGAGGTGGGACAAACTGTCCCGGCTTACTTGAGTGCCGCTTTGACAGCGGCGATAGTGGCATTGAGCACCTTGACCTCCATGCCCTTGAGCATCGCCGTCATCTGCCTGACCAGTGCCTTGTTCACGGCGACCTTACTGGCCTGCTTCGCAGGCTGTGCGCCCACGATGGCCTTGATGATGCGATTGGCCTTGCGCTTAGCCGCGCAGTCGCTGTCCGCCCACTTGCCATCGGCAAACACCTCGCCGTACTTAGTCGCCACGATAGGCGCAACGATGCCGTGCACAGTCGGGCGGTCTGCGCCCTTGAGCAGCTTGGTGAGCAAGGTCAGTTGCGTCTCGAACGCATCGCCTGCGGCGAGTGCGGCAAGCACAGCCTTCGTGATTGCAGTAGTGTTGAATTTCATCATTTGATTTCTCCTAGGTGGGACAAGTTGTCCCGGTTGATGTCCCGCAGTGAGAGGCTTCCCACCGCATCGACAACCAAATTTTACTTGATGGGGTGTTTTTGACCCTTTTTGTGGTATAAGGCAACCCCACCCTACCCCCACCAGCCCTATACGAGTGGGCTGTGCTATGTCGCCATAAACACTGTTTTGCATCCGCAAATCAATTTTCCAAAAATAAAAACCACCCAGCCCCCAAATTTTTTAAAAAATCCAAAAAACCCCTATGTCTAACCTTAGACAACCCCGCAGAAAAAAACCCCCGGAGTTAAGGCCGGGGGTTAGAACTAGGACTGCATCCTAGAAAGGAGAAGCAAATGCACAACGAATTGCACAATCACCGAAACGGAGTATATACTCAGCGCCTACGAGGCTGCAAGGGCTTACGCATGTTTGACCATCTTATTGAGTTTGAGCCGGATGTTTTTAACAACAGTCCGCAAGCTGTACTGGACACCGACAAGGTGACTCCGGCGCAAGCGCTTGACGCCAAAATCAAAACCAAAGACTGGTTGAAAGAACTGGGCGCGGTAGATTCAGATACCTTAACCACCCAATTAGACAAAGACGCAGCGCGTTCTACGTTTGCCAACCTAATCACCAACGCCCCCGAACAACTTACTCACACGGCTATAGCCCAGATTAAAACGCCAGAGGCCGTCCAACACATTGTGGGTATGCTTACCGCTTACGACTGGGAGTTTATTCACCAAGCGCAGCAGCTACGGGGCTACGCAGTAGCCAAATTGGTCGAGGAAACAACCAACCCCAGCGCCAGCATCCGGCTAAAAGCCCTTGGACTGCTGGGTAAAGTGACCGAGGTAGGCCTGTTCACCGACAAAATCGAGATTAAAAAGGAAGCCCTAACCGATACCGAGCTTGACCAGCGTATTAAAGATAAGCTGTCCAAGTTCATGGGCGTGGTGGACATCCAAGAAGTAACCGACGTACATGACGACTGAAAAAATAACTTCTTTGACAAAAACGGAGTTTGCAGCGCTCCAGTTGGCGTTGCCAACCATGTCAATTGCGGAAAAGTTGGAGTTATTTGCAGACTTAGAAGTCCGGGAGCGCCGAGCCACCCTACAAGCCGCGCAAAGTAATATGTTGGGGTTTGCCAACGCGGTATATCCGGGGTTTAAAGTAGGGCCGCACCACAGAAAACTGGCAAAAATATTCACGGATGTGATTGAGGGGCGTAAAAAACGCGTAATTATCAATATTGCCCCGCGTATGGGCAAGTCCGAGTTCTCGTCCTACCTGTTCCCCGCCTATTTCCTTGGCAAGTACCCAGAGAAGAAAATTATTATGGCAACCCACACCGCCGGGTTGTCCGAAGACTTTGGTAGGCGGGTACGAAACCTAATTGACAGCGAGGACTACCATGATGTTTTTGCCAATACCTTGGTTGCTGACGACCAAAAAGCGGCTGGTAAATGGTCTACAGGTGCTGGTGGGCAGTATTATGCTGCTGGCGTGGGCGGCGCTCTTGCTGGTCGCGGTGCTGACTTATTTGTTGTTGATGACCCCCATTCTGAGCAGGACGTAAAGGCTAACAGCCGCCTTGCCTTTGATACCGCGTGGTCGTGGTTTCAGACTGGCCCCTTGCAGCGCCTGATGCCCGGAGGGGCAATCATCATTGTGATGACGCGCTGGGGGAAACTTGACCTGACCGGGCGGCTGATCGACTACCAGACCAAGAACCCCGACGCTGAGCCGTGGGAGATTGTGGAGCTGCCTGCTATATTGAACGAGGGAACCGAGGACGAGAAGTCCCTTTGGCCGGAGCAGTGGCCGCTGGAGCAGTTAAAGACAACCAAGGCATCCATTGACCCCCAGTACTGGAACGCCCAGTACATGCAGCAGCCCACATCCAATGCTGCGGCAATTATCTCCCGCAAACTTTGGAGAATATGGGAGCCCGAAGAGCCGCCCAAGTGTGAGTACATAATCCAGTCATGGGACACGGCCCATGAAGTAAAGAACAATTCTGACTACTCGGCCTGCACAACGTGGGGTGTGTTCTACAACGAAGAAGAACGCGACGAGGCCCAGATAATTTTGTTGGACGCGTTCAAAGAGCGCATGACATTCCCCGACCTCAAGGCCGCAGCGCTTAAACATTGGAAGGAGTGGGAGCCTGATGCGTTCATTGTGGAGAAAAAGTCTGCGGGTGCGCCGCTGATCCAAGAACTTCGGGCAATGGGCATCCCGGTACAGGAAACAAACCCCAGCCGGGGCAACGACAAGATCGTGCGGGTCAATGCTATTGCTGATTTGTTTGCTTCGGGTAAAGTCTGGGCTCCAGATACCCGGTGGGCGCGGGAAGTAATTGAGGAAGTGGCTTCGTTCCCCAATGGAGATAATGACGACTTTGTAGACACCACCAGCCAAGCCCTGCTGCGTTACCGGCAGGGTGGGTTCATCTCGTTGGACACGGACGAGAAAGATGAGCCAATTTATTTCAAGCGCCGTGCGGCGTATTACTGAGTTTTTAAGGATTTGATATGGCAACCAATGTAGACAAAGCCCTGTATCAGCAACCACGGGGGATCGACGCGCTTGCACAAGACGAGTCGCCCTTGGAAATTGAGATTATTGACCCGGAGGAAGTAAATATTCGTGCAGACGGCATGGAAATAAGCATCCAGCCGGGGGACGACGAAGGCGAAGAAGGCTTTGATGACAACTTGGCCGAGTATTTAACCGACGGGGCGCTGCAATCCTTGGCAAGTGACTTGGCCGGTGATATAGATAACGACAAGTCCTCCCGCAAAGAGTGGGAAAAGTCTTACGTCGAGGGCTTAAAGCTGCTGGGATTGCAGATGGAGGATCGCACGGAGCCGTGGCAAGGCGCGTGTGGCGTGTTCCACCCCATGATTACCGAGGCAGTGGTGCGCTTTCAGGCTGAGACGATTACGGAGACGTTTCCTGCCCGTGGGCCGGTAAAAACCAAGATTATCGGGTTGGACGATCCGCAGGTGCGCGAGGCCGCTGCGCGGGTTGAGGAGGACATGAACTTTGAGTTGACCGAGAACATGGTGGAGTTCCGGGCCGAGCATGAGCGCATGCTGTGGAGCCTCCCAGCTACCGGTTCGGCGTTTAAAAAAGTGTACTACGACCCCAGTTTGGGACGCCAAGTGTCAATGTTTGTCCCAGCCGAAGACATTTTGCTCCCGTACGGGGCCACTGACTTGGATACGTGCTTCCGTGTGACCCATGTCATGCGCAAGACCAAAAACGAGATTATCAAGCTCCAGCAGGCGGGGTTCTATATAGACATCGACTTGCCCGACGCGCCCAAGGATCGCACCGACATCCAGAAAGCCAAAGACAAGGAAACTGGGTTCAACGATTTGGGTGATGAGCGCTATACCTTATATGAGTGCCATGTGGACTTGGATTTGGAAGGGTTTGAGGACGAAGATGACGAGGGTGAGCCCACCGAAATCATGCTGCCCTACGTAGTAACCCTAATAAAAGGTACAAACGACATCCTGTCAATCCGCCGTAACTGGAAAGAAGACGACATTTTGCGCTTAAAGCGCCAGCATTTTGTACATTATCAGTACATCCCCGGCTTTGGAGCCTATGGCTTTGGCCTGTTCCATCTTATTGGTGGGTTTGCTAAGTCGGCCACCAGCATCATGCGCCAGTTGGTCGATGCCGGTACGCTGGCTAACTTACCCGGTGGTCTGAAGTCCCGTGGTCTGCGTATCAAGGGGGACGATACCCCAATTGCTCCGGGCGAGTGGCGTGATGTGGACGTAGGTTCGGGCACTATCCGCGACAATATCCTCCCACTACCATATAAAGAGCCATCCAACGTCTTATATCAGTTGCTGGGCAACATTGTGGAGGAAGGCCGTCGTTTTGCATCAACGGCGGACATGAATGTGTCCGATATGTCGGCCAATGCCCCAGTGGGGACAACACTTGCGCTGCTGGAGCGCCAGCTTAAAGTGATGACGGCAGTCCAAGCGCGGGTGCATTACGCACTCAAGCAGGAGTTAAAGCTGCTGAAAAACCTGATCCGCGACTACACAGACGCCGATTACACCTACCAGCCCGAGTACGGAAGCCGTAAAGCCAAGCGCGGCGACTACGACTTGGTGGACTTAATTCCCGTCTCCGACCCCAACGCGGCGACCATGAGCCAGCGGGTTATTCAGTACCAAGCGGTCATCCAGATGGCGCAGATGGCCCCGGATATTTACGACATGCCCCAGCTACACAGGGGGATGTTGGAGGTCTTGGGAATCAAAAACGCGGACAAACTCGTGCCCATTGAGGACGACATGAAGCCCACTGACCCCGTGTCAGAGAACCAAGCGGCCCTTAACGGCAAGCCGATCAAGGCGTTCATGTACCAGAACCATGACGCGCACATCCAAGTCCACATGATGTTGCTCCAAGACCCGATGATTCAGCAGCTTATTGGACAAAGCCCGCAAGCTCCCAAGATCATGGGGGCAATCACAGCGCACATCGCTGAACACGCCGGATTTAAGATGCGCCAGCAAATTGAGCAGCAACTGGGCATGCCCATGCCTCCCGAAGACGAAAAGCTACCGCCTCAAATCGAGGTGGCACTCTCAGGTATGTTGGCCCAAGCGGCGCAGCAAGTTATACAGCAGAACCAAGCGCAGGCGGCGCAGGCACAAGCCCAGCAGCAGATGCAAGACCCAGTAGTTCAGATGCAGATGCAGGAGTTGCAAATTAAAAAGCAGGACTCAGACACCAAGAAGCAAAAGGTCTTGGTCGATGCGGCCATCGCCTCCGATGCGCAAAAACTGCGGGAACAAGAGGTCTCTGGCAAGTTGCAACTGGAAGGGCTTAAATTATCGACAAAACTTAAAGCCGACCAAGAACGCCAGACTTTTGAGCAAGAGCACGCCGGATTAAAACTTGGCGCGCAAATGAACAAAGACAAGCGGGATCAGGCCATGACCGCTTTGCAGTCCATTAACCAACTTAATAAGCCAAAATCATGATACAAGACTTCGCACGCGTATTGCGCGAAAAAATACGCACTGACATGAATAACTACGCCGATGATTTGGCGGGGGGAGCGTGTCGCACTTTTGACGAGTATCAAAAACTCTGTGGGGTTATCTCGGGTCTAGCCCTTGCAGAGCGTTATCTCCTTGACCTGCTTGAGAAAGTTGAAAGAGCCAATGAATAGTATTGATCTCTCCCCCGGTGCTTTTGCACTGCCTGAACCCATCCAACCAATGGATGCACCTGAACCCGAAGCAACCGCCGAAGAAAAAGCTACGCAATTACCTACCCCACAAGGGTGGAAAATATTGTGCGCCGTGCCTGAAGTCGATCAAAAGATTGCAGGGACATCACTTGATTTAGTGCGGGATACTGCCAGTTTGCGCCAAGAAGAACACGCCTCCACGGTGTTGTTTGTTATGAAAGTTGGTGCAGACGCGTACAAAGACACGGTTAAATTCCCAACAGGGCCGTGGTGCAAAGAAGGCGATTTTGTATTGGTGCGCACATATACCGGTACAAGATTCAAAATCTTTGGCAAGGAGTTCCGTCTCATCAACGACGACCAAGTTGATGCTGTTGTGCAAGACCCACGCGGATTAAGCCGCGCTTAAAGGAGTTAGTATGCCTGATGAATTTAAATTCCCCGATGAAATTGAAAATAAAAAAGTAAATATTGAAATCGAAAGCGATGCAGATATTGAAATTGAAATAGAAGACGATACCCCCGAACGTGACCGGGGCCGCAAGCCGTTAGACAAAGAAGTGCTTGACCCCACTGAGGAAGAGATTGAGTCCTACTCTGACAAGGTTAAGAAGCGGATTACGGAACTGACCCATGCCCGCCATGACGAGCGCCGGGTCAAAGAATCCGTTCTGCGGGAAAAGCAAGAGCTTGAAAACCTTGCCCAACACTTGGTGGAGGAAAACAAACGTCTCAAGCAAAACGTGTACACGGGGCAGGAAGCGGTTATTGAGGGGGTCAAGCAAAAGGCTGACACGGAACTCCAAATAGCGCGGCGTATGCTCAAGGAAGCGCAGGAAGCCTTTGACACAGATGCAATCATTGAGGCCCAAGAAGCCGTGATGGATGCCAAAATTCGGGTTGAGCAAACAAAAAATTTCCGCCCAACCCCTTTACAACAGGAAGATTTTCCTGTACAAACGCAACAAGTTCAGTCAAAACCTGTTCCCCCGGATGAAAAAACCCTGCGCTGGCAGGCAAAAAACCAGTGGTTTGGGGCGGATGGTTTTGAAGAATACACCAGCTACGCGCTAGGGCTGCATAAAAAACTAGTACAAAACGGGGTTGATCCCCGCTCTGAAGAATACTTCGATCAAATTGATGGTCGCTTACAGTCCACGTTCCCTAGTTTATTCAGGGGGGCAAAAGACAGGCCTACGTCCGGTGAGGGTTCCAGACGACCTACTACCGTGGTTGCTTCCGCATCTCGTTCTACGAGTGGAGGTAAAGTTCGGCTAACAAGTACGCAAGTTGCGTTAGCAAAGAAATTCGGTTTAACCCCGCAGCAATATGCTGCTCAAGTAGTAAGATTGGAAAATCAAAATGGCTGAAGTTCAAAACCGTACAAACCGTGATCTAGCGACACGCGAAAAAAATGTTCGTTATGTTTATAAACCGTCGAGTGCTTTGCCCGACCCTACTCCTGAACCCGGATACACATATCGCTGGATAGCGACTGCGGTACACGGCAACTCAGAAGTAATGCGGACAAACGTATCACGCAAAATGCGTGATGGGTATGTTCCGGTAAAGGCAGAGGATCATCCAGAGCTTATGATCGTTGGTAATGAGAAGTCAGGTAATGTTGAAATTGGTGGACTCATGCTTTGCAAGATTCCTACCGAGAAAGCAGAAGCTATGGCTGAGTATTACAACGGCGAAGCTCAGAACCAGATGGACTCGGTGGACAATAGCTTTTTGCGACAAAATGACCCGCGCATGCCGTTATTTGCAGACCGCAAGTCTACAGTAACGCGTGGCGGATTTGGAAATGGTATTAAGTAACTAGGAGTCTTTATGGCTTATCCAGTGGTCTCAGCCCCTTACGGGCTAAAACCAATCAATTTGATTGGTGGTCAGGTATTTGCGGGGTCAACCCGTGAACTACCTATCACCTACGGCTACGCTACAAACATCTTTTATGGAGATTTTGTAACGGTGGTTCGTGGGAACTTGGAGCGCATAAGCGTTACAACCGGTGTTGTCGGTACACTGATGGGGGTTTTCCTCGGATGTTCGTTTACTAACCCGATAACAGGACAAAAAACTTTTTCGCAATACTGGCCTGCGTCTACGCTTGCTGGCGATGCGGTAGCTATTGTCTGTGATGATCCTGATACAGTGTTTAAAGCAGTGATGGTTTCTGGTACTACAGTGGTGACTTCTGGCGCACGCGCTATGATTGGTCAAAACTTGGCAGCAGTTAACAACACAGGCAGCACTGCTACTGGTAATTCCGCTAACGCTGTTTTGGCAGATACTTCCCTAGCACTTACTGCGGCCCTGCCGATTCGTGTTATTGGGTTGGTTCCTGACTCTGTGGTGGCACAAGGTACAGGGGTTTACTCCAGTATTAGTACCGCTACCGTTACGCTTGCTTCGGCTCTTACGTTTACGCCAGTGGTTGGCTCTGACGTTGGCTCCATTGCGGCAAATGGTCAGTACATTGCCAGCGGTTCGTATGTTGCGTCCGTGACAAACTCTACAACGGTTGTGCTTAATGCAGCGCCGCTAGTAGCATTTGCAGCGGCTTCAACAATTGTGTTTAATCAATATCCAGAAGTACTTGTGAAGATCAATTTTGGTCTACATAAATACTATGCTGGAACCGCTGTTGCATAAGGAGTAACATAAAATGGCTATTTCACGCGCACAGCTACTTAAAGAGTTGCTCCCCGGATTAAATGCTTTGTTCGGTCTGGAGTACTCGCGCTACGGCGAGCAGCACAAGGAAATCTACGACACCGAGCAATCGGAGCGTAGCTTTGAAGAGGAAACCAAGCTGTCCGGCTTTAGTGCTGCACCAGTGAAGAACGAGGGTTCTGCAATTGCTTATGACAATGCGCAGGAAGCGTTCACCGCTCGGTACAACCACGAGACCATTGCACTTGGCTTCTCCATCACGGAAGAGGCTGTGGAAGATAACCTGTACGACTCCCTGTCGGCTCGTTATACCAAAGCTTTGGCCCGCGCTATGGCATACACTAAGCAAGTTAAGGCTGCATCGGTTATCAACAACGGTTTCTCCGGCAGCTATGTTGGTGGTGACGGCGTTGCTCTGTTTAGCACGGCGCACCCGCTTGTTGGCGGTGGAACCAACAGCAATCGCCCAGCTACGGCTGCTGATCTGAATGAGACTTCGTTGGAAAACGCAGTTATTCAAATTGCCGCTTGGACGGACGAGCGCGGCCTGCTGATTGCTGCTAAGCCCAAGAAGTTGATTATTCCGCCAAATCTGATGTTCGTTGCTACCCGTCTGTTGGAAACCAGCCTTCGCGTTGGTACTACCGACAACGATATTAACGCGCTGAAGAACAACGGTTCAATCCCTGAAGGTTACACCGTTAACAACTTCTTGACCGACAGCAACGGCTGGTATTTGACCACCGACGTTCCTAACGGCCTGAAGCACTTTGAACGTACCGCGCTGACCAACAGCATGGACGGCGACTTTGACACTGGTAATGTCCGTTACAAGGCCCGCGAGCGTTACAGCTTCGGCTGGTCTGATCCTCTGGGCATGTTCGGTTCGCCGGGCTCGTCCTAAAAGGGTAGAGAAAAGGGGCCTTGTGCCCCTTTTCTTTTTAGTGTATATTGCAGCCATTCCGGGCTTTCCGGTGCATCAAACTAGTCCCGGCTAGACGACATACCGATTGATGCACTTCACTTGTATGTAAGGATATCTATCATGGGATTCGCAACTCATCTCGGCCCTTGGCTGCTTGGCACGGTCAAAAACACCACCGGCACTACTGCTGGCACGATCCGCAATATGGGCGCAACAATGGTTGCTCAAACAGGTGCAACAACTGTTAGCGATACCACCGCTACCACGTTATTTGTTCTACCTGCTGGCGCAATGATCGTTGACTTTTTAGTTAATATCACCACTGCCTATGCTGGCACTACTGGTAATACTATTACTGTAAAAATTGGTTCTACAACCTTGGGTACTGTGGGTGGCGCGACCACTACGCCTTTGTCTGTTGGACGCGCAACTTTTTCCCTCACGGATGCAAGCATTGCTACTTACCAAAACGTAGGTTCAACTGATGCAATCGTTACGGTTACTTATGCTTGCGCTGGTACAGCTAGCGGTGGAGCCGCAACTGTAATTTGCCGATATATTGTCCGTGATAGCGACGGTTCGGCTAACCCAGCCTCTGCTTAATTAATCTTGGGGGTTTCGGCCCCTACTTTATAGGAGATTAGTTATGATGCAGACAGATGTTAAAAGTGCACACTTGAGTGCGGCGGGTTCTTATTACGTTGGGCGGGCGCGACTTAAAGGGATTGTGGTCAGCCCCAAGGCAAGCACGGCAGCAACATTTGAAATTAGAGATGGTAGTGCTACCGCTGCTATTCTTTACACAATGGATATAGCAAGCCTTGGAACCCCAAATACGGTTAGTATATTTGTCCCCGGCGAGGGTATCTTGGCTTACACGGGGTTGTATTTAACAACAAGTGTTGGTACGGTAACAGGTATCACAATATTCTATGGCTAAGAAAAAAGGCCCGGTTCTCTCTGTAGGTCGGGGCGAGAAGCTACCTGTCTCTAAGGGGGCGGGGTTAACAGCTAAAGGCCGTGCCAAGTACAACGCAGCAACAGGCAGTAATCTGAAAGCTCCCCAGCCTCAAGGTGGCGCACGCAAGAACTCGTTTTGCGCCCGTATGTCAGGTATGCCGGGGCCAATGAAAGACGAAAAAGGTAAGCCTACTCGTAAGGCTGCTTCTCTAGCAAGATGGAAATGTTGAGGTAAAAAATGGCTGATGATCCAGTAAAACGCTTGGAAAAATATGTACCGCTTAAATATGAAGATTTGAATACGGGCGCAATCCCTAGAATGTATAGTGGTTTTCCAGACGCAACACGCGCAGAAAATCTTGCGGCGGGGGAAGGGCGCAACGCCGCATCGTATATGCGTGACGCAGCAATAGACGTAGAACGTGGAATAGAGCTACGTCCAAAGCAGAGAGAAAATGTTGACAAACAGCTTCAAAAAATTGGAGAGCTTGCTGACCAATACAAGCGCGAAACTCGGGGCAAAAAAGACACTAGTTTGCGCGGTAAGATTCGTGATTTAACAGGCATGAAGTCTGGCGGCAAGGTGTCTAGTGCCTCTAGCCGTGCTGATGGCTGCTGTGTTAAAGGCAAAACAAAAGGCAGGTATATATGAACGATGCACATGACGCAAAAACAATGGCTGATGGCGCTGCCGTGGTAATGGGCCTTGGCGGTTTTTTAGGGTGGATGACTCCTGTGGTAACACTTATTGGCGGTATATTGACCATTGTTTGGTTGAGCATTCGTATCTGGGAAACGGCTACTGTGCAGCGGTGGGTAAAACCAGATGCCATCGACCAGTAAGAAGCAACACAATTTCATGGCTGCGGTGGCTAACAACCCATCGTTTGCCAAGAAAGTAGGAGTTCCACAATCCGTGGGTAAAGATTTCAGCAACGCCGATAAAGGCAAAACTTTTAAACGAGGTGGTGATATGGCTAAAGCAAACCCTTTCATGGAAATGATTGCTAAGAAAAAAGCAATGGCAACAGGTAAAAAGCCCGCAATGCCGATGAAGAAGATGGCTACCGGCGGTTATGTCCGCGCTGCTGATGGCATTGCTTCTAAAGGCAAGACCAAAGCTAAGCAAATTAAAATGAACAAGGGTGGCATGTCCTGCTAAGGAGTTGTTATGAACGCAAAAGATCTAGCCGCACTAGCGGCCTTGGGCATGGGCGGTGCTTACTTGTACAACCGCAGCAAAAAATCTGATGATGAGGTTCCTGCGGCAAGCCCAAAGTCGCGGGATTTTGACGCGGTTGAACCTGAAACAGAACTTGGCACAAAAGGGGCATATATGCCCAATACGCCAGAGTTTCAAACAAAAGGTGCTTACCTACCTGAAACTTCTGCTGCACAAGACATGGGTACTGAGGGTAACCGTACTAGCATGGCGGTTGGCCCTGCGGCCAAGAAACCTGTAGCCAGACCCGCAGCCAGACCTACAACCCCAGTTGCAGCCCCTGAAGCCCCTGCCGGTAACCCTAAGTTAAATTCTTTGCGGGAAACCAAACCCCGAAATTTTGACCCCGCGTTGTATTCTAGTGAAATTATGGCCCAAAGGGGGCAGAAATCATTAAACAAGCAACTTAATGATAATAAAGCAGAAAAAAAAGCTGCTGCTACGGCTGCGAGTCAAGCAATCATTGACCGCATGTCAAGACGCACAAGGCCGTATATGACAGATGAGGCGGGTAATAACATGAAGCGCGGTGGAGCAGTCAAGAAAATGGCTTCAGGCGGTTCAGTTTCTTCGGCGTCCAGCCGTGGTGATGGTATTGCCCAGCGGGGTAAAACCCGTGGAAAGATGTGCTGAACCATGATGGCCTCACGCGGTATGGGTGACATCGACCCGTCCAAAATGCCAAAGGGCAAGAAAAAGGCCCGTAAGGACAATACTGACTTCACGCAGTATGCCGAGGGCGGTAAGGTAAAGTCCAAAGTAAATGAAGCTGGCAACTACACCAAACCTGATCTACGCAAACGTATTTTCAACAGCGTTAAAGCTGCGGCAATCGTTGGCACAGGTGCAGGTCAATGGTCGGCCAGAAAAGCACAGGTAATGGCTAAACGCTATAAGGCCGCAGGCGGCGGGTACAAAGATTGAAAGCACCGCAGCAATCCCTTAAAAACTGGGGTGACCAGAAATGGCGCACCAAATCGGGAAAGCCATCGTCAAAAACAGGTGAGCGGTACTTACCTGAAGCTGCTATAAAATCTCTTAGTTCTACTGAATATGCAGCTACTACCAAAGCTAAACGTGCAGGCAAGGCAGCAGGTAAACAGTTTGTGGCACAACCCAAAACCATAGCAAAGAAAACAGCAGGGTTTAGATAATGGCTACTTCGGGAATCGCTACTTTCAACCTTGACCTCACGGAAATCGTGGAGGAAGCGTTTGAACGTGCGGGCTCTGAACTTCGCACTGGCTACGACTTGCGTACTGCCCGCCGGTCACTCAACTTGCTGTTTGCGGACTGGGCTAACCGTGGCGTCAACATGTGGACGTTTGACCAAGGGACTATTAACTTGGTTCCGGGTCAGAACACCTACCCACTACCAACCGACACAGTGGACTTGCTTGAACACGTAATACGTACAGGCGCAGGCAGTGCGTCCACCCAAGCTGACCTGACCATAACGCGCATCAGC
>Ga0114977_10001652_pt1 | contig 14642 bp, 12 predicted proteins | sample S_130805_MF_Meta_FD_87026 | JGI IMG/M metagenome (GOLD analysis project Ga0114977, IMG submission 87026) | Freshwater microbial communities from Lake Simoncouche, Canada to study carbon cycling - S_130805_MF_MetaG | ecosystem: Environmental > Aquatic > Freshwater > Lake | place: Lake...
AGACGGTTGGCGATGTCGGTGAGCGAGCGGAGTCGGGCCGCTTCGGCATAGATGCGCTTCACGATGGCTGCTTCCTGCGAGTTCGGTGAAAGCAACTTCGCCGCCGCGTCGTAGTCGTAGCCGAAGGGAACGAGACCGCAGTTCCAGATTCCGCGCTTCGCCAACTCCGCGAGTTTCGCCCGAACTTTTTCCGCGGTGTTGAGCCGCTCGTATTCCGCGACGCTCACGAGCATGTTGTTTTTCAACCGACCCGACGGGGTCTCCTCCGAAAGGTCCTCGGTCGTGCTGACGAGGCGGCAGCCGTGCCGGGCGAGGAACGAGCGAAACGGCGCCCATTCGTCCGTGTTGCGCAGCATCCGCTCGAATTTGAAAATCAAGACCACCTTCACCTCGCCGGCTTCGATCTGGCGCATGAGGGCCTGCAGGCCGGGCCGGTTCATCGAGCCACCGGAGTAGGCCGCGTCGGTGTGGCAGGAAAATTCCGTCCAGCCCTCGTGGGCGCGTTTTCTGATGTAGTCGCGGCAGATGGCCGCCTGACTCTCGCAGGAGTCAAAACGTCCTCCGACTTGGTGCAGAGTGGAAACGCGCGTGTAGATCGCGACGGGGACAACACTGGGCGCGGCATGCTTGGGTGACTGTTGGATCGGCTGCATCGAAACCTCCGTTGAGGGTTGATGGGCGATCCAATTGGCCTCTGCCCGAGATGTGGTTTACGGCGCAGAGACTGGAGAATTTCCCGCGGCTTTCAATCCCGGAGCGTTAAACACTTCCCGGGAGAAACGCCGAAAAATCCGCCAACGGCGTGGATTTCTAATGGGAAAATCCGAACTAAACTCCCGAAGCGTTTAACGCGCGGGTTCCGTAACACGTTTAACCCCCGGGATATCATCCCGGTCGTTAAACGATCCGAACTAAGTTCGGATACTTTCAGAGAATGGTCGGGGCGATAGGATTCGAACCTACGACCTCCTGGTCCCAAACCAGGCGCTCTACCAGACTAAGCTACACCCCGAGAAGGCAACAGAGGACGGGGGAAGGGGTGGCGTGTCAATGGCGACTTTGGCTTATTGCTCTAAATTTTCCAAAGGGGTCGGGCACAGGACGCGTTGGCGATAAATATCCTAGCGAGGTGGGGCTGATTTCCTTCCAAGGGGCTGGTTAAAGCGCGGGCTTAAAACGGGCGGATCTTCCGGATTTGTTGCCGAGGGAGAGCGTAAATAATCTCTGCTTGCCTCGTTCTGCGATAATCCTTCTTCTGCGTTTTCACATTTCAACCATGGACACCATTTCTCGCGAAAATAACAGCATGCTTCCGGTAGGCGGCATCGTCGTCGGCGTTATCGGCTTGCTGCTCGGCGGCATCGCCTTGATCCAAATTTCGAAGGTCAACAAGACCCTCGCTGAGCACCAAGCAAAAGTTGATTTGGTGGACACCGTCAAAGGTCAGGCTGAAACCGCTGCGGCAGTTTCCGAAAAAACCGCCAAGGAAGTCGCGGGGCTTACCCGTTCGACGCAAGACGCTTTCAATCAGGTCGGTGGTGAGCTCGGAAATCTCCGCGGCTCGATCACCAAGCTCGAGGAAGCGGCCAAGAAGCCCGCTCCTGTGGCTGCCGACAAAAAAGGTGGCAAGAGTGGTCCCGCAGTTGCTGGTCCCGGAGAATACGTCGTCAAGGCCGGTGACGGTGGCGCCAAAATCGCGAAAGCGAGTGGGGTTTCGCTCGCCGATCTTCAGGCCGTCAACCCCGGCGTTGACTGGACCAAATTGAAGGTTGGCCAGAAGGTTAAGCTTCCCAAAAAATAATTTCCGCGCCTGCCGCGCGATGTTCTGATGCCTCCTAGCCCCGCGGCTTGGAGGCATTTTTATTTCCCGGCTGTCACCCCATGACTATTGCTGCCGCTTCCGCTGGCCCCTCGCGCTGGGAAAAACTCGGTTCAACGACGGTGGCGCAGACCCGCGTGCTCGATTTACTCAGTGTGCGTTACCGGCATCCGGTGCGTGGAACCGAGAAGGACTTTGTCGTCGTGGCGCCGTCGGATTGGTGTAATGTCCTCGCCATTACGCCCGACGGTCGGCTTGTGCTGGTGCGGCAGTTCCGCTTCGGGATTGATGGATTTTCCTTGGAGATTCCGGGTGGTATGATGGAGGCGGGCGAGGATCCGATCGAGGCCGGGTTGCGCGAATTGCGCGAAGAAACGGGCTTCACGGGTGAGCGGGCGCGCCTGCTCGGGAGCGTGCATCCGAATCCGGCGATTCAGTCGAACCGCTGCCACTTCGTAGTGGTCGAGGATGCGGTGCAGTCCGCCGCGCTGGCGTGGGATGCCGACGAAGAAATCGCAGTCGTGACGATGCCCGTGGACGCGGTGCTCGCGCACGCCCGGGTGGGCGGCCTCACCCACGCACTCGTGCTGAACGCGCTGTTTCTATTCGAACCCCATTGGCGCGCACGAAAGCACGCTTCCGAGGCGGCCGTTTGACTTGCGGATATCGCCCGATTACTTCAGCTCCTCTTCCGTCCAATCTGATGTCTGCTCCCCTTTTCGCCAACGCTCCCGACACGCTGGGCTCCGCACCGGCGGGTTATTTGCCTGAGCGGCTGGAGCGGGAAGTGCGGAAAATTTACGAACGCAGTCCGGTTTACGTGCAGCGCTTCCCGCTGCACTCCGAGCGCTTGAAATGGTCGTGTTTTCGTGAGATCCCGGCTCTGTCGAAAAAAGAAATCGTGGAGCGCGGACACCAAGCGTTTTTCGCTGACTACGAACAGATCGAACGCGGGTTGACGGACAAGAAATTTGAATACGAAAGCACCGGCGGCACCACGCAATCGCCGATGACGGTTATTATGGAAGCGGGCTGGTGGAATGCGCAGACCGAGCGGGCCTATCGCGCGTCGCCGATCCTGAGCGAATTCGCCGGTCGGCCGTATCGCAAGTGCGTCCTCGCTCCGGTGGGCTGCTCGAGCAATCTCTGCCCTTTCGAGGATCATCCGTTTCCGCACCGGTATTTTGATGGGGTGGTTTACCTCAATCTTTCGAGTGATCCGTTTGCCTTTCCGGAGGGAGAGTGGGATCGGATTGTGCGCGAGTTACAGGCGACGAAACCTGACGTCATCGAGGGCGAGCCGGTGTATCTTTCGCTCTTGGCGCGCGCGGCCAAGAAGCGTGGCGTCACCGTGCCGAGCGTGCGTGCGGTGATCCTCACTTATGGGAAGGCGAGCACCCAGCACGGCCGGCGCATAGCGGAGACTTTTCCGGCGGCGCAGGTCGATCTCTACGGTTCGACGGAGGCGGGTTACTTGTTCGTCGGCGAGGCCTTCAAGGAAAACTCACAGGCCGTCGACGCGAACGCCTTTATCGAACTCGTGCCGTGGCGTGCCAGTCTGCCGGACGTGTTTCAGATCTACGTCACCACGCGTGACCGCGAGGCCATGCCGCTGTTGCGTTATCACACCGGCGACATTGTCCAGAAATTCCCTAGCGGATTTCGCCTGTTGGGCCGTGAGGGTAACCTGTTTTTCCGCGGCGACGGGTCGTTGGTCTCGCCGACTGAGGTCGACGCGGCGCTACCACCGGACTTCGCGTGCTGGCACTACTCGCTCGTGCAGACCGGAGAGACGCGCTGGGACTTTCACTATGTGGCCGATGAGACGGCCGCGCACCGTGAAGTCGAAACTGCACTAGCGCAGATGCTCGGCGGCGGGGCCCGCGTAAACGCCTTCCGTCGCAAGTTTATCGCACCGGCGGCGAGTGGTAAGTTTTCGTTGTTGAAGCCCTTGGCGCGGTAACGGGTCGGGTGATCGCGGGGCTCCTTCTTAAAAACGTTAGGTTCGCTAATTTGTGCCTGCATCGGGACACGCGCCCCTTTACTTCGAGCGGATTGGTCATCAATTTTGTAAGGTCTTGCGTCTCCACTCCCCCTGCAATTCTTTGCGATGAACCTCGTTGGCTCCCTCTTCGGCTCCTCTATCGGCCGGAAAATAATCATGGCCCTCACTGGCGTGATTCTGATCGGCTTCGTGGTCGTTCATCTGGTGGGTAACCTCCAGATTTTCCAGGACCCTGATCACCTCAACGGCTACGCTCAGTTTCTCCATCAGCTCGGTCCGCTCCTGTGGGTCGCGCGCATCGGTCTCATTGTCGCCGTGGTGCTCCATATTTGGGCGGCGACCGTGCTGACGCTTGAAAACAAGCAGGCCCGCGGCACCGAGTATGGCTTCAAGCACACGATCCAGGCGACGTTCGCCTCCCGCGCGATGCGCTGGTCGGGCGTTGTCGTCCTCGCGTTTGTGATCTATCATTTGGCCCACTTCACTTGGGGTGTGGTGCAGACCGAGACCTTCAAAGAGACGCCGCCTTTGAACCACTACGCGATGGCCAACGATTACCGCGTAGCGGGATTCACGGTCGTGAAGGCCGGCGCTGATGTCGCCAATGTCTACAATATGGTGGTCCTAGGATTTCAGAAAAAAGCCGTCGCCCTGTTCTATATCATCGCCGTCGGTTTGCTGAGCATCCACCTCCTGCACGGCTTCGACAGCCTCTTCCAGACGCTCGGCCTGCGGAACGCCAAATGGTCCGCGCTCCTGCACAAGGCGGCACTCGCGCTCTGCTGGGTTTACTTCCTCGGCAACCTCGCCATCCCCGGCGCCGTGCTCATCGGCAAACTCCAGCCGCATTCCGTCAAGGTCGCTCCCGCGGTCCAACGCTAATCCCTCTTCTGCCATGGCCACGCTCGATTCAAAAATTCCCTCTGGTCCGCTCGCCGACAAGTGGCGCAAGCACAAGGTCGACAGCAAGCTCGTCAATCCCGCCAACAAGCGGAAATACGAGGTGATCGTGGTCGGTGCGGGCCTCGCCGGCTCCTCGGCCGCATCGTCGCTCGCGGACATGGGCTACAAGGTGAAGAGCTTCGTTTTTCACGACAGCCCGCGCCGTGCCCACTCCATCGCCGCGCAGGGCGGTATCAATGCCGCCAAGAATTATCAGAACGACGGCGACAGCGTTCACCGTCTTTTTTACGACACCATCAAGGGTGGCGACTACCGCGCCCGCGAGGCCAACGTTCATCGTCTCGCCGAAGTTTCCGCCAACATCATTGACCAGTGCGTCGCGCAGGGCGTGCCCTTCGCGCGCGAATACGGCGGCCTCCTCGCAAACCGCTCCTTCGGTGGCGCGCAGGTATCCCGCACGTTTTACGCCCGCGGTCAGACCGGGCAGCAACTGCTCCTCGGCGCCTACTCTGCGCTCTCCCGCACCGTCGGCCAAGGACTCGTCGAGCTCCATACAAATTCCGAAATGCTCGATCTCGTGGTGGTCAACGGCCACGCGAAGGGCGTCATCATCCGGAATCTCATCACCGGAGTCGTCACGCGCCACACCGCCGACGCCGTCATCCTCGCGACCGGCGGTTACGGGAACGTTTTCAATCTCTCGACCTACGCGCGCCAGTCAAACGCCACGGCGATCTGGCGCGCCTACAAGCGCGGCGCCTGCATGGCGAATCCTTGCTACACGCAAATCCACCCGACGTGTATCCCGGTGAGCGGCGACTACCAGTCGAAGCTCACGCTCATGTCCGAGTCGCTCCGCAACGACGGGCGGATCTGGGCACCGAAGCGCAAGGGTGATAACCGCGCGCCCGCTGAGATTTCCGAGGACGATCGTGACTACTATCTCGAGCGCCTCTATCCCAGCTTTGGCAATCTCGCCCCGCGCGATATCGCCTCGCGCGCCGCGAAGCGCGTGTGCGACGAGGGCCGCGGCGTCGGCGAGACCGGGCTGGGGGTTTACCTCGATTTTGCCGACGCGATCAAGCGGCTCGGCGAAAATGGCGTGCGCGAGCGTTACGGTAATCTTTTCGACATCTATCACGAGATTACCGCCGAGAGCGCTTACAAGCAGCCGATGCGCATCTATCCTGCGGTGCATTACACGATGGGCGGCCTGTGGGTGGATTATAACCTGATGTCGAATGTCCCCGGCCTGTTCGTGCTCGGCGAGGCGAACTTCTCCGATCACGGCGCCAATCGCCTCGGTGCGAGCGCGCTCATGCAGGGCCTCGCCGACGGCTATTTCGTCATCCCCTACACGGTGGGCGATTACCTCGCTGGGCAGCAGCCCGGCTCACGTCCGAGCGCCGACTCCGCGGAATTCAAGGCCGCCGAAGAGAGTGTGAACGCGATGTCGAAACGCTTCCTCGGCACGAAGGGCAAACAGCCCGTCAGCCATTTTCACAAACGCCTCGGTAAAATCATGTGGGATCATTGCGGCATGGCGCGCACGAAGGAAGGCTTGGAGGATGCGTTGCAAAAACTCCCCGCGCTCCGCGAAGAGTTTCATGCGACCGTCAATGTCCCCGGCTCCGGCGATACGCTCAACCAGTCGCTCGAACAGGCGGGCCGCGTCGCCGACTTTATCGAACTGGGTGAATTGATGTGCCGCGATGCGCTGACCCGCGAAGAGAGCTGCGGCGGCCACTTCCGTGAAGAACACCAATTCCCCGACGGCGAGTGCAAACGTGACGACGAAAAGTTCGGTCACGTCGCCGCGTGGGAATTCCAAGGCGTCGGCAAAACGCCGATCCGCAACGTTGAGCCGCTCAACTACGAGTTCGTGAAGATGAGTGTCCGTAACTACAAATAAGCCGCACGTTCTCTCGCGGCACCGGCACAGGCCGGCGGCCCCGAGGATATCCCCATTTGTGACATCCTCCTCTGGACAAGCTGTTCCGCCTCCGGCCTCGGTGGCGGCCCCTATTCCGATCGAAAGAATCGATTCCCGGATCTTGCTCGTGCGCGGACAAAAAGTGCTGCTGGATCGCGACTTGGCTGAGATCTACGGCGTTGAAACCCGTGCCCTAAATCAAGCTGTCCGCCGCAATCTCGAGCGGTTCCCGGTCGATTTCATGTTCGCTCTCAGCCGTGAGGAGATAGCGAGGATATCACAGATTGTGATATCCTCTGACCTCAAGTTTTCGAACAACGTCAACGTCTATACCGAACAGGGCGTCGCGATGCTCTCCAGCGTCCTCCGCAGTTCGCAGGCGGTGCAGGTCAACACCGAGATCATGCGGGCTTTCGTCCGCCTCCGTCAGATGATCACCGCGCACGCCGACCTCGCCCGCAAACTCGCGGCGATCGAGAAAAAATACGACGCGCAGTTCAAAGTCGTGTTCGACGCCATCCGCGAACTCATGAGGCCGATCACTCCCGCGAAAAAAGGTGAGATGGGTTTTCATACCGGTATTTCGGCGCTCAAGCCGCCGCGTGCTGCCACGAGGCACCGCGCACTCACCCCCAACCCCGCCTAACCTTAATTTCTCTCTATGGTCGCCGCATCTTCCTCCCAATCCATCAGTGTCACTCTCCGGGTTTGGCGCCAAGCTGGTCCCAAGGCCCTCGGTCAATTCAAGGACTACGCCGCGAAAGATCTGAATTCGAACATGTCCTTCCTGGAGATGCTCGACGTCGTGAACGACGAGCTGACCTTGAAAGGCGAACAGCCGATTGCGTTTGCACACGATTGTCGCGAAGGCATCTGCGGCACCTGCTCGCTCACGATCAACGGTAAGCCCCACGGTCCCGGCAAAGGCATCGCCACCTGCCAGACCTACATGCGCAGTTTTCGCGATGGTGACATTATCGTCGTCGAGCCCTTCCGCGCGGCCGCGTTTCCGTTGATCAAAGACCTCGTGGTCGACCGCACGTCGTTCGACAAAATCATGCAGGCGGGTGGCTTCATCACCGCGCGTGCCGGCTCGGCGCCCGAAGCGAATGCGGCCCCGGTGCCGAAGGGCGATTCCGATTTGGCGATGGACGCCGCGCAGTGCATCGGTTGCGGCGCGTGCGTCGCGGCGTGCAAGAACGCGAGTGCGATGCTCTTTGTATCCGCAAAAGTGGGTCACCTCGGATTATTGCCACAGGGTCAAGCCGAGCGGGATCGTCGGGTGCTCGCGATGGTGCACACGATGGACGAGGAAGGCTTTGGCAACTGCACCAATCAATATGAGTGCAGTGCGGCGTGCCCGAAGACGATCAGTCACGACTTCATCGCGCGCATGAATCGCGATTATCTCGGCGCGACCTTGCGGAGCGCATTCATGCCCGAGGCTGCCAGCTCCGCGGGTGGCGCTTAGGCCATAACGACGCCGTGGAGTGTCGGGCCGTCGCGCCGTCCTGCGACTGAACCATCCGGCGTGGTACCGCGTGCCAGCCCTCCGCCGACTGTGGTGTCCACGTTTTCATCCGTAAAAAGAGCTTCGACTGCCTAGCTACGGGTCAGCTTTCGCTGACCGTTTCTATTCCAGAGGCTAGGAGGTCCTGCCTTTTTCGTAACGCGCGGTGCCTCGCGCGGGAGCGGCTTTTTTGCTCAAAACACGGCCAGTGCTTTGGCACTTTCGACGACGACCCAAGCGCTGCCACCGAAGAGGGCCAGGCGGAAGAGGTTTTTCATCAACTTGCGCCCGCGGAGGACGGTGTCGTGCAGGTCTGTGTCGAGCTTGGTCCGGTTGTTCTGACCGATAAAGCTGGCGAACCGAGGATCCCGAAAACGGCCGGGCCGATCAGTGCGCAGGCCAATCCGGGGGGGCGGACGACGAAAGAAATTGAGCAGCGCGCGAAGCACGTTGGCATCTCGAAAATTTGGTGTCGTTTTATCAAGGGGAAACTCGCTACGTTTCTATTTTTCACGCCTTTTTTCTCAAACCCATCCACGACCATGCACCACTTCCAATACTCAGGCCATAATCTGCACTGTGAGTCCGTCGATCTCGCCGCCGTCGCCAAACTTTACGGCACGCCCACCTACGTCTACAGCGCGGCGACGATGGCGGACAATTACACGCGCCTTGCCCGCGGGCTCGCCGGACTCGATGTGCAGCTGTGCTTCGCGATGAAGGCTAACTCAAACATCGCTGTGCTGCGTCACTTTGCGAATCTCGGCGCGGGCTTCGATCTGGTGAGCGGTGGCGAAATCCGCCGGGTGCTCGCAGCTGGGTCGAATGTGCACACGAGTGTCTTTGCGGGCGTCGGCAAGACGGAAGGGGAGATCAGGCTGGCGCTGGAAAACGGCATTTTCGCCTTCCATGTCGAGAGCGAGCCCGAGTTGGCCCGCATTAACCACGTCGCCGGCACGCTCGGCGTGAAGGCCCCGATTGCGATCCGCATCAATCCCGACGTTGACGCCCACACGCATGCAAAAATCACGACGGGTAAGAGCGGTAACAAGTTTGGTATTCCTCTGAAGCACGCGGCGGCGGCGTATGAGGCGGCATCGAAGTATCCGCACATCGCGATTAAGGGCGTGCAGATGCACATTGGCTCGCAGCTCACTTCGGTGGGTCCGTTTGTCGAAGCCGTAGAAAAAGTTTCGTCCTTTGTGGCCGAATTGAAGGTGAAGTATGGCATCACCTACTTCTCGATCGGTGGCGGCATGGGCATCGTTTACAAGGACGCGCTCGCGAGCGGTGAGAAAGCGTGGTGGGATGCTCAACCCGCCGAGCAGCGCCCGCTCACGCCCGAGAGCTATGGCGCGGCGCTCGTGCCTTTGCTGCAACCGCTGGGCCTCAAGATTCTCCTCGAACACGGGCGTTTTATGGTCGGCAATGCCGGCGTGCTCCTTTCGCGCGTCGAACATCTCAAGCGGGGTGCCGGCAAGAATTTCCTGATCGTCGATGCAGCGATGAACGATCTGGTTCGTCCCGCGATGTATGACAGCTTTCACGAGATTGTCCCGCTGCAGCGCGACTCTTCGCGCCGTGCGCTCCTCGCCGACATCGTCGGACCGATTTGCGAGAGCGGTGACTGCTTTGCGAAGGATCGCCAGATCCAAGAGGTCGGCGAAGGCGAACTCTTGGCGTTCATGAGTGCTGGCGCCTATGGCTATTCGATGGCGAACCGCTACAATACGCGCGGCATGGCGGCCGAGGTGTTCGTCAAGGGCAGCTCGTTTGAGTTGATTAATGCGCGGGAGACGTTCGAGCAGATGATCGCAGGCGAAAAAATCCCGGCGTTTCTAAAGTAAGTTCGTTCGCCGCGGATGGATGCGGATCGCACGGAAGCTTCGGCCGGGAGCGACTCGGAGTTATCGGTCGCTGGCTGCGTTCATCCCGCTTCTCACGAAGCGGGCTACGAGAGCGAACGTGCTCGTCGGGTAGCCCGCCTCGTGAGAGGCGGGACTGGGACAGAGACAGAGCGTCCCTTCGGGTGGTCGGTTTCTTTTTCCGTGTATTCCGCGTATTCCGTGGGCAAACAGAGGAGATGAAATTCGTCGTCGTCGGATCCGGGGCTTGGGGCACGGCCTTCGCGCTGCACCTCGCGCGCGCCGGTCACGCGACCGTACTCGTGCCGCGGCGGCTGGAGCAGGCGACGGCGATGGCGGCGGCCCGTGAAAACACGGACTATCTTCCCAATATTGTTTTACCGGTCTCTGTGCTGGTCACGGCAGATCTTCGGGCCGCGCTCGCGAGCGCAGACGTGGTGTTGCTCGCGTGTCCCACCCAGGCGTTGCGGGAAACGTGCGGGCGGGTTCGGGCGGCGCTGGCGGCCGATGCGCGGATAATGATGACTGTGAGTCTCGCGAAGGGGCTTGAGCTTGAGACGCACCTGCGGCCCTCGCAAGTGATCGCCGAGGTGTTGCTCGGACGAGTGGCGGGAGCGCTCACCGGGCCGACCAACGCGGGCGAAGTGGCGCGGGGATTGCCGGCAGCGATGGTGCTGGCGTCGACGGGGCCGGCGGCATGCTTGGCCGAGGTGCAAGCGGCGATCAGCGGGCCGACGCTGCGAGTTTACACCAGTAGCGATTTGGCCGGTGTTGAATTTGGCGGGTGCCTGAAGAATATCTACGCGATCGCTGCGGGGTGCTGCGACGGATTGAAACTTGGGGACAACACGCGGGCCGCGCTGCTCACGCGTGCGCTCGCCGAGATGGTGCGAGTCGGCGAGGCGCTCGGCGCGCGGGCCGAAACCTTTTACGGCTTGAGTGGTTTCGGCGATCTCGTGGCGACGTGCCACGGGGAGTGGAGTCGTAATCGCGAGTTCGGTCTGCGTCTCGGCGAAGGCGCGAGTGTCGCGTCGCTGCTCGCGCATCGGAAAACCGTCGTCGAAGGACACAAGTCAGCGGAATCGTTTGCGGGATTGTGCGTCGAGAAGGACATCGATGCGCCGATCTTGCGCGAGGTGCATGCGATTTTGTTTTCGGGCAAGCAGCCCGCCGCCGCGTTGTCCGCGTTGATGACGCGTGGCTTGAAGCGCGAGTGAATCCAAGTGGCGGGAGCGGGGAATCATGCAGCCGACGTTAATTTTCCCCGACGAGCGGCCATTGAATCGCGGGCCGGAGGTGGTGGCGGAGACGGGTGCTGCGGCGCTGACGGTGGAAAATTTACGCGCGGCGTATCGGCGGGGGATTTTTCCGTGGCCGGGCCGACCGGGCGATCCGGTGCCGTGGTGCTGTCCGCGACGGCGGGCTGTGCTGAAATTTAGCGAGATTACTCCGGGGCGAACGTTGGAGAAAACAGCACGGAAGCCCGGTTGGAGTTACTCGATTGATCGGGCATTTCCCGAAGTGATCGCGGCATGCGCGGCGGCACCGCGGCCGGGGCAGGACGGCACGTGGATCAGCCCGGCGGTCGTGGCGGCCTACACGGCTCTGCACAGGGCTGGCTGGGCGCACAGTGTTGAGGTATGGCGTGATGGCGAACTTGTCGGCGGGCTCTACGGTGTCGATGCGGGCGGATTTTTTGGTGGCGAAAGTATGTTTCACCACGTGGATAACGCGTCGAAGCTCGCGATTTGTTTTCTGGCCCGCCACTTGACCGAGCGCGGGCAGACGTGGATGGATATCCAGCAGCTCACGCCGCACATGGAGCGGCTCGGCGCGCGGGAGGTGACGCGGGCGACATTTCTCGCGGAGCTGGCCAAGGAAATTACGGAGGGGCGAGTGGTGTTTGGGTCCGGAGAAATCGGCGGGAAAAACGATGATCCGTAAAACCGGATTTGCACCACAACCTTGGAGCGCCCTAGCCGGGCGGCGAAACGAGGCCGCGGGTGATACCAGACTCCATGCGCTCAAAACCTCTTCCCGGCGCAACGACTCCCTCTGCGACCTCGGCAACGTGAGTCCAGCGAACGTCTCACCGATGTGATTAAAGACCTCGACGGAATAGCCGGGCGCGATGCTAGGCGTCCGGCACCGCGGGGTGCTCCCCGACGGTGGCCCCATCGCTACGGCGGATGTCCTCCGCCGGAAGATCGACGGTCAGCGCGACTCGGCCCGAGCGCGGCATGACTCTGAGGGCGGGTCGGAGAACGCACCCGACTGTAGACTGCCTCAGTGTCCGGCGCCGGCTTGGTGCTCTTGGATGTATTCCTGCTTCAGGCCGAGTTTCTCGGGGGCGTGGAGGACGAGCATTTTCATGCGAATGTCGGCGGGGACGTTGGCAGAGGTCGCTTTGGAGACGACGATCATCAAGCCAATGGCGAGCGGTACGGTCCAGATCGCGGGCTGTTCGCAGAGGATGCGGAGGAGCGGGTGTTGCGCCCAGAAGCCGTTGAGTGGGGCGAAGCCGGCGAAGATTTTCCCCATCGGTCCCTTGTCGAGGGCGAGCGTGCCGAGGTTGGTGAGGGCAGCAGCCCCGAGCGCGCACAGGCCGCCGGTGAGCATGCCCGTAGCTGCGCCTTTCATCGTCATCCCGCGCCACCACACGCTCATGAAGAGCAGCGGAAAATAACTCGCAGCGGCGATCGCGAAGGCTTGGCCGACCATAAAGTTGATTTCGAGCGGCTCGACGAAGCAACCGAGCGTGACGGCGACGCCGCCGATGAGCACGGCGGCGACTTTGAAGGCCAACATCCGCTCGGCCGGTTGGGACTTGGGGCGCAACATCCGTCCGTAGACATCGTGGGCGAGCGCGCCCGTCATCGAGACGAGCAGTCCGCTGAACGTACTCATGAAGGCCGCAAATGCGCCAGCGCAGGTGATGCCGCTGAGGATGGAGCCGACGACACCGTATTTCGCGCTGATGAGGGTGGGGAGTTCGAGGACGATCTTGTCCGTGCCCTTCGCGCCGACGCCGCTGTAGAGTTCGGGCAGGAGATTGCGGCCGATCACGCCGAAGATCGGCGGGAAAACGTAGAAGACACCGATGAGAATCATTACCCACATGGTGGTCTTCTTAGCGGCGACGCCGTCGGGATTCGTGTAGAAGCGGACCAAAATGTGCGGGAGTCCGGCGGTGCCGCAGACGAGCGCGATGATGAGCGAGTAGGTGTAGAGGAGTGAATAGGGCTTCTGGTGTTCGGCGAGAAACGCGGGGCGCTGTTCGGCGGGGAGCGCGTTGGCAGCGGCGGTGACGGCCTTCGTCGTGAGCGGGCCGAAGGGGGCGATCCACGCGGTGTCTTTCGGGGCTTTTTCGACGAGGGGTTTGCGTTCGACCGAGGAAACGGGTGCCGCGGTTTCACCGGGGGCGAGGTTGGCGCCGATCTGGGTGTTGTAGAACCCGACGACGGCCATCAGCACGAAAACTGGCACGCTGATCGCGAACATTTTTATCCAATATTGGACTGCCTGCACGAGGGTGATGCCCTTCATGCCGCCGAGCGCGACGTTGAAGGTGATCACTGCGCCGACGAGCACGACGCCGACCCAGTAAGGGAGACCTGGGAAAATGTAGGCGAGGGTGACGCCCGCGCCCTTCATCTGCGGCATGGTGTAGAAGAAGCCGATGAAGAGGACGAAGCAGACGGCGATTTTACGGAAGAGCGGCGAGTCAAACCGGCCCTCGGCGAAATCGGGGATCGTGTAGGCACCGAAGCGACGCAGGGGGCCTGCGATGAAGAGCAGGAGAAACAGGTAGCCGCAGGCGTAACACACCGGATACCACAGCGCATCGTAGCCGGAGGACATGACCATGCCGGCGACTCCCATGAAGGACGCGGCGGAGAGGTATTCGCCCGAGATGGCGGAGGCGTTCCAGCCGACTGAGACGGAGCGGCCCGCGACGAAGAAGTCGCTCGCGGTCTTGGAGGTTTTCGCGGAGCGAAAACCCATCCACAGGGTCACGGCGACGGTGAGAAAGGAGCAGCCGAAGATCCAAGGATCGACGCCGTTGAGCAACGCGAGCGGTAGGTTCATGGCTTAGCGGCGCGCTTCGTTGACTTCATCTTCCTCGAGGCGCAGCGAGCGCTTGATAAAGACGTAGGAAATAATCCAGACGAAAGGGAAAAACAGAATGCCCAGAATCAGCCAGCTGAGCGTGAAGCCGGCGACGCGCGTCGCCATGAAGGCGGGCGCGAAATAGTTCAGGAGTGGCATTCCGAGCAAGGCGACGAGGAAGGTCGCGGCGCAGGCGATGGAGAGACTGAGTTGGCGACGCATCAGCGAGCGGAGGAAGGGCTCGCTGTGCACGACGTTGTCGTGGGCGGGGGCGGGGGAAGACATGAGAGGGCGGAGTGTGCAAAGTGGTGGACGCTGCGCAAGCTCGCCTGCGGGAGAATGCCAAGGGGACGGATCGGTGTAGCTTGAGGTTGTTTCGATTCTGTCACCTGGGTTGCGCGGAATTGTAACCTGATGCGCGTAAGTTCTACGGCCATTATGCTCAACCTTGCGTTTGTCTTGCTCCGCGCCGTGCGGCGTCCCGTTATTTTCAGTCT
>Ga0114977_10001653_pt1 | contig 14640 bp, 14 predicted proteins | sample S_130805_MF_Meta_FD_87026 | JGI IMG/M metagenome (GOLD analysis project Ga0114977, IMG submission 87026) | Freshwater microbial communities from Lake Simoncouche, Canada to study carbon cycling - S_130805_MF_MetaG | ecosystem: Environmental > Aquatic > Freshwater > Lake | place: Lake...
AAGGGGCTGCAGGCGAAGCTGTTCGGCGGCGCCAATGTGACGGATGCCCTTGGGCTGATCGAGCAGGCGAATGCCACCTTTGCCCTGGCCTATCTGAACGACGAGGGTATTCCCTGCCTTGCGAAAAGCCTGGGCGGGACGCAGGCGCGGCGGATCGTGTTCCGCCCCGTCACCGGCCATGCCCGCCAGTTGATCGTTGATGGGACGGTCCCCGAACAGAGACCCGCCCTTGCCCCTCTGCGCAAACCCCCAGGCAAGGACGATGTCATCCTGTTCTGATCGCACCGGGGTCAGGCGCCCCAGGCGCGGGTGGTCTGGCGCTGCTCTCCCAGCCCGTCGATGCCCAGTGTCATCACCTGACCCGGACGCAGATAGACCGGCGCCGGTTTCTGGCCCATACCAACGCCGGGCGGCGTGCCGGTGGAAATCACATCGCCGGGCTGCAGCGACATGAACTGCGAGATATAGCTGACCAGATGGCGCACGCCGTAGACCATCGTTCTGGTGCTGCCGTTCTGATACCTGTGCCCATCCACCTCCAGCCACATCTGCAGGTTCTGCGGGTCCGGCACCGCGTCTGCCGTCACCATCCAGGGGCCGGTTGGCCCGAAGGTGTCGGCGGATTTGCCCTTAACCCATTGCCCGGCGCGTTCGATCTGGAAGGCGCGCTCGGACACGTCATTGATCACGCAATATCCCGCCACGTGGGCCATGGCCTGCGCCTCGTCGACATAGCGTGCCTCGCGTCCGATCACGACGCCAAGTTCCACTTCCCAATCCGTCTTCAGCGACCCTTTGGGAATGATCACATCGTCATTCGGGCCACAGACGGCCGAGGTCGCCTTCATGAAGAGCACGGGCTCGGGCGGTACGGCAAGGCCTGATTCCGCCGCGTGGTCGGCATAGTTCAGCCCGACGCAGATGAATTTCCCGATCCGGCCCACGCAGGCCCCAATCCGGGGCGATCCCGTGACAACCGGCAGGCTTTCGGGATTGATGCTGCGCAGATGGTCCAGCCCTTCCGGCGTCAGCACCACGCCAGCAATGTCATCAACATGCGCAGACAGGTCACGCAGATGTCCGCGACTGTCCAGGATTCCGGGTTTCTCTGCCCCGACAGGGCCATAGCGCAGAAGTTTCATATGGGTCCTCAGATGTTCGTCCAGCCGCCGTCAATGGCAATGGCCTGGCCGGTGATGAAGGCACTTTCGTCGCTTGCCAGATAGACCGCAAGGGCCGCAATTTCTTCCGGAGCGCCAATCCGCCCCATGGGCTGGCGCGCGATGAAGGCGGCCCGCGCCGCAACGGCATCCCCCGTGGCTTCCATGCGCGCCTGCAGCGACGGGCTTTCAACCGTCGCCGGGCAGATCGCGTTGCAGCGGATGCCCTTGGTCACATAGTCTGCCGCCACCGATTTGGTGATCCCGATGACCGCCGCCTTGGTGGCCCCGTAGACGAAGCGGTTCGGGGCCGCGATGATCGAAGACGCAACCGAGGCGATGTTGACAATGCTTCCGCCACCCGCCGCGATCATCGCCGGCAGGAAGGCCCGCGTCACCCGGTACAGCGATTTGACATTCAGGTTTACCGAAAAGTCGAAGGCGGCTTCGTCGCACTCCAGGATCGTGCCGGCATGGACGTAGCCTGCACAGTTGAACAGAATGTCCGGTGCCCCGACGCGCGCCGCAAGGGCCGCCACCGCCGCGCCATCGGTCACATCCAGTGCATGGGTCTCGAACCCGTCCGCCGCCAGCGGCGCAAGGGCCGCTGCCGAAATATCCGTGGCAATCACCCGGGCACCCTCGCGCTCAAAGGCGCGGACCGTCGCCAGACCAATTCCTGCTCCCGAGGCGGTGCAGAAGGCCGTCTTTCCCTGAAGTCTCATCCTTGCTCCCTACATCACCGCGCCCATGGCCCAGGGCACAAATTCTGCCCCGCCAAAGCCCAGCTCTTCCGATTTCGTTTCCTCGCCCGAGGCGACGCGCAGGAACAGCTCGAAAATCTCGCGCCCCTTCTGCTCCAGCGTGACACCTTCGGTGATGATGTCACCGCAGTTGATGTCCATGTCTTCGGACATCCGATCATACATCTCGGTGTTGGTGGCCAGCTTGATGCAGGGCGTGGGTTTATACCCCGACACCGATCCGCGCCCGGTGGTAAAGGCAATCAGATTGGCCCCGCTGGCGATCTGGCCCGTGACCGAGGTGGGGTCATAGCCGGGGCTGTCCATGAACACGAACCCGCGTTCGGTTATCGGCTCGGCAAATTTGTACACCTGTGTCAGGGGGGCCGTGCCGCCCTTGGCCACCGCACCCAGCGATTTTTCCAGGATGGTGGTCAGGCCGCCCTTCTTGTTGCCGGGTGACGGGTTGTTGTCCATCTCGCCGCCGTTGCGCGCGGTGTACTCTTCCCACCAGTGGATACGCTCCACAATCTTCGCCCCAACCTCAGGTGTTACCGCGCGCCGCGTCAGCAGATGTTCGGCCCCGTAGATTTCCGAGGTTTCCGACAGGATCGTGGTGCCGCCATGGGCCACCAGCAGGTCGGACGCATGGCCCAGTGCCGGGTTGGCGGTGATGCCGGAATAGCCATCCGACCCGCCGCATTGCAGGCCCACCATCAGATGCTCCAGCCCTGCCGGCTGGCGCCTGGCCTGATTGGCCATTTCGGCCATCTCGCGCAGCATCTCCATACCGCGCTGGATGGTCTTGCGCGTTCCGCCGGTCTGCTGGATCGTCATGTAGCGGAAATTGCCGTCGGCCCGCATCCGCGCCTTGCCGATCAGGTCGGGCACCTGCATCACCTCGCAGCCCAGTCCCACCAGCAGGATGCCCGCAAAATTCGGATTGCGCGCGTATCCGGCCAGGGTGCGGAACAGGGTGTCATAGCCCTCATCCTTGCCCGACATGCCGCAGCCGGTGCCATGCACAATCGGCACGACCCCGTCGACATTGGGAAAGTCGTCCAGCCAGCCGGCCTTTTCGATTCCTTCCGCGATAAAGCGCGCGACCGAGCCGGAGCAGTTCACCGAGGTCAGAATTCCAAGATAATTGCGCGTGCCCACCCCGCCATCGGCGCGGTGGTACCCCAGGAATGTACGGGGCTCTGCGGGGGCGGGCAGGGGGCGCACTTCGGTCGCATGGGCATAGTCCTGCTCATGCGCGCCCATGCCCAGATTGTGGGTATGGATATGCTCGCCCGCCGCGATGGGCCGGGTCGCCACACCGATGATCTGGCCATAGCGGATCACGTTTTCGCCCTGCGCCACCGCCCGCGCCGCAATCTTGTGCCCGCGCGACACCGGCCCGGCCAGCGGTGCCGCGACATCTGGCACCGTACTGCCGGAACCCAGGTCGCGCAGCGCGATGACGATATTGTCAGCGGGATTCAGGCGGATCGCATCAGGAACGGGGGTCGTCATGGGGGCACCTTTCCAGACTCTCGGGACCGGTCCGAAGGCCGCGCATCGGGACGCAGCTTGACAGACAGCAGGCCCCAGCTAACATGTTAGTATGCTACCCGGTAAAGACATTCCGCCGCAAGAGGCAAACCCCGCACCGCCGCGCCTTCGGTCGCTGGAAGAGTTTGACGGATCGTTGGCGCACCGGGTCTATCTGTCGCTGAAAACCGCCATCCTGTCGCTGGCCTACCGGCCCGGCGAAGTGTTGCGCAAACCGGAAATCTGCGAGGCGCTTGGTGTCTCGCGCTCTCCGGTGGCCGAGGCGGTGGCGCGGCTGGCCGCCGAAGGCTTGGTGGATGTCGTGCCGCAATCGGGCACCTTCGTTGCGCGGTTTTCGATGGACGAAATCCGCGAAAGCGCCTTTCTGCGAGAGGCGTTGGAACTGGCCGCAGTCGAGTCTGTGGCGCGCACGGTCACAGAGGATCAGTTGATCCAGCTGCGCCGCAATCTGCGGGTGCAAGAGGCGCTGATAGCCGACGGTGATTTCGCCGGATTCTACCAGATGGACGCCCAGATGCATGAGCTGATCCTGTCCTTCACCGGCTACAAACGGCTGGCAGGGCTGGCGGAAACCTCCTGGGTGCATGTCAACCGGGCGCGCCAGCTGGTGCTGCCGCATCCGGGGCGCGTGCAGGCGACGCTGTCCGAACACCATGCCATCGTCGCCGCCCTTGACGCGCAGGATCCGGTGGCAGCGCGCATTGCAACCCGCCACCATCTGGGGCAGCTTCTGACCTTTCTGGAACCCCTGATGGTCGCCCGGCCGGAATTGTTCAATCCGGCCTGATCCTGCGAAAGCCCGACATGTCCAACCTGCCCAACCGCCCGCGCTATGCTGCCCGTCTCAATGCCTTCAAGATCGGCCTCCCCGGCAGGCCGACCGCCGCCGATATGATCGCCCGTGCAGGCCAGGTGGCCGGAATTGATGCCGCTGATCTGAACTATCCCGACCATTTCGACGCGCATACGCCGGCGCAAATGTCCGAAGTCCTGTCTGGCGCGGGCCTTGCCCTGAACGGCCTTGCGATGCGCTACTACACCGATCCCGGCTTTCGCCTTGGGGCCTTCACCCATCCCGAGGCGCGGGTGCGCCGCGCGGCCATCGACATCACCAGGCGCGGTCTTGATGCCCTGGCCGAAATGGGGGGGCAGATCATGACCCTGTGGCTGGGTCAGGACGGGGTCGATTACAGCTTTCAGGGCGATTATGCGGCCATGTGGGATGCCACCGTCGCGGCTCTGGCCGAAGTGGCCGATCACAACCCCGCACTCGACATTGCCGTGGAATACAAACCGAACGAGCCGCGCGCCTTTGCCCTGCTGCCCGATCTGGGCATGAACCTGCTTGCCTTGGCAGAGGTGAACCGCCCCAATACCGGCATCACCCTGGATTTTGCGCATGTGCTTTATGCAGGCGAAATTCCCGCGCAGGTCGCGTCACTCGTGGCGCGCAAATCGCGTCTGCTGGGGGTCCATCTGAACGATGGCTATGGCAAGCGCGATGACGGGCTGATGGTGGGGTCGGTGCATCCGATGCAGACGGTGGAACTGTTCCTGGAACTGGACCGCATCGGCTATGACGGCGTGATCTATTTTGACACTTTCCCCGATCATGGCGGGCTGGACCCGGTGGCAGAGGCGGCGGCGAATGTGCATATGGCCGACCGTCTGCGCACCGTCGCGGCCCGGCTTGCAAACTCCCCGGACCTGACTTTGGCTATTGCCCGGCAGGATGCCACGGCGTCACTGCGCATTGTCGCGGATGCGCTGTACGGTGGGGCCTGAGGACGCGGGCGGCACGCGCGCCGCAAAGCAGGCGGGCCCGGCCCTCAGACGCTGCGCTCTGCCGGGGCTTGCGCATGCATCAGCCCGCTGGCCTTCAGCTCTGCCCACAGCGCATCGGGGATGGCGGCATGCAGCGCCGCCAGATTGCTGGCCATTTCCGCCACACCCTGACCGCCGGGAATGACCGAGACCACGGCCGGATGCCGCAGCGCGAACTGAAAAGCGGCATCGACCAGCCGCACGCCATGCGCGCCACAGATCGCCTGCAGCCGCGCCGCGCGGTCCAGCACCTCTTGCGGGGCCGGATCATAGAACCAGAACGCCCCCGGGCGGGGGCCGGTGGCCAGAATGCCAGAGTTATACGGCCCGCCCATCACCAGCCCGATGCCGCGCTCCATCGCCATCGGCAGATATTCGGTCAGCGCCTCATGCTCCAGCAGGGTATAGCGGCCCGCCAGCAGGAAAAGGTCGAAATCGCCGCGCTCGGTCAATGTCCTGCAGGGCTGCCATTCGTTTACGCCCGCCCCAAAGGCCTTGATGACGCCCTCGTCGCGCATCTTCACCAGGGCGCGGTAGCCCCCGGTCATGAACTCGTCCAGCCGTGCTGCCAGCGCCTCTGGCGTCTTGTGGTTGAACAGGTCCAGATCATGGGCAAACAGGATATCCACCCGGTCCAGACCCAACCGTTCCAGGCTGAACTCCAGCGACCGCATGGTGCCGTCATAGCTGTAATCATAAACCTCCCTGCGTGAGGGCACGTCGTAGAACTTGCCGATGCAGTCCCGCTCTTCCCCCGGTTTCGTTACCCGCAGAAGCCGCCCGATCTTGGTCGAGATCACATAGTCGTCGCGCCGCTTGCCGCGCAGGAACCGGTTCAAGCGGGTTTCAGAAAGGCCCAGCCCGTAAAGTGGCGCGGTATCGAAATATCGCACGCCGGCCTCCCAGGCCGCATCCAGCACAGCATCGGCATCGGCATCCGTCACGGGGTGATAGAGATTGGCGATCGGCGCGGACCCGAACCCCAGTTCAGTAAAGCGCAGGCCACCGTTGCCAAGGCGGTCCCAGTGCCGGGTTGTCAATGTCATGTCATTCTCCCTGTTAACTGACATGCTAGTATGAATCATCTTGGGTTTCACCCTGCATCTGTCTAGGATCACCCCCAAAAGTGGGAGAGACGACAGTGCAGAATTTCCGCAGGGTCTTCGGTGACACAAAGCCGGTGATTGCGATGGTCCATCTGGGGGCCCTGCCGGGTGCGCCGCTGCATGATGCACAGGCGGGCCTGGAGGGGTTGGTCAGCGCCGCCCGCGCCGACCTGCAGGCGCTGCAGTCGGCCGGGTTTGATGCCATCATGTTCGGCAATGAGAACGACCGCCCCTATGAATTCAATGTCGATACCGCCTCGACTGCCACGATGGGCTATGTGATCGGGCGTCTGCGCGGCGAAATCACGCTGCCCTTTGGCGTCAACGTGCTGTGGGACCCGATGAGCAGCGTCGCCCTTGCCGCCGCCACCGGGGCCGCCTTTGTGCGCGAAATCTTCACAGGCAGCTATGCCAGCGACATGGGGCCCTGGACCCCCGATGCCGGGGCCGCGATGCGCTATCGCAACCGGCTTGGCCGCCCCGACCTTGCCATGCTCTACAACGTCTCGGCCGAGTTTGCCGACAGTCTGGACCGCCGGCCTTTGCCCGACCGGGCGCGCAGCGCGGTGTTCTCCTCGGTCCCCGATGCGGTTCTGGTTTCGGGGCAGATCACCGGAGAGGCGGCGGCACTCAGCGATTTGGAGGCGGTGAAGCGCGTGCTGCCTGACACGCCGGTCATGGCCAATACCGGCGTCAAGCATGAGACGATTGCCGATGTGCTGCGGGTGGCCGATGGCTGCATCGTCGGATCGGCGCTGAAAGTGGGCGGTCACACCTGGAATGCTGTCGATCCGGACCGCGCGGCAGATTTCATGACCCGCGTGCGCGCCGTGCGGGGGCAGAAATGAAATCCCGTCTGCGGGCCGATCTGTTTGAGCTGATGCTGACGCCGGGCCTGTCGGGGCATGAAGAGCGTGTTGCCGCCCTGATCCGTGCGCGCCTGGCCGCCGAAGGGCTGGTCAGCCGGGTGGACCGGATGGGCAATGTGATCGCCACCTTCGAAGGCGATCCCGAAGCCCCCTCGGTCATGCTGTTCACCCATATGGATCAACTGGGCTTTTTCGTGCGCCGGATCGAGCCTGACGGGCTGGTTCGCGTCGAACGCATGGGGGGCGTGTCCGAACGCGCCATGGCGGCGCAGGCCGTGACGCTGTGTGTCGGCGAAGGGCGCGATGTGCCGGGCATCATCATGAACAAGGCCCATCACGCCACCACGCCGGAAGAGAAGTACAAGGTGCTGACCGCACCGCAGATCACCATCGACACCGGCCACGGATCAAAGGCGGCTGTCGAGGCGGCGGGGATACAGATTGGAACGCCGGTGGTCTACCGCCCGCAAGTGATCGAGCTGGACGGCGACCGCATCGCCGGAACCTCGGTTGATGACCGCGCGGGTTGCGCCGTGCTTCTGGAAATTGCGCGTGGCCTGTCGCTGCGGATGGACGGGCCGACTGTTCATCTGGTGTTTTCGGTGCAAGAGGAATTCAACCTGCGCGGCGCCGTGGTGGCCGCCCAGACCCTGACCCCGGATATCGCGCTGCAGATCGACCTGATGCTGGCCACCGACACGCCCGACATGGCCGACCGGGGTGAGATGGACCTGGGCGGCGGGCCGGGGATAAGCCTGTATTCCTTCCATGGACGCGGCACGTTGAACGGGGTCATCCCGCATCCGGCGCTGGTGCGCCTGTTCGAAGACACGGCCCGGGCCGAGCAGATGGCGCTGCAACGTTCGGCCCAGGTCGGGGTGCTGACTGATCTGTCCTATGTTCAGCTGGTGGGGCAGGGCGTGGCCAGTCTCGATATCGGTTTTCCGATGCGCTATTCCCATTCCGCCGTGGAATGCTGTGACCTGGCGGATCTTGAGGCGCTCTCCCGCCTGACCCTGTCCGCCCTGTCCCGGATTACCCCCGGCTTTCTGCTGAATCGGGCCGGTTGATATGGGCTACACGCTGGGCGTCGATATCGGGACGTTTGAATCGAAAGGCGTCCTGGTGGACGACACGGGGCGCATCGTCAGCATGGCCGCGCGCCCGCATCAGATGATCGTGCCCTGTCCCGGCTGGGCAGAGCATCGGGCGGAAGAAGACTGGTGGGGGGATTTCGTCGGCATCACCCGCACCCTTCTGGCGAAATCCGGCATCCGCCCGGATAGGATCAGAGCGGTGGCGACATCGGCGATCGGCCCCTGCATGCTGCCGGTCGATGATCACGGGCGGCCCCTGATGAACGGCGTGCTCTATGGCGTCGATACCAGGGCGAGTGCCGAAATAGCCGATCTTGATGCAGCGGTTGGCCCCGATGTGATCCTGCAGCGCGGCGGCAATGCCCTGACCTCGCAATCCGTCGGGCCGAAAATCCTGTGGCTGCGTCGCAACCGCCCCGAGATCTGGGCGCAGACCGCGCGGGTGCTGACCTCAACTTCTTACCTGACGTTCCGCCTGACGGGCAGCTACGTCATCGATCACTACACGGCGGCAAATTTCTCACCTCTGTATGACATCGCCCGGCGGGACTGGTGCTTTGATCTGGCCGATATCTGTTCGCGCGATCAACTGCCGAGCCTGCTTTGGTCGACCGGGATTGCAGGCGCGGTGACCCCCGAGGCGGCGGCGGCAACAGGGCTTGCGGCGGGCACGCCTGTAACCTGCGGGACCATTGATGCGGCGGCCGAGGCGGTGAGCGTTGGGGTGCGCCAGCCCGGCGACATGATGCTGATGTATGGCTCGACCATCTTCGTGATTCTGGTGGCGGACCGGCCCCTGTCTGAGCCGAGCCTGTTCCATGCGCCCTGGCTTTACCCTGGCAGCCATGCCGCCATGGCAGGCCTTGCCACCAGTGGCACGCTGACCCATTGGTTCCGCGATCAGATGGCCCGCGACCTGCCGCGTGAAACCGCTTTTGCGGCGCTTGCGGCAGAAGCTGAAGTCTCGCCCCCCGGTGCCAAGGGCCTGATCGTGCTGCCGTACTTTTCGGGCGAACGCACGCCCATCCATGACCCGCTGGCCAAGGGCACCATCTTCGGGATGAACCTGACCCATACGCGGGGCGATCTGTACCGCGCCACGCTGGAAGGCATCGCCTGTGCGACACGGGCGATCACAGACACGTATCGAGCTGCCGGTCAGGCACCGGCGCGGGTGCGGGCGGTGGGGGGCGGCACCAGGAACCTGCCCTGGCTGCAGGCCACGTCGGACCTGACCGGGCTGGACCAGACGCTGTGCCGCGTCACCACCGGGGCGGCTTACGGCGATGCCTTCCTGGCTGCGCAGGCGGTGGGCGGGGCAGGGCCGGGGGATATCGACCTCTGGAACCCGGCGGAGTCGTCCGTTCGGGCCGAACATCACGCGGCCTATGACCGGCTTTATCCGCTGTTCCAGCGCCTTTATCTGCAGACCAGGGACATCGCGGCGGAGCTGGGCTGATGCGGTATGAGCTGATGCGGCCCCATCAGATCAGGGATGCCGTGGCGCGCAACCTGCCGGTGATCCTGCCGCTGGGGGTGATGGAATACCACGCCGAGCATCTGCCGGTGGGCATGGATACGCTGGCCGTCACCCGCGCGCTGGACCGGCTGGAGGCAGAGGCCGAGGTGGTGATCCTGCCCGCCTTTCCCTATGGCGCCGCCAGCCACGCCGTTGCCGGCCCCGTGGGGACCGGCACGCTGCACCTGCCCAGCCAGGTGCTGGCCGGGCTGGCCGAGGCGCTGTTTGCGGCGTTGCTGCGGGCGGGGTTTCGCAACATCCATGCGGTGATCCATCACCAGACCGAGGATTTCGGGCAGGGCATGCCCACCGACCTGGCCTTTCGGCTGGGCGCGCGGCAGGCGATCTTCGCGGCGGTGGAGGCCGAGAAGGGCGACGGCTGGTGGGGCGCCGAGGAAATGCGGCAGTATTACGGGGGCGGCGGGGTGGACCCGTTCCGCTGGATCAGGGTGCATCCGCTGCTGCCGCCTGGGTCGCGCGCGGACTATCCGTTTGACCATGCGGGCGAGGGCGAGACGGGGCTGATGCTGGCGCTGGCCCCGGAAACGGTGGAGATGGGCCGGCTGGGGGAGAATCGGGGCTGGTGGGCCGAGACTGCCCCGCTTGGCACGGCGGAAAAGGGCGAGGCGGGGGTTCGGATTATTCTGGCGCATCTGAAGGCGGTGCTGGGGGTATAGGGGTGCCCACTGTGGGACAGTGGGGTGGGTCTTTACATAACAATGGGTTATTGGGCTGCGTTAAGAGAGTATTCATTTTCGTGTTTTCCGGATGAACGGAGAACCGGCCGAATGGGCAAAGGTCTGGTGGATATCCGACCGCACCCGCAGGTGCGGCCGGATTGTTCAGGGGAAGGGGGCGTCAAAGCCCGTTTGGCTGCACCGGAAGGCTGTCCGTGTGATCCTGTCTGCGCGGGCGACTGCGCCGCCGTTCGATGATGATGCCGATCAATGCTTTGGCTTCCGAAGGGGGTTCACGCTCGATCCGTTGGTAGTCGGTGCCGTCTGTCTTACGGGTCAGCAGCCCGACCGAGATCATCGTGCGCCGGAGCATGGCGGGGTCACCAAAGGCGTGTTCGTGCAGAAGCATCTTGTTGATGTCCTGCTCCTGGATCAGCACGCCTGCCGGAACGGCGGCCCAGATTGCCCAGAGCGCCAGCGTCTGAACCGACTGTCGGGACGGCCAGCGCAAAAGGCGACCCGCCGGATCAAACTGGTGCAGGGCGCGTTCCACAAGCCGATGATCGGTTGGTGTAGGCGCAACGCGGTTTGCCAGCCGGCGTTCGGCGGCACGGCTGGCGCGCAAATGCTGGACGTTCCGGAAACCTGCAGATCGTGCAAGCATATTCATCAGCGTAAGGTGTGACGGACTTGCCTCGCCAAGCTGCCGTGCCAGCCCGCGTGCGAAATCCGAAAGATCACCCGTCTGCAACGGAAGATGTAGTCTGGTCATGACATTCCCTGTTCCGGCACCCGCCATTATCGTCGGTCGCTGGCTTGACGATGCGGTGCCGAAAGGGATGCGGAACCGTTCGCAGGGATGGCAGGTTTAGCACTCCTGTTCAGGAGCAGCGACGCCTTGGTGTCTGCCGACCACATTTATAGTACCACTTCGGCTTGTTTATGCCAAGGCTGACGCAACGGGAAGACTCGCCAGTTGGTTCTTCCTGGCGGATTGGACGCGGGTCAAATCCAACAAGAAAGTAGAGGTGCTTCGTCTGATTGAGTGGCACTCCGGTTCAGTTGATGGCCCGAACCACCCCTTACACCACGCCCTTGCGCAGAATGAAGCAGCCATAGGGCCCGGGATCAGAGGTGCGGATGATGCAGAAGGCGTGTTTGGCGGCCTCGTAGAAGGCGAAGCGTTCCAGCCTGTCCATGCGCACGGGTTGGCCTTGACTGCGGTCCAGCACGGCCTGCATGGCGGAAAAGATGGGCACCACGCCGTCGGGATTGCCGACCATTTCCATCCGCCAGACCGGGGCGGGAACGAAGGTATCCAGCGGCATCAGCGCAAGGATCGCCTCGGCCGCCTCGGGGATGCCGCAACCGGGCAGGTTCAGCAGGCTGCCATAGGTTGTTTTGGCGGCGATGGTGGCGGCCGGGTGGTTCACGTCGCAGATCACCAGATCATCGCCATGTCCCATCAGCATCAGCGCATGAACGATGTCGGCAGACAGGCGGGGCGGGATGCCTTTCAGCATGACGAGAGGCTGCGGAACGGGGCGGGCAGGGATTTTGGAAAATCCCTGGCAAAACCCTTCGACGGCTTTTGCGCAGCGCTCATTTCACCGCGCCTGCGGCCATGCCCTTGATGATGTAGCGTTCCATCACGATCCCGATCACCACAAGCGGCAGGATTGCGGCAAAGGACAGGGCAGCCATTGACCACCAGCTGATGCCCTGGCTGCCGGTCTGGCTGGCCACCATCACCGGCAGGGTGTTGGAATAGGTCGAGGTCAGCAGGGCTGCAAAGAAGTACTCGTTCCAGGTCAGCACCAGCGACAGGATGAAGGCTGCGGCCATGCCGGGCAGGGCGATGGGCAGGACGATGGTGGCAAAGGCCCCCCAGATTGACAGCCCGTCCACAAGGGCCGCCTCTTCCAGCTCTGCCGGGATGCCCGCGAACTGATCGCGCATGATCCAGATGACGATGGGCAGGACCGTCAGCGTGTAAAGCAGGATCAGGCCGATCCGCGTATCCAGCAGCGCCAGTTCCTTGTAAAGCACCAGAAAGGGCAGGGCGAGCACAACGGGCGGCAGGATCAGCTGGCTGAGAAAGAAGAACGAGATATCCGAATTGCGCATATAGCCGAAGCGGTAGGAAAACCGCGACAGGCCGTAGGCGGCAAGGCTGCCCAGCACCACGGCCAGCGCCGAAGACGTCAGAGAGATGATCGTGGAGTTCAGGAAGCGCCCCAGAAATTCGGCGCGCACGGTCGATTCGGTGGCGATGGTGTCGGGCGACATGCCCAGGGACCGCCAGCCGAGCCATTTCGGCGTATAGTCCCACCAGGGCACCATATTGCCCTTCATCACATCGGGGGCCATCTTGAAGCTGGTGGTGATGGTCCAATAGATCGGGAACAGGCAGATCACCGTCCACAGGATCAGCATGCCGTAAATCGCAAAGCGCGAGGCATACCAGGCCAGCAGCGGCGGGCGGTCGTGCGGGCTGTCGCGGAAGATCTGCGGCGATGCGGCGGCGTCGGTCATGTCAGTACTGCGGCCTCATCCAGCGGTCGACACCTTTCATCAGGATCGTCATGAAGACCACGATCAGCACCAGATAGACCATGGCCAGCATGGTGCCGTAGCCCACGTTCGACCGGTCGCGGTATTCGCGGAAGATGAAGCTGGTCACGGAATCGGTGGCCCCGCCGGGGCCGCCCGAAGTGACGTTGATGATGATATCGGCCAGTTTCAGCTTGAAGATGATCCGGATCAGGATCGCGGTGATCGACACCGGCAGCATCAGCGGAAAGGTCACTTCCCAGAAGCCGCGCCAGGGGCTTGCCCCGTCCACCTTCGAGGCTTCCTGCACCTCTTTCGGGATCGCCTGAAGGCCTGCCAGGATCATGATCATCATGAAGGGAATATAGGTCCAGGCATCCAGCGCCATGATGACAAAGCGCGCCATTTCCGGGCTTTCGAAGAAGGACGGGTTTTCAACGCCGAACTGCCGCGCCAGCCGGGCCAGCGGGCCAAAGCGCGGCTCCAGCATCGACTTGCCGATCATCCAGCTGACTGCAACCGGGCTCAGCATCAGCGGCATCAGGAAGGCCACGCGGAAGAACTTGCGCGCCCGGATCTGGCTGTTGAGCAGCAGCGCCAGACCAAAGGCAATGGCATATTCCACGATGATTGCCAGCATGTACCAGACCATGTTCAGCATCGCGTTCCAATAGAACGGGTCCGTCCACATCTGGCGCAGGTTATCCAGCCCGTTGAATTTGCGCCCCGTGGGCGACGACAGGTTCCAGTCGGAAAAGGCGATGATCAGGCCGAAAATCAGCGGGAACACGACCAGACTGACCACGAACAGCACGGCAGGCAGCACGAACAGCACGCGCTTGCCCTGTTCACCGCGCACCAGCACCTGCGCCCAGCACAGGCAGACCGCCCAAAGCACATAGGCGTACAGCGTGGGCCGCCAGTTTTCAAACCCAAGGTCCAGCGTGCCGGCCCGATCCAGGGTCTGGGCTGCGGCGACGCCGATCAGCAGGGCGGCAGAGGCCCAGACGATGACGCGCCCAAAGGCCTTGCGGCCATTTGGGATGTCGTCGTTCGTCACGACGTGAAGAAGATCGCCCGAGTCCGTCATGCTAGCATGTTAGCTGCCACAATCCGGTATGAAAAGAGTATTCGCCAGTGAACCGCCAGTGAACCGGGAGTGAAGCAGCAAGGGAAGACCCTGGTCCCCGAATTGCGTGCAGGCGCAAAGCGTGCTGCACAAGAAAGTGGAAACGCCGGGATCAAGCCTTGGGCCGGACCTTCGGCGCTGCGCGGGACCTGGCTGTTTTCGGCGCTTTTCGGCATCCCCACGCCGCTGCGGTCCTGGCCGCCGCGCGACGATATTCCGGCGACGATCTGATCCGGCCCCTGCGGCGAAACAAAAACGGCGCGCAGATCCTGCGCGCCGCTTTCTTTTGTGTGGTGTGGTGCCGCCAGTGACCGGGCGGCACCCAGGGGCATTACAGGCCAAGCGAGGCCTTGTAGAGCGCGATCTGGCTGTCCCGGCCAATCTGGTCGGTGATCTTTTCCCAGGC
>Ga0114977_10001654_pt1 | contig 14638 bp, 2 predicted proteins | sample S_130805_MF_Meta_FD_87026 | JGI IMG/M metagenome (GOLD analysis project Ga0114977, IMG submission 87026) | Freshwater microbial communities from Lake Simoncouche, Canada to study carbon cycling - S_130805_MF_MetaG | ecosystem: Environmental > Aquatic > Freshwater > Lake | place: Lake...
CAGATGGAATCATTGAACGCTTTGAAGCTTCCTCGATCCTGATAGGCGATGCCAAGACCGGCTCGTCGAATTTAAAGAACATAGCCACATCCAAACCGAAGTTACGGTTTCCAGGTGATGACTCGCTCGAGGCATCCGCGCCAACCATCCTTCTTACGGAACTTGGTCAATGGCAAAGCCCCACTCCACTGCGTTGGGTGTCGCTTCGAAAGCTTGATCGTGAACTTGCGGAGCAGATCGCCCAAGGCAAATCCGGGTCGATCGCCGCTGAGTTGCTTGGCGGACTGACTCGCATCGACTACGTCATGGTCGACCGTGAGGGAAGCGATTGCTGGATCGGTGGCCCCGCAGGGAATCTAGCAGCCTCACGCCGTGGTGACCTTTTACACCGCGAACTGTTGCTTCCGCCCGTCTTGCTCGAAGACCTTCTCGTCGTCGCAGCTCATGTGCTTAACGCACAAGGTGAATTCGGCTGCTCGATCGATCCAGATCCAAGTCGGCTCGTCGCAGCCTATCAAATGGCGAACAACAAATCCTCCCTTCGCTTGCTCCAACGTGATCCAGAGCGGTGGGTAGAAGAGTGGAAGCAGAAACTTGGGCCTCAAAACGCCAACATCGTCGGTATTCCTCAGAACTCACCCACAGGGTTCGCATTGATCGTAGCCGATGCACATATGAAGCGATTGGCGTTCGGTCTGGAGCCAAGCGTAGCGGAGGTTGCCAACTATTGGCGGGAATCCGATAAACTCGGTTCCCTCCAACAGCAATCCATGGTTCGTTGGTGGTTCGCACTATCGAATCATCCCATCGAACACGATCCAACGAATCACCTTTACCGCTTTTCGAAATCCAACGTGCGAGTATTAAGCGAAACACAATGGATCAACGCTAATGGCCAACGGCTCGTTTCAGCTTCCCCGGATGCCGCTGCCGATGCGTTCGCAAAGAACTTCACCGACCATTTCGATAAACTTCAGAAGGCCGTGCCGAGCTACGGGAGGCTTAGGCACATTTTCGATCTGGCGGTCGCCATGGAAATCCTTCGGCTCGAAAGTGACAAAGAGTCATTCGAGCCATTCGAAATTCTAGGGACCTCCAAGTATGCTCCACGGATAACTGTTGCACCGAAATCGATCGATTCGGTCGTCGCGACGCGGAGTCGAATCGACGGTGGTATGTCGGCGATCGTCAGTGGTGGAGTCTCGATTGAACCGAGCCTTATCACCAAAAAGTTCCAAGTTCAACGTAAACTGGCCGATCGGTTAGTATTGCCTAATACCGGTGAGTCTCCATCGTCTGAATCAACTTCGCCCGATTCAACGTCGGCCGGGTCACTCTCCGCCGGGCCCACGTTTGAAACCCTGTTTTGGAAATAACCCACTTCGCTCAACGTTGAGAACCGATGACAGAACAAGGAAGTCAAACCGACGACACGAACAACGAGGAATACTTTTCCTTAGAGGACCTTGGGGCAATCTATGCAAATGCCTTGCAAGGAGTCCCTGACGCTGAACAAGCTCCACTTCAGCGGCGCATCGAAATTGAGCCGACTGCAGAACAGTTAACTTCCACCATTGTGATCCAAGGTGAAACAGATGGTACTCCGGTCACACTTTCGTCGATCATTGAAGCCATCCTTTTCGTAGGTCGTCAGGATGGACTCTCGGTAAGCCAAGAAGAGCTGCAACGAATCCTCAAAGAGTTCTCTGAGTCTGAAATCCAATCCGCACTTCATCAGCTTCAAGGTCAGTTAGTTGAGCAGCAAGCGAGCGTGCGGGTTGTTCAAGACGACCGGGGATTTCGATTGGAACTTTCTCCTGACGTTGAATCAGCGCTTGAGAATCTTCAAAGTGGTCCTGTGCGAGAAACAGTTTTGTCGCAACCAGCAATCGATTGCCTAGCCTTGATCGCTTACCAACCGAATATTCTCCGCGAGGAACTTGAGAAGCAGCTTGGGCAGAACATCAAACCGATCCTGACGCAATTGGAAAAAAGAGGTTTGATCATCGAAGACGATTCCAGGTACACCACCAGCGAACGTTTCCTCGAGATCGCTGGTCTTGAATCCCTCGACGATTTACCCCACTCTAGCCTTTAGTCTCCGCTTGGCCCCGCTACTCCCGCAGGGCGGCAATACTGTTCGGCACTGAAAGCGATGCCCTATGCACTTCGAAAGATGCTGGAACCAGGGAGGCTGTATGTCTTTGATCGAGGCTACCAAGACTATGCGCTTTATCGCAAGATCCTAGACGCCCAGTGGTCGTTCATAGGCCGCTTAAAAGACAATATCGCGTACAGCTGCCAGCAGGAACAAGAACTAACAGAGGAGGCACGCAAGGCTGGGGTCATTCGCGACACGCTTGTTTCGCGTATTGGAACGGACCGATTGTCTGTTCGCGCGATTGGGGGCTTGGGTGCGTAAGTTGTTTGGTGGTGGTGGTGGTTTGCGCGGACACCACCCTCACCCCCCGGCCCCCCTTTCCCGCCAGCTGGCGAGGGGGAGAAGCGCGCTCGCGCACGCAGCGAGGTTTAACTGTTTTGCTCGCCTCGCCCTGGTTCGGGATGAGGGTTGGATGAGCACTGGACTACGCATGAAGTTGCATGTTGTGATGCAGCGATCAGTAGGGTGTGGTGAAGCGGTCGGCCAATGATTTTATCAACCGCTGCGACATCCCAAACACCAACCATTGCATCCGAACGGCCAACCACCGACCGCGAAACCCACCGGTCCGCGCGTAACGACTCCACGCACGCTCAACTTAAGCGATTGACGACTCATCTCTTAACTATCGACCGCTCCTTCGTCGCTTCGCTGATACATCCCGTCGCAGTGCTATCTCGTCGATATGGTCTTGATCAACCAGTGATGCAAAATAGCGATCCAAGTCTTGGTGGCGATTGATGTCGACGGATGGCTTTTCCGAGTCCACCGAGTTTGCGGACGTTGGTCCCTCGAGTTGACTAACGAATTGCCCCTCGGACATTCCTTCGGATTGTCCATTCGAATTACCATTGATCCAAGTGATGATTCTCAAGACGTCGAGCGGTGTCAAGAATCCGTCGTTATCGGTATCGAAGTACATCGAAGCACTGTCGGCTGAACCAAGAAGCCTTTGGGAACCTACCTCATTGATTCGATCAATCGTTTTCAGCACATCAATGGGGGAAACGATATCATCGTTATCCACATCGACAGGAATCCTGGAATTGTGCCAACCTTGAAGCACCCCATTAAGCCAAATCTCATTGACTCCATTCCCCGCATAAATTTTGTCAAGCGCGTTGGAATGATGAATCTTGTCATCTTCATTGCCAGTGATCAAGACGTTTACCCCACCTCGATCTTCGATGTGGTTTTCGCCATCACCTGCATCGATCTCGTCGTTACCGGTACCGGTTCGAATGATGTCGTTTCCGGCGCCAGTCGTGATCGTGTTATTCCCATGCAGGTCAGTAATGACAACCGGAAGGTCCTGAACAAATATCCAATCATTATCTAGCCCCGAGTCAATCGTAAGCTGGATTGGAAAAGCCCCTAAGACAGAAACAATATCGTCTCCGCCGAGCAAAAATAATTGGACCTCGCCGATGTCTGCGGTCGAATAGGTGCGTTGCTGACTGGTCTTTCCATTCCACAAGGCTTGAAACTTAAGACTGTTAGCTTGGGCCTTCCAGGACACGGCATCCGGTCCTGTCGTGCCAATGACCACAAGGCGGTCCTCTGGAAACTCAGATGTTTCAATGGCAAGCGTCGGGATCGATCCAAGGTCTTTCGATGCTTCAAGATTATTGAGAAGTAGTTGCTCAACGTTCAAATGTTCAAACCGACCGATGGTACTTTCCAGTTTTCCATCCGTTATCCAAACAGGGACATCACGCAATTCTAGCTTGGCTGTATCTCTCCCATCAAATCCATCAAAAGCTATCTTCTTTATACCCAATGCTTCTTGACTAATGAGCAACTGATCATCCCCCAGTCCCCCGTCTAGACCGAGAGACAAAAGGCCCGTGTGGTGCGACAAGGAAACCGTATCATCACCTTGCCCAAGATCCATCTCCAAACCGTTCACATCACCAAGACGGATTGTTGCGTTGTCGGCGTAAATACCGTCGGAGACCACGTTCCAAACGCGTGCCCCGGTCGCGATCGAATCATCTATCCGCAGCTTCTCAAAGCCTTGTAGTGAAACGCTCAACGGACCGCCGCTTCGATGACGAAGTCCAGTCGCAGACAACTCGAGCAACTCGCCAGGCATCACCGAAGTAAATCGTGATTCATTAGCTACTACAGGCCCAACGACCGCCGCACTACCGAGACTTTGTATATCGATTACACCCGGCCCGAGCAAACTCGCAAACGATGTCAATTTCTTGCCGGCAGTAGGTTCCGTATATAGGAGAATATCATTCAAGATAGTCTGGCCCACGATGCGATCGGAGATGATGTCCAGGCGTTGAGATGAAGACCCGATTCCTGACTGTGCTTTCACTGAAACGTCGTGCGCCAAAATCCCCCGCAGCGGTGCTTCGCCACTAGGCCCCGATCCACTCGCGGTGGGTGGTACATAGCTGACCACCGCACCAAAAGGAGCGGTCACCTCAGTAGTCCCTCCAGCGACAATGGATCCAACCTGAAGATCTCCCAACACTTGTTCAACGATAACATCCCCGCTAGCTAAGATCTGAGTTTCTCCGTTAATCAGCATCAATACAGGCTTGGCTACTACGGCTCCTTGCTGGTAAGTCACGGAGAAATTCGATACCGTCTGAATGGAGGATAGTCCTCCCGCTCCACCGGTGAAACCGATAAAGGCCGAATCCCCAAGCACAGTATCAAGGTCGATATTCGTGTAGGTGCGAGTGAATGTCTGAAGGGTAGTCGTGTCCCTTAAATTCTCGGTGATCGTTTTCCCCTGGGCATCGTAGATCAATTCCACATTGATCGTGTTGCCGTTGTAAAAATACACATTTCCAGTGGTCAAATAGGATCCCGTCGAATTGGTGGTAACAAAATTAGACCCCCGAGTGTGACCGCTGTAGATATTGATTTGATACGCAGCCGTAGGTGCAGAAATACCCGAATACCCGAGAGCACCACCCACCGCTCCGATAGCGTTTATTCCCTGCTTTTGAAAAGCTAGAGTAATCCCGTCCGCACTCTTAGCGCCAGATGCCGTGTAGTTGAAGTTGACCACGAACCCGCCCTGTGATGGGATCGCTATCTTCTCAGGATACCAAACGGCTTGGGCCTCATTCGTACTACCATCGGTTAGCACTAGCGAGTTGGCTGTTGAGGATCCGATGTTCGGTTGAACCTTCACCCAAGATTCAAAGCCAGTCAAGTTAGCAGGCGCAGGTGCACCGACTGTACCACTTGTCCTTAGGTTTAGGGATCCAGACTCCAAATTCACTGGTCCATCGATCAAGTGAAAATTGCTGATCGAATGAATCGCGGTAGAACTTCCATTACCAATGGCTTGCCAAGAAATCTCAGCGGAATCGCTTCCCAAAAGCTTGGTCAAGGCAATGTTTTTCTTTTTGATCGTAGCGGTCGCAAAGGTCACCGTATCAGTGAGTTCCGCGGTTACCGATTGTGTAAAGTAGTCGTAGGTCCATACTACCTGAATCGGATTATTGGAAGTTAGATCTACATTACCAAGCGATTGCCCCGAAGTGGCGTTTTCAATTTCTGAAGTACTCATGAAATCAGCCCATTGCCCAGTCCCACCGGAATTCCCAAGATTGAGAACCAAGGCTAAACCAGGTTGCTGAGCATTCCCCAAATTCAACGCAACTCGTGATTTCGAACCTGTTGCCTGATACAGGAATCCAAAAATGAATTTGTCGCTGAGATCAACAAGCTCGTCTTTTACATACGCGATGGTCGCATATTCATAACTGGCGGGAATACCGTCGGGTGTTTCGTTGTTCGTCAAAGTCAAAACATCTGTGCCCGTCGACGACTGGCTAAGAGTGAAACTGGAATTCACTGCGGTCGCAGTCCATCCCGTTCCGTCAGAATTGAATCCAGAAAACGAATTTCTCGTTCCAGCAAATTGATCAACCGTTGAATTATCGCCAACGACTTGTAAATCCAAGGCACCCGCAATCGTCCATTCGCGAATTCTCAGTTCTTCGTCGGTTGTCAACCAAGCATCGCCAAGAGCAAAAACATCGACCCCATCCGTTGCAGTGAAATCCATGGGCTGATCACTACTTCCCATATCTCCTCCTGAGATCATCGATAGGACGCTAGACGAGATCCCCGTTGGTGAATCACTGTTCAATGTATATGCCGTAGGAGTCCAGATACCCCCTGGTGCTGTATACCCAAGGATCCCATCGGTATTGGTCGACCATCCGTTTGGCGTCAAGAATATTTCCAAGCCATCGATAAATGCTGTTTCATCAAATCCACCCGGATCGAGCCCCTGGAAAGTTAAAGTCGCTGGACCTGTGAACGTAGAAGGTACGTTGAACCGTATCGAGAACTTCTGATAACTCGTCCCTGTCGGGATGACAGTACCAAGATTCAATGTGCCAAGCGAAATGGCTACTTGCTGAGTCTGCTGTCCATAATTCGCACGTTGTGCTGCCCAAAACTCAAGAACATATGAACTGCCAGGAACCAAATCTGACAACAGGGTACTCATCGTGCCAATTGACTGAATGAACGCAACCTGGCTTCCACTCGGTGCAACTGGATTGCCAGCTGTGAATCCGCTATTGTTGCCGCTGATTCCGGCCCCATTGGCGAATGTCCAGCCGGGCTGTGTTGGACCATACAGGAAACTATTCGGAACGGCTGCCCAAGTGGGAGCTTCAAAATCTCCGGTCGGAACCAAGTTCCCAGCTGGGCTACCAAAACTTGGGACGGCTGCCTGGGTCATTGCACCTTCTGCCTCGAGTGCAACTGGGGCGGGATTGCCTGTAACACCATAAACCGTTCGGGTACCACCCGTGGCATAAAGCAAATTCAAACCGCCATTGGTTTGCGTGACATTGATCGCTCCGTTGGCTTCCAGCATGCTCAAATTTGCGTCGGAAACCTCGATATAGAGGGGCCTGAAAACCTTTACGATCACGGCCGTAGGAGTCACGCCGATCGGTTCCTCACCGAAGGAATACGTAACTTTATTGCCATTGGCGTCGAGCCCTACAAACTGCAACTCACCCGCGCTGCTAGCTTGACTCAGCAGAGTCTTTTCGTAATCAGTAAGTGTTCCTGCCTGGACATCGCTGTAGGAAATCTCCAGCGGTGCGGAAAATTGCCCTAGCGAACCGCCTGCACTTAAGTAAAGAACCGATGTACTTATTAAAGGTGCAATATTCCTACCTAATGCCTGTTGCCCCTTAGGGGTTAGTGCCTCGAGGGACAACAGAGCAGCCGCATTCGTGACTGTCACTGCACCATACGTAAGCTCGTCAGCCGTCTGTGGCGACGCGACGAATTGATAAGAATTATCAAACGTCACAAACTGGGGCAACGAAGCCCAATTCGGGCCGAATACCAAATCCCCCTCGAAGACGCTTACGGCTTTTTCGTAAACTCCATCGACATACGACTGAACCTGCGATGGGCTCGAATTCGCAATCATGGAGAAACCCGAAATCCTCTGCGATGCGTCGTTTAATCCACCATCACTACCTGTAAAACCAAGAAACGCGGTTGCCCCAAATAATGCGTCTAAATCAATTTGTTCATAAGTTCTGGTAAACGTCTCGTTCGTAACCGAATCGATGAGTGTTTCCGTCAAAGTTTCGGCGTCTGCATCGTAGTACAAGGTGACATTGATTGGATTTCCGCTTGCAAAATCCACATTCCCAGTGGAAAGGTACGATCCTGCGCTATTGGTAGTCACAAAGTTCGAACCAGGAGTATTCGATGAAGCGGAGTTTACACTTATCTGATAAGCCGCAGTTGGACCGGTAATACCGACGTACCCCAAACCTTCCGCTGCACTTCCAACTGCACCCTTCCCTTGCGATTGAAATGCAAGGGTTGCGCCGTAAATCGGACTGGTTGCAAGTGAGAAATTGGTTATCGTTTGAATCGAATTAGCACCTCCATCTGCACCGGTGAAACCAACATAAGCTTTCGCGCCAAGTACACTTCGTAGATTCACATCGCTATAGGTGCGAGTAAACGTATTAACAGTCGTCGAATTGACCGTTTCCGTAAGAATTTCCGTAACCGTATTGCTAGCGGTGTCGAATATCAACACGACGTCGATAGGGTTACCACTATTGAGGTTCACCGGTGCCGTAGTTAGGTAGTTCGTGCTGCTGTTATCGGTTACAAAGTTCGAGCCTATTACATGACCACCATAGATATTGATCTGATAAGCAGCCGTCGGACCGGAAATGCCTATGTAGCCCAATGAGCTACCAGCTCCTCCGATAGCATTGGTTCCACTTGTCTGAAATGCGAACGTAACCCCATCCGCCAATCTGTTGCCACTGGCAGTGTACGTGAAATTCACTTCCACTCTACCACTCGATGGGATAGTAAGTTCCTCTGGGTACCAAAACGCGTTCGCTTCGTTATTGTTGCCATCGGTCAGCATAAGCGATCCTCCCTGGACCGCTGCCCCTGTCCCAGCCGTGACCCAACCATCAAAATCGCTTAATGTCGTCGACTCGCTATTGGATACTTGATATGTAAAGTCAATTTGGAAATTACCGGCGGACGGGATCCCAATTGCTGTCGGATTCCAAATGGCCGTCGCGCTGTCGTTCGCTGCACTTGAAAGATTCAATGTACTCGCCGATTGCGATGACTGCGGCTCAGAACCAACCGCAACCCATTGAGCAAAGCCATCTAGGTTTGGTAGCCCGTAAGACATATTCGCTTGGGTTTGAAAATAACCTATGCCACTATCGGTAAGCGTATAACTACCATCCTGATACGTTGAGTTATTCAGCACACTCCAGTAATTGAAATAGCTTGCATCCACCATGCCTTCGAAAGCATCCACCGTTCGTTGGATACTATCGCCAGCCTTCAACTTCACGGTGTCAACCAGTTTCTCAATCGTAGAAAGCTTTAAATCTAGTCCACTAAGATTGTAAGCGTCTTGAATCTGACCGTCTGTAATGTCCCCTTGCGCATTGACGATCGAAACGACCCCAAGTGGGCTAGTGGTTGAAACGTTCGCGAGTCGCAATTCGCCGGTGGGCTGCATGAGATAGATGGCATTCAGCGCCGAAGCGTTGAGCAATCCATTCGTAACCGTTCCGGTTTCGATTTGAGTCGTTTCCGACTGGATAACCAGCGGAATTGCTTGTGAGCCAATATCTCCCTGTGAGGCCACGAGGGTAATATTTGTACCGATCACAGCCGGGGCTCCCATTGTACCTGCACCGTAAACATCTCCTCCGGAACGCAGCACGACAGGTCCCGATTGGGAACTCACCACTCCGACTGTCACATCGGAAGTACTACTTAGATAAACTCCGGTTTCACCACTTGCGACAATCGGTGCGGAGGAAGGGATGCTATATGCAATCGGAGTGGATGATTCACCGATCGTCCCGGCTGCCGACGTTAAGGAAAGTGACTGAGCTTGAATCAACGTACCCAAGGATTGGGTGATTCCAAGATTACCTACCAACTGCACCGAACCTGGGAATTGAATGTTGCCACTTAAACTCAAACTCGAAGCTTGAGACTGAACGCTTAACGATCCATATTGAACTCCAGAAAAATCGATCGCAATCGGGTTGCTAGCAGGCAATTGATTCTTGACCTGCATGAAGATCTCTGTTGGGTAGGTCCAGGTCCAGGTGGAGTTTGGTCCGTAATTCCAAGCATCGTCGTTGTTATCTGCAAAAGTTGTTTTTGCACTCTGGGATTGAGTAATCGCTGCCGAAAGTACTTGCGTGTAATTTGCAGTCGACTGGCGTACGACACGACCAGTCGGAGTAGAACCGCTTGTAAATCCCGAAATCAAAGAAGTATTGGATGGAGTGCTCAAGGTAAAATCGGTAATGCTTTGCACCGAACTCAAACCACCTGATCCGCCGGTAAATCCAACATATGCTTTCGATCCAAGAACAGATGTGAGGTTGATCCCCGTTCTTGTACTGGTATACGTATTAGCCGTAATCGTATCGGTCAAAGTTTCCGTCACGGTTTGAGCGACTGTATCGAAGTCCAGCACAACACGAATTGGATTGCCACTGTTGAATTGAACGTTGCCCGTCGAGGAATATGCCCCCGTACTGTTCGAGGTAACAAAAGTCGAGCCGACGGTGTTAGGACCGTAAAGGTTGATTTGATAAGCCGCCGTTGGGCCTGCGATTCCTCCGTATCCAAGAGCCCCTCCCGGACCGCCAACCGCAGTAATACCTTGAGTTTGGAAAGCGAAGGTGATTCCATCGGCTGCTTTCTGACCGGCAGCTTGATAGGTGAAATCAACACTGAATTGAGGGTTGCTTGAAAGAGATAAAGCTTGCTCGAACCAAAACGCGTTTGCTTCGCCAGTTTGACCAGTAGTCAAAAACAGCTGTGAGCTGAGGCTAGGGAAGGACTCCTGCGCGTAGGTAGCTGGAGCGGAACCATTGCTCTTTAGCGGTCCCCAAGACCAACTGTCATTAACGGTTGCGCCGCTTTGATTGTCGTTGGTGGATCCGAGAAGTGTGTAGCTCCCGTTCGCATTGGCAAAGGCTACGTCGCGAGAAATAAAAGCTTCTTGTGTCCATTGGTAAGTCAAGTCAGACGCGAGTTGATGGGTCGCTTGGGTTCCCTCTGTCGTGCTCACCAACTCCATGTCCGACAACTGATCGCCGTAGCTGCCTTGATAAAACTGTACCGCTTCATTACTTGCCTTGTAAACATAAGCACTCGCGATACTCGTTATCGTATCCTGAAATTCAACAATTGCTGCCGGAACGACACCCGTTGCCGCGATACCTTGCAACTCAAGGGGTATATTCGTCTGGTTGACAATGCTGATCGAATTCGGATTGCTCAGCACACTGATCTTTCCAGATGAGGTCGTCGAGATGATACCACCATCGAACACGGCAGCTACGTTACCAGCATTTACAGCAACGGGATCAAGGACGAGTTGTTTAGCGACAGCGTCGTAGTATCCAGTCACCCCCGAATCACCGAGATAGTCATCTATCGAAACTTTCGAATCAGCCTGGATACCGGAATTGAACGCCACTTGGTACTGGTCAACCATGGACTGCAACGCCGCTCCGAGAACTAAAGTTATCTCAGGATTAACAACGCCAACTTGGATTGGACCGTTGATGTCAATGTATTGTGCAGTGACCGAAATGTTCCCAGCGGTAATGCTTCCTCCTAATTTCCTGCTTTGTGGGTTGCTTACCGTTATTGCAGTCGGAAAGGTTCCGAAGGAATCGAGTGGAACCATAGGGAAAATACCCCGCTGCAGGCCACCGGAACTACTCTTAGAATTGTAACCGTTTTCTGGTCCCGTTCCTTGGGATACATTGAGACCTGTTGAGTTAGGATTACCACTAGCCAAAACACTATATATTTGCGAATGCGATAAGGTATCCAAGTATCCTAGATCGTTGATACCGTTGTAATCGGTAAGGAAATTCGAACCTCCACTGATGGTGGTCGCAGAACTCCATAAATACGGTATCTGGCTTCCGAAGAAGATGACCCCTGTGCCGTTCTCGGTCGTGTTCCAATTGTTGTTTGCTTTACTTGGATACGTACCAATGTTGCCCTCAGAAACATTGATGTTCGTGAAGCTAGAAATCGAGATTCCAGAGGTGTTATAAAGGAAATTCGAGAAATCGGCTGAATTGGATGCCCCGGACTGAATCCCATAGATCGCATTGGCCGCGCTGCTAGCAGCGACATTTGCGGAATAAGCACCAGCCGGAGAGGTTATGTAGGGTGAGTACCAATTCAAGCCCGGTGTAAAACCATCAGGATTCGAGGAAAGAGAGATTCCGTCGAGGAAAACCGTTTCGTCATTCCCGTCGGAATCCAGTCCAGTAAACGTTAACGACAACGGCGTTACATACCCCCATCCCTGGAACCCGCTTAGAACGGCGGTTTGAGAAGCCGAGTTTACTACCGAGAAATTCGATACCGTTTGAGTAGAGGTATCAGCACCCTCGGCTCCCGTAAACCCTATGTAGGTGGTGCTTCCAAGGACTTCATACAGATTGATATCGCTATACGATCGGGTAAAAGTCGCTTGGGTAGAAGTATCGTAAAGCGATTCCGTAACCGTTTCTGCATCCGCATCGTAAACCAAGGTGACTTTGATAACATTTCCACTATTGAAACTGACTCCGTCAGTGCTTTGGTAAGAACCGGTTGTATTCGTCGTCACGAAATTCGAGCCGATGGTATGAGCGTTATATAGGTTGATTTGATAGGCTGCAGTGTTTCCTAGAATTCCTTCATATCCCAATGCTCCACCAGTTTGACCGAGAGCATAAGGCCCTTGGTTTTGGAAAACCATCGCGATTCCGTCGGCTGCCTTGTTCCCGCTAGCTTGATAATCGAATTGGAACGTCAACTTGCCACTCGATGGGATCGAAATCAAATTCGGGTTCCATGCGGCGGTAGCGGTATCGAGCGTGTTATTGGTCAACTGCAGCGTGGTTGTGTCGGTTACTGGTGTGGTTTGAGGCAACGGCGCAACAAAGGGGATGCTGTACTGCTGATAAGACGTACCCGTTGGCGTGATTGTCCCTAGATTAGTCTGTCCCAAACTGATCGATACCTCCTGCGTTTGGGATCCATAGTTAGCACGTTGTGCTCCCAGAAATTCAAGCTTGTATGAGTTGCCAGGTATCAACCCCGATAGTTGCCGAGAAATACTCCCCAACTTCTGAACAAAGGCAACTTGAGAACCGATCGGTGCATTGAAATTTCCTGATGTGAAGCCACTACCATTGCCCGATATCCCAGCTTGACCAGTGAACGTCCACCCCAGTTGTGACGGGTTGTAAAGAAAGTTGCTCGGCTCCGAACTCCATTGTGGTGCCTCAAAATTCCCATCTGGAATCAAGTTTACGTTGTTTTCCCAATAATTTTGAATGCTGCCACTTGTGCCGAAATAGTCAGACGGCGTGTTGACGATGTACGAAGCATTGGGAACATCGATAGTAACAGATTGTGCATTGATGGAGCCATCTTGTACCAACGCCCCATGAGCATTGGATATTGAGACGGTCCCAAATGTGTTGTTGATGTTTCCCAACAATGCCAAGGCTGGCCCAGCCGCATTATTTCCAACAGGACCAGATGCCGTCAAGGCAACAGACACCGAAGCCGGGTTCGAGCTGGAATTGAAACCCATCGTGGACGGGACCGTAGCCCCACCGGTCAAATCGATCTGCCCCATTCCATATGTATTCGGAATGCTAAGTGTATCAAGCAACAAATAGGCTTGACTTTGATTCCTGACACTGATCTCAGGTGAATAAGCTGAGATCGTTCCCGAGCCACTCAATGTTCCGGCTTCGATCAGTACGCGGCCGCCATACGCGCTCAGGCCGTCCAAAGTCACTGCAGTTACCGGGGTTGAAGATAACGACAAACTGAGAACTTCTTGAACAACTGAATCGAGACCGTCGAGTAACTGTGTCGGATCGTAGGATTGGGTATAGCCAATTTGGAATGGAGAGAAATCTTCCCCAGCCTTTGGTACAACCGAAACCAATGTGCCATCGGTCGGTCCATTGAACGTCTGAGCAGGGCCACCATTGACGGCTAACTTACCAGTTGCATCAATATCGATGCTCAACGCATGCGCATTTCCCGCTGTCACAGCACCATCGATCGTCACAGTGCTCGACTCCGTCGTACCGCTGGTATCGACGTGAGTCCGGCCCGTAGCCCCGTCCGTATTGGCAAAACTATAGGCAACCGAATCGTTGGTTCCCGGAGTTGCTCCGATCTGCAAATCTCGATCGCTCGAGATCGTCGTTCCAGCCCCAACCGTAAGATTCGTCTTCGCGTCGATGGTCGCTTCGTAAGTGTTATCTGGGATAACCAACAATCCAACAGCCCGCGAGACAACTACCGCATAAGTGTCGTTTTGCGTCGAAGCCTGCAGCACCGGGTTATAGCCTGCCGTGATCATGACCCCCTTCGATGCTTGGATCGTCGAGTTTTGACCGATGATAATATTCTGACTCGTCGTCGATTCGTTTTTGGAAATCCCACTAACCCAGCTTGCCAAGCCGAAGGTATAGGATTGAGAGTCGACTGAGGTTGAAGTGCGGATGTTCGTACCGATACCAATCTCTCCGCCTTGGGCACTTAACGAAACGCCATCTCCAATTTCGATGTTCGTTTTCAAGTCGGACGTGATGGTGGACGAGATGCCTACTCCCGAGATACCACTTCCGGTCGCCAAGTGAGTAAGCTGATTGGAATACCAATTCGACTGGGCACCAATTTGGATATCTCCGGCGGAATTCGCTGTGATCTGGACACCATCCTCCAATACAATCGACGAATCAGAGTTGGTGTTCGATGAACTCACGCCACCGAATCCTCCGACCAATCCTCCTCCACCAACATTGGCCATGAAACCCGAGGATTTCAGACTCTCCCCGTCACCGATCCCAAGAATTTGACTTGCCGAGGAAATGATGACTGAACCATTCGATTCAACGACTGTTCCAG
>Ga0114977_10001658_pt1 | contig 14618 bp, 14 predicted proteins | sample S_130805_MF_Meta_FD_87026 | JGI IMG/M metagenome (GOLD analysis project Ga0114977, IMG submission 87026) | Freshwater microbial communities from Lake Simoncouche, Canada to study carbon cycling - S_130805_MF_MetaG | ecosystem: Environmental > Aquatic > Freshwater > Lake | place: Lake...
CGCGTGGTTCAAAGCCGTTCACCTTCGAGCGCGTGCGCTTCAAGGGCAAGGTGCCGTTCGAGATGCATGATATCTCCGCCCGCCACGACGGCTTCGAAGTGACCTTCACGCACCCTGTGGATGCTGCCGCGGCCGCCGACGTGAAGAACTACGCCATGGATACCTTCACTTATATCTACCAGTCGAGCTACGGCAGCCCCGAGGTCGATCTGACCGAGCCCACGGTCAAGTCCGCGACGGTCTCGGCCGATGGACTCAAGGTGCGCTTGGTCATCGACGGCATCGTGCGCGGACAGATTCATCACCTCTCCCTTGGTGACATCAAGTCGAAGGCCGGCGACACCCTCTGGCACCGCGAAGGTTGGTATACCCTGAATGAGATTCCGGCCAAGTAAGCCCGACGGCGGGGAACTGCTGGCAGGGTGAACTGCTGCGAAGCAGAAGGAAGGGCGCCGCAAGGCGCCCTTCTTGTTTAGGTAGGGTCGGGACCGCGTCACGACATAGTTGTCTCGGGTAGGGCGGTGATTGCTATCACTGCCGTTCGAGACCGGAGATGGGGAGTCGTCGGGCCTTGGCTGGTCTCGGTACGACGTGTGTCCGTCCGCGAACGGACGTGATGGCAATCACGTCCCTACCCCAACGCCCTAATGCTCCCATCTGCTCATATAGAGCAGGGGAACGCGGTTGCCACCAAGGCCGCGTGGAAACAGAAAGATGCAACCCCTCGCACCGTCATGCATATTACTTGGATTGATTGGGTCATCGTCGCGGCATCGATCCTGATCTGCTTTGTTCCCGCGCTCTTTCTCGCCAAGCGCTCGAGCGGCAGTACCGCCGAGTTCTTCGCCTCCGGCCGCTCGGTACCGTGGTGGCTCGCCGGCCTTTCGATGGTCGCGACGACGTTCTCGTCCGACACGCCAAACTGGGTGACCGAGCAGGTGCGCAAGTACGGCGTCGCCGGCAACTGGCAGTGGTGGGCCTTCGTGCTCACCGGCGTGGCTACCGTCTTCTTCTTCGCTCGCCTCTGGCGTCGCTCGGGCGTCATGACCGACCTCGAGTTCTACGAGCATCGTTACTCTGGTACCGCCGCCTCGGTCGTCCGCGGCTTCCGAGCCATCTATCTCGGGCTGTTCTTCAATTGCTTCATCATGGGCATGGTCACATTGGCCGCGTGCAAGATTGCCAATATTCTCTTCGGTATGCCGGCCTGGCAGACCATCGTTGTCTGTGGTGTCCTCAACGTCGTGTTCGCCGCGCACTCCGGCCTCTGGGGCGTGCTGGTTATCGATATGGTCCAGTTCTTCATCAAGATGACCGCCGTCTTCGCCGCGGCGTGGTTCTCGCTCGTCGAGGTCGGTGAGCGCCTTGTCGGCAAGGGCGCGGGCGGCTGGGCAGGCCTCAAGGCGCTTGTCACCAAGCTTTCGACCTTGCAGGTTGTCACGACCCAAGGCGTACCGGTGATGTCGGCCTCCGACGGTAAGGGCCAGCCAATCCTGGATATGCTCCCGAACTTTACGATGTCGGAGCTGGCTCTGATGATCTTCATCCTACCGATCGCCGTCAGCTGGTGGGCTAACTGGTATCCCGGCTCCGAGCCTGGCGGCGGTTCGTACATTGCGCAGCGCATGCTGGCCTCGAAGTCGGAGAAGGATTCCCTCGGCGGCACACTGTTCTTCAATATCGCTCACTACGTGCTCCGTCCGTGGCCATGGATCATCACCGCGCTGTGCTCGATTATCGTCTACCCTGACCTCGCGGCCATTACCAAGGCTTTTCCGAATGCGGACCCCGCGCTCATCGGCCATGACTCCGCCTTCCCCGCGATGCTCATGTTCCTACCCGTCGGCTTCGTGGGCCTGATGATCGGCGGACTCATCGCCGCTAACTCCTCGACCATCCTGACGCACCTCAACTGGGGCTCTTCGTACCTCGTGCATGACTTCTATCGCCGCTTCATGAAGAAGGACGCCACCGAAGCGCACTACGTGAACGTCGGTCGCCTCTCGACCGTGTTCCTCTATGTCGTCGCCGCTCTGCTTAGCCTGACGATGTCCTCAGCGCAGCAGGCTTTCCAGATTCTGCTCTCCATTGGCGCCGGCACCGGTCTGCTCTACCTCGCCCGCTGGTTCTGGTGGCGCGTCTCCGCTTGGTGCGAAGTCGTCGCCATGGTTATGTCGCTCGTGACCTCAGTGGCTGTGCCGTTTTTCATGCCACACACGGATTTCGCGACCACGACCATTATTCAGGTCACTCTAACGACCGCCGCTTGGCTCATCACGGCCTACGTCGGCCCGCAGACGGACCGTGCCACGCTCATCGCTTTCTGTCAGAAGGTGAAGCCGGCGGGCCCCGGCTGGACGGACATCCGCGCCGAGGCCGGTATCAGCGATACCGAGATCGCCCAAGAGAACCGCATCGGTTCGGCGTTCGTCGGTTGGATCGCCGGCTGCGCGCTCATTTGGGGTTCGCTCTTCGCCATCGGCAACTTCCTCTACGCGTCCGGCGACCCCAAGCGCCTTACCATGGCTTGGGTCCTCACTGGCGTCACCCTCGTGAGCGGTTACGTCCTGCTTAAGGTCACTCAGCAACTTTGGGCGGATAGCACGGCGTCGCAGGCCCGCGAAGACGCCAAGAGCGCGAGGTAGGGATCTCGGTGGGGTCAACGGCGGGCACGCAGAGCCCGCCCTACCCAAAGACGCTAAGCTAATCATCCGGTCTCCCTTTGAGTCCTAAATGCCTCTTGGTAGGGATGGCTCTACGAGCCGTCCGTTCGCGGACAGAGATGCGTAGCTCGATGGGGTCAACGGCGGGCACGCAGAGCCCGCCCTACCCAACACAGTTCCGCCCTTAGCCCTGCCGGTTGGGCTTTACGTAGACCGCCTGGACGACGCCGATGTTACGGTGCTCGAAGGCGGCCTGACAGTAGCGGAAGTAGAGGCGCCACTTGCGGATGAAGCGTTCGTCGAAGCCCATGCCGCGCACTTTGTCGAGATTCGCTTCGAAGGCCTGACACCAGGCGTCGAGCGTACGCGCGTAGTCGCGGCCGAATTCCTCAAGGCGGTCGAGCTGGAAGCCGCTCTCCTTGGTCATCAGCTCGCCGACGCGGTTGATGGAGAGTAGGAGCGAGCCCGGGAAGATATGTTTCTGAATGAAGTCCACGCCGTCGCGGAACTGTGCGTAACGGCTGTCTGGGCAGGTGATGTATTGGAATGCCGCGATACCGTCGGGCTTGAGCAGGCGGCCGATCGAGGCGCAAAAAGCCGGCAGGTACTTGTGGCCGAGGGCCTCCATCATCTCGATGGAGACACACTTGTCGTAGAGCCCTTGGTGGTCGCGGAAGTCCTCGAGCTTCACCGTGATGCGATCCGAGAGCCCGGCGGCTTGGATGCGTTCGACCGCTAGGTCATGTTGGGCCTGCGAGATGGTGAGCGAGGTGACACGGCAGCCGTACTTCTTCACGGCGTGCAGGGCCCAACCGCCCCAGCCAGTTCCAATCTCGATGACGTGGTCCGTCGGATTGAGCTGCAAGAAGCGGCAGAGCGCATCGTTCTTGTTCGTCTGGGCCTGTTCGAGCGAGTCCGTGCCTTCCCAGCGGGCCGACGAATACATCATCGATGAATCGAGGAAGAGGCGGAAGAAGTCGTTGGAGACGTCGTAGTGTTCCGAGATATTGCGACGCACCGTCTTCTTGTCGTTCGGGCGGAGGAGGTGGCCGATGCGGTCGGCGATGCGGAATAGGCCGACACCGAGGGCCTTGCGGGCCGAGCCGGACATACCCGGGGTCTGGTCGATATTCTGGATGAAGAAGCCGATCAGTGCGTTGAGATCGGGTGAATTCCATTCGCCTTCCATGTAGCCTTCGGTGAGGCCGATATCGGCCGCGAGCATGATCCGGCGGAAAGCGTTCTCGTCCGCGATCTCGATGCGCGCGCCGGTCGAAGCCTGCGGGTCGCCGAGTGTGAGCTCCGTGCCTTCGGGGAGTCGCAGGGAAAGCCGACCTTTGGAGAGTTTCGCGAGTTCCCCGAGGACGAGGCGGCGGGCGAGGGAAGGTTTAGTCATGTCGGCCAGGAAGTTCGGGAGTGGGGTGCCGCAGGTTGCGCTGATGAGGAATGTCGTCCCCTTTGCGACGGAAGGGAAGTTTCTTCACGAGCCAGAGCCAGGCGGCGTGGAGGTGGATGAGTGCCACGACCTTGAGGATGAGCAGTGGGGACTTCACTGTCAGCCAGAGCAGGCGGGCGTCGGTCAGCGGGACCTGTCGGCCGGTCCAGGCGCTGGTGAGGGTCCTGTCGCCACCTTCGTAGTGGTCGACGGTTAAGGCCAGTCGGCCGTCCGGTAGGCGCAGCGTGAATTCGAATTCCGTATCGAGCTTCGAGAACGGGGAGACGTAGAAGCGCTTGGGCGTGCGGAGCTGCAGGTACGTATTGCCGTCGTGGTCTCGCCTCAGGGTGTCCTTACCGAGGAACCACGCCTTGCGCTCGCCGAAGGTGTTGTGGACCTCGGCGACACCGCAGGCGAGAGCCCCATCCACGGTCGCCATCATGAACACCGCGGGGTTATAGGATTTACCGAAGGCCCGGGGCATCGCGACGAGCGTGATTTCGGCGCGGGTCGGAAGGGGTTCGCCTTGGGCCGCTACGAAGGCCCGGAAGCGATTAGCCAGCGTGTCGCCGGCTCCGCCGAAAGCCTGTGGAACGCCTTCCGGCTGAAAGATCTCCGCGGCCGGTAGGAAATCCCGGTCGCGGAAACAGTACGGGGAAAAGCCTCGCCCCAGCATGAAGTGCCCGCCGCGAACCTTGTCTAAAGTCGCCGCATCAATGGCCAGGGCGAAGGCCGCATGGGTGAAGTCATGCCGCTTCGGCCAGAGCCGGGCGTGCATCACTTCCGCATCGTAGAGGCGTGGCATCTGCGGGCAGAGTGAAAGGAAGGCCGCCGGGCGCAAGCGTCCCCTCGCCCAAACCTTGCTTCCCGGTGCCTTGCGGGCATAACGAGTCCGTGGCCCAAGAGATCTTCGGCATGTGCGTCCTCACCCTCGGCGGCTCCGCCGGGTGCATGTTGTTTGCGTTAAATGCCGGCCGGAAGCGCCGCCTACTGGACGATACCCCAGTCTCAAAAGCCTTGGGGGTTTTTGTCGGTGAAGTCGAACTCGAGGGAGTCTGCGTCCGCCGCGATCCGTTTACCAGCTACCTCGCCGAGAGTCCTTGCGTACTTTATCGCTGGTCGGTCTGCGAACATTGGCGCCGAGCGCGTCAGGAGACCTATACTGACGACAAGGGTAACACGAGGACCCGCACGGTCATCGATACCGGCAGCGACGTGGTTGCTTCGGGCGGCGAGACGGCCGGCTTCTACCTGCAGGACGAGACGGGTTACGTCTGGGTCGACCCGGAAGGCGCCGACCTCGAGACGAACATGCTTTTCGATCGGGACGTCGATCGCGACGATCCGCTTTACTACGGTAAGGGGCCCGACGGGTCGGTCGAGGGTTCGACTGGCGAGCGTAGTTTCACGGAGCACGGTCTGGCCGTGGGCACGCCGCTCTTCGTGCGCGGTCGCGCGAGCGAACGCCCCGACATCGTCGCCGCTCAGATCAAGCATGAGGCGAAGGCCGACATGTTCATCATCACCCCGCGTAAGGAGAAGGATGTCAGCGAAGGTAAAGCCACGGCGTATGTGCTCTGGAACCTCCTCGGTGCCGCCCTCGCCGCCGGCTTCGGCACGGTCCTCGTCGCCGCCCAAGTCCGTAATCCTACTCCGCTCGGTTTGTTTATCGGCCTCGGGCTCTACCTCATCGCGCTCGGCGGAGGTTGGGTCTGGATGGTCTTTAATAGCATTGTCGGGCTGCGTAACCGTGTTCGCCAGGCGCAGTCGCTCATCGATATCCAGTTGAAGCGGCGTACCGACCTGATTCCTCGCTTGGTCGAATGCGTGAAAGGTTTCCGCGCGCATGAGGCCTCCGTGCAGACGCTTGTCGCCGCGCTCCGGGCGCAGGCGGACGGCGGCCGACCCGCCGCGGTGGCGCCGATGCTCGTCGCCGTCGCGGAGCAGTATCCGGAAATCCGTGCACAGGAATCATTTGATGAGCTGCGTAAGAACCTCGTCGAGACGGAGGATCGGATCGCGCTCGCCCGCGCCTATTACAACAATATCGCGACGTTCTATAACACCCGCCTCGAACGCGTGCCGGACCGTTATGTAGCGGGCATCTTGAACATGGAGCCGGAAGCCCTTTTCCAGGCCGAAGGGTTCGAGCGTCAGGCGCAGAAAATCGCCTTCTGAACAGGCTGGCTGGGTGCCGGGGGTCGAATCAGGTCGTTATTGAGGATTATTCTATCTTCTAATCGGTCCGGGCCGTTAATCGATCCGATGGTGGTTTGGGTCCTCGCTTAGGGCTGAACGGGCGATACACCTTCAGGCGTGTTCGCCCCGGACAACTTGCTCAGCGCCGCCATGGTTATCGTGGTCTCAGGCGCCTCACTGAAGTTTGCTTTGGATCTCAAGCGGAAGCAGCGGTTGTTGGCAGACACGCCGACTTCCAAGACGCTCGGGGTTTTTATTGGCGAGGTCGAGATTGAGGGCGTTTGCGTCCGCCAGAACCCCTTGACCAGCCATCTTTCAGAAGTGGCCTGCGTCTACTTTCGTTGGACCGTTTCCGAGGAGTGGTCCCGGACTGTGTGGCATGTGGACGATCATGGTATCCCCTACTCAGAGACGACCACCGGTTTCATTGAAGTGGCCTCTGGCGGCGGGCGGGCTGGATTCTACCTGCAGGATGATACGGGCTTCCTCTGGGTCGAGCCCGCGGGGGCTGAGCTCGAGGCTCGTGTGACATTCAGTGCAGATGTTAGGACGGGCGCTCCGCTCTACTACCGCAAGGGCCCACCCGGGAGCATCAGCGACTCCACCGGACGGCGTATCTTCAAGGAGCACAGCTTACCCATCGGTACCAAGCTTTTTATCCGCGGACGAGCGAGCGAGCGCACGGACATCGTCGCCATCCAGATTAAGCACGAAGCAAGCGAGGAAATGTTCATTATCTCAGATCGCGCTGAAGAGGAAATTAACACCAGCTTTGCCCTGAAGTCGGAGCTGGCGAATTTGCTGGGGGTTTTCTTGGCGATTAATGCCGTGTTGGTCGCGTACGCGGGAGCCTGGCCGGTCGCGGAAGTATACCTTGGATTCGTCAACATGGTCTTTGACGATGACCACTCCACAAAAATGCTCGGAGAAGGGTTGGCGGCAGTGTCTATTTATATTCCGCAAGCTCTCTTGATGGGATGCGGATTCTATTTCCTCGCTCGCATGGCCTTCTGGTGCGGAATGGCCTTTAATAGTATGGTCGGGCTCCGCAATCGCGTGGCCCAGGCTTACTCGCTCATCGACGTGCAGTTGAAGCGTCGCACGGACCTGATTCAGCGCTTCGTTGCCTGCGTAAAAGGTTTTCGCGAACATGAGGTTTCGGTGCAGAATCTCGTGACCGTGGCGCGGGCTCAGGCCGGCGGCGGCTCGCTGAGGGCGCTCGTCCCCGGCATCCTCGCAGTCATCGAAAGCTATCCTGAGATCCGGGCGCAGGAGTTGTTCAATGATTTGAGCAAGCAACTGATCGAGACCGAAGATCGCATCGCGCTCGCCCGCGGCTACCATAATAACATCGCGATGTTCTATAACACCCGCATCCAGAGCTTCCCGGAAAACTTGCTGGCCGCGATCGTCAACATGCAGCCGGAGGCCTTGTTCGAGGCCGAGGGTTTTACCTACCACCCGGCGGCCGTGGCCTTCTGATTACGCCGTCCACGCGTCGCGGCCAAGCAGCTGCGAACAGAGGCGGTGCGCCGACCAGAAGCCGTCTTCGTGGAATCCATAGCGTTGCCACGCGCCGACGAAGTGCGTGCGCACGCCAGCCCGTGCGTTGAGCGCCGGGACCTCGGCTTGCGCCGCGACGGCTTCAAGGGAGAAGAGCGGATGCTCGGTCGGGATGGTACGGAGGACCTTCGCCGGATTGACCTGCTCGGGGTGGTTGATGGTCACGACGAAGTCGCCCTTGTCCGTCAGGCCCTGCAGTGAATTCATCCAGTAGTGCGTCGAGGTCGCGAGGCCGCCATCCTTGGCCCAGGTGCGGTAGTTCCAGGAAGAGCGTGCCTTGGTGGCGCGAGGGAGGGGTGCCATGTCTGTATGCACGATGGCGACGTTCTGATTGTAGGCGAAGGCGCCGAGCAGGCGGCGCTCCTCGGCATCGGCATCGGCGAGGAGCTTCAGTGAGGTATCCGCATGAGAGGCCATGATTACTCGGTCGAAACGTTCTTCGCCCTGCGCGGTCGTCACGATGACTTGGGCTCCATCGCGGCGGACGGCGGTGACGCCTTGTCCGAACCGGAAGTCGGCGGGGTGCGCCTTGAGGAGGGCTTCGACGTATGTGCGCGAGCCGCCCTCGAGCGTCAGCCACTGGTGCTGGGTGTCGAGGCCGAGGAAGCCGTGGTTATGGAAGAAGCGCATCAGTGCGGCGGCGGGGAAGCCGAGCATCTTCTCCGCCGGCGTCGACCATACTGCGGCCGACATCGGGATTAGGTAGAGGTTCAGGAAGTCCTGCCCGAGTCCTTTCTGGGCACACCAGTCGCGCAGTGAGGTCGTCTCGGCTTTAGTGGACTGCCACTCGGTCTTGGCGAGCTTGTTGAACTTGTTGATCTGGAATAGGAGCTTCCAGAAGCGCAGGCTGAGTAGGTTGCGGCGTTGGGCGAAGAGGTGGTTGAGCGAGCTGCCGCACCATTCGAGCCCGGTCGGGTCGTGGCGGACCGCGAAGGACATCGAGGTCTGCTTCGGCTTCACGCCGAGTTCCTTGAAGAGCCGGCAGAGGTGAGGGTAGGTCACCTCGTTGAACACCATGAACCCCGTGTCCATCGGCAGGGCGCGACCAGTGCCGGGCTCATTGACGTCGATGGTGTGCGCGTGGCCGCCCGGGCGCGCGTCATGGTCGAAGACCGTGACGTCGTGATGGGCGCGCAGGAAGCGTAGGCAGCCGAGGCCGCTCACCCCGGAGCCGATGATGGCGATCCGTTCACGCACGCGGAACCGAGGCCTCCGCCTTGGTGCGTTCCGCCTCCTCGTAGACTGAATCCGGTACGCCCTTGAGGCCCCAGATCAATCCCATCCAAGCCATCACTTTTAGGCCATAATACGTTGGGTCGAATTCCCACCAGTAGAAGCCCTGCTTCGTCGTGGCCTGGTAGCGGTGGTGGTTGTTATGCCAGCCTTCGCCGAGGGTGATGAGCGTGAGGATGAGCGAATTACGGGACTCGTCGCCGGTGGTCCGGAAGCGCTTGGTGCCGAAGACGTGGGCGAGGGAGTTGATGCAGCCCGTACCATGGAAGAGCACGACGGTCGAGATGATGCCCCAGACGAGCATCTGCGGGCCGTTGGTGTCGTAGCCATGGGCGCCGAGCCAGGCGCCGGCGCCGAAAGTCACGCAGCCGGCGAGTAACGGCACGAGGATGTCGAAGCGGTTGAGGAAAACGAGCTCGGGGTATTTCGCCAGGTCAGAGATCTTCGAGTAGTCGGTTGGGAAATTCCGCTTCGCGGTGATCCAGCCCACGTGCGACCACCAGAAGCCGTCGACCACTGGGGAGTGCTTGTCGTCTTCTTCGTCGGAATGCTTATGGTGGTGACGATGCGTGCAGGCCCACCAGAGGGCCCCGCGCTGGACCGCCAGGGCCGCCCAGAAGGCCATCACGAACTGGAAAGCGCGGGAGGTGGAGTAGGTCTTATGCGAGAAGTAACGGTGGAGGAAGCCGGTGATCGCGAACATCCGGAAGAAGTATAGGCCGACGGCTGTCCAGACGGCGATTGGGCTAGCGCCGACCCAGATGACGGCGAAGCAGGCTAGGTGGAGCAGGATGAAGGGAATGGAGCGTAGCCAATCGACCTTCTTGGGGGCGCTCTGGAGGGCCTCGACTCCTTCCGGGATGTGGTCCGCATCGAACCAGCGGATCAGGGCACGGAAGAAACCGTCCGCAGGTCGCTCGGTAAGGGGGGTGGACATCTGGTTCGCAGTTAGATGGGGAGGGGGCGTTTCGCAACTGCTTTGACGATTTTGGCCCGCTGGCCAAACTAGCCCCGGGTAGACAAATCCGCCCACCCGCGACGCCCTCTATTACAAGATGCCCGATGCCCATGCCGATCAGGATTGGCGGGCCTGGTTTGCCGAACACGGCGCCAGGCTCCGGCTCATCGCGCGCCAATGGACCCGGGGTGAGGCCGATGCGGACGACGTCCTGCAGGAGGCATTTGTACGCTTTTGGAAACATCAACGTCACCTACCCGGTAATCCAAACGCCCTCGTGGTAACCTCCATTCGGCGGGCGGCTCTCGATCTCTTACGGCGCGGCGACCGGCGCACGGCGCGCGAAAAGGTCGTGGGCGACGATATGGACACGGTGACTTGGTTTGAGCCTGAGACCGACCCGCGGCTCGCGGCCCTCGCCGATTCACTGAAGCTTCTCCCCACCGAGCAACGCGAGGTCGTCGTCCTCAAGGTCTGGGGCGACCTGACCTTCGACGAGATCGGCGAACAACTTTCGATTTCTCCGAACACCGCGGCCTCGCGGTGGCGCTATGCTATGGAGGCCCTGCGCAAACACATTACCGCCCGCACCCATGACTGACCCCGACCACGAAATCGAACAGGCCCTCGCCGCCTTGCGCCCCCGCGCCCCCGGTGCCACTATCACCGCCCGTCTCGCCCGCGAGCTCGACGCTTCGTCCCAGCGCCGCGGCGTCATCATTGCTTGGTCCGCCGGAATCTCGGCGCTCGCGGCGGCCTTCGTCGCGGCCTTCGTCTTCCTCGGTGGCGCGTCCGAGACCGAGGCTCCGACCTATCAGCTCGTGCGCGTCGAGCAGTCTCGCCCGGATATTCAATTCTTCCGTCCGGTGCAGATGGACGACGGCTCGTTCGTCCGCCCGGTGCGCGTCCGCTGGCAGGATACGACTCGCTGGGAAGACGCTCGCAGTAATACCCGCTTGATCAACTATCGCCCGAACGACCAGCTCGCGCTGCTGCCACTCGAAACTAACTGAACAAATCCGCTGACCACCAACGCTTAACTTACATAGGACCCGCCATGAATACCCTCCGCCAGATTCCCCTCCACATGCTCCTCCTCGCCGGGCTGGTCAGCCCGATGCAGGCGAAGAATAAGGACGGCGAAACGCCCGCCCCCAAGGCCGCCGCTACCGGCGAGGTCGCCTACGCTGGTCTCAACGTCGGCCCTCGGCGTGAAGCCGCGAATACCACGGTGCCCGCCGGCGTCGGCATCCAGGTCGGCTTCATCGATCCGAAGGGCCCGTCATCTGGCAAAGTCGAGGAGGGTGATATCCTTACGCGGCTCGACGACCAGATGCTCTTTAATGCGGAACAGTTCCGCGCGCTCGTGCGCACGCGTAAACCTGGCGACAAGGCGAAGCTCACGCTGGTGCGCGGCGTCGAGCCGATGACGGTCGACCTCACGCTCGGCGGGCGGCCCGCGGAGAAGTCCGTCGCGGCAGGTCGGGCGGCCGCGATCGAGACCCCCAGTGGTATCGCTATCGCTCCGGGTGGGCCGATTCCCGCCGACTTGCTGAAGCAGCTGCAGGACATGCAGGCCGGCACGCTTCCTCCGCCCGCCGCCCGTTCGCGCGTCCCTTCGGCTGACGAACAGCGCGCGCCGTCTGGCGCCAATTCCTCCTCGTCTCGCTCGTTCTCGTTCAGCTTTGGTAACGGCGCGAAGTCTTCGTCCCACTCCATGGCTTCGGATGGCGAAGGTACCGTCTCGCTCGAGGAGAAGGACGGTAAGAAGCGTGCGGTGGTGAAGGATCGCGATGGCAAGACGCTCTTCGAAGGCGACGTCACGGAGAAGGCCGAGGTCGAGAAACTGCCGGCCGAAGTCCGCCGTCGATTGAAGCTCGTCGAGGGTAAGGGCTTCACGCTGCCAGGCTTCCCGCTCTCCCCGGAGGCGGCCCCGGCCGAAGAGCCCAAGAAGAAGTTCGACCCCAAGCAGGGCGCATAAGCCCTCCCGCTGCCTGGGAGGCCGCCGGATGGTGGCCTAAGGTAGGGGCAGGACTACGTCATGCCCTCCCTCCGCGGAAAGGGCGCGGCGTAGCCACGCCCCTACCTTGGCGTTCACCGTGCGGCGAACGCTTGTACGGCGGATTATTTCGGAGCGCCTTGAGGAGGAGGGCCGTCCGGAGGCGGGCCACCAAAGCCACCGGGTGGCGGCCCTTTCTTGCCCTTCTTACCGCCCTTAGCGCCGGGTCCGCCCTGGCCGCCGAGGTTGGCATGCGGATCCATCTTCTGCTTGCTGAATGACGGGTCCGGGTTGCCCTTGAACTTGCGTGGGATGAAAGGGTATTCCTCGGTCATCACGTAGTAGTAGGTGCCCTTCGGGAATTCCGGGGTCACGCCGGTGCGTCCACCGAACTCGTCGAGATCGCCCGAGCCGGCGATGTATTCGAAGTCGAGGCCAAAGGAACCGTCAGGCTTGCCAGTCGGGGTTTCCTTGCCGTCGCCGCCACGGTCGGCGGTCTTGAGGCGGTAGCTGCTCTTCATCTTCTTGAGCTCGCTCTGAGGGTCCTCGGATTTGGTGTAGGCGTAGACGGCGTAGACCGGGAAGCCGTCCGCGGCCCAGCCGACGTGCGTCATCTTCTTTTCGCCGCCCGAGAGACGTTCGACCAAGAGGGTGGGGAGTCCGTGGTAGTGATAGGCGCCGTTGGGCTGCACGTGCGCGTGGTTCTGGTCCAGGCCCAAGCCTACGGTGATGCGGGGCGTCGTGCCCATCTCGGTATTACTCTTGAGGGCTTCGTAATGCCAAGGGTTGCTACGATCGCCGTCGTTGAAGACTTCGGCGGTGCCTGGGTCGAAGACGATGCCATTCAGGGCGACGCCCCAAGCGGACATCATGCGGCCCGTTGCGCCGCCTTCCAGCGGCTTGGGGTTGGCTGGCACTTCGAGATGATACTTCTGCTCGGAGATAGCGTTGGGGTTTCCGCGGGTGGGGTACTTGGCGACCTTGTGGTCCGGGATGCCGTTGGATTCGATGATGCGCTTGTCGCCTTTCACGGTGATGGTGACCTTATTCTGGCCGGGTGGCTCGTTGTCGGCCTTGATCATCGCCGGGCCTTTGGTGGCTTCGGCGGCCAAGCTGGCGGCGAACAAAAGGGTGAGGAGGGACGGGTTCATGGGAGTGGGTAATAGCATACCAGAAATCGACTTAAGTGAAGATTAAGGCCACCCCGGGGTTGGCTTTTCCCGGAAAATAGCTCTTGTTCGTCCCATGGTTTCCACCACCGAACTTCTTTCCCGCTCCGTCGCCGGGATGAACGCCCTCGCCACCGTCTTCCTCTTGGTAGGCTACTTCCGCATCAAGGCCGGCGACCGTGCCGGCCATGGCAAGGCAATGGGCGTCGCGGTCCTGACCTCAGCCCTCTTCCTGGCGCTGTACCTGGCCTCGAAGGTCCACCTCTGGGTCGCGCTTCATAAGACCAATATTCTCTACCGTCCCGAGGTCGGTCTGACTTGGGACAAGCTCCTGTACTACGTCATCCTCTTTCCCCATATCCTCCTGGCGATCCTCGTCACCCCTTTCATCCTGAGGGCCGTCTGGCTGGCCAAGAACGATCGCTTCGAGGAGCACAAGAAGCTCACCCGCTGGGTCTTCCCGGTCTGGCTCTACGTCTCGGTTACCGGCGTCATCGTCTGGGGGTTCATGGAGTTCAGCGGCTCGCTTGCCGCGGTCGCCCAGCAGGCGGCGAAGTAAGCCGGCGATTTTCCCCTCGCTCCGTATCAGATTTCCGCTTTCACTCCTGCGGTCGTCATGGAAAGAGAGCCCTCGTCCCGAAATCCGCAGACGGAGAAGCTGTTTCTCTGGGCCGCCTTCATTCTTTTCTGCACGGTGCTGGCTTTCACGTGGTCGACCTATGGCGACGAGTCCGCTCGCCTTGCCGGGCTGCGCGCTAGCGAGCGCCAGAAAGAACAGACGTATGCGGCTCTCGAGCGGACGCGCGGCCAGACCGACCGCTACGTCGACCGCTTCAGTCGTGACGCGGAATTCGTCCGTGACCAAGCCCGCGAACGCATGGGCGTCGCCGAGCCGGGTGAGATTGTGATCCGCCTTGATGGCGTGCGTGGTATGGCTACGCCCCAGAAGCCGGCGTCTACGGCGCCTGCCCCGGCGGCCCGCTGAGCATCCTTGCTTGCCTGCCTGCCTTCCCGGAGGCATTGCTTGGTTATGTCCGCACGGAAGAAAGCCCAGGCCACCTGGGGCGGCCGGTTCAGCGCCGGTCCTGCCGAATTGATGCTACGTTTCGGCGAGTCCGTCTCGTTCGACCACCGTCTCTGGGCCCAGGATATCCGCGGCTCGAAGGCCCATGCCACGATGCTCGCTCAGGCAGGTATCTTGACCAAGCGGGAGCGTGACGCCATCCTGCGGGGGCTCGACGCCATCGCCAAAGAGATCGCGGCCGGTAAGTTCAAGTGGAGCCGCCGCAGGATGGCGTCACGCTCCCGCTTGGTCAGGATACCTGCCTGAGCGAGCATCGTGGCATGGGCCTTCGAGCCGCGGATATCCTGGGCCCAGAGACGGTGGTCGAACGAGACG
>Ga0114977_10001662_pt1 | contig 14607 bp, 9 predicted proteins | sample S_130805_MF_Meta_FD_87026 | JGI IMG/M metagenome (GOLD analysis project Ga0114977, IMG submission 87026) | Freshwater microbial communities from Lake Simoncouche, Canada to study carbon cycling - S_130805_MF_MetaG | ecosystem: Environmental > Aquatic > Freshwater > Lake | place: Lake...
ATAATATATATTTGATAGAAATAATGGGAAGCTCACTAAAAAAGGCAGTAATAATCATCCATGTTAATTGCAAAAAAATAATAATTGTAATAGGATGTTTTAATATTTTTTTGTCTGTAATACCATGGCTGAATTCATTTAAGATGTAAATCAAAGTAATACCAATCATTAAAGGTTCGGAAGGTAAACTTAAATTTAACCCATCAGACATTCCTAATTCCTTTAAACTAATGGCTAAAGGTGTTGAAAAAACCATGAGATACATTATTTTTTCAATATCAAAAATGGCTAAAAGAATAACAAATAAAACTAATGGAAGTAAATTAAAAAAATAAAACATTCCTCTATCAAATAAGAGAATATATGCATTTACTAAAATGTAGGAAACTACAATAAAATAAAATACGTAAGTATTTTTAACTTTTTGCAAGATTGTTTTGTTTTTTATGAGTAAACAAAATAATAAAAATAGACATTAACAATACAGATATTGTAAAAAACAGAACTATAATAGCTCTTTGAGGAGAATGTTTTTTATCTGGTAAATTAGCTTTTGAAACAACAGTTGTAAAACTTAACTCAGAATTAGAATTTAACACATTTTTATCAAATTTAAATTTGATTTTTTTGTAATTGTTTAACTCAGTTTTTAATTGCTCTTGCAAAATAACATACTGCCCACCTACTTCTTTGAGACCTTTTAATAATAATTTTTCATCATCTGATAAATTATCTTTACTAGCACGCTTAGTAATTATTTTAGATTGAGATTTAAAATCTAAAATACCGAAATTCATTCGAATATCTTTTAATTTACTCTCTATCGAATCAATTTCAAAAGTCAAAATTTTTAATTGATTTCTGTAAGATTTAACATACTCGTCACTAATTACTTTTTTTTTAGCTCTGATAAAGTTATTTGTTTCTTCGATTAGTGCATTTGCCATTTTTTGAGAAAGAATAGGGCTTTCATCAATAGCATTAATTACTACCGACTCATACAAAGTTGCAGATACACTGATATATTCGTGATAGTAATTATCGAATTTTGCATGAGATCTAGCCTCATTAGAATCGATATCAAATACTTTGTAAAGATTAAAACGATTTGTCATCGCTATTTTAACTTCCTCACTATTCATGAACTGCAATAACTGCTCAGTATTTGACTCTTCACTATACTTTTCCAAATTAGTTGGAAATACAACAGCAGTAGATTTATATTTTGGATTTATAAATAATGGAGATGATAAAAAAGCAGAAATAACAATTGAACATACTGCAATTAATATTAATTTCTTGCGATGAATATCAATGATATTAAAAATGTATTTAGTGTTAATATTATCCATTTTATTCTTATTATTTAAATATCGTTGGCTTGAGAAATAATTTTTTTTTTAATTTCCACTAATTTATCTATAAAAATTAAATATAATAAGGCTAATAAAAATGCTGAAATAGTTGGAATTAATACAATTAATGCTCTAACAGGCTTAGCCTTTTTTTCATTTCTAACAGCTTTTTCAACTACAAATTTAGATGGTAAATGTCTTTCGTAATTAACTCTTGCTTCATCATATTTACCCTTAATTACAGGATATTTAAAACGATATTTTTTTAATTTTTCAAACAAATCTTGATAAGCCATTCCGTATTTCTTCAATAAATCTAATTTAACTTGCAATTTTGCTTTTGCCGCTTCGTCACCTTTAGAAACGGCTTTTGCCATAGCTTTAGAGTACGCTTCCATTTCGGACTTATAATCCATCACGCCAATTTCTCTAATAGATTGTAAACTATCTTCTAAACTTTCAATATTTGTTAATGTAGATGCATATTCTTCTTCAATAATCATCAAGGCTTCTTTTGCTATTACCTTTGTCATCTTATTTTTAACAGAATCGGCATAAGAAACTATAGAGTTTGCAATATTTGCGGCTCTGTCTGATTGGTAATCATAAACATTTATTTTTATCGAAACATAGTCGGTTCTTTTAAAAGAAACCATTTCGTCCCATTTTAATTTAAGGTAATGATTTGCATAAACACCACCTTTATTTATTTTCCAATGTTCCCAAAGATTATATTCATTTGCCGCCATATTTCTAATATCGGCTGAATTGAGTATTTGAAGTAATTTCTCACAATCATCCTCATCTCCATATTCCATATAATCTTCCTGACTACCAGGATTTTGCTCAATTAATAATTTAGAAACAGAAAATGTACGAGCAGGGAAAATAATTGATGTTCCTAAATATTGCGGTGAAATTAAAAAAGAAACTATGGTTGAAATAACCGCAGCAATCAACGTCACTGATATGAGTGGTTTACGCCACTTATAAACTTTTGATAGAAGTTTTATTGAATCGTTACCGAATTTTTCTTGGTTCATTGTTCAAATATAATATTTATTTGTATTTAATAAATCTTAAAATAGACTTAATATTGATTAATCCTGAAATAAATGCCCATGCAAAGCAGCAACAAGTTGATATTGCAAAATTAATCATCCAATTAGATGTAAAATATTTAGAAAAATAATTGAATCCTATTATTCCAACTATAAAAATAGCTAAAGCCACAAGCAACCTTACATTAACTTTAAATTTGAATATTTTATACGCAAAATAAATTTGAATGCCTGCCGTAAAGAATTGGGTTGTTAAACTCGAAATTGCACTTCCAAATGCCTTATAATGAGGAATTAAAATAAAATTTAAAATTAAATTGATGCAAATACCAATAATAGCCATAATATTTAGTTGGCGTAAATTTCCATTTGCAGTTAATAACGTTCCAAAAATATAAGTTGTTGAAACAGCGGTAAAACAAAGCATTAATACCCTAAATTCCATTGCTGAATCAATTGTTCCATGGTTTATTAAAGAAGTAAGTTCGGTAGCATAAAAAAAGCAGCCAACCGAAACTACAAGTGCTGGTGTAATTAATAATATAAAGGATAATTTTACGATATTTTCAACATTCTCTTTATGTTTTATCATTCTGCTAAAAACTGGTATTAACTGAACAGAAAAGAGATATGCAATCATATTTCCAGCTTCTAATAACCTAAAGGCTTTTGCATAGATACCTGCTTGTTCGCTTCCTATTTTTTCGGGAAGTAAAAAACCAAGCATAACACTATCTAACCTATTATAAAATGTCATTAATAACACTAAAATTGCAAATGGAAAACTTTGCTTCAATATCATAATGCTAAATGGCCAATTCCATTTAAGTTTAAAATGATGTGTTTTAAAATATACTGTAAAAAATGCAATTCCTGCTGTTAATATGTACCCTATTGTTTGGGCATAAACAAAATTCATAATATCAATATGCCATCCAAACCATTTAAAAAGCAAAGCCAAACATATAATAATCATAATTACCCTATCGGCAACCGAAACAAAACTATCGGTTTTAAAAAGATGAAGCCCTAATAAATTTGATCTCAAATATGCAATCATACTTATTAAAAATTGATTAACGGCAAGGATTGACAATAGTTTCATTAACCTAAAATCATAACCCATTGTTATTCCAAGCAAAATGGTGATGATTAAATAAATAATCCCTAAAACCAATTTAAGCGTAAATAAACTACTAAAATGCTTGGTTAGAAGGTGATTATTTTGGGCAATATTTTTATTATTGAATTGGGTAACACCAAAATCGAGAATAATATTTAATAAAAAGGAAAAACTAAATAAAATAGCGTATTCACCATATGAAGAATTGCCTACCGAATTTTGGACAGCGGTTTCTATTCCCAAAGGCCAAAATGGCTTAATTAATAAATTAAGTACTATTAAAAACGCGATATTTGTAACAAATTTCTTTTGCTGCATAAGGGTAACAAATATATTATTTTTTTTGAATTTTGGCGACCTAAAATTAACCTTCAAAGGTTTTTAATTCAACATTTATTCCGTCGAATTCAGCATAAGTACAATAATTTATCCATTCTCCTAGATTTATATATCTTGAAGTTTCGGAAACCTCTAAATTAAGAGGTAAATGCCTGTGTCCAAAAATAAAATAATCAAAGTGGTGTTTTTTTAGTTCATCCTTACAAAAGGTAAATAACCATTCATTTTCATTACCTAAAAATGCTTTATCAGAATCACCAGTGCTAATTCTACTGCGTTTGCTAGAACGACGAGCTATATAAAAACCCAAATTTGGATGAAGTCTGTTAAAACACCAAATTAAGAACCTGTTTTTAAAACATTTTTTTAAAAATTTGTACCAAGCATCACCTGGCCCCAATCCATCTCCATGACCAATAAAAAAGGATTTTCCGTTATAAACTCTTTCAATAGGATTATTATAAACAGTTACGCCAAGTTCATTTGGAAAATAATCATTCATCCACATATCATGATTTCCGGTAAAAAAGATGACTGGAATACCAGCATCTGTTAATTCAGCAATTTTGCCAAGTAAACGTGTTTGCCCTTTTGGAATAGTGTATTTGTATTCCCACCAAAAATCAAAAATATCTCCTACTAAATATATTTCATGAGCCGAATCTTTTATAGAGTCAAGCCATCGAACTATTTTTTTTTCACGCTCCAAACTCATCTCAAAAGTTGGCACTCCTAAGTGAAAATCAGATGCAAAATATATTTTTTTTCCAGCCTTCATTAAAAGAAATTATTTGAAATAATATTTTTAGGTTTAATGTTGTGCAAATTTAATGTAAATCTAATGGTATCAAAAAAAGAGTCCTTATTATTTGCTTGCAATGCTGTTTTTATATCGTTGCTATAAATAAGTGGAAAATAAACTTCACAAATATTTCTAAAAATACATAATTCAACACCTGCAGTATAAAGTATTTTATCTTTGTATAAACTTTCATTAAACTCAGATGCCCCAATATCAGCAAATAATTTTAAAGGCAGTTTTCCGACCGTTGGTGATTTTATATTTAAGGTTAATAGCCATTTAGCAGTTTGCCCAAGTGGTGTCCAAACTTTAAAAGCGCCATCATTTTCTGTAAATTGAGCAAAGCCAAGTCCATTTGTTTCATTTCTTCCAACATAATTATAGTCAAATAAATAATCTTGGTAACCATTAAAGCCACTCATTCTAAATCTATATGGCGATTTATCATTATTACTTCCATAAACAAAAGCGCCGGCAAAAATCCTGAAATCCAAACTTTTTTGTTTTTTAAATGAAATAGAATAATTTAATTCAACACTTGCTTTACCAAATTTATCGTTATGATCAAAATTCAATGAAACATTATAAGGATTAATAATTTGTTTATTTCGTAATGTATATTGAAATCTATTAATAATAGTGTAATTGTTTTTTTTGCTCAACGAAGCAACTATGGAGTTTTGTGGAGCATATAATTCATCAACCCACAAATGATTTGTGGTATAAGAAATATATTGAGTCATTTTACTTCGCGGATTTCGCTTTTTTAATTCAACTTCAAGAGTTGCAGATATTTTATAATAATTTAAATTAAATGATGAAATTGATGTGTTATTTGCTTCATTAAAATATTTAGTTTCAACAAAATCATTTGAAAATGTTTTTGTTTTTCCAATAAAATTTATTTCTTGAAACAAATTATTATTTTGAGTAAAATGCTTAGTAAAATCAGCATAACCTGTTGGTGTTTTACTGCCAAAAGCAAACATTGGAGCGATAGTAAACTCAATTGGTTTTTGTAAAAAACTATAATTATAAATAGCACAACCTAACATGAATTTATTATATTGGTTATACCCTAAAATTGGTAAATAATTTATTTGTGTATAATGCGGGTCATCTAATTTCCCTAAAAAATTAAATTGCAAAGGTTCAATTCTGCTAAATAAACCAGTTGTTCTAAGTCGGTTATTACTTCTATTTAATTCAGGAATAAACTCTTGAGAATCAATAATAAATTCATCCACATTACTTGGTGGAAATTCGAAAACACGTTTTCCTTTAAAGCCATTATACCAAACACTACCAACCAATTTACCATCTTTATAACCAGAAATAGAAACAGGTCCTAATAACATATTTTTATTTTTAACTAAAATAACATGGCTTTTATCACTTAATAATTTGTGACTAACAATTTTGTAATCTATTTTATGATTGGTTAAAAATAATTCGGATTCAAACCATTTTAAATCAGCATTAAGATAGTATTGTAGAGTTTTTATTAAATCGGTTGGATTAGGATGTTTATATTTCCATTGCTCGAAATAAAATCTCATAGCATCGTCAAATTTTTCCTTCCCTAAATAGTTCATCAAATAATCCATAGCAAGGGCTGTTTTAGAATAAACTATTGCTCCATAATTAAATTCGGTAAATTTATCTGCTTCAGTAACAATCGGTTGATCCGTATTTTTTCTTGCGGCTAATAAATATAAAAATTCATATTGGGCCTTATGATTAAATTTATTTAATCCAAAAAAACGAAATGTACTATCCCTATCTATTATGCTAGTTAATTTTTTTTCGGGATACTTAGTTCGAATATATCTCATTTCATAAAATGAATTCAAACCCTCATCTAAAGCAGGAAATTCCCTTTCATTACTTCCTAATATTCCATAAAACCAATTATGACCAACCTCGTGCATAATAGTTGTTTCAAGGGTAAAATCATTTCCACTTTTACCAATTATAGTAATATTTGGATATTCCATTCCTCCGCCGGCACTAATAGTACCATCAATTGCAGTAACATGATTATATGGATAATCTCCATTTAAGGTAGAATAAAATAACGTTGCATCATTAATATACTCTAATGATTTTGACCATAGTTCGGGTTCACTATTTGTAAAAAAAGACCATGTATTTACTTTTCTACCCGAATTAGGTAATAAAATTTCATCTTTCAACACATGAAATCTTTTATCTGCAAACCATGCAAAATCATGAACTCTAAATTGTCTAAATGTAATTGTTTTAAATTCTTTGTCTGAAATTGGGAATTCCAAATTATTACTGTATTTTTTCTCTGTTACTAATTTTTCAGTCTCCTTTACTTTTTCAAAAAGCCAAAGTTCTTCTTCCTTCTCATCTATTCTATCTCCAGTTGCAGCTAAAACATAATTTTTTGGCAGCGTAATGTTTACATCAAAATTACCAAATTCACTATAAAATTCACCTTGATTTAAATAAGGCATTTGGTGCCAACCATCTCTATCAAATACCGCTGGTTTTGGATACCACTGTGTAATGGCATAAGCTTGACCAATATGCCCAAGTCTTGATATTTTAGCTGAGGGCAATTGAACACGAAATGGTGTAGAAATAAAAATTGTATCCTTTGGGTTTATTGGTTTATTTAAAATGAGTTTACATATATCAATATGCTCTTTATCAAATTCCCATTTTATTGATTCTCCGTTAACAGTAAAATTTAAACTATCAATGAAACCTAATTCATCAGCTTTTGCAAAATACATAGCTGTTTCGCCATTTTGTAATAATTGTTTTGCTAATGCAGTTTCATTATTTTTATAGGCATTTGGCCATAAATGAAAATAAATGAAATTTAATGGGATAAGAGAATTATTTATATACTCTATTTTTTCAAAAGCTGAAAGCTTATGAGTAACATCATCTAAAGTAACGTCAATCTTATAATTAACTTCTTGCTGGAAATAGTTTTCTTGAGAAAATAAATTAATATTAAAACACAAAAATGAAATTAAAAAACAAAAAAAACATTTTAGCATTATATTAATGTATTTATTTTAAAACCTCTGCTAATTTCTTATCTAATTCAGCTCCTCTTAAATCTGTTGCAATAATAATCCCATTTTTATCAATTAATACGGTATAAGGAATAGACTGAACAGCATATATTTGAACTGCTTCACTTTGCCAAAATTTTAAATCACTTACTTGTGGCCATGTTAATCCTTCTTTTGAAATCGCCTCTATCCACTCATCTCTATTTTTATCTAAAGAAACTCCTAATATTTCAAATCCTTTACTTTTATATTTTTCATAGCAACGTTTCACATTTGGCAATTCTTTTCTGCACGGTCCGCACCAAGATGCCCAAAAATCAATTAAAACAACTTTACCTCTAAGTGCTGATAATGGCAAATCTTTATCATTTGGCATTGGTAAAATTAATTCTGGTGCCTCTGCCCCTACTTTAATAGCTTGAGTTCGTGAAACCATCATTTCGGTTTGTTGAACCATTCCATGAAAAGATTTTATATCCTCATTATTTGGATATTTTTCGGTTAATCCTTTATCAAGTGCTTTGTAAACATCTAAATAAATCTCTGGTTTAATTTGTTGAATTGCCATAATTGAAGCAAGAGAACTTGGATTTTCTTTTATCTTTTTAGCAATAATATCGCTATAAGATGCTATCATTTTTTCATAAGGTATTTGTAATTCTTTAGATAAAGAATCAGCACTTAATGAATCTAATTTTTGTACAATTAATGCCTTATTAAACACCGATTCTAAAGAATCAGTTCTTATTTTTTGTCCTTTTGCTAATTCGTTATATTCTAAATATAATTTAGTGTCAGGAGAACCTTCTACTTTATAGGTATTACCTAAATCACGAGCATCTCCAGTAATTGTAATCTTTTGAGCCGAATCTAAAACTAACATAGCAAAATTAGAATTTGATAATCTTAATCTATAAAAACCAACACTTGGCGAATAATTATTGATTAAGAATTCTCCTTTTTCATTGATTGTTACACTATCAACAACCATCGGTCCTTTTTGAGAAAGTTTTTCTAAATAGATGACTTCACTTTTAGAATTTGACAAATTTCCATTAATTTCGAATCCGGAATTATTCTTAGGTTTTGAATCCGTACAAGCGCTAAATAAGGCAATTATAAAAGCCGTTATTACAATTTTGTTCATATCATTTTTGGTTTTGAATACTTAACAAATATCACATTATTTTTTATATTATCAAGTTTAAAACTATTTCTAATTTAAGTTTGTTTTGCTAAAAAAGGCTAATTTAAATAACCGCTTAAACCTAAATAAATAACATTTGAAGAGCCTGCGTTTTCCGAAACATAATTTTTTGAAAATTGAGATGTTTGATTTAAATACTCATTATCATTTATAAATTTTTTGAGATAATTAATTAAATCATTACTATTCGAAATTTCGAAACCAGCATTTAAATTAATTAATTCTGAAGCTTCATTAAATTTATGATGATTTGGACCAAATAAAACAGGTAATCCAAAAACGGAAGGTTCAAGTAAATTATGAATACCATTATTAAAACCTCCGCCAATAAAGGCAACATTTCCATATTGATAAATGGAAGATAAGATGCCTATCGTATTTAAAACAATTACCGAGTGAATTACATCCATTTCGTTATCGGAATATAAATGAAATGAAATATTATTCTTTATTAATAAATTTTTTATTTTCTCAATATTCAAATTATCAATTTCATGAGGAGCAATTATTAACTTTAATTTCGGGCATTTTAATTTCAAATTAAGATAAGCTTCAACTAAACACTCTTCGTCTTTTTGCCATGTGCTACCACCAATAACTACAAATGCATCTTTTTTAAACTCATCAAAGAACTCAATCTTTTTTGGAGATTTACAAACATCTAAAACTCTATCAAAACGAGTATCACCAGCTAATTTAGCTTTATGATAATTTAATTGATTCAATAATTTTATTGATTCTAAATCTTGAGTATAAATGGCTTCATAAGTCAACAATGCTTTTCTAAAATTACCACCATACCATTTAAAAAACGATTGATGTTTTTTAATAACTGTTGAAATTAAAAAAGTTGGGATTTTACGTTCGTGAAGTTGAAATAAAAAATTCAACCAAAACTCATACTTTACAAATATGGCAACTTTCGGTTTTAATATTTCTAAAAAACGATTTGCGTTTTTTTTACTATCAATTGGCAAATAACATACAAAATCAACTGCCACAAAATCTTTTTGAATCTCGAACCCCGAAGGAGAAAAAAAAGTAAGCACAATTTTTTGTAATGGATTCTCCTCCCTTATTTTTTGAATTACAGGCCGACCTTGCTCAAACTCACCAAGAGAAGCGCAATGTATCCAAACAGAATTTTGAAGTTGTAAGTTTTTTACATTTAATTTTAAATTCTCCTCCCAGTTTTTTCTTCCATTTACCCACAGCTTTGCTTTAGGTTTAAAAATGGAAGAAATATTTATTCCAAAATTTAATAATTGTATACTTAAATTGTATAAAAACATTTATTTTTTTAAAAGTGTTTCAAATACTAATGAAATAATCAAATACATATAAAACAAAATTTTGAAATTTGATACAATTTAAAACTCAAAATTTATTTGGCCATCTTTGTCTTTAAAATTTGAAGGGTCAAGTTTTTCCATAGCCCTTCTGTGTAATTCCATTGGCGACATTCCATTACCACCAATTTCGTCATCATGATCTAATTCAATTTCTTCAGAAACCCTAAGATTTATTTCCTTTATTTTATAAGAAGTTAATTTTTTTCCTTTAGCTTTCATATTAACTAAGGGTGCAAATTCAATTAAATTAATAGATTCGTCAGCAATTTCTTTATCCTTTTCTTTACCAAATTTCATATCAATTATTGGCAAAATTTGAGATGTAATTAATTCAATCCTTGAGTTTTCGTTCTCAGTAATTATTAATGTTTTTGTTAATGTATTTTCTGGATTAAATCTTTTTGTTATATAAGATTTACTTTCACCATCATAATAAATACATGATAATGTTTGTTCAGGATAATATTTTTCAATTAAAATCGTATCATCATCAAAATGATTTAATACATCATAAGTATATAATTTATAAAAACCTTTGCCTGTAACTGTAACTATTTTATCTTCACCTGCAAATTTTCCTAAATAAGTTCCTTTACCATCTTTATTTAAACGGTTTACGGCATCATCAAACCAGTAATCTTCTGCAGCTAATGTTGAAGTACCTTTTTGTTTTAATAATACTTTTTTTACAGCATACTTTGTTACAATATTTCCTGTGGAACTTCTTCCTTTAACAGGAATTTCTGCAAAATCAGTATCTATCTCAAATTTACGTAAGCCAGGTGCTGGTTTTAAAACAACTTGAGTTTTTTCAGCTTCACCATTTGGATTGATTGTAAACCAATGCACAAATGAATTTGGAGTTCCTTTTGTTAAATCATATTCTTTTTCACGAGTAATACCAGTAACATTAAAACGCTTAATAAATGTAATACCTTTTGGTCCATCAGTATAAATCATATTATACGTTGTACGCTCATCATTCTTTTTGAAAATGGAAATATATAAAATATCTTTTCCAACAAATGTTTTGTCAGATACTTTAAATACTTTCATTTTACCTTCTCTGGTAAATGCAATAATATCATCAATATCAGAACAATCACAAACAAACTCATCTTTCTTTAAACCCGTTCCAACAAAACCTTCTGCTCTATTCATATACAATTTTTCGTTTGCCATAACAACCTGAGTTGCAATAATGGTTTCTAATTGTTTGGTTTCTGTTTTTCTTTCTCTTCCTGCTCCGTATTTCTTTTTTAAATTTTTGAAAAACTCAACAGCGTAATCAACTAAATTTAATAAATGATTTTTTACAATTGCAATTTTCTCATCCAATTCCTTCATGTGTTCTTCAGCTTTTATGCTATCAAAACGAGTAATACGAATCATTGGTATTTGAGTTAAACGTCCTAAATCTTCATCAGAAATTTCTCTAATTAATTTCTTTTTATGTGGCTTAAAACATTCGTATAAATATTCAAATAAAGTTTCTTTGTTACTATATTTCTTAAAGTCAATATACATTTCTTCTTTAATGAAAATTTTCTCTAAAGAACTGAAATGCCATTTTTCCTCTAATTCACGTTGTTCAATTTCTAACTCTCTTTTTATTAAAGCTAATGTTTGATTTGTAGAAATTTTTAATATTTCACTTACTCCAACAAAACGAGGTCTTTCGTTTTCAATAATACAAGCATTAGGAGAAATACTTAACTCACAATTAGTAAAAGCATATAATGCGTCAATCGTTTTATCTGCAGAAATACCAGGTTGAAGGTGAATTAAAATTTCAACATTTTCAGCAGTATTATCTTCAACCTTTTTAACTTTTATTTTTCCTTTATCATTAGCCGCTATAATAGAATCAATTAATGAACTAGTTGTTGTGCTAAATGGGATTTCTGTAATGATTAAAGTTTTAGAATTTAACTCTTTTACTCGAGCTCTAATTTTTACTTTGCCACCACGCAAACCATCTTTATAATCACTAAAGTCGGCAATTCCACCTGTAATAAAATCAGGGTAAATGACTGCTTTTTTTCCTCTTAATATTTGAATAGAAGCATCTATTAACTCACAAAAATTATGTGGTAGTATTTTAGTTGCTAAACCAACAGCAATACCTTCAACCCCTTGCGCTAAAACTAATGGAAATTTTACTGGTAATGTAATTGGTTCTTTATTTCTACCGTCATAACTTAAACCCCAATTGGTTGTTTTTGGATTAAATACAACCTCTTGGCCAAATTTAGATAAACGTGCTTCGATATAACGTGGAGCCGCAGCACTATCTCCAGTAAATATATTTCCCCAGTTTCCCTGACAATCTATTAATAAATCTTTTTGACCAAGTGCAACCAAGGCGTCACCAATACTGGCGTCTCCATGTGGGTGATATTTCATAGTATTACCAATTAAATTGGCAACTTTGTTATAACGACCATCTTCAAGCTCCCACATACTATGCATAATTCTGCGTTGAACAGGCTTTAAACCATCTTCCATTGCAGGCACTGCACGTTCTAAAATTACATATGAGGCATAATCAACAAACCAATTTTTAAACATGCCTGATACATGCTTAACAGTGCTTAATTCATTGTGGTTTTCTAAATTTTCTTCTTCCATGCTATTTATTCAACTAAAAAACAAATATACACTAAGGCAAGGGGAAATTTTAAAACAATTTTGAGCAAAATGGTCTTAGATATTCACAAGTGAAGTTTAATAAACAATTAATTTTCTTTTTAAGAAAAATAAAGCTTCACTTAACTTAATTTTAAGTTTATCAGATTGATAAGAATTAAAACCGGCAGTTTCTTGCGAATTGCCATATCCGTATATATCAGAAAGTTCGTTACTATATATTAATTCGGAAGTTTGAGTATTTCTTAAAGCTATTTTAACCTTTAAAAATGATAATTGAACATTATAGGTTGAATTTAATATATCTGAACTAATATCCTTTTGAGTATTTGCGTCAACTTCTATAATAAAGTCAGCTAGTTCTTTTTGTTCAACTATTTTAACCTCCTCGCCCATAAATTTTGACTTTACGATTGGTTCAATAATTTTTTGTTCATTAACCTTTAAATTATTTTTTTCGTTACAAGAAACAAAAACTGTAATTGGACTAACTTTAGCAAATGCTTTTAGCTGCGATGTTTCAATAAATTGCTTTAATAAAATAATTGAGGATTTACTCACACTATCATTTTGCATTAATTTATCAATATCAGGATTTAAGGTAAAATAAATTTCTTGATTTAAAGGTTTTACCTTATTTAATGCAATTTCTAAATCACCCAACTGATTTGTGGAAGCTGTTTCACTTATCCTCACACTTTCATTATCTGATTTTACTTTAAATGGAAAATCAACTAAAGGATTTTTTCCTTTAATTACAAATTTATATACTAATGGTTTATAATTTGGCTGATAAGGTTTAACAACAGCAATTGTTTTTGAATTAACTATCGATATACTTTGAATTTGTTTTTGAATTAAATTTGATAATTCAAAAATATTCTTCACATTATTTGAAGATTCAAAATTCAATTCTTCATTTAAATAAGGACTTAAAATACCAAAAGCCTGAATTCGTTTTTTTAAACTTCCCGTAAAATTGCCGTTTTTTTCATCATCAAAGGATAATTTAATAATATTTACTGCTCTAGCTATTGTTTGAAGCTTTTTTTGAAGTTTTAAATTTTCATATTCAGCTTTATCTAATTCATAATAAAGCCAATATTGTTTATCATTTTCGTAAGCATCAATTAATCTATAACCCTCAATATTATCGCTACTACTTAATTTTATTAAAGAATTAAAATTTTCATTAAATTGATTATTATTTTGAACGGTGTATAAGATAGAGTTGGTAGAAATATCAACTTTTATTTCTGAAGACAAATCAAATAAAGCGTTTTTCTTAGCTTCCCCTTGATAATTATTACTACTACTTTTATCTGCAACACCAATTCCAATGAATTTAGAATTATTTACTGGTCTTTTTGTAACCCAACTAGGCGCAAAAACCTCTGTTGTTAGTTGTGCATAAAGAGATATGCCAAAAAAAACAAATGACAGAATTAATAAATATCTAAATATTAATTTCACTTTTATTGAACAATATAATTAATGAGTGTATTCGAAAAAGCATTTATAGCTTTATTATCTGCTTGATTTTTTAAATCAGAAAAAGATTTTAATTCCTTTCTGTTATTAAAAGCTCCTCGCCAATTATTTGGATTATATTGATTTATAGGCATTGTAATTCCAGGGTTATACGGAAAATAATTTGAAACAT
>Ga0114977_10001667_pt1 | contig 14579 bp, 14 predicted proteins | sample S_130805_MF_Meta_FD_87026 | JGI IMG/M metagenome (GOLD analysis project Ga0114977, IMG submission 87026) | Freshwater microbial communities from Lake Simoncouche, Canada to study carbon cycling - S_130805_MF_MetaG | ecosystem: Environmental > Aquatic > Freshwater > Lake | place: Lake...
ATTTTGGCTCGTTGTTTTATGGAACAATTTTAGGAATATTTGTTTCAGCCTTTTATTTTAAAAATGCAGGTGGATTAATTATCTTAATAGCAGCTTGTTTGTCCCAGGCTTTGATAATAACCCTGTTTTTAGTTTCTGATATTGGGTTTTTATGGTACAACATGATAGGTTGTTTGGTGGTCAGTGGCATTGCTGGATTAACAGTATCATTTAAAAAAATAAAAAGCCATTCCTGAGAATGGCTTTGTTTGTTTGAAAAAGTAAGTTTTACAGCTTGTTTTTCCATTCCGCAATGTTTTTTTCATTCATCCGGATGTAATCTGGATTTTCATCTTTTATGGCAAGTTCCTTTGCTTTTGTAGCAGTGGATATTGCCGATTTATAATCTTCCAACCCAGCTTCAATCCTGGATTTTAATGTCATTACCCAATATTTTTCCTCTTTAGATAATGAAGCATTTACCCATTCTAGTGCCTTATTCAAATCACGATTTGTATCAAAGTAATACCTTGCTGCCTGGTAATATGTGGTAGCAGAAACATCTTTGGATTGTAAAATCTTTTCTCTAATCTGTTCCATTACCTTTGAATCCACATCTACTTCAATTTTTACAGATACCTGAGTGTTTTCCCAACTTAAATTAAGATTTGCAGAATTATTGGTCAAATCATTAAAATCAATGGTAAATGTTTCAATTTTATTTGGAAGTTGTTTTGTATTGACTTTAAATCTCAAAGCATCATTTTCTTCCTTATAACCGTCAATACCCCAAAGCGCGGTATCCTTATTGATAACAATTGTCCATGAATCGTTTCCTGGAATTGTAAAAAGCACATATTTCCCAGCTCTTAAAAATTGACCTTCAAATTTTGTGTCATCGGAAAACTGAATGGCAGTGGCAGCATTAGCACCTGTTCTCCATAATTGATCATAAGGAACCAGTTCGCCAAATATTTTCCGGTTTTTAACCGATGGCCGCGAATAACTAACTGTAAAATCGGTGAGTCCTATTTTATGATTGATTTTTGCCAAAGGACTAGGTTGAGGCACAGAAATTTGAGATTCGCCAAGAGCAAAAGATAAAACTAAAGCCAGAAAGGATGTAAGTTTTTTCATTATGTAAAATTATTGTTTAAACGTGTATTTTCAGTTGAAGGTTAACTTATTCGCAGATTTTTCTTTTATTTTTTTGAATTCTGATTCACTTAATACAAATCCAACTTCGTTCCTTCTTGCAATAACCCTAAAAGGACTATTGTACCCTAGGAAAATTGGATTAGTATTTGGAATGACTCCATATTTTTTCAAATGAAGTAATAATTGTTCCTTTTGGTTTTCAATTTCTTTGTCTCCAGCATAACCACCAAATCTCAGCGTTGCCAAAACAAATGCAGAATCAGTACCAATAATTATTTCTTGATTTTGAGGTAAGGGTAAATCTGATATATTTTTCTCAGAAGGAAGCATAAAACACATTTTCGTTTTATCCTTCCCAAACTCCATGGTAACAGGAGCAGTCATAGCTATTTTTTCTTTGGATGAATTGTTTCCGAAAATATAGGAAGCAAGTAAATTGAATCCACTGTTTGCTGTTTCAGAATAACTTGCACCCGTCAGCTCCACAGAAATAAGATGTACCCCGGAGTATTGTCGAATTTCAAAGTTCTTATCTGAAATCAAGATAGAATATTTTCGTTCTTCGATATTTAGTAAACCTGTTCCGAATACATATGCTCCTGAAACTAAAACAATCAGAAAAAGGATAGATAAAATAATTTTAAAAACCATTAACCTTTATACCAGAATTATACTGGTTTGGTTGCATAAAATAGAAATGAAAAAATTTTATTTGCGGAGAGGGAGGGATTCGAACCCTCGATACCCTTTAGGAGTATACACACTTTCCAGGCGTGCTCCTTCAACCACTCGGACACCTCTCCTAAAAATTGAACCGCAAAGATAAGAATTATGGTTGTACTTCCATGGGTTTCCAGAATCGTTTTCCTTCTGTTTCTGCTACAACGTAATATTTCCCTGCTTCCAAAACCTTAGTTATCCTGATCAGGTTTTCACTTTCTGCATTTACCATATCATCAAATAAGGTATATAAGGTTTTCATAGTTCCGCTTAACAGTTTTATAGTTGTTTTTTGTGAATAGGCAGAATAAAATTTAATAATTCCTTGTTTGTCATCAGGTAAAACGTCAATAGAAAACTCAACAGGTATTTCACTTGCTTTTATTTCAACAGGTTTACTTGTTCCTTGATTTCCAAAAATATCTTCTGCCGAGATTCGGTAAAAAGCTGTTTCGCCTTTTTTAACCGGCAGGCAATAATATGTATATGTTTTCCTTGTTTTCGAGTTTACTGCAGGCTCAACCTGATCCAGTAAAACAAATTTTTCGAGGTCATAACTTTTTTCAATTATAAATCGTTTGCAATTGTTCTCTTCGGTTGTAGACCACTTTAATATTATCTGACCTTCATTAAACCTCCCCGTAAACTCCCCGAATTTAGCTGGTGGATTAAGCTTTGAATATCGGTTTATTGAGGTGATTTGCCATTGATTATTTAGCCGGATAAATGAGATTGCTGGGTCATCACCTATGGAATAGTAAGCCCAAACCTTTGCGTTTCCTGAGGGTATATAGAAACTTAAAAAATCTTTTTCATTCAGTGCGAAAAACCCGGAATCCGGAAGAAAAGGAACATCTCTAAGAAAACTGTAATAAAATGCATCTAATATTTTCATTTTATTATCGTATAAAATAAAGTAATTGCCCTCAACTTTTTTTGAATAAATTCGGTTAAATAAAGTTTGACAATTCAATAAATCAAGAGATTTACTTTTTGTTTCTTTACCATAAGCTATTGTGAATATTTCTTTTGACCCAATAAATGTACCTTTAGGAATTTTAACGATATAATCTCTCGTAATAAGAATATAACCAGAAATATCTGATACAGAATTTCCGGAGTTAATTAATTCAATTTTATGGCGCTTGTCATTTTTTACAAATCCAGGGGTATACCTAATAACTGAAATTTCTTGAGCAAATAAAGGATTACATAAATAACCTGACAACACGATTACCAACAAAAGGAAAAAAACCCTTTGCATCATATTTTTCTGATAATATGGAAGTTCTTCTTTCCCTTTTGTACTATCAAATAGTGATTCTCTAAAAATATCAAATCTTCCAATTTAGTTTCAAGGGCATTGGGTTTTTCATAATTTATCTTCAAACCACCGCTTTGAAACATTCTTCTCGCCTCGCTTTTTGACGGGAACACTCCCGCATCAATGAGGATATCCAATAACTCTTTGTCATCAAAGTATTCTTTTTCTTTTGAAAACGTTGGAGCAATTCTCATGACCTCGTTAAACCATTCACCTAATAGGGATTCAGCGTTTTTCTCACCAAAGAAAAAAGAAGTTGCAAGCAATGCATCTTTCAGTCCGGTTTCACCATGAACTTTTAAGGTTATTTCATGAGCTAGTGTTCTTTGAATTAACCTCGAAGCTGGATTTTCAGAATGCCTAGACTCTAAATCCAATATTGTAGGTTCATCCAGCAAAGTAAAAATCCTGATAAGTTTGGATACATCCTCATCACTTGCATTTATCCAGAATTGGTAAAAAGCATAAGGGGAAGTTTTTTTTGGGTCAAGCCAAATGTTTCCTCCCTCAGATTTTCCAAATTTAGTTCCGTCAGATTTGGTGAGTAATGGTGCTGTTAAAGCAAAGGCTTCGCCTCCATCCATTCGTCTAATTAATTCTGTTCCTGAAGTGATGTTTCCCCATTGATCCGAACCACCCATTTGAAGTTTACATCCATGGTGACGATATAAATGCAGATAATCGTATCCCTGAATCAACTGATAACTGAATTCTGTAAAAGAAATACCTGTTTCAATCCTGTTTTTTACGGAATCCTTTGCCAGCATATAATTTACTGTAAGATGTTTCCCAACATCTCTTAAAAAATCCAGGAACTTGTATTCTTTGAACCAATCATAATTATTTACGATTTCTGCCTTCCCGCTTTCAAAGTCCAGAAATTTTTCAAGTTGTTTTTTTATACAGGCTACATTATGGTTTAATGTATCAGAATCCAGTAATTTTCTTTCATCTGATTTGCCAGAGGGATCTCCGACCATTCCAGTAGCTCCACCTACTAGGGCAATGGGTTTATGCCCAGCTCTTTGCAAATGCACCAGCAACATCATAGGTACCATATTGCCTACATGAAGGGAATCTGCTGTTGGATCAAATCCAACATATCCCGCGATTTGACCTTCTTTTAATAAAGTTTCAGTTCCGGGCATTACATCATGTATAAGGCCTCTCCAGGTAAGTTCTTTGAGTAAGTCTGCCATAAAATTTAACCCGAATTTAGGATAAAGACTCGGCTTAAGTATTCAGTTGGACAGTTGGGGCAAAAAATCGAGGAAAAGATGCCTCTCGAACCGGAATTTTTTTGTAAAATTGTTCATTAGCTGAATGGTTTTCAGAAATTGGCTAAATCTGTGGAATCCAGGTACATTATGCGCTTTATCCTAATCAAGACCCCCATCATTTTATTCCTGTTATTCTGTATTGGTACACAGGTTTCAGGTCAAACACCGGGCTACGCTTCTTATACAGCCGGTGAAGGCCTAAGAAGGCAAAACAATTGCTCTCAAGCAATCCAGAAATACGATGAGGCAATTAAACTGGAGCCTGGGAATTATAGGTATTACTTTGCCAAAGGAAAGTGTTACTCTAAATTAAATCAGGATGATCAGGCCTTAACTGCCTATTTGCAGTGCGTGGAATTTAAACCAGATTATACCTCTGCCTATACTTTAATCGCAAGATTATATCAGAAGAAAAAAGAATATGATAATGCTGTGAGTTATTACAATCTTGCTTTTTTAAACGAAAAAGATCCAGGTAAGAAACTTAATTACAAGTTAAATGCCGTAAAACTTCAGTTAATGCAAAATAAAGTTGCAGAAGCAAATGCCAATATTCAGGATGCAAAGGCAATAGCTCCCGCAGATAAAAACGTATTATTTTATGATGGTGAAATAAATCTTGCCATGGAAAACTGGGAATCTGCCAAGCAGAGTTACCTCAAAGCCTCGGATATGGTAAAAGATGAGCCTCCTGCTACAAGTGCAAAGTATTTTTATGGACTGGGTTTGGCTTATTTTAAACTGGGAGACAATGAAAATGCGAAAAAAGCATGGGAGAAAGCAAATTTTGGTCCATACAAAGCCAAGATTTCAGGCCTTATGAGCAAAAGCTCTCATACTTATTTTTATTCAATGGCGATTAGTTATTATCAAGGCGGAGATATTGAAACCGCACTTGCAAACCTTAATAAATCGGTTGAAATTCAGAATAATTTCAGTCCTGCTTATAAGCTAATGGGCATAATTGCAAACAAGAGAGGCCAGAATACTCAGGCTGTTGCAAACCTTCAAAAAGCTATTGATTTTGAGCAAGATCCTGCTAAAAAAGCTTCTATTTATGGTTTGTTGGTTAGCATTTATTTGGATAGAGAAGATTATAGTGGAGCATTAGCAGCAGCTACCAATGTACTAGCAACTCAGCCAACGAATGTTAAAATAATGCAAATGAAGGCTAAAGCTGAATTTAACTTGGGCAAATATGAAAGCGCAATAATTACCTGTGAAAACGCAGTAGCTGCAATAACAAATGACCCTGCTAAGAAGGCACCATTTTACCTCATTATGGGTATGGCAGCCAGAAAATCTGGTAAAAATGACCGTGCAAAAGAAGCTTTAAAATCCGCTTCTGTGGGCGTATATAAATATGCTGCGAAAAACGAACTTGATCTAGCTAACGGTAAAACAGGAGCAAATTGATTACAAACTTTTACTTAAGAGTACTCAATAAGTCCTTCTGGACTATTTAAAGTCAGTTTTTTACCTTGCCATTTTTCGCAATAGCCAGTTATTGAGGCATCAATCCCGAATTCTGAAGCTATTTTTATAATCGATAACGCAGTTTTTTCATCGGTATATATTTCCAGTCTATACCCCATGTTAAATACTGCATACATTTCTTTAAAGCTAGTGCCTGTAGTTGAATGAATTAAATTAAAAATTGGTGGCGGTGCTGGAAGATTATTTTTAATTACATGTAAGTCTTCTATGAAATGCAGGCACTTGGTTTGCCCACCTCCTGAGCAATGAATCATACCATGAATTTTATCTCTATGTGATTCCAGAATTGCTTTCCCGACAGGCAGGTAGGTTCTTGTTGGAGATAATATAAGTTTTCCAAGGTCTTCCAATCCAGAAAAAGGAGTATCTGTAACTTTAAAATTACCTGTGTAAGCTATTTCATTTGTAAGATTTTCTTTGTCATAAGACTCAGGGTACTTTTGGCCATAGCTTTCGTTAAATAAATCATGTCTTGCGGAAGTTAAACCATTGCTTCCTATGCCACTATTATACTTTGACTCATACTTTGACTGACCGAAAGACGAAAAAGAAACAATAACATCTCCGGATGAAATATTTGAATTGTTAATTATGTCTTTACGATTCCCCTTAGCAATTATAGAGGAGTCAACAATTATTGTTTGAACCAAATCACCTACGTCTGCTGTTTCACCCCCGGTTAAGTATATTTCAACGCCATTTGAGCGTAAATTTTCGCAAAAGGCCTCTGTGCCTTCAATTACTGCAGAAATAATCTCACCAGGAATTCTATGTTTGTTACGCCCAATCGTAGAACTTAATAGAAAGCCTGTAGATAAGCCTGAACATAATAAATCGTCAGTGTTCATAACGATAGCATCCTGTGCAATCCCCTTCCATACATCCATATCTCCAGTTTCTTTCCAATAGATATATGCAAGGGAGGATTTTGTGCCTGCTCCGTCGGCATGCATTATTAAACATTTTTCTGGATCGTTATCCAAAAAATCAGGTATAACCTTACAAAAGGATTTTGGGAAAAGTCCTTTATCAAGGAATTGTATAGCAGAATGAACATCCTCCTTGGATGATGAAACCCCTCGTTTAAAATACTTTGAATCTGAAGACATCCGGTAAAGAAAATAAAAAAAGGCAAATGAATCCATTTGCCTTTTTTTGTATTAGTTGAAAAATCAGAGCGTATCCTTTGGAGTATAATCCATTGATTTGATTCTGAATTCGGTGCGACGATTAGCTTGTTCATCTGCATCATTCATTTCAGGATAAACCATTGGTTGAGATTCTCCATATCCTCTGAAAGTTAGTCTGTCTGGACTTATTTTGTTCTTAAGTAGGTATTCAACCACTGATTTTGCACGATTTCTGGAAAGTTGAATATTATATTCTTCTGAACCATTTGTATCAGTATGAGAACCCAACTCAATTGTAATATGTGTGTTATCATTCATGATTTTTGTCAAACGATCCAATTCAACTACAGATTCTGGTCTCAAATCGTATTTATCAAAATCATAATAAATATTTTGAAGTACGATAGGTGCATCTATTTCAATTCTTTCTAGGTAGATATCGATATCATACTCTAGTTCAGTGTCTTTAGTAATATTTCTTGTAGTGAATTCCACTTCATTCGCAAGATATTCTCTTGCATTACCCATTACACGGTAATCTTTATTTGGTTTAAGTCCAAAATAATATCCGCCAGATTGATCAGTTCTAAAAGTATCCAAAGGAGTTATAATTCCATCTCCCTCATTTTCAAAAAGAATTGCTGTTGCAAATGGAATAGCCTGTTTTGTTTTCTTATCTCTAATAAGACCGTGTACGGTTACTTTGAAAGGATCTTTAGGAATTCTGGTTACGGTATAGATATCCTGACGACCTTGTCCGCCTTTACGATTTGAATTAAAGAAACCAACGGTATCAGGAAGTGCCCAAATGATTCCCATATCATCATAACTTGAATTGATAGGGCTACCCATGTTTTCGGGTTCATTCCAGTTTCCAATTTCACCTCTTGAACGGAAAATATCATATCCACCAAAACCAGTATTACCTGTTGATGAGAAATAGAGCGTTCCGTCTTCTGTAAGCGAAGGTTTTACCTCATTAAACGGAGTATTGATTTTTTCGCCAGCATTTACTGGTGTAGACCAGATATCTCCTGTTTTTCTTGAGTACCAAATGTCTAATTGACCTTTACCACCTTCGCGGTCAGAAACAAAGAACATAATCTTTCCATCTGAAGATAATGCTGGATGAGTATCGTAGGTATTAACCTTTTTTGTTTTGCCTCTGGAGTTTATAACTACTTCTCTGGTTCCGTTAATTGTTTCCAAAGGTTCAAAACGACCCCATTGCTTTGTTTCAGGGTTATATTTTGATTGATAAATTGAACAGTTGATTTCTCTGAAATTACCACCTTCGCAAATGGAGTAATACATGGTCATTCTGTTGGGACTAAAAACAGCAGCTCCATCATTTGCCTTTGTATTTACATTCATGCCCATGTTTACAGGTGCTCCAAAAGTTCCATCGAGGTTCTTTTTAACCATCCATAGATCTGAACGGGCAGGTTCATCTGTTCCATTATAAGGCTGGTTTCCAAGGGATGCGGTTCTGTGGGAGGTAAAAACCACGAAAGTATCCCCTCGCATTACATAAAAGGCAGGATAATAGTCTCCGGCAACCGAATTGAAATCAACGGGTTCAACTGTAAATTCAGGTTCTTGCTGAAGTTGTCTTGAAGCCCAATCGCAGCTTTCAATCTGAGTTTTTGCTGCCTTGAAATAATCATCGGTTTTATTTGGCCATTCCCGACGAAACTTTAAAAAAGTTTCTTTGGCAACTGTATATTTTTGAATTTTTTTGTATGCTCCACCTAGAAAAAATAAGAGAGTATCATTTCCTTTTGGATTTAAAGCATAGGCATTTTCATACCAACGAATGGATTCGTCAATATTATCAATAGCTGAATTACACCATGCAATGCGGAACATAGCTTTATAATTGTTAGGGTCTTTTTTAAGTACCTCTCGGTAAGACTCTTCAGCCAATTTAAAGTTTTGTGCCTCAAAAAAAGCGTCAGCTTCCCTTTCCTTGTTGTCGGCTTTTTTGTTCTGAGCCTCCGAAAGACATGGGGCTGTCCAAAGCGTAAAGCTAAGTAGAACAAGAAAAAATGCCTTAAGGTGTTTCGACATCTCGATGCTGAAAGTTAAGACCATGTAAGCGGATATATCCTGAATCAGTGCTCAAACATAGAAAATTTATTTTTTTCCTGAAAGTGTTAGTATAAAATTAACCATAAAGCGTAGTCAGAAATAAGAATACAAAGTGCGGAAAATACGAAAGATGAAATACTGCTTTTGCCAACTGCATCAGGACCTATCCCTGCTTCCAGTCCTTTCTGGCAGGATATTAGTCCAATTAAGGTTCCAAATACCAGTGATTTAATTAACCCGCCACTTATATCTTGCACCAATAAAAATCTTTTCATGGATTCCATAAAATCTTTTGATGAGAGGTCCAGAAAAAGGTCAGATACCGAAATTGCCCCGATTATACCTGCAGCCTCGGAAAGTAATACCAGTACCGGAAGAAACAAAACCAGGGAAATTGTTTTCGGAAACAACAGAAATTTTAATGGATCAACCCCCTGACATTTTAGAGCATTTAAAACTTCGCCCGATTGCATTGAAGCGATAGATGCAGCAATCCCACTACCCGACCTGCCAGCAATAACCAAAGAGGTTAACACCGGAGCCATTTCCATGACCAACACCCTGCTTACTTGTCCACCAAGCAGAGAAAGTGATACCAACCCTTTAAACTGGTAAGCTGCCTGCCAAGCAACAAGGGCACCAGCAAAAAAACCAGTAATGAGAACAAGAGGAATGGCATTGGCACCATACAATGCAATGGAATCAATTACCCTTTTTCTAGTTCTGAAAGAAAGTAATTCAGGAAGATTTTTAATCAGGAATAAAAAATTGAATCCCAGACTTCCTAAAAAACGAATCATAATGTCTGTTTTTCAAATGTACAGTTTTATGAATCAGGATTCTCCACCCTTATGATTCTTTATCTTTGCAAAATGTATACCGAAACGAAGAAGTGGGAAAGGTACATGATAACTGCAGCCTTACCCTATGCAAATGGACCACTTCATATCGGGCATCTCGCTGGCGCGTATCTGCCTTCAGATATTTATGTGAGGTACCTTAAAAGCAAAAACAGAGAGGTGTGTTTTGTTTGTGGTACTGATGAGCATGGCGTGGCAATTACCATTAAAGCTGCCAAGGAAAATAAAAATCCAAAAGAGATTGTAGATATGTATCATGAAAGTATCAAGGTTGCTTTTGAGGAAATGGGCATACACTTTGATTATTTTTCCAGAACATCCAATCCAAAGCACCACGAAACCGCAAGCGATTTTTTTCTAAAATTTTATCAGGAAGGAAAGTTTGAAGAGATAGAATCTGACCAATACTTTGATCCTCAGTCAAATCAGTTTCTTGCAGATAGGTATATTATTGGTACGTGTCCAAAATGCTCAAATCCTGGAGCTTATGGAGATCAATGTGAAAAGTGTGGATCAAGCCTTAACCCTTCAGATTTAATAGATCCCCGATCTGCAATTAGTGGTGCCAAACCTGAGTTAAGGAAAACTATACATTGGTTTTTTCCATTGAATAAATATCAGGATCAATTAGAAAATTATATCCTTGAAGGACATAAAGAATGGAAACCAAATGTTTACGGTCAATGCAAATCCTGGCTGGTAAATGACGGTTTGCAACCCAGAGCAATGACAAGGGATCTGAATTGGGGAGTGAAGGTTCCAATTGAAGGTGCTGAATCTAAAGTGCTTTATGTATGGTTTGATGCCCCTCTGGGATATATAACAGCTACCAAGGAATGGGCAGAATCAAAAGGCAAACCAGATTTATGGAAAAAATTCTGGCTAAAGGATCATTCTGAAGGTCAGACCAGGCTTATCCATTTTATCGGCAAGGATAACATCGTTTTTCATTGTATAATTTTTCCGGCAATTCTGATGGCTGATGGTAATTATATTTTGCCCGATAATGTACCAGCTAATGAATTTTTAAATCTTGAAGGAGAGAAAATCTCCACTTCCCGAAACTGGGCTGTATGGGTAAACGAATTCTTGAATGAGTTTCCAGGAAAAGCAGACATTCTTCGTTATGTGTTAACAGCAACTATGCCTGAATCTAAGGATAATGATTTCACATGGAAAGATTTTCAGGATAGAAATAATAATGAATTGGTGGCTATTTTTGGAAATTTTGTCAATAGAGTAGTTGTATTAACTGAAAAGTTTTTCAACGGTATCGTTCCGGAACCAGGGATTTTGCATGAATATGATCGGAAAATATTAGAAGCTATTAATATTCAGGCTGATTTTACTGCTGACTCAATTGAAAAATTCAGGTTCAGAGAAGCATTAACCAATGCAATGGATCTTGCAAGACAAGGCAATAAATATCTGGCAGACCTAGAACCTTGGAAACTGATTAAATCGGATAAAGAAAGGACAGCAACAGTTCTGTACGTTTCTCTTCAGCTTACTGCCGCTTTAGCTGTTTTAATGGAACCCTTTTTGCCATTCACTTCCCATAAAATTAATCAGATGCTGGGAATAGGAAAACTTTCTTGGGAGGATCTTAAAACTAAAACTCTGATTTTTTCGGGTCATAAAATTGAAAACACAGGCTTATTGTTTGAGAAAATCGAAGATGAACAAGTAGCATTTCAGCTGAGTAAACTTAAAAAGGAGAAACCTAAAGTTCAATCAATTGCATCAGAGCCAATTAAACCTGTTACTGATTTTGATCTTTTTAATAAAATGGACTTGCGGACCGCTCGAATTATTTCAGCTGAAAAAGTGGAGGGAACTGACAAGCTATTAAAAATAACCCTCGATCTTGGATTTGAACAAAGAACTGTAGTTTCCGGAATAGCAAAGCATTTTTCTCCCGAACAACTTCCAGGAACAATGGTTACATTATTAGCTAATCTTGCCCCTAGGAGGATAAAAGGAATAGAATCAAACGGAATGATTTTGATGGCAGAAGATGCCGAAGGCCGTTTGTATTTTGTAAATTCCGAATCCCAATCTGGACTTGGGTCTGTAATCAAATAAATATATGGTCAATTTTCATTTTGATAGCTTAACTCCAACTTTAAATACAGAGGATATGGAGGCAACTATTTTATTTTATACTATTATTCTGGGTTTTGAAGAGGAAAGAAGGTCAGAAGGAAGCGATGGTATTACCTATCAGTGTCTTCTTAAAAAAGATGATTATTATCTTCAGATTGGATTACATTTTGGTAAAAACAAGCTGCCAGCGTCTGTTGGCCCACTAGGATTTACCCTATGGATTCAGGTTGATGGTATGAATGAATTATATGAAACCTGTAAAAAAAACGGCGTCAATATTTATAGAGATATAATTGAATATGATACAGGAGAGAAGTATTTTGCAATAAAAGATATCAATGGGTATGTATTAAATTTTATAGGGTAAAAAAATTACCTTTTGTTTAATTGGTTTAAAGCCAACCATGCCATTAATCCTGAAGAAAGCTGTAATGCATTTTCATCTACATCAAAAGAAGGTGTATGAAGACCATAAGTAGTTTTTTTTGCTTCATTTCCTGTTCCAATTCTATAAAAGCACCCTGGAATTTCATGGGTATACCAAGCAAAATCTTCTGCAGCCATCCAGAGTTCAAGGTCAATGGTATTCTCAAAACCAACATATTCCTGTATTCTGGTTCTAATATTGGAACTTAAAGCCGGATCGTTTTTTAATACCGGATACCCAAGTTTTATATCAAGTTTAAACCCAAAACCTGAAGATTCGCAAATTCCGGAAATTATATTCCTGATTAAAAAATGGGCTTTTTTTCGCCAATTCTCGTCAAAAGTTCTAAAGGTTCCTTCGATAAAGACACTATCCGGAATTATATTGGTTGCTCCATTTCCTGAAATTTTACCGAAGGTCAATACGGAAGGAATTCTTGGATCAGCCTTCCGGCTAACAATTTGTTGAAGAGCAGTTATTATTTGAGCAGAAAGCGCAATTGGATCCTCACAAAGGTGTGGTTGTGCTCCATGCCCACCTTTACCAATTACCTCAAGGTAAATTTCATCGGTTGAAGCCATATAATTTCCACTTCTGATTCCGACTTTTCCAGTTTCAAGAAACGGTGTAACATGTTGACCTAGAATTGATGAAATATCTGGATTCTTTAAAACCCCCTCTGCAATCATTGACTTTGCTCCACCGGGTAACTTTTCTTCTGCTGGCTGAAAAATAAACCGGATTGTGCCACTGAAATATTCCCTAAGATGGTTAACAATCCAGGCTGTACCCATAAGGGAAGAGGTATGAAAATCATGCCCACAAGCATGCATAATTCCATTATTAACAGAGCAATAAGGCTTATCACTTAATTCATGAATGGGTAAAGCATCCATATCTGCACGTAATCCGATTGTACTTCCATCAGAAGAAAACCCTGTTATATCAGCAGTTATTCCAGTACCTGCAATCCCATCTTTAAAGGGTATTCCTTCTTTAGATAAAAAGTTTTTTACTTTATCTGACGTTCTAAACTCATTAAAGGACAATTCTGGATGTTTATGAAGATCTCTTCTTATTTCAACTAAACGGGGAAATACCTCATTGGATAAGGTTTTAATTCGGGTTATTAAATCCATCCCAAAATATACAACCAAACAGACTAAATTTACCGGATGAAAGAATTTAAGGTCTTCCTGGTGGTTCTTTTAGTTTTCGGATGTTCACAACCAGAAAAAGACCAGAAAATCCTTGAAAGGTCAAAGAAAAAATTTCCTGACCAGGAATCCTTCAATGTGGAATATTTTTATTCTGATTCAGGCAAAGTTGTGTCTAAAGTAATCGCAAAGCATGTAATTGAAAAAACAGAAAAGAAGGAGTCGGTCAGGTCACGCATAAATATTCTGGATAAGGGGGTAATAATGATTTTTTATAATCCACAGAATATGCAGGAAGACAGCAGATTATCTGCAGATGGAGCTATTGTTTATCCTGATATTGGATATGCTGAAGCAAAAGGTAATGTAGAAGTTACTAACGCCAAAGGGGAAAAACTTGAAACAGAAAAACTTATTTGGAACAGGGAAAAAGACATTATTTTTACCGATGCTGTTGTGAGGATTACAACCCCTGAGGAATTGATTATTGGACAAGGAATGGAGGCTGATACAAGATTTACAAAGTATACTTTGCATAAAGTTACCGGGATATTAAAAATAAAAGAATGATTTCATTTATTAAAAAATATGTATTTTTGATTGCTTCTGTTATATTATTGATTTTATTTGCCGTATTATCAGGTAAATTGCAGATTAATCAAAAAATAGGAATGCTTGTAGGAATAATTCTTCTATCATTTCTTCATTCTTTTAGAAAAAAAATATATTAAAACGCCAACATAATAATGGAAAATTATTTTTATTTAATTATCGCGATCCTTGCTGTTGGATTTTTCTCTGGTTCAGAAATAGGTTTTTTTTCGGCAAACAGATTTCGTATTGAACTAAA
>Ga0114977_10001668_pt1 | contig 14569 bp, 19 predicted proteins | sample S_130805_MF_Meta_FD_87026 | JGI IMG/M metagenome (GOLD analysis project Ga0114977, IMG submission 87026) | Freshwater microbial communities from Lake Simoncouche, Canada to study carbon cycling - S_130805_MF_MetaG | ecosystem: Environmental > Aquatic > Freshwater > Lake | place: Lake...
ATTAGTTAATGCTGTTTTACTATTAATAATATCATCGCACCATTCACATTTATATATCGGTGCTTCATATCCAGGTTTATGTTTACATCTATCACCATGATAATTGGCTAAAACATTGGTACTATTAATAATATCATCGCACCATTCACATTTATATATCGGTGCTTCATATCCAGGTTTATGTTTACAATTATCGCCATGGTGATTTTTCAAATTTAATTTATCATTAACTATAGTATCACACCATTCACAGTTAAATATTTTAGCAATATGTCCGGGACGTAATTTACATTTATCTCCATGATGTTGTTTAAATCTAACAGGGTTATTAATTATGCGTCCACACCATTCGCAAGTATATTCTTGTACTATTCGATTAGGGTTATGTTTACACTTATCACCATGATGAACACTTAATACTGTTTTACTATTAATAACATCATCACACCATTCACATTTATATACTGGTGCAACGTATCCTGGACGTTTTTTACATTTTATCCCATGATATCTAGTAAAATTAGCTAAATTGGTAGTTTCATATCCACAATATTCACATTTATGAATAGTACCATCATCACATATTCTCATATTATTATCATGTTTATTTAACCATTCATCAGATTTTGCACAATTATTGGTTTGTAAAAATACTGATTCATAATCATGGGCGGATAATCCATCTAAATTAGTATCAATTCTTAATACATCAAAAGATTCTAAACCATCTGATTTTATTAATTTTTTAATATGGTTGGATGATGTAAAATATCCATTAGGTGACAATAATTCGTTAGGATTGCAATTCTTTCTATATCGGCATCCTGCATACATCTTAGATGATGGGATATGTTTAATAATATAGAAGTAAGGAATGGTGGTATTTTTAATTTGGTTTGTCATATAATATATCCTATAAATTAAACACTAGGAATATGTTGACAAATAATAAATGATATGTAAAAATATACATAAATAGATTCATGCTAATCTTCCTGATGTTTAAAAGAGAAAAAAGGTTAGAGGATTGGTAATTGGCGTTACGCGAATCCAAATATATTTATATATTTTTATAATGTACATAATAAAAAACCCTCTTGACCATCAAATAAATGGTCAAGAGGGTTTTTTATTATGTACAGATATTATACTTACCAATAATTTAAATTATTCCAAAAAAGCCCCGCATAGCGGGGCTTTTTTTATATATCCATTTTTTCACATTATAAATAGCACAAGATTCGCGTAATTCTGAGTTACCAATCCCCTAATTCTTTTCTTAACATGTTTAACCAACACAAGAATCAGCATACCTATTTATCATAATAAATGGATAATAACTAATTTCTGGTACGGTTAAACCTTATATAGGATTATCCAAAATGAGTAAAATTTATAAAACTTTAGAAGAAATACAATTGTTAGATTATGATGATTATCTCTATACCAACCACCATCATGCCATGATTTATGAAAATTTTAAATTAATGGATGATTATACCTTACCTAATCATAAAATAGATTTAAAATTATGTTGTGTTTATATCACTATATATTTTGGTAATATTTTTCCACCTAAATATTCTTATGATGTTATAACACCTTACCTTTATATTGGGTCCACCTATGTAGAAAATGTAGTATTATCTAATTATAATGGTTCTGTATCATCTACCAAATATAAACTATTATGGAAACAGGAACGTGCTACTAATCCCCACTTATTTAAAACCTATATTTTATGTTTTACTGATACTCTAAAGGATGCTATAAAAATTGAAAGTGATATTCATATACTCAATAATGTTAAGAATAATCCACTATATTTAAATAAGGCACATGCTTCAGTAGATTTTTTATGGTCTAATGTTGAAGAAACTAGAGAAGAAAGAAGTAAACGTGTTTCAGGATTCAATAATCCTATGTACGGTAGGTTAGGTAAAGATAATCCTAACTATGGCAAACCATGTTCCGAAGAGCGTAAAAGAAAAATTGGTGAAAAAGCTAAAATAACTAGTAAGGGTGCAAGAAATTCTAATGCTGCTATATTTCATATCACTGACCCTAATGGACAATTACATATTGTCGCAGGAGGGTTTGAACAATTCTGTATAGACCATAATATATCTGAAAGTCGTATTAGAAAATATATTGGTAAAGGTCAAGTCCCTCCAATGATTACAACTCATTACATTACTGAAAAATGTAAAAATTCTGTTGGATGGTCTGCTGAAAGAATTGGTAAAGTACGGGATAATTGAGGAATATAATAATTATTTAAATTATTAATATTATTAAAAACCCTCTTAACCATTAGATTGATGGTTAAGAGGGTTTTTTAGTATTGGATAATATTATTTTTTTGTTAAACTACTCATCCATTGTTTTAATTCAGTAACCAAATATTTTTGTGCTGATGCATCTTCTTGAATTTGTTCAGCCAAAGTAAGGATATGACGACCCTTAATAGATGCTTCTAAACTTTCATAAATTGCCGTTGGTACAGCAGAGGCACAACTTGGATTTAATACAATATCCACAGAAATTAGTGAAAAATTTGATACGATTCCAGATTCATCAACAGAACCTGAACCTCTACTAGATACACCCATCCGTGAACCAGATTCTTTAATTAAAACTTTGGCAATTTTACCACATGGGGTATCTAAAATTTTGGCTTTACCAAATACTTGATTACCTTCCATTCTCAATTCGGTAACCATATGCGAAACACGGTCACTCGATATTTGTAATGAATTACTATGGTCCAATTCTCCCCAGAAAATTTGATTATTCTTAATATTTTCCTGAACTTGTTTGACTGCATTAGTCATTTCTTCAAGCTGGTAAATCCTCCCATTCCTATTTTTGACCCCACTCTCCATAAAAATTCCACTGATATACATATCTTTTCCATCAGTGGCAGATTCGGTAATGAATCCCGATTGGTCCGGCATCATATCTTCTACTAATAATTGTGTTTTCATTGTTTTAACCTATTTAAAATATCAATATCATATTTATTCTCTCTTACCATCCTAATGATAATAACCATAACAGAAACAATGGTCTGAATCATCTTAATGGTTTTAACCATCTCTCACCCTTTAAAACAATGATAAATAATTAAATTCATATTATTCTTGAAGGAATTATCATAATGCAGAAAGAATTAAACAGATTATTAGAATTGGCAGGATTGCCGATAGATTGGAATATTATAGTAGAGGCTAAAGAGGATGGTCTTGCTAATAAATTTGAACAAGAGATTATGGCAGCCTATAATAATGATAAATCTAATAAGCCATCATTTAATAATGCTACAGATTTAGTAAAATATTTATCATCTACTATGGGTAGAACGTATATTGAATGGATAGTTGACCAGTATAAAGGTCAGCATTTTCATATGGGTGATATCCATGAATTGACTACATATATTGCAGAATTTGAAAAATTGAAAAAAAGTGGTGTTATTGAGAATAAAGATTTAACCAAATATAGTGTATTAGATTTAAAGCATGCGGTGACTCATGACCCTATGAAGACCAAATATGTAACTAATGAATTATGGAATAGTGCCAAATTAAAAGCTGAACAGGATGCTGGTAATATTCATATTATATTTGACACTCCAAATTTTAAGGTTATGATTCCTAAGAATGAAGCTACCTCTATAGAATATGGTAGTGGTACAACATGGTGTGTTAGTGCTAAAGAATCAGAAAATAAATTTGATGAGTATAATCATTCTGGACATTTATATATTATTAATGCTGGTAATCAAAAGTTCTGTATACAATTACAACGTAACGAATTTCAGGATGAAAAAAATGTTAATATTATCAATAAGCCTGGTGATATTGAATATTTGTCAAAATTCCCACAGTACACAAAATTTTTAAATATGTTGATTAAGAAATATTATCATCATGGGTAATTAATAATGTTAAATCTATATAAGTATCATGCCAATCCTGATAAATTGAATCAAACTGCATCCTCATCAGAGGATGGGTTCGATATGGGAGTATTTTTAGGTAAGAAGATTATATTATCACCTAAATCATCGGAGAAATATTTGACGCATGCTGATGCTATCAAATATGCGGAGGTTAGTAAGAATTGGAGATTGCCGACAATGGAAGAATTGGTATATATCTATAATTATATAACTAAGACATTTCATGATGATAGGTATTTGTTTAAAGATGCTGCATATTGGTCATCTACTATGGGTAATGATAGGGATATGGCATGGATTAAACATATGCAGACAGGTTCACAGATGGATTATTATGCAGATGGTAAGGCAATGGTGAGGTTAATTAAGAGATGAAATTATTAGAAGTATTGCCACTATTAGAGGCACGTAAGAATCCTGAACAGAATCCTAAAGTATCTGCATATGAACAATTATTCAAGTATAAAGATAATCCTAATGTTTATATATCTATGACATATTTGCCAAAATTTGGTATTAATCCATTATCGAAATACAACACCCCATTGGGTATCTATTGTTATCCATTACAATATGTATGGGATATATATGATTTTGATAAAAATAAAAGTTTAATAAAATTGCCATTTGTTAGTAGAGCTAAGTATATTCAGGTATTTGAATGGAATGGTAAGGGTAAATTTATTGATGTGCATGATTATACCGAACAAGATTTATCTAATGATATGAAAATGATATTTAAAGATATACCACCAGATAGATATAAAGAAGAAATATTACCTATGATAGGGAAGGCATTTTCGAAGGCTTATAGTAAACAGCCAGCATCCAGATTTTTTAGTCTTATTAATATATTATCTGGTGAAGATGAAAAACCTGTATCGGTACCTAGAAGAAAATTGGGTACTGAAATGGATACGTATCAAGAAATTGATTATCATCAGTATAGTCCTTCTGGTAGGAAGTTTGGTAAAATATTAAGAAAATTAGGATATGCTGGTATGGTAGATTATGGGGATGGTATTATCCATAGTAATGAGCCTACACAGGCCTTCTTTTTATCTACTGATTATATAAACCATTTAGACACTATATTAAATAAGGATTATGTAAGATATAATAAAAATTTGGAAACTACTAAACATGGTGGATTATATATTGGTGAGATACATGGTAAATCCTTAATATTATCACCTAAGAAATATGAAAAAGGATTTAATTATTATCAGGATGCTGTTGACTATGTTAAATCATTGCCTGGTAAATGGGTTATACCATCAAAACCAGATTTTGTACTGATTGGTGGAAATTTAAAGATGTTATCTGATGATTATAAATTTTTAAATTATGATAAAGATGAAGTATCATATTGGTCATCATCATATCAAGAATATAAACATGATGATACAAAGAATGTTGTATTTGAATATCATAATGATAATAATATTGATTTTGGTACATCATCAACAGGGTGGAAACCTGCAGAGGGTGAGAAACCCTTGGATGATATTTATTATTATGTTAGACCTATTAAACTGGTGTAAATTATGAAACTTAAAGAATTATTTGAAGATATTACCAAACAATATCCAATACCCTTAGAATCAGAAGGATTAGATATGTCTAAAGAGGCTAGGTATGGTAGGGCAGAATCTTTAGGATTTGATATTCATCATGTTTACTATCATGGGACAATTCATAATTTTAAATCATTTGACCCTAGACTATCGGATAGTGCAAGAAATACTGGAACACCATTGGGAGCCTTAGTATTATCCTCAAATCCTGTCGTATCTGCCTCCTACGCAGGCGAAGACACCGATGGGTGGGGTAAGGTACGGAATTATCATTTAGGTGGCAATATCATGCCTTTATTCATAAAAAAAGGTAAGGTTATGATAGTAGATGCTAAAGGGCATAATTGGGATGATTTATATATTAAAAAATATCCCCATTTAGAAACGACTAATGATTTTGCACATTATGCACAATCTAAAAGATATGATACCTTAATTATTAAAAATGTTCATGATAATGCATCATGGAAGGATAAAGAAAATCGTCAATCACGGTTAGGTGATACCATCTTTATATTCCATCCTTCTAATGTTCGTTCTATTAATGCGAAATTTGACCCTGCTAATATTCATTCTGAGGATTTAATGGCATAAATATTCATATATAATTACAGAAGGACTTGTTATGAATGTTTCATTAAAAGTGGTAAATTTTCAATATGAAGATACCGGGATAGAGGGACATATCCAACTATATACACAATTTAAAAATAATTTTCATGTAAGATTTTTCGAAGACTTAACCAAATATGACCAATATTTACAAATATCATTAAATGATTTTACTATAACTGATAATACATTAAATATATCCGAACATAAAAAGAAAATGATTATTAACTATATTATGAAAAATGTTAAACATATCCTTACCTATTATCACGATGGATTATATATGGACTGTTCACAATTATTAGAACTATATGAACAGTTCCAAGCATTAACGCCGCAGGACGTTAATGCTTGTTTAGCATACAAAATTTAGATATTAAATTCAATATGAATGATATAAATAGTATTATATCATTCACAAATGGGTGTATTTATGTATATTGAATATGGTTCAATCACTTTAGATGTACAATATACTAACGTGCCTGGCCATATAAAGATTTTCACAAATACTGTTGAAAAACGGCGTATTGTTAAATATTTTCCAGATATTAATCAATCAGAAAAATATTTATTAATAACATTATATGAGTTTAAAATAGTAAATCATAATGTGGTGATGGGAAACCTCATTAAAAAAATGGTATTGATGTTTATTATGAAGAATGCTATGCATATTTGCATGTATTATTATCATGGTAGTACCATGGATTATGAAGAAATAGTAGACTTACTTGGTAAATTTAAAGTGATGACATCTGATGATGTCATCACATGTGAGAATTATAAATTAGAGTTTTAAATCGTTCAATTCTTTTTTATACATCTTAGCAGCATTGGTCTTCGCCAATGCTGCTATATCATTTTCAATCTTAATAATATTATTTTCCAATTTTAGGATATCATCTTTAGTAAGGTTGTATAGTTTAATCTCTAATAGGTCAGCAATATTAATAAACCCATTGTCAGATAATAATTCTACCAATTCTTTTTTATTCTTACTTGAGAATGTTTTAGAATTTTTAATATACCATTCAATGAATTTTTTCTTTTCTACTAACCAATCATATTGACTATTATAGATTTCCATTAATTTTAATCTACGTTCTTCATACTTAGATAATCTAAATTCTACAAAATAGTCAATAATATCCTGCGCATCATTAAAGACCCTAATATGATTATCAGCCGTCCACAAGGTGAAATTCTGTGTCATCTTAGATGTTAATTTAAACTTAGTTATCAAATCATCATGTTTTAATGATGATGTAGTTCTAGGAACATTGACTAAGAATTCAAATGATGAATCCGTTGAATGATTCTCAAAATCTTTAATAATCCCATCATCCTGAAGTTTAAACAATATTTTCTTATAATCATCTAAGAAGTATCCAATAGGTAATTCAGTAATCTTAATAGTGGTAGTATTAACAACTTCTAATAATCCTGTAAAGGTAATCTGTTTATTATTTTCAGTGATAGTACCATTAAACCCTTTATACCATGGAAGGATGGTTAAAGGCTTCTTACCATCAAGAATGGTTAGGATATTATCAACCAAATCTTTAGGATTATGATTAAGGATATTGGTACTATAACCAGAACCAATGCCTCTGGCACCATTAATTAAAACATTAGGGATAATAGGAATATAGATATCTGGTTCAATAGATTGACCATCAGATTCAATATAATTAAGGATAATATCATCTTCTTTCTTATATAATTTTCTAAAATTTTCCGTTAATTTGGTAAAGATATATCTAGGTGATGCAGAATCACTGGATAATCTATTTCCAAATTGTCCTACTGGTTCAAAATAATTAATATTATTAGAACCGGTGAAATCCTGTGCAAGTTTTACAATGGTTTCATTAAGACTATTTTCACCATGATGATATGAACTAACATTTGCGATATGTGCAGATAATTGAGCAACTTTAAATTCTGCTGCATTTTCCCCTCTATCGAGGATACCGTAGATACATTTTCTTTGTGATGGTTTCCAACCGTCAATGACATTAGGAATAGACCTAACACAGTCATAGATACTATATTGTTTAAATTCTGTATCAAAAAATTCTTTAACTCTCATAATAACCCTTAAATTAAATCTAACCAATCTTTTCTATCATTAGCACTCTTAGCACCATCTTTAGAAAATGCCATTTTGATAGAATCTTTATCATCTTCATCATCAATGGTATATTTTACCAAATGATTATTGATATTATTGATATATTCTCTAAATTCTTTAGTAGTAGAAGTACCTAAGCCTTTATAGTAATTAACGGTGAATTTCTTGTTACCGTTTTTATTTTTCCAATCATTATAGGATTGTTCATCATAGAAGTCTATAACATCCTTATTGGTGAATACTTTAATGATAGGTGTTTTAAAATTATAAATCATTTGATGAGTAGTTAACAATTCTGGCCAGAATTTGGAGAATAGGTTAATTAATAATCCTTGAATATGTTTACCATCAACATCAGCATCAGTAGCAAAGACAATTTTACCAAATCTTAATTGTGATTTAAATTTAACAGGTTCCCCTAATTGTAAACCAATAATGGTTAATAGATTCTTAATCTCTTCATTCTCTAATAATTTCTTAGGTGGAATATTCTCAACATTCAATGGTTTACCCTTTAATGCAAATACACCCATATTCTGAGGATTTCTGACACCTATTAAGGGTTTAGCGGCTGAATTATGTGAAAGTATGCCAGAGGCAAGGGTAAAGGTATTATCCTCCTCTACCTCAATATCTACACCATTTACATGATGTATATATTCAATATCATCAATATCTACTAATTCTATTAATCTATTATCAAAATTGTACATTATATTATCCTTTCATAACCATTGAATGTGTAGTATTTAAATATTGTGCTTCTGTTAATGAGAATTGTGCCATTCTTTCATCCCATACATAGAATTTATGAGTATCAGTACACATAATACCATCTTCATCATTCTCAGTAAAAATATGTAAACTATATTCACCATCAATCATTTCAATTCTGGTGATTTTATCTAAATGGTCAATATCAATAATTTTACTTTTAACTAATTGATGTCTAGTTTTATCTAAATCCTTACCACAAACATCAATGAATGATTTAATAATTTTATCATAGACCACTAATTTATGTTCTGGTGATATAATCAATGTTTGATTGTTATAGTATAATTTAATACCTTCAATAACCTTTTCTTGTTTACTGATAATAGGCTTTAATCTATTATTATGTGTTAATACATAATCACCAATATTAACATCTTTAATACTAACCGATGATAATGAATCATTTTTATATACTAACAATAATTGTGATTCTTCAATACAATCTCCTTCTGTAATGAATAATGTGCATTTATCTCTAAATTTCTTTTCGGCACAGTCTTCAAACTTCAAAATTCTACTAGGGTCAGCTCTTTCAGATTTTTTATTTAACTTTTTCAATTCTGCCATCAATAATGCTTGTTCTTTGGCAGCAGCCCAATCTAGGATACTTTGAACAATGGTAGATTGTACAATATGTTTAATAAAAGTATCAGATACTTCAAATGTTGAACCAAATGTCTTAACATCAGAAATCATTTCTTCTTTTGTTTGACCATTGAACCGTGGATTAACAATTGAACTGTTAATAAAGATATTCAAATGGTTCTTAATCTCAGATGGTTTAATAGTTATTTTATGTTTCTTCTCAATATATTCTCGTAATTTTAAAATAATCTGGTCAGCAACATAGTTAACATGTGTACCACCGACGATTGTTTCTGTACTGTTAACAAATGATACATGAGAGAATGAACCATCACTTTTAGATACTCCTACTTCCCATGATTTATTATGGTCAAAGATATAATCATCTGTATATAATTTAATATAGTCTTGGAAACTTTTAATATTGATTTTGGTATCATTGAAATAGACTTTCAATTTAGGATTACATCCTGCAATATCATAAACACGTTTCTCTAACTTTTTATAATTATCTTCAGATAATCCTTCCATGTTAAATTTTTCATAATCTGGTAAGTATTTAATGATGGTATAATTATCCTTACATTTTTTAATGGTAGGAACTGTTTTAACTCTACTATTATCTGTATGTACTTGTATAAACTTATTTTTACCATCAGATGTTTCAACAGAGAATGATTGAGAGAATATACATGTTAAAGCAGCACCTTCACCATGTGTACCCATTCTAGTAGATTCTTCGGTATCATCATTAAAATTACTACCAGCTCTTAACTCAAAAATCATTTCAGGAATATATTGGTCATATTCTTTATGCTTGATAACAACTATACCACCATTATCATAGACCGATATTTCCCCAGTATCTTTATCTATAGATACTTTAATAGTGTCTAAATTCTTACCACCATCAGTTTTAGAATGGTCAACAGAATTAGAAATAATTTCATCAAATATTTTCAAAAATGCTGGACACCATGAAATAGTTGATAATTCAAATTTATTATTGTTAAGGATATAAGATTCTGAAGAAATGGTATTAATATTACCAATATACCTTCCAGGTCTCTTTAATACGTGGGATACTTCATCAAGTTTCTTAAATTGTTGTTCAATTGTCATTAGTATTAACCATAATTATTTTAAATGGATATTTATAGTACCAAATGATTGTTCAACAATCAATACAATTTTACAGAATATTTAAATATGATTGATAATTAAAGAAATATTAGAATATTCAATAAAAGATATAAATTATGATAAAATAAGAGAGTATAATAAAGGACTCAGAAAATGGTGCTCTGCAGACCTTGAATTATATGGATGTTCGTGAAAATTGGGCTAATTTTTAAAAAACATAAAATAATCGTTGACAATGGTAGGATTTTTTTAATATCGTAATGCTTCCTTGTTGGAATATTACAAAATGAAAAAATTAATTTTAGTATTGCCTTTATTATTAACAGCTTGTGGCGACGATGAAGAAAAACGTATTAAACAGTTAGAAGCACAAAATAATCAGGCAAGAATGCAAATAGAACAACAGCAGCAACAAATGAATATGCAACAACAGTTTGCGCAGCAGAATGCGCAACCACAATATATTCAGCCTCAAATGGCTCCTCAGGCTCCTGTTATTGTTCAACAGCCTCAACATGATAACACCATCATGAACATGGCTGTAGGAGCCTTAGCAGGTCATGCAATATCAAATGCTATGAATAGTTCAAATGATAGACCTTCTGAAAGAGTAGTTGAACGTAGAACTGTTGTTATTGATAATAGACAACCTATTGCACCATCATCTAATGTTCAAAGTAATGTAGCACCATCTACTAATTATGGGTACTTTCAACAACCTAAACCAGCTACTAAATCATCTATGGATATGGCTAAATTGTCAGAATCTGCAAAATATTCACCACCATCTAATAATGCAAATGTTTCTAAACCATTTGCATCAAGACCATCTTCAAGTATGAATATGTCTAAATTATCATCAAGACGATAGAAAACTGTTAAGAAAGCCATTCCCCGCAGGGGAATGGCTTTTCACTACTTTACGAATTTAATAATTTATGAATATTGAAACTGTACCGAAAGAATATGTTAAAAAATTATCTTATGATGATGCTTTGTTATATTGTCAATTAATAGAAATAGATGGTAAGAATGATTGGAGAATGCCTACCGTTAATGAATGTAAACATATAAATCCAATATTATTAAAACATAGTAGATATAATGTTGATGTATATCGACAATATTGGGTTGATACTGGAGGAGGTGATTTACATTGGGTCTTTGATACAATGCATAATCGTATATTAATTCCCTATTCACGTGCAGAAAATTGGATTTGTCCAATACGATATGATATAATCACCACATAAGGAGAATTATATGAAAGAAAGATTAGATATATTTGAAGTATTAAGAGAGATTAACAATAAGAATTATAATTATTTGGATGGTATTGATGATAATTTAAAGAAATCATTCACACCATATGTGGTTTTTCAATGGTTACAATCTACGGATGAACCTAACCAGATGATTGTCCTTAATCATATATCTCCAATGATATTTGATTTACAAGACCATCCTGATTTATTATTTAAATTATTCTGCATATCCTCTATGAATAAGTACACGAGATATTCATGGATATTTCCAAAATCTACTAAAGATGATACGGTAGATATCATTGGACAATATTTAGACTGTTCTAAAAGGGTGGCTAAAGAATATAAAGAATTCTTCACCATTGATGATATTAAACAGATGGCACAAGAATTAGGTTATCAAGATGCTGAAATTAAAAAATTAAAATTATGAGACAAATAAGAGTAGATAAGTATCATGTTCTAAATATTGCACCACCAGAATATCATAAGATGGTACAAAATAAGGATTTTCAATTTTTTTTGGATTTTTTAATCATTGAGGATTATGATAATTTTAGATTGCCTACTAGAGATGAGTATATCCATATTTATAATAAAACTAACTATATTTTCGATAATTATCAATATTTAACATCATCACCGATAACTAAACGGATTCATAGATTTGCTGCTGAAACTACCACAATAGGTTATATTGATACATTTTATATTGATTTTCTTCATACTCGTACTCTATATGTTTATAATTCAGTAGATTTCATTGATTATAAAATCATCCCAGTACAATTAGAATATAAACCAACTTTATTAGGTAAATTATGCAACCGATTACAAGAATTCGCTATAACCATGATTATGAGTTATTAATAAACGAAATTACAGATTATAATAATACATTTACGTGTTATGAAGATGTTTTATTATATGTTAATATGTTGGATGGTGATTGGCGTTTACCATATCCAGCGGCATTTGGTGAGCAACATCAAGCAGCAGCAACAAGTTGCTGCTGACAATGATGAACACTAATTGACGATTCATCCACAGCCACCAAAATATTGCTATTCCTGTAACCTACCGTGTCCACGTCCGTAAATTCCCCGATGCCTTCGGGTATTAAAAGTCTAAGTCCTTCATTAAGAATATTGATAGCAGCATTTTTATCTCTATCATGGGTATGTCCGCAATCTGGGCATGTCCATATTCTATCAGAAAGTTTTAAATCGGTTTTTTTGTAATGACAATTAGGTGTTGAGCAATTTTTTGAGCTAGGGAAGTACCTATTAATTTTTTGAAAAGTTCTTCCATATTTCAATGATTTATAATCTAATTGTCTAAAGAACTCACCCCACGCACAATCTGAGATTTGCGTGGCGAGTCTTTTATCGCGTTTTAATCCCTCAACATTCAGGTCTTCGACACAAATGATTTGGTTTTCACGAACTATTTTATTTGTTAATTTGTGGATAAAATCTTGTCTAATATTTTTTTGTTTTTGATATGCTTTGGCACGTCTTTTCCGTGCTACTTCTTTTCTATTAGACCCTTTCTTGCACTTACTATGTTTTCTATCTAATCTAGCTGCTTTTTTATTAGCTTTTTTGGTGCGTTTTGGTTTTTCAGGTAAGACCGTATCATTGGATGCAGTCACATAAGTTTTAATGCCTACATCTAAACCAATAACAGAATCCACTGGTTCTAAAGTTGGTTGTTTAGGGCATCTATAATTAATAGCTAAGTAATATTCCCCGGATGATGTTTTGGTGCAGGTGATAGATAATATATGTACATCATTGGGTAGATTTTTTGGCCATTTTACTTTAATTTTTTGTTTAGTAGACCGAGATAGGGCATTGAGTTTTGGGATTGTTATTTTCCCATCATCCACTTTAACATCTTGATATCTAACAGAATCACAATGTGTTTTTTCTTTAAACTTTGGTTTACCTACTTCATCTGGGTTTCTGTAATGATTTGTATATGCGGTTTCTAAATCTTTTAATGAATTTTTAATCACTCTATCGGATGCATTATTGAGCCATTTGAAGTCATCATCTTTTTTCATTAATGTAATTAATCTTGATAATTTAACAAATGAAACAGTTTTTCCATCGATTAACAATTGATTTTTGCATAATTTTCTTCCAAAATTCCAGACCCAACGAGCAGCACCAAATTCAACAGCAATTTGTTGCTGTTGTGCTATGGTTGGGTAGAATCTCACTTCCATACTTAGAGTATCTAATAAGTCAGGAGAATTTTGGGGTTCCAATTTCATAATTCCTTGCTAATAATTTTTAATTATGGTACTATTTATCACAAATAAAGGCAAGCATAATATTTATTTATCGTGTTTTTATCGATTAGTTAGTATTTTGCATCACCAAAAAAATTTGTTTTAAGGCCATCGGTTCTTCCAGTTAATAAGAAATAACCCTTACCCCTAAGGCACGGCCGGTAGTTGGGAATCAATGCTCCCTTAAATAAAAAGAATAAAATAATGAAA
>Ga0114977_10001676_pt1 | contig 14539 bp, 13 predicted proteins | sample S_130805_MF_Meta_FD_87026 | JGI IMG/M metagenome (GOLD analysis project Ga0114977, IMG submission 87026) | Freshwater microbial communities from Lake Simoncouche, Canada to study carbon cycling - S_130805_MF_MetaG | ecosystem: Environmental > Aquatic > Freshwater > Lake | place: Lake...
CGGTGAGCTCGGGGCTGCCCGTGCCCGGGAGCCGGGCTATGGGAGCAAGCGAAGCCAGGATGGCGAAGCGCCGCGGACATGCAGAGAGCGGATGCCACGATGGCATCCGCGAACGTCCGGCGACGGGCATGGGCAGCCCCGAGCGGGGCAATACCTTCGAGCCCAGAACCGCAGGTTACAAACCTGCGGCCACTGTCAGGCGGGCAGGTCGTCCCACATCGGACACCAGAGCGGTGTCCGCGGGAAGAGCTGACCGGCCAGCTTCTGGGCCATCTGCGTGGAGGGCTCCATGCGGCCGGCGGCCACCGCCTCGACCGGATCGCTCTGGCCGAGCAGCAGCCGCCCCAGCTCGTCGTCGGAGAGCCGCAGGTAGCTGCGGCCGACCCGCCCCGGGTGCACCGTCGCCTCGCGCGGCTCCTTGGCGTCAACGATGATCGAGCCGCGGAACGAGGGGGCGTCGAGGCCGAGCTCCACCGTCTCCTTGATTTCGGCGGCGACGACACGGGCCGCCACGGCCGGCGCCTGGGCCGAGAGCACCTCGAGCGGGCGAAACACCTTGGCGACGATCATCCGGTCGCCCCCCTGCACGAGGCTCGCACCACCGGCCACGGTCTCGTGCAGCGGATCGGCGGCACTCGACTCGTAGACGATCTCCTGGCGGTCGTTTTCGATCGCCTCGGCGCAGACGCGGGCGAGGATCTCCCGCTCCAGGCCGGCGAACTCCGGATCGGCCATGACCTCGAGCACGCGATTGCCGGCCTGGATGCAGTAGCCGACGATCCGGGCACTCGACTCATGCAGCTCGTAGCGATCTTGGCCGACGAGGGCCACGATGATCGAGTCGAACGCGCCGCGGCTCACGAGCCAGCGGCAGTAGTTCTCGCTGCGATCGAGCGGACCGACGAACCGCGACACGTTCTGCTTGTAGATCCGCAGGATCGCGGGCAGCTCGACGTGCCGCCACTGCCGCATGGTCACACTCTCGCCGGCCCGCTGCGACCCCTCGAGGAGCCGCGCCAGGATGTCGGTCGGTCGCCCGGGCGTCGCCGAGTCGCGGCCGAGAACGCTCCAGCCGAGTTCGTGGAACGACGGCGCGATGCGGGTGCGGGAGAAGGCCACGGCCGCTCCCGCCTGCCGCATGCGGTCTTCGGCGGCGCGGACGAGCCGCTGGCCATGGCCGGCGCCGCGGCACTCCGGCAACACGGCGACCCGGTCGAGGACCGCGCCGCGGATCACGGCCGAGCCGACCATCAAGTCGCGCGGCACGATCTCCACGTGGCCGACGATGCGGCCGCCGAGGCGGGCCACCAGCCGGTTGGCCGAATCGTGTTCGGGGTGATCGACCGCGGCGTGAAACTCGGCCCGCGACGGGGGCGCGGGCAGGCCCGAGAGCAGCTGCAGAATCTCGCTCTGGTCACCCGCGCGGGCGGGTGCCACGTGGCACTCCTCGAGCATCCAGGCCGGCGGCTTGAGCGGCAGCACGGGATGATGCGGCACGTGCTGGATGGCCGGCCGCTTGGTGACCGGCCGCCGCGAGATGACCGTGCCCGAGGGCCGGATTTCGACGGTTTCGACCACCGCCTCGGACCGCATGTCACGCAAAATCTCTCGCGCCGCGGCGGCCTCGGCCTGGGGCTCGCGGTCGGTGCCGGCCGCGATCTTCACGTCCACGGCCGGCTTGGTGGCGGCCTTCCGGGCCGCGGCTCGGGCTGGGGTGCGGGTCGAGGCCCGGATCTTGAGCCGGCTCTTCTTCGCCTCGCGGACCGTGGCGGGCACAGCCCGCTCGCGGGCCGCGGGTCGAGACGACCGCCGGGGACGCGACACGCCACCGCGGAGCGCTCGCACGCCTTCGCAGGCCTTCACCCCGGGCCGCCTTCTCGGGAAACGATCCACCCGATGCATGATGCCTCCTTTCCCTGGAGCCTCATTCAAACCAGTCCGTTGGCGGACAATCTATGCCGGGCCTGCACCGTTTTCCAGTAGCAGGAAGGTTTTCACCTCGTTTTCCGGGAAAAAACACCAGGGCACTTCACGTGATCGCAGCACCGTCATCGCCTTCGCGGCCGCGGTGCACTGCACGATCCGTGCCTCGGTCGCCGCTCGCTCCCGGTCGAGCACCGCGGCGAGCCGCTCGTTGATCGCGCGGATCTCCTGACACCTCCGCCGGGCGAGCGTGACGGTGGGGTGGGTCTCGATCCAGCGGTGCTTGGCGACGACCAAGTCGCGGACGCTGTCGGGCAGCGAGCCATCCGGATCGAGGTGCCGCTCCGGATGGTAGCGGAGGTCGCGGAGCGTGGTCCGGGCCGCGAGCAGCTCCGCGACGGGGTCGGCGGTGTCGAGCGTGGGGAACGTCGCGGCCAGCGGCAGCCGCAGCGTGCCCGAGACGACGGCATGCCGCGGCGGGTCGGATCCCACCAGCCTCCGCACCACCTCGTCGGTGATCGCGTCGTAGGCGGCGCCGCCGATGCCGTGCACGAAAACGTCGGCCACCAGGAGCCGCGAGATGAGCGTGGTGACGATGGCCCGCGGCCGCAGGCGGATCGAATGCTCCTCCATCCGCGAGAGCGCGTCGATCCACTTCGACGGCGACGTGTCGGGGGCGATGGGCAGTTCGATCCGCAGCGTCTCCATGTCGGACAGCGCCAGAATGCCCGGCGACGCCATGCTGGCGAACACGCGGCGGCGGCGGGGATCCTCCCGCGACCACATCCACCACGGCACCTCGAGCCACTCGCCCGCCGAATCGTGCCGCACGGCGAGGTCGGGCATCGGCCGGCCGTGCCCGCGGACCCGCCGCGTGCGGCGGAAGTCGACGAGCGCTTCGTTGTAGGCGGTGTGCAGCTGCCGCGCGTGGGCCAGGAGCCAGCCCACGAACACCATCACCGTCGGCAGCCGCATCATCTCGCTGACCGGGAGCTCGAGCGTCTCCAGGCCGAACCGCTCCTCGAGCATGTGCCGGGCCTGCGCGATCCCGAGGCCGAGCCGATGACTCGCCTTGGCCCGCTCCACCACCAGCGGCCACCACGGGCGGAGGATCGGCCGCGGCACCAGCGGCGCCAGCACGCGGCAGGCACGGTCGCCGAACGAGGCGAAGCACTCCGCATCGATCACCGGCCGCTCCTCCCAGGCCGCCTCGACGGTGAATGAGTCGAAGGGCACCTCTTCGGCATGCGCCGCCTCGGGCGTGCCACCGGCACCGCCGCGGTCACGCGGCCGCAGCGGTCGGTGTCGACGACGAGGTTCAAGGCCGTGCCGCCGACCTGCCGGGCATAGGCGTCGAGGGCCGCGTTCTTGAGCCAGACGCCGGGATGAAAGAGTTCGGGCTGATGGCCTCCCATGATGATCGGCCGGGCGATCCAATCGGCGACGTCGGCGGGGCGGTCGGCGTGGCGATAGTGGCCGGTGTACTCCGCAGCCACCATCAGCACCTCGCGCCGGGTGGCGGCGACGAGCTCCCAGAGCCGCATGTCGCCGATCCGCAGGTCGAGCGCCGCACGGAGCAGCCGGTTGTTGTCGACCAGGGCTTCGATGGAGCCAGAGCCCGGCCCGGGCGCGACGGGCGGGTCGAGAAGGCGGGCCCCCGAGGGTTCGGGAGCGGAATAGCGGCGCGAGGGCATGGCCATGGGCGGACGCGTCACGCCGAGGCGTCGTGGCCTCCGGCCGCGGCGGCGACGGCCGCCTCGGCCCGATCGAGAACGCGGCGGTAGTAGGCCAGACGAGTCGCCGCATCGTCCAGAGCGCCTCCGAAACTCCGTGCCAGGTCGAGGTAGACCAGCGGCACCGGCAGCTCCACGATCACGAGCCCCGCTGCCGCGGCCTGCACCCAGACCTCCAGCGGCATCGCGTAGCCGGTTTCCGTCACGTGGAGGCATTCGAGGGCCCGCCGCGAATAGGCCTTGAACCCGCAGAAGGCGTCGGTGATCGCCAGGCCGAGCCGGTCGTTGATCTCCGTGGTGACCTCGGCGTTGATCCGCCGCCGGGCCACGGGAGGCACGCTGTCGCCGGCGAACCGTTTGAGGTAGCGGCTGCCGCTGACGATGTCGGCCGGCACGGCGGGATCGCCGGCCGCCGCGATGAACTCGGGAATCAGCCGTGGCTGGTGCTGGCCGTCGCAGTCGATCGTGACCAGGCCATCCCAGGGGCCGGCGAGCGTCTCGCGGAAGGCGGTGGCCAGGGCCGCGCCGTAGCCGGCGTTGACGGGATGCCGCACCACGCGGACATCCCCGCGGCGGGCGACGCGGTCCGCGAGCAGCGCCGAGGTGCCGTCGGTCGAGCCGTCGTCCACGACGAGCACGTCGGCGGTGTGCTTGAGGACCTCGTCGAGCACGCCCTCGACGTGGGCCACCTCGTTGAACACCGGCAGAGCGGTCAGAAAACGTGCCATGCCACCCATGCCGTTCGAGAAAGTCGCCGGACTGTCGGCAGACGCGTTTACCAGTATTGGCGCGCGCCGGGCGTCGGGCAACGCGCCGGTGGGGCCCGTTTTTTCGGCCCGTTGCCGCACGGCCGTCAGAGCCAGCCCAGGGGATCGCGTTCGTCGCGGCTGGCCCAGCAGGTGAGGCCGGGGACGGCGGCCGCCAGCCGCTCCGCCAGCACGGGCAGCGAAAACCACTCGCTTGCATGATGCCCCACCGCCACCACCGCCATCCCCGCCGCCATGGCTTCGGTGGCCTGATGCAGCTTGATCTCGCCGGTGAACAGGGTGTTGCAGCCGCTCCGGGCCACCTGATCGACACAGTCGCCCCCCGACCCGCAGACGATCCCCACCCGGCCAGCCGGCCGCGCCGCATCGCCGGCGATCTGCACGTGCGACACGCCGAGGGCCGCCGCCGCCCGTGCGGCGAGGTCGGCCACGCGGCAGCCCGTGGCGGCGGTGCCGGCGCGGCCAAAGCCCACGAGCGGCAGTTCGGCATCGGGTTCCATCGGGGCCACATGAGCGAGGCCGAGCAGGCCGGTGAGCTGGTCGTTGATCCCGCCGGCCGCGGAATCCCACGCCGTGTGGCTGCTCCAGATGCCCGCCCCGCTGCCGATCACCTCCAGGAGCACGCGGCCCGGCCCGGTGGCCGGCGTGATCCGCGGCACCGGCCGGAACGGCAGAGGGTGGTGCGAGACGATCAGGTCGGCCCGTTCGCGGACGGCCTCGGCCGCCACCTCCGGCGTGAGCGTCAGGCAGGTCAGCACCCGGGCGATCGCCTCCCGCCGCGGCGCCACGAGCAGGCCGACTGAGTCCCACGAGGCCGCCAAACGCAGCGGGGCGAGGTGTTCCAGCGCGGCGGTGACGGCTTCGAGCGTCGGCATGGGGGCAGGATACTACGATGGTGAGGCGTTCGTCACGATCCGTCGCCTGCGTGCCAGCTCATGGACCCATCCCGCATCTCCGTCCCCGCGGCACTGCTTGCCAAGGATCTGCGACGGGCGCTCCGCCTGGCCCGCGACCTGGGCGTGCGGGGTGTGGAGCTCGACGCGCGGCACGGGCTCGATCCCGCGCAGGTCACGCAGACGGGCCTCCGCCAGATTCGCAAGTGGCTCGGTGACGAGGGAGTGGTCGTCTCGGCGATCTCGTTCCGCACCCGCGGCGGCTACGGCGATTCTGACCGGCTCGAGGGACGGATTGCGGCCACGAAGGCAGCTCTGAAGCTCGCCCACGATCTCGGCGCCGGACTCGTGCTCAACCACATCGGCGACATTCCCGCCGAGGCCACGCTGCCCCAGTGGCAGCTGCTAGTGGACGTGCTCACCGACATCGGCTCCTGGAGCCACCACGTGGGGGCGACCCTCTGCGCCGAGGCAGGCCGCGCCGCACCGGCCGATCTGGCGCGGCTGATCGCGGCGCTGCCGGACGGCACGCTCGCCTGCGACCTCGTCACCGGGTCGCTCGTCGTGCACGGCCACGACCCGGCCGCGGCGGTCGAGACGCTCGGCCATCACGTGGCCAGCGTCCACGCCACCGACGCGGTGGCCGGTGCGTTCGCGGGCCATGGCCGCGCCGTGGTGCTCGGCACCGGACAGGTCGATTTTCCATCCGTGTTCGCGGCGCTCGAGGAGCGGGGCTACCGGGGCTGGATCGGCCTGGAACCCGTCGACGAACGGAACGGACGCGCGGAACTGGCCGAGGCGGTCACGCAGCTGTCGGCGCTGTAGCCGATTGGCCTGCACGATTGACCCACCTCATCACGGAACACTCGTCTCACACACATGGCACGCGGCTGGCCGCATCGGCCACCGTTGTCGCGGCTCGCCGCAGGTTCCGAGAGTGGCCGCAGGTTTTGAAGTGGCCGCAGGTTCCGAAAGTGGCCGCAGGTTTTCAACCTGCGGAATTCCCTCCCTCCCGGCGCCTCCCCACAGGTTGAAAACCTGTGGCCACGTCAGACCCATCGCGCTGCCAGCGCGATCGCCGCCGTCTCGACGCGGAGCACGTGCGGCCCGAGCGACACGCGGCGGCCGCCGGCCGCCTCGATCGCCGCGAGTTCCTCCGCGGTCAACCCACCCTCGGGTCCGACGACCGCGATGATCGGCCGGCCGTCCGCAGCGGCTGGCTCGAGTGGCCCCCCGTCCCGGTCGGCCACCACGAGCGTGACGCCGTGCCCCGGATCGCGGGCGATCTCGGCCACGCTCCGGGGCGGCGCGATCTCCATGAGCGTGTCGCGGCCGCACTGCTTGCAGGCCTCGATCACGCCCCGGGCGAGCCGCTCGACGGCCGCCGGCGTGGCCTCGGCGACACCGCGGGTGGTGATGAGGGGCACGAGCCGCGCGACGCCGAGCTCCGTGAGCTTCTCGACGAGCCACTTCTGCCGCTCCCCCTTGGGCAGGGCCACGGCGAGCGTGAGCGGCACCCGCGGCAGGGCCGGCGCGGTCGCGGCCGCCCCCAGTTCGAGCCCCACCTCGTCACGGCCGATCGTCGCCACCCGCGCCCGCCACGAACTGCCGCGGCCGTCGAAGACCACAACCTCGTCGCCGACCGCGCACCGCATCACGCGGGCGAGGTGCCGGGCCTCGTCGCCGGCGAGCACCGCCCGGCCGTCGCGCGGCGGCTGCGACAGGAAGAACCGCTCGCTCATGGGATCGTCCGTCTCACGTCGGGCGGCGCCGCAACCTCAAAAAACACGGCGAAGTCTCTCCTGACCGGCCGCGCGATCACCGCTACACTCCCGCCATGGTATGCGATCGACTCGTTCTGGCGGCAGCGGCCTTCGATGGCCATCTCGACCCGGCGGCCTTCCATGCGGCGCCGTCGCGGGAGGAGGCGCTGGCGCGGATCGAGTGGCTCCTCGACAAGGGGCAGCGGTGCGGTCTCGTGGTGGCCGAGGCCGGCATGGGCAAGAGCCACCTGGCCGCCGCCGCCGCCCGCCGGCTCGGCGGGCTCGGCGCGGAGACGGCCGTGCTCTCGCTCCGCGGCCTGCCCGACGGGGAATGGCTCGACCTCCTGCTCGCCCGGCTGCCGCTCGACCCTGCCAGCCGCAGCGAGGCGGTGCGACCCTGGCTCAAGCTCGAAAACCGGCTCCGCGAAAACACGCTCATGGAACGGCCGACGGTGCTCGTGTTCGACGACCTCGACCACGCCCCGGCCGATGCGATCGACGGCATCGCCCGGCTGGTCGCGGCGGGTGAGCCACGGTTCGCCACGACCTGCGTGGTGGCCACGACCACGCCCGCCGGCCTGGCCGCCGTGCCCGAGGCGATCCGGCACCGCGCCGCCGTGCGGATCGACCTGCCGCCGTGGACCACCGCCGAGGTGGCCGCCCATGTGGCCGCCGCCCTCGACCGCGTCGGTGCCGATGCCGACTGTTTCTCGCCCGCGGCCGTCGAGACGCTCGCGCGGTTCGCGGCGGGCGTGCCCCGCACGGCCTGCCTGCTCGCCAGGCTCGCCGCGCTCGCAGCCGCTGGCGAGGGCCTCGATCGCGTCGAGGCCGGCACCATCGAACGCGCCTGGCGGGAACTGGTGCCCGGCGACGAGCCGCACGCCGCCGCGGGTCATGCCATGGCGCCGGCCACGACCACCGCCTCCCCGATTCGGGTCGTGCGACAGCTCTGGGGCTGACGCTCGCCGCACGGTTTGGCCTACACTCTTCGGCCAGCGACCGCGTGTCGCGTTCGCCCGAGGAGCAGGAGCCGAGCGTTGGGAAAGCAGGAACCAGTCGCGGCTGGACGCGTGGTCGCGATCTCGCCCGATGACGGCTCGACGATCGACCTCAAGCAGCCGGCGGTCGCCGCACTCCTCTCGTGGCTCGTGCCGGGCCTCGGCCAGATCGTGCAGGGACGGCGGTTCAAGGGCCTCTTGTTCATGGCGGCGCTCGTGCCCACGTTCCTCGCCGGCGCGTGGCTCGGCGAGGGCCGCGTGGTCTACGCCTCATGGAAGCCGGCCGAGAAGCGCTGGGCGTTCATCTGTCAGGCGGGCATCGGCGCCGCCGCCATCCCCGCGCTGATCCAGTCGTGGCGGCTCGAGGGCCCGGCGAAGCAGCCGGCATTCTCCAGCACATTCCTGGCACCGCCGCTCTCGCGGGGCCAACCGGTGTCGCCGGCCTACGCCGCGGCGCTCATGAAGTCGGATCCCGACATCACGGCCGACGACTTCCGCCCCCTGCCCCCGTGGCAGCAGTTCCGCCCCGCGCCGCCCCTGGGCATGCTCGATCGCACGCCGGCGGACCAGCTCTCGATGTGGCACAAGCGGCTCGGCCGGTTCTTCGAGATCGGCACGCTCTACACGATGCTCGCGGGGATGCTCAACATCCTCGTCGTCTACGACGCCTGGTCGGGCCCGATGCACCCGACCTCGCGCGACGAGAAGGGGAAGCGATGATCCCGCCCGCCGCGCTCGTCGCCCTCACGCTCCTCGACCGCGTGCCCGGCATCGCCTTCGGGCTGCCGCTGGTGCTCGTGGCCGCGATCGTGTTCGCCGCCACCCACCACGAAGACCCCGCCGCCATCCGCCGGGCAACGCTCGAATGGATCGGCTGGCTCGGCGGCATCCTCGGGGGCGTGCTCGTGGCCGTGTGGCTCGTGAGCTGGCTCGCCTAGCTGCCAGAGGGCTCGGACACGGTTGCCGGTTTCCCGAGCGGAGCGGTAGTCTGCCCCCAACTCAGCGGTCACGGAGAATGATGGCGTGTCACGGGTGACAAAAGCGCTGCGTGAGTGGTGGGCAGCGCCCCCGAGGCCGCGCGGCTGGGGGCAGGTTGTCACCGTGCGGCACGCCTTTTACGGGCCGATCCGCCTGTTTCGCTGGGACGAGGGCATCTCGCAGCATCTCTTCGACGGGCAGACGGTGTGGGAGCCCGAGGTGGTCGAGATCTTCGCCCGGGAATGGGTGGCAGGCCGCAACGCCATCGACGCTGGAGCCAATCTCGGCCTGCACTCGATCGCCCTCGCCAAGCTCGCGGCCCGGGGCGCGAAGGTGTACGCCATCGAGCCGCACCCGGAGGTGTTCCCGCTGACCCGCGCCAACTGCCGCCGGTTCGCCGCCGTGACGTGCATCAAGGCGGCCGCGTCGGATCGGCTGCGGACCGTGTCGATGCCGAGACTGCGGCGCGGAGGCAATGCCGCGATCGCTGCCGTCAGCGACGCCGCTGCCGCCGGCCGCCACGCCGTGCGGGCGGTCACGATCGACTCACTGGGCCTCACCAACGTCGGCTTCATCAAGATCGACACCGAGGGCCACGAACTCGCCTGCCTGCGGGGCGCCGCCGAGACCATCCGCCGGGATCGTCCGACCCTGCTCGTGGAAATCTGCGGCGGCCACGACCTGCAGACGGCAAGCCCGAAGGTCGCCGCCACCATCCGCGCCTCGATCGCCGAGATCGAGGCGCTGGGATACGCCGTGGAGCAGGTCTCGTCGCACGATTACCTGTGCCGCCCCCGGGCCGCGTCGGCCTGACCTGCCGTTCCGCCGGTTGCGTTCCCCCACACCAAGGGATGCTACAGTGGGGGCATGCTCCAGCCCCTGAGCCTCGCCGGTGCCGTCTGCTTGATCCTCGCCTGCGGCTCGGCCCGGGCCGACACGATCACCGTCACGGGCGGCACGACCGCGACGATCCCGGGCGCGTACGCATCGGGCACCCACGGGTCGATCACCGTCAGTGGCACTGGATCAGCCGGCGAGCGGTCGACGCTCGTGATCGACGAGGCCACGTCGCTCACGGCCGAGTCGTTTCTCAGCGTGACCGGCGGCGGACTGCTCTCGATGCGGGCGAACGTCACCGCCACGTTCGGCACCTACCCCTACAGCAGCGGCACGGTCAGCGGCGGTGGCACGCTGGAGCTCGTCTCGGGCACGCTCACCGCCGAACGGCTCGCGGTCTCTGGCAGCGACGCCTTGCGCCGCAGCGGAGGTTCGTATGCGCTCGGGACCCTCGAGATCGCCGCCGGGGCCAACGCGAGTTTTCTCGCCGGGGACCGAATCGCCAACCAGCGCGCCGGCGGTTTCGCCGTGAACCCCGGGGGCACGCTCACCCTCGAGACCACGGTGTCGAGCAGCAATGGCTACTACGTCTCCCTGACGGATTCGACATCCCGACTGGTGCGGGCGACCGGTAGCGAAGCCCTGGAGCGCGTCTGGCTGAACGTCGATCAGGGCGCCGCGGTGGACCTCATTCCCGGCGACCGTCTCCTCGGCCTGACCGTGACTGGCTCGGGCGTGGTCACGCTCGCGCCGGGAGCCACGAGCCTTCGGATCGACGACTATCTGTATTACGGATCCGGCGGCAGGATCGTTGGCCTCGAGAGCGTGCCCTACGACATTGCCTACATCGATGTCGTCGACGGCCAGCGACTCGACTACCGGGGCGGGGCGATCGACGACCAGATCCGTGGCGTGCTCTATGTGACCGACTCCGGCACGGTGTCGCTGCACAAGAATCTGACGCTTCCGTTCAACACTATTCCCGGCATGGCAGGCTCGGGCTTCCTCGCGATCGCAGGGGCGGAAAGCAGGCTCGAGCAGAACGGCCACACCGTCGCCACGCGGGATCTCGGGCTGACGAGTGCCGCGACGCACACGGCCGATGCCGATTTCTCGGCCACGCGCGCCGATATCTCGGACGGCAGCCGGTTCCAGGTTGCCGCGGGCCGATGGACGGTGAGCGGCACGGCCTATGTCTCGGGCACGAGCAGCGTGGCCAGCGACCCCGTCACCGGCGGCGCCTGCGACATCGGCACACTCGTCCTCCGAGAGGCGTCCACCGCCTCCATCAACCCGCTGACCGACCGCGTCCACAACCTGTCGCTCGGCACCGCGACGCGGTTCACCACGCTTCCCACCGCGGGCGGCCTCACACTCGACACGCTGGAACTTACGGGCACGACCACCGAAACGCGGCTGGTCCTCGGCGGCTTCGCGATCGATAACAACGGGGGCGCATGGGGCCTGCGCATGAATTCGCATTTCAACGGTTGGCTCCAGACGCTGCTGTCGAGGGGCACCATCGTGAGCGGCGCCGGGCAGACGCTCTCCGTGGTCGATGTGGGTGGCTACGCCTACGTGATCTCCGGGACGACGCGGCCCATTCCGCCGCCGCCGCCCACGACGCTGATCACGATCACGGTCGCCAGCGGCACGCAGACTCAAGGCCAGGCGGGCTACGCCGATCTTTCGGGCGCGGTGTCCCTGCTCAAGCGGGGCGCCGGCACGCTCGTCATCACCGCCCGCAACACCATGACCGGTTCCACGGCCATCCAAGAAGGCACGCTCCGCAGCGAAGGCGACGGGTTATCCGCGAGCACGATCGTGCCCCTGGCCGGGGGGACGCTGTCGATCGCCCAGGATTGGTGCTCCGTGGACGGACTGGAGCCGCTGGCCGGGGGCGTGGTCGACGTGGGTCGCGGCTTGCTCCACGTGCGGGCGGGGCTCTCCGAGGCCGATGCGCGGGCCGCCATTCTGACGGGCCGCGGCGACGGCAGCTGGCAGGGCGTGGCCGGCATCACCTCATCGACCGTCGCCGCCGAGCAGGCGCTCGGACTACCGCGGGCCATCGGCTGGACGATCCCTGGGGGCGACGAGCTACTCGTGGGCTACGCCGCTCTCGGCGACGCGAACCTCGACTGGTCGGTCGACATCAGCGACGTGGCCGACATTATTGGTTACGGCAAGTACGATACTGGTCTGCCTGCCGGATGGTACGAGGGTGACTTCAACTACGACGGCGTGGTCGACATGATCGACCTGGCAATCTCGATGTCGACCGGACTGTACGACACGGGCTTATATCGCCCGCTACCGGTCTTTCAGCAGTCCGGGCCGGTGGCGGCGGTGCCCGAGCCGACCGCGCCGCTCGCTGCGAGCGTGCTGCTCGCCGCCGTCGTCTGGGCGGCGACACGGCGGAGCTGACCGCAGGCGGCGTCGATCCGGGCCCCCTTGCGGCGGCGGACCTGCACGTTCACACCGGCGTCGCGGAGCACGTCGAGGAACCGCTCGCGGGCGTGCTGCGTGGGCTCCTTCCAGGGCATGCCCGCCACGGCGTTGTAGGGAATCACGTTCACGAGCGCCGCCCGGTGCCCCATCAGCCGCGCGAGATCGGAGGCGTGCGTTGGCGAGTCGTTCACGCCCCCCAGGAGCACGTATTCGAACGTCAGCCGCCGGCCCGACGTCTCCCAGTAGCGGTCGGCCGCCGCGATCACGTCGGCCAAGCCGATCGCCTTGTTGACCGGCACGAGCCGCGTGCGGAGCTCGTTGTCGGCCGCATGGAGGCTCACGGCCAGATGGTAGCCGGGGTTGGCAGCGGCGAGCCGGTCGATGCCCGGGGGCAGGCCGACGGTCGAGATCGTGATCCGCCGCTGCGAGATGCCGAGCCCCTGCGGATCCTGGGCCTCGGCAAGCGCGGGCAGGAGGCGGTCGAGATTGGCCAGCGGCTCGCCCATCCCCATCACCACGATGTGGCTGAGCCGCTCCTCGGCCGGGAGCAGCGCCGCCAGCCGCAGCAGCTGCTCGACGATCTCGCCTGTGGTCAGGTTCCGCACCACGCCGTCGATGCCGCTGGCGCAGAACACGCAGCCCATCGCACAGCCCACCTGCGAACTGATGCACACAGTTCGCCGGTCGCCGTCGCGGAGCAACACGCACTCGATCCGCTGGCCGTCGGCGAGTTGCAGGAGGAGCTTCTCGGTGCCGTCGTCGGCCCGCTTATGCACCGCGATGGTGGTCGTCCAGATCCGGAAGTCGGCATCGAGGTCGGCCCGCAGGTCGCGGGGCAGGTCGGTCATGTCGGCGAACGACGCCGCCCGGCGGCCGTGCAGCCAACGGCGGATCGCCGCAGCCCGCCAAGCGGGCTGGCCCCGCTGGCCGAGCCAGGCCGCGAGACCCGACGATGGGTCGAGCACGTGCCTCAGCGGGGAGGCCGGGGGCTCGACGACGGGGAGGAATGCGGGATCGGCGGCCATCGGAAGGGGGGAAACGGCACTGGCGGGTGCCGGGAACGCGGGGTACATTTCGGCTGGTGCCGCATCATAGCCCGCCGTCCGGCCGTCCGAGTGGAGGCCCCTTCCATGAACCAGAAAAACTACAACGAACGGACGCAGTGGGTTTACGACGACCGGGCGTTCCCCGTCTGGAACGGCTCGTTCGACAAGTCGGACCGCGTGGAGATGATCGACGAAGATCTCTGGGCAGGTCGCAGCATCTCGGTGCTCCTGGCGGTCCTCGTGGCGATCGGTCTGGCCCTCGCGCTCGGGACGCTCTGGTTCGTCTCCAACTGGCGGTGAACAGCCTGCCCGAAGCCCACGGCTCCGGGGCCGACGGCCTGACGATCCTGGCACCGGCCAAGCTCAACCTCTCGCTGGCGGTGCTGGCCCGACGACCCGACGGCTTTCACGAGATCGAGAGCCTGATGGTGCCGGTGTCGCTGGCCGACACGCTCCACGTGAGGCCGCGGGCCGCGCCCGGCATTGGCCTTCGGGTGGCGTATGCCGGCGAACTCGCCTGCGGCCCCGGCGCCGCACTGGCCCGCGACGTGCCGACCGATGGCACGAACCTCGTCGTCCGCGCCGCCGAACGACTCGCCGCGGAGGCGGGCGTGGCCACTGGCCTCGACGTCGATCTCGTGAAGCGGATTCCATCGGGGGCCGGCCTCGGTGGCGGATCGAGCGACGCCGCGGCCGTCATCCGCGCGGCCGCCGCGGTCTGGCGGCTCGACTGGCCGACCGAGCGGCTCGCTGCGGTCGGCAGCTCCATCGGCAGCGACGTGCCCTGGTTCTTCAGCGGCGGTCCCGCGATCGCCTCCGGCCGCGGCGAACACATCGCGGCCGTCACGGGCCTCGCCGATCTCGCCGCGGTGATCGCCTGCCCGGCCGCGGGGCTCTCCACCGCCGCGGTCTACGGCCGCTGCATCCCCGACGCCACGCGCGCGGGCGGCGCCGCCCGGCTGGTGGCGGCGCTGGCCAGCGGCGGCCTCGAGGCCGCGGAGCCCTTCCTGTTCAACGCGCTCGAGCCCCCGGCGCGGAGCCTCGCTCCTGAGATCGACCGGCTGCTTGCGGCGCTCGCCGACGCCGGCGGCTTCGCCCCCCGCCTCACCGGCAGCGGCAGCGCCTGCTTCGCGCTCGCCCGCACGCTCTCCGA
>Ga0114977_10001678_pt1 | contig 14532 bp, 12 predicted proteins | sample S_130805_MF_Meta_FD_87026 | JGI IMG/M metagenome (GOLD analysis project Ga0114977, IMG submission 87026) | Freshwater microbial communities from Lake Simoncouche, Canada to study carbon cycling - S_130805_MF_MetaG | ecosystem: Environmental > Aquatic > Freshwater > Lake | place: Lake...
GAGTATTAAAATGTCAGTTACAAGAACCACAGAAGTACAATCAATCACAGTTTTAAAAGACGATACAGTTTTATTCAATGAAGCAACAACTATATTTGAGAATGAAGTGGAAATTGCTAAGAATTCAACCAATAAATCTTTAAAGAAAGGTGATGATTTAACAGGAATGCCGGCTAAGGTTGTTCTAATTTGTAATGCAGTTTGGGCTTAATATTAAATTAATGTAAATGAATTGGTTGTACAGAATTGTGCAATTTATTGTACAATAAATAAAGAATATATTATAATAGATACATAATTATTTAAAAGGTGTTATATGAGTAATAAAGTGAACTTTCATACAGTTGAACAACCTGATTCAGATACAACTACATTTGTTTTATCCTGTAATCGTCTAGATGTCTTAGACCAAACTCTCAAATCATTTTATGCCACAAGAGACTATGTAACTAAAATGGTCATACTTGATGACTCCGCTGTATCCGGAGTATTTGAAACATTAGTTGAACGATATGGACATGATTGTGATGTCATATGTTTTCCTCGTAATAGATCCCAATGGTTTGCCATGGACTTCATGGTATCATATTGTGATTCTCAATATATCTTCTATCTTGAAGATGACTGGGCATTATTAAAACCCGGTTACCTATCTAAATCAAAAGCCATCCTAGAAAAATACCGTGAAGTTGGGGTTGTTGATACCTCATGGAGAACCTTTGAATGGCAAGGTATTGATTCATATGAGAAGAAACTTATTGATGGTGAATTTTATTGGAAGAAACCTTGGAAGATTACCGATAATCATTTAGCATGGCATGCATGGGTTGGATCTCCAAATCTAAGACGTCGTGATGATTTGATTATGCTTGGAAGAGTTGAGAAATGGCATAATGAATGGAACATAGATCGTAAGTTTACCGCATTAGGATTTAAGGGAGTATTCCTTAATGGTGAGTACTCAAGACATCTAGGAGATCATTGTTCTGCCATGGCCGATAGAAGACCTGATGATTCCAAGATACCATATGACTTCTATCCACCTGAACTTAAGAAAAATCGTACAGCACCTTATCTCAATTATAGAGAAATGGATTGGATATATGATTACCCTGGTGATGTTACTTTAGTCACAATGGCCCTTGATATCTCTAGAGGTGATAGAGATTTTAACACACATTATATTAAAGGTCTAGATAGATTACTTGCAGTTCGTAACCCAATAGTGGTTTATGCAGAAGATAAGTATCATGACTATATACTTAAACGTCGTAAAGAACTTAGTATTGCCACCTCTGATAATAAAATAGAAGTACGTTCTATAAGTTTGGATACTATTAGAAATAATAAGTATTTTGATCAAATTCAACGTATTATCAGCTCAGAATCGTGGAAAAATCAATCAGAATGGATGAAAAATAGCGTCATTTCTTCTGAATACTATATACCACTCACCCTCATTAAAAATGAACTCTTACAGAGTGTTTCAGAGGTGAATCCCTTAAAATCAAAAAGATTCTATTGGATTGATTCAGGATTTATGAATAGTTTTATGATTGGAGATTCAATCTCCGCATTTGATTTTCTGAAATGTCCAAAGGATAACTTTCTATTGACATCATATCCATATTCAACAAATTCAGAAATTCATGGATATGACATTAATAAGATGTCATTGTTACTTGATACCAAACCTTCATATGTTTGTAGAGCCACTTTGTTTGGTGGTAGTAAGGAACAGATTAAAAAATTCAATGATAAATACTTTGACTATATAGATATATCATTAGGAATAGGAGCAATAGGAACGGAAGAAGCAATATTTACTATGGTGGAAATAGCAAATCCTGACTTAGTAACTCGTTATGCAATGCCAAATGGCAATATCACACATTATCTGAACACTATAAGGAAATAAAAATGCGATTTCATGTTTTAGGGTTACCTCACACAGTTTCATCAAAAGAGTATGTTGCTTGTGCATACACTCAAAAGGTTGTTAAATTTGCTAAGATGATGACAGATAGAGGTCATACAGTAATTCATTATGGTCATGAAGATTCAGATCTACAGTGTACCGAACATGTTACAGTTACCACAAATAAAGATTTAGAGATTGCATATGGATCTTATGATTGGAGAAAGAACTTCTTCAAATTTGATACAGGTGACCATGCTTACCAAACTTTCTATAAGAATGCCATCATAGAAGTTGGTAAACGTAAACAACAAAATGATTTTATTTTACCATTTTGGGGTGCAGGTACTCGTCCTGTATGTGATGCACATCCTGATTTAATTACAGTGGAACCTGGAATTGGATATGCAGGTGGACATTGGGCAAAATTCAAGATTTTTGAATCATATGCCATTATGCATGCTTACTATGGTTTAAAAGCTGTTGGTTCATGTATGAATAACTTCTATGATGTGGTTATTCCTAATTACTTCGATCCTGATGATTTTACATTTGCACCTGAAACCAAAGAAGATTACTTCTTATTCCTTGGTAGAGTATATGAAGGTAAAGGAATTCATGCTGCAATTCAAGTAACAGAAAAGATTGGTGCTAAATTAAAAGTGGCAGGACAAAATAGTCTTGAAGCTTGTGGTTATAAAGAAATCCCACCACATGTTGAATTTATTGGTTATGCAGATACTGAGAAACGTCGTGAATTAATGAGTAAAGCAAAAGGATCTTTTGTTGCTTCATTATATGTGGAACCATTTGGTGGAGTTCAAATTGAAAACTTATTCTCAGGTACACCAACTATTACTACAGATTGGGGTTCATTCACTGAAAATAATATTCATGGTGTAACAGGATATCGTTGCAGAACATTTGAAGAATTCTGTTGGGCAGCAAAAAATATTGATAAGATTAATCCACAGGATTGTAGAGATTGGGCACTTAAAAACTTCTCACTTGAAAAAGTGGCAGGAATGTATGAGGAGTATTTCCAAGCAGTTTTAAATATTCATGGTAAACAAGGTTGGTATGAACCAAATGAAGGTAGAACTAATTTTGATTATGCCATTAAACATTATCCAGGTCGTTCTGAATTAATCGATTATGATGTAATTGAAAAGGAAGAAAAACCATTTGCTAATAGAATTGCATTTTGGATTAAAGAAGCATTAAAACCCAAAAAAGTATTAGATATTGGATGTGGACCTGGAATGTATGTATATTCACTCAATGATATTGGAGTTAATGTTGAAGGTTTAGATATTGATCCTAGAGTTGACGGTAAGAATCTTATTACCCAAGCTGATATGCTTAAATTAGATGGTACTAAACAAGCAGATCTTGTTATTATGTTTGAGGTGGCAGAACATATCGATCCACAACATAATGATGAAATTGTGAATGGTATCTTTAATACAATTGAAGATGGTGGTAAATTAATCTTTACTGCTGCTCATCCCGGTCAAGGTGGTGTAGGACATATCAATAATCGTCCTAGACAATATTGGGTTGATAAGTTTAAAGCAAAAGGATTAGTTGAAGAAGTTAAACTAAAAGATAACTTAATTACATATTGCAGACAAGGATACCATATGGGATGGTTTGTTCAAAACGTAATGTGCTTCACTAAACCAAAATGAAAATCTTAATTATGGGATTACCGGGGTCAGGTAAAACTACCTTGGCTTATCATTTAACCAATCAACTACCTTTATCTGTATGGTATAATGCCGATGCAGTTAGAAGTAGTTGTAATGATTGGGATTTCTCTGAAGAGGGTAGAATACGCCAAGCAAAACGTATGACTGATTTGGCAAATGAAACCCTTAAGGTTGGTACAAAATATGTTAAATATGTCATATGTGATTTTGTTGCTCCTACCCAAGAGATACGTGATATCTTTGATGCAAACTATACTATATGGATAGATACTATTAGAGAAAGTGAATTTAGTGATACAAACAAAGTATTTGAACCACCAAGTTTTTATGATTTAAGAATTGAGGAACAAGATGCCAAAATGTGGTCAAAAGTTATCTATGAAAGCATTATAAATATAAATAGATAATAACTAGGAATAATCATGGCCGCAATCGTATCAAGACAAGGATTAATAGATTACTGTTTACGAGCTCTAGGTGAGCCTGTAGTGGAAGTTAATGTGGATGATTCACAACTTGATGATAGAGTTGATGAAGCATTGGAATATTGGCGTCAATACCATTGGGATGGTATTGAGAAGGTATACCTTAAACATCGTATTTTAGCTTCGGAACTTAATTTAACTACAGGTAATGCCACATCATTTACCATGTCTGAAATAGTTGTAGGTGATATTTCAGGTGCTAAGGCAAAAGTTTGTGGAGAAACTAGTAGACAATCAGATAATAATCTTTTATTGGTTAAAAATGTAACAGGAGTATTTGTGGCAGGTGAAACTGTTACAGGTGTGGATTCATTGGTAACTGCAACATTAGATACTATTCCATATATCCTTGGTGATTATGATAAAAAGTATTGTGAAATTCCTGATTTAGTTTATGGTATCACAAGAGTTATACCATTCTCTAGTTCTTCAAATTCAAAGAATATGTTTGATATGCAATATCAATTAAGATTAAATGACTTATATAATCTTACATCAACATCAATTATTTACTATAAAACTGTTATGTCCCATCTATCTCTATTAGATTTAGAATTGAATGGATATCCACAATTTAGATTTAATAGATTACAATATCGTTTATACTTAGATACCAATTGGGATGCCAATGTTGCCCTTGGTGATTATATTGTGGTTGAATGCTATAGAGCATTAGATCCAACTGAATTCACTAAAGTATGGGGAGAATCTTGGTTTAGACATTATGTTACTGCATTATTTAAAAGACAATGGGGTATTAATGGTAAAAAATTCCAAGGTATGGTATTACCTGGTGGGGTATCAATAGACTTTCAAGGTATGTATGATGAAGCCATGACAGAGATCTCTGCATTAGAAGATGAACTATTAAATAAATCTGCCCCATTAGATATGTTTTTAGGCTAGAAGATGCCGCGTTCAGTTTATACCTCCAATGGTGCCAAGTCAGAACAATTATTTCATGAAGATTTAATTGTTGAATCTCTATCCTTTTATGGACAGAACTTCTATTATATCCCAAGAACATTATTTGCCAAGGATGAAATTCTCGGTGAAGATCGTTTATCTAAGTTTAAATCAGCATATTCAATTGAGATGTATTTAGAGAACACCGATGGTTTTGATGGTCAAGGTGCATTCATTCAAAAGTTTGGTTTAATGATGGAACAATCTGCAACTTTAGTTGTGGCTAGACGCCGTTGGGAACAATTAGTTGGTAGATTTGGCCAAACTATTATTCCATCTAGACCATGTGAAGGGGATTTATTATACTTTCCTTTAACGGATGCGTTGTTTGAACTTAAGTTTGTACAATATCAAGATCCTTTCTATCAAATTGGTAAACTATTTGTTTATAAATTACAGGTTGAATTATTCCAATATGCTTCTGAACGTATGACAACAGGAATTAAAGAGATTGATGATTTTGAATCACTTAAAACATATGACACAAGTATTGTTAAGAATGGAGTGGTAACTTCAGTGGATATTACAAGTTCAGGAATAGGGTATGTATCTGCTCCTACCGTGGTATTTGGTACTAATTGGACTCCATCAACAGAAGTAATAGTTGGTGATGAGATTGATTATCTATTAAAACGTTATATTGTTATAACAGGTGGTATTACAAGTAGTACTGCTCCATCACATACATCAGGATCTGCACCAAATGGTACTGCAACCTTATTATATACAGGAACTAGAGCAGTGGCAACTTCACTTTTAGGATTAGGTGACCATGAGGGCGAAGTAACCTTAATTAATATTTCATCGGGTGGTAATGGATATACATCTGCACCTAAAGTTACTTTAGTGGGTGGATTAGGTGGAGGTGGACATATTGCTGATGCAATTGCCAACATAGAAAATATTGATAAACCTGATTCATATGGTGATAATAATAAATTTAAAGAGGAAGGTGCTTATACTATATTCAATGAAAGCAATCCTTTCGGAGATTTTAATGCTTAATAACCCAACTTATTATCATGGTTCTTTACGAAAAACAATTGTTGCCTTTGGTAGATTGTTTTCCGATATCACTATTGCTAGACAAGATAATGATGGCAATATAGAACAAACCATTGCTATCCCATTATCATATGCCCCAAAAGAAAAATGGATTGTACGTATTGATTCAGATCCAGGATTAAACAATACAACATATACCACATTACCTAGAATGTCATTTGAGATTACAGCTTACTCATATGATCCTTCTAGAAAAATGAATCGTATGAATAAATTAACCTGCGATCAAGCGGCAGGTAGTATTAAAAAGGCAATGTTTACCCCTGTACCATATAATGTTGATATAACGTTATATGTATTAACTAAGACACAGGAAGATGCAATGCAAATCATTGAGCAAATTCTTCCAACATTTACCCCTGAATATACCCTATCAATTAATGCTGTTCCTGAAATGCAGGTTGTTCAGGATATTCCTGTAATATTAAATAGCATAACAGTGCAAGATGATTATGATGGTGACTTTCAAACTAGAAGATTTGTGACACATACATTAACATTTACACTTAAAACAAATCTTTATGGTCCGGTTAGAAATCAAGGGATTATTACTGACGTTAATGTTAATGTTAATATACCCGGTAGAAAATATGAAGCAGTGGGTACATTGCCCGGTGATCCTATCACTGATAATTGGGAATCAACTTTCTAAAATATGGCTCTATTTTATAATTCTAATACCTTGCTCAAAGCAGCGGGGATTAAAATACCATTCACAGAAGACCAAGTACAAGAGTATATTAAGTGTGCTAATGACCCAATATACTTTATTGATAATTATTGCAAAATTATATCTCTTGATTTTGGTCTAATCCCATTTAAACTCTATCCTTGTCAAGTAGAAAAAGTCAATATCATCCATAATAATCGTAAGGTTATTCTTATGGAAGGTAGACAACAAGGTAAGACAACCGTTTCTGCTGCATATATTCTTTGGTATACATTATTTCAAGAGAAAAAAACAGTGGCTATTTTAGCTCATAAGGCATCAGGTGCAAGAGAAGTATTAGATCGCTATCAATTGATGTATGAGAATCTTCCTGATTGGATGCAACAAGGTGTTACCACTTGGAATAAGGGTGATATTAAATTAGAAAATGGTTCAAAAGTATTTACAGCAGCAACAGGTAAATCAGGTATTCGTGGTAAATCAGTTAATATGTTATATGTTGATGAGACTGCAATTATTCCAAATAATATTGCTGAAGAATTCTTCACTTCAGTATATCCAACAATCTCTGCAGGTGAAACAACAAAGATCTTATTAAGTTCTACACCATTAGGATACAATCACTTTTGGAAATATTGGAATGATGCAGAACAAGGTAATAATGACTTTGTACCATTATACATTCCATACACATCTATTCCAGGTAGAGATGAAAAATGGGCAGAAGATCAACGTAGACAACTTGGTGAACTTAAATTTAACCAAGAGGTACTATGTAACTTCCTTGGTTCTAGTTTAACATTAATTAATGCAACCACAATTTCTAAATTAAATCCTACCCAACATATGTATTCCAAAGATGGTTTAGATGTCTTTGATGAACCGGTTAAGGGTAATACTTATGTGTTAGTTGCAGATACCGCAAAAGGCGTGGGTGGAGATTACTCTGCATTTAATATTGTTGATGTATCTGAAGTACCATATAAACAAGTAGCTAAATATAGAAACAACAAAATTAGTCCATTATTATTCCCTAGTGTTATATATAAAGTGGCAAGAGATTATAATAATGCATATGTACTTGTGGAAATTAACTCAAGTGAACAAGTACCTACTATACTATATACTGAACTTGAATATGAAAATCTATTATTTGTCAATAGAACTTCTCAAGGACAATCTGTTACCGGTGGATTTGGTGGTGGGAAAGTACAGTTAGGAGTTAATACAGATAAACGTATTAAACGTATTGGTTGTATGAATTTTAAATCATTGGTTGAAGAAAATAAACTAATAATTAGAGATGCTGATACCATATCTGAAATATCAACCTTTATTGAAGTTAAAGGTTCATATAGTGCCGATGATGGATATCATGATGATTTAGTGATGACTTTAGTTCTTTTTAGTTGGTTATCCACTAACTCATACTTTAAAGATTTGAATAATGTAAATATGAGAGAAATGATGTATGAATCTCATATTAAACAAATTGAAGATGAATTAACACCATTTGGTTTCTATGATAATGGTCAAATAGATGTTGTTATAAATAATACAGAAAATGAAGAGTTACCACAGAAGGGTGAATATAATCTAACTGAAGATCAGTTAGCATTATTGAATTTTTGAAAAGAATAAATATATAGTAATAAATTGCTTTTAGAGCAAATAAAAAATAATAATGTAATAAGATTAAGGAGATTACAATGCCATTCCAATTAAGTCCGGGTGTTGCGGTAGTAGAAAAAGATTTTTCATCAATTGTTCCAGCTGTTTCTACATCAGCAGGCGCTTATGCTGGAGTGTTTTCTTGGGGTCCTGTTTTAGACCCAGTTGCTGTAACATCTGAAAATGTACTAGTTCAACGTTTCGGTAAACCAACCGATGCTAAAGCTCACTTCCAATCATTCTTTACTGCTGCTAACTTTTTAGCATATACTAATAATCTATTATTAGTTCGTGCAGATACTGGTGGTAATTTAAATGCGGTTGCAACACAATCAGGTTCTGTTACAGGATATACTGCCTTAGTTGGTGGTGATACTTATGCATCACCACCTGCAGTTACAATTAGTGCTCCTGATATTACCGGTGGTATTCAAGCAGAAGCTCATTCAGTATTATCAGGTGGAATAGTTACATCAATCGTAATTGATGAACCAGGTTCAGGTTATACTTCAGTTCCTACAATGACAATCGCTGTTGGTCCTGGTGTTGATGCTACAGTTACAGCAGTAGTTACTGTTGGCGGTGTTAAAATTAACAATACAGATGCTTATACAACATCATATATTAATGGTGGTGGAGCATATGGTGGTTGGGCTGCTAAATATCCAGGTGCTTTAGGTAACTCAATTAAAATTTCTATATGTGATTCTGCATCATGGAACCCAACTCACACGGGTGGCGGTTTTGTTATAGGAACAACTTATACTATCCTTACTCTTGGTAGTACAGACTTTACTGATATCGGTGCTATGGAAGGTATAGTAGGTGAAACTTTTGTGGCTACAGGTGTAGGTACAGGAACAGGTACAGCTTCTACAGTATGGGATTATAAAGCACAATTCGATTTTGCCCCAAATACTTCTACTACCGCTGCAAAAACTGCAAATGGTGCAGATGATGAAGTTCATGTTATTGTTATCGATAGTTTAGGTCTATGGACAGGAACTGCAGGTACTGTATTAGAAAAATATACAGGACTTTCAAAAGCCAATGACAATAGAAAATCAGATGGATCTAATAACTACTATAGAGATGTGTTAAATGCACAATCTAAATATGTTTGGTGGATGGATCATCCAACAGATGGTGCAAATTGGGGTAGTGAAACAAATACTGCATTTGATACTCTCGTTGTTGCAGAAACAAGTTCATTATCAGGTGGTATGGATGACTTAGTAGCTACTGATGGTGATTTAATGACTGCATTTAGTATATTTGCAAATGATATGTTATATGACATCTCATTAGTCCCAGCAGGACCTGCTTCTTCTGTTGTTGCAAATCATATTATTAATAATGTTACTGCCACACGTAAAGATTGTGTTGCATTTGTATCTCCACAAAATATTTCTTCAGGTGAAGTTATTATCGGAGCAGGTTCAGATGCAGTAGATGCTGTTGTTGCTTATCGTAATCTATTACCTGCAAGTACAGAAGAAGGTTCTTACGGTGTTTTAGATTCAGGTTACAAATACCAATATGATCGTTACAATGACAAATATCGTTGGATTCCATTGAATGGTGATATTGCAGGTTTATGTGCTCGTACTGACCATACAGATGATCCTTGGTACTCACCAGGTGGTTACAATCGTGGTCAAATTAAGAACATTGTTAAACTAGCAGTTAATCCAGGTCAAACAGAACGTGATACATTGTATAAATCAGGAGTTAACCCAGTTGTTAATTTCCCAGGTCAAGGTACAGTTCTATTTGGTGATAAAACATTACAAGCTAAACCAAGTGCATTTGATCGCATTAACGTTCGCCGTTTGTTTATCGTTCTTGAAAAAGCTATTGCCACTGCTGCTAAATATCAATTGTTTGAATTCAATGATAGTTTTACTAGAGCACAATTTAAAAATCTAGTGGAACCATTCTTACGTGATGTTCAAGGTCGTCGTGGTGTAACAGACTTTAGAGTAAAATGTGATGAAGTAAATAATACCGGTGAAGTAATTGATAGTAATCAATTCGTTGCTGATATTTACATCAAGCCTAATCGTTCTATTAACTTTATTACCCTTAGTTTTGTGGCTGCAAGAAGTGCTGTTTCTTTTGAAGAAATTGGCGCGTAATAAATAAATAAATAAAAGAAGAGAATAATTCTTCTCCATTAGAAAAGGAAAATAAAAAATGGCAAACATAAGCGACTTTAAGGCACAGATGATTGGGGGCGGAGCTCGTCCCAATCAATTTAGTGTTTCTCTTTCATTCCCAACTTTTGTAGCTGCAGGTGCTGTTGTTGGTCAAAATGCTCAATTCTTATGTAAAGCGGCTCAATTGCCTGCTTCTACTATGGGTAATATTGAAACATTTTATCGTGGACGTCCGGTAAATTTTGCAGGAGAAAGAACATTTGCACCGTGGAATATTACGGTATATAATGATACAACTTTCTCTATCAGAAATGCCATGGAAGTTTGGTCAGATGGTGTTCTAAATATGGGACAAACAAATGGTCGAGTTAATCCACGTGACTATCAAATTGATTTATTAGTACATCAATTAGATAGAAATGGTGCAACTGTTAAAACTTATAAATTTGTGGATGCTTATCCAACAAACATTGGTGCTATTACTTTAGATTATGAAACAAATACTCAAATTGAAGTATTTGATATTGAATTCACTTATAATTACTGGGTATCTGATACTTCTACGGCTAATGCTAGCATTGGTGTTGGTATTAATATTAACACACCGATTGGATCTTTTCCAATTAATGTCGGTTAATAATTATAATAAATAAGTAATACAACAACTGAGGTAGATTATTATGGCAGCATTCCAGATATTTGGGTTTGAGATTAAAAAGAAAAAAGAAGAAAAGGAACTCGGGAGTGTAGTAACTCCCGCTTCCGATGATGGTTCAACTGTAGTTTCATCTTCCGCCGCTGCATATTATGGCATGGCGATTGATTTAGAAGGTACAGTTAAAAATGAAAATGATCTGATTAAACGTTATCGCGAAGTGGCACAGTATCCTGATTGTGATGCAGCCATTGAAGATATTGTTAATGAGGCTATTGTTGCGGAAGATGATATTGCTCCTGTTTCTTTAGTTATGGATGACTTAAAGTTATCTGAATCCATTAAAACAAAAATTAGAGATGAATTTGAGAATATCTTAAAATTATATAAATTTGATGCAAAAGGTCATGACATATTTAGAAATTGGTATGTTGATGGACGTTTGTATTATCATATTTTAATTGACGAAAATAAGGTCAAAGACGGTATCGTTGAACTACGATATATTGACCCACGTAAAATTCGTAAAATTAAGAATATTAAAAAAGATAAGAATAATAAAGGTATAGAAGTAGTATCTAAAATTGATGAATATTATCTTTATAATGATAAAGGTATTACAGAATCAGCTACTCAAGGTGTTAAACTTTCATTAGATTCAGTTATATATTGCGGTTCAGGTTTATTAGATACTAACTCAGCTTTAATGATGAGTCATCTACATAAAGCCATTAAACCGGTAAACCAATTGAAGATGATTGAAGATTCTTTGGTAATTTACCGTATATCACGTGCACCTGAACGTAGAATATTTTACATTGACGTTGGTAACCTTCCTAAATTGAAGGCTGAACAATACGTTAATGACATTATGAATAAGTTTAGAAATAAAATTGTTTACGATGCAGCAACAGGTGAAGTAAGAGACTCACGTAAACATCTATCTATTATGGAAGATTTCTGGATGCCACGCCGTGAAGGTGGTAAGGGTACAGAGATTACAACATTGCCTGGTGGTCAGAATTTAGGTGATATTGCGGATATTAATTATTTCCAAAATAAACTATATGCATCATTGAATGTACCACTTACTAGATTACAACCACAACAAGGGTTTAGTCTAGGTAAATCAACTGAAATTACACGTGATGAGATTAAATTTAATAAGTTTATTCAACGTCTACGTAAAAAGTTTTCAGAGTTATTTGCAATGGCATTACGTATTCAGTTAATATCCAAGGGTATTATTAGACCTGATGAATGGGATATAATATATCAAGACATTAGATTCGATTATCAAATGGATAATCATTTTACTGAATTGAAGAATAATGAGATTATACAACAACGCATTAATGCTTTAATGTTGATTGATCCATATGTTGGAAAATATTATTCACAGGCATATGTTCGTAAAAATCTATTGATGCAATCTGAAGAAGAGATCAAAGAGATTGATAAAGAAATGGAATCAGAAAAATCTGAGATAATTAAACAAACTAAACATCAAGCTCAGCTTAATACAATTTTACAAGGAGATAAAGAATGACACAAGGTGTACAAAATTTAATTAATGCAATTGCAAATGGTGATTCATTAGCCATTGAATCAGCATTTAATTCTGAAATGGCAGGTCGTATTTCAAGTCGTTTAGAAGATATGCGTATGGAAGTTGCACAAAATATGTTTGCAACTGAATCTGTTGAAGAAGAAATTGTGGATGAACCTATAGATGAAGTTGATGAAGAAACAGATGCAGAAGTGGAAGATTCTTCAGAAGAGTAATATGTACTATAACCAGTTCAATAGAAAATTATCGGAACAAGTATTAGGGGTGGAGATTAAATCTCAACTTCGTAGTAATGGTCATTTGATTGAACAAACAATTAATGATGAAGTTTTAATTGATGGTAATACAACAGATTTCACAGATTTAGAAGAAGCTAGACAATTTATAAGACAAGAATATTATACTGAAAATTTAGAGCATGAAATAGCACAAGACATTTATGACGAAATTTCAGATACAAAAATTGCACATATTATAAAAGAACATTATGACGTTAAGGTAACAGATACTTTAATTGAATCATATATAGAACTAGCTTCTTCTAAACTTTTTACAGTTGATCCTGTTGCATTTGATATTAGACAATTAAATAGATTTGATAGGTTGGTGGAAGGTAAAATTGATTATATTTTAGATGATGGTAGTATTATGGCCATTAACAATAATACTCAATCTAGTATAAATAATATATTACAGAATCATAACGATATAGTTAGTTACATGCGAGAAAGTAAAGAAAACTTTCTAAATGTAATACAACAATTTAAGGAATAAAAATGGATGCCTATCATTTAGAATTAGACCAAGATCTAATTAATTTAGCCAAATCAATTCAAGAAGGTTCTAATGTTAAAGAAGAAGTTGAATCATTAGATGAGTTATCATCTAGTCTATTAAATAGATATAAAAATAGAGCGCAAGATTCAGTTCTTAAAAATATGAGTGACTATACAAATAAAACTGTATATCATGGTCAATCAGGTTCTAAGGAATTAAAAAAAGCCACTAAGAGAGCTGTTGGTATTCACGGGGCTAATGATCGTTTAAATAAAGATTATCCATCTGCATATACTAAAGAAGAAGTTGAGTTAGATGAATCTACAAAGTATTGTGACGTATGTGGTGACGATACAACCACTGCTGTACTAAAGAGTTCTAACGAGAAATACTGTACAGAATGCGGCATGGTACACACTAAAAAGAACAGTGAATCAGACTTCTACAAAAGAAGCCTAGAACAACACCTTGCCATGAAAGCCAAGAAAGCAAAGAGTGTAAAAGAAGAAGTAGAAGAGTTAGATGAATTGTCTAAAAAGACTTTAGGTTCATATGTTAAGAAAGCTTCTGATCAAAGTAATAAAATGGCAGTTACTGCTAATCAATCTGCACGTGGAGCTTCAGATGCAATGGATAAGGGTGACCCACATTTACATACACTACATGTAGATAATTACAAATATGCAAAAGGATTAGTAAAGAAACGTACTGTAGGTATCAGTAAAGCCGTAGACAAACTAACTAATGAAGAATTCTACCTTGAAGATTACACATTAGAAGAGATTCAAGACTTCATGGTATCTGAAGATTTTGACCAATTAGATGAGTTGTCTAAAGGTACATTATCTTCATATGTAAATAAAGCAGCACAAAGTGCTAGAATA
>Ga0114977_10001679_pt1 | contig 14529 bp, 13 predicted proteins | sample S_130805_MF_Meta_FD_87026 | JGI IMG/M metagenome (GOLD analysis project Ga0114977, IMG submission 87026) | Freshwater microbial communities from Lake Simoncouche, Canada to study carbon cycling - S_130805_MF_MetaG | ecosystem: Environmental > Aquatic > Freshwater > Lake | place: Lake...
TATTGAACGCAAAGCAACACAAATTTCTAACGGCACACCTTGGAGCAACTAATGATTACTTGGAATTTATCTGAAGAATCAGCAAATGCAATATTAGGTATGTTAGGTCAACTTCCAACTTCGTCGGGTGCATACCCACTGCTTGTTGATTTAAAACAGCAAACTGATAGTCAAACTGAAGAAAAAAAAGCGGAGTGATACTCATGGGTAAAATACTTAAAGCGTGGAATTATATCCAAGCAAGATTAAAAGAACCTTCTACACACGCGAGTGTGGCAGCACTCGCTACGATGGCGGGTATGAATATTGACGCAGGTCCTGTGCATGATGGTTTGACTGCGGCTGGTGTATTATTTGGTGTAGTAGGGTTATTTACGTCAGAAGGTAATTAATATGACTAAGTTATCTGAGCATTTTAGTGAAGAAGAATTCATGTGCCACTGCGGGTGTGGTGAGAAGCATATCAACCCAAAACTCATTGAACTCTTAGAGCGCATTCGTGCATCCTTTGGCAAGCCAATTACCATTATGAGCGGTAGAAGATGTGAAGCACACAACACAAAAGTGGGTGGTGCAAAGCATAGCCAGCACGTCTTAGGTAACGCAGCCGACATTAAAGTAAAAGACGTACCACCCAAAGAAGTGCAAGAATACCTCATGAAGCATTTTGATGACGAATGCAAAGGTCTTGGACGCTACAAATCATTTACGCATATTGATGTGCGTGAAGGTAAGATCGCTCGCTGGAATGGATAACATTTTTGTTTTTACATTCATTTAAAAGTATAATTCAATAATACAGGTGCATGCTGAATCAGCGGCTAATACGACAAAACATACGGAGTATTTATGAGCTACAGCATGACCTACGACTCGTTGCTCGTAGACGTTAGACGTTACTTAGAGCGTGGTTTTACGCAAGAAAGTGACCAAATAGTCTATGATCAACTTCCTCGACTCATCACAATGGGTGAGCGTCGTATTGCGCGTGAACTTAAAATTGAAGGTTTTATTCGTGCAGTCACAACACCATTAACGGTAGGTGTTAACGTTTACATGAAACCCGACAGATGGCGTGACACTGTTAGCATGACTGTTGACGGCACGCCTATTTTTGCGCGTGCTTATGAATACATCAAAAATTACTGGCCAGATCCTGCTGAAACTGGAACGCCAGCGTATTACGCTGATTACGATTATCAACACTGGATAATTGCACCAACACCAGATACCGCACAAACATTAGAAATTTTATTTTACGAACAAGTGCGTTTTCTTGGTGATGACTTTCAAACCAACTGGCTTACCGAATATGCGCCAGACGTTCTTTTATATGCCACATTACTTGAAGCAACACCATTCCTTAAAAATGATGAGCGTGTGCAAGTTTGGCAAGCTATTTATGACCGAGCTGCGCAAGCACTTAATGGCGAAGATCTTAAACGTATCATGGATCGCACAGCGAACCGGAGTGAAGCATAATGACAACATATACCGAAGTCTTCGGTGGCGCAAATATTTATCCAAGCGAAATAAGCTACAGCGCGTTAACGCTTACGGCTGATGTTACGTTAAGCTGGCCAACTGAAACCTCTGCTAGTAATAATCTTGCTACGCGAATTATCAACATTTCATCAGCAACCGCTGGGTTAAGTATATTTTTACCAGACGCTGCAAAAGCAGGAACCGGTGAAACTATACTTTTTAACAATGTTGGTGCGCAATCTATTACGGTTAAAAATGCTGACGGTACACAAGTTGTCGTTGTTACCAGTGGTACGTTGTGGCAAATTTATTTAACTAACAACACCACTACAGCAGGCGTTTGGATTTCATTGCAATATGGCGCAAGCATATCAATTGCTAACGCTTCAGCATTGACCGGAACAGGAATTGTTGCAGTTGGTTCTTTACTTTCACAGTCAGTTCCTATCACAGCATTTAATTCAAATTACACGGCAACTGTTAATGACCGCGCAAAAATGTTTAACTGGACTGGCGCGGCTGGTACGTTAACACTTCCAGATCCAACATCCGTAGGAAATAATTGGTTTTTCTATCTTCGTAATTCTGGTTCTGGTTCAATTGTTGCTGATGCAGTTGGTGCAACATTAATTGATAATTCAGCTTATTTAAGTTTTCAGCCTGGAGAATCTGCCATTATTGCAAGTGATGGCGTTAACTGTTATACCATTGGGTTTGGTCAATCGTCTATTTTTACGTTTGACTTTACTATTATTCCTGTTGCTGGAAATGGTAATTATATTTTGACAGGCACAGAATTAAATCGTATAGCTTATCGTTTTACAGGCGCATTAACGGGTAACAGAACTATTATTGTTCCTGCAACAGTTCAACAATATTGGGTGGATAATCAAACCACTGGATCTTATACTTTTACAGTAAAAACATCGTCTGGTACGGGTGTTGTTTTAGCTACCAATGAACGTGCTATTTTATATAGTGACGGTATTAATGTTATTCGCGCAGATACTTACGGGGTATCTTATCCAATTTCTGTATCACAAGGAGGTACTGGAGCAACTTCCGCTGGATCTGCACTTTTAAATTTAGGCGGCACATCGGTTGGTGTTGGGTTGTTTACAGCATCATCACAAGCGGCAGCTTGGAGTGTTTTAGGTGTTGCGCAGTCTGGAAATGTTAACGGTGGTACATACTAATGCCAGAAAAAACGATTATTTTAAAGTCAGATGCAGGAATCAAACGCGACGGTACTAAGTTTGATGGCAACAATTATACAGATGGACAATGGGTTCGTTGGCAACGTGGTTTGCCACGCAAAATTGGTGGTTATAAATCCACACAAAAGTATTTGACAGAAATTAGTCGTGGTTTTAGTAATTTTACTCAAATGAATTTCATTTATTGTCACAGCGGAAGTGAAAATTTTTTAGAAAGGTTTACTATTGATTCAACCGGTAATAGTTCTATTGTTACAAATAGAACACCTGCAAGTACCTATGCGACTGGAAAAGTAACTTTAACAAGTGGATCTGCTGGTTCAGTTGATAGTATTACTATAAATGGCGTGAACACCATGTCTGGTTCTGTTGCTTATACGACAAGTTTAACGGCAACAGCAACAGCAGTGGCGGCTAATATTACTGCTCATGCTGCTGGATACAGTGCAACAGCCTCTGCTGGCGGAATTATTAATATTACAGCTACGTCAGTTGGATCAACGGTTAATAATTTACCAATTGTAACGGTAACAACAACCATTGTTGCTGATTCTGGTGATATGAATGGGGGGTTCTTTGCATCTCAGTTGCCAAATGCACTTAATATGTGGATGTTTGATTATCAATATGACTCATCTACCAATCAAAATTATTTGTTTGCACATGTATCACAAAATTTAAATTCTATTTCTAACGATGCTGGCGGATATATTTTCTTTGGTGAAGTGCTTGGCACAGGTCAACTTCAATATATTGGATTGCCACCAGATGCAAATGCTACAGGTGGGATTGTATCGCTACATCCTTATTTGTTTTACTACGGTACAGATGGAATTATTGGATGGAGCGTTGCAGGAAGTCCAACAAATTTAACTGATTTTGGATCTGGTGCGGGTCTTGCGCGTGTGTGGGGTCAAAAAATCATCAAAGGTATGCCACTTCGTGCTGGTAGCGGAACAGCTCCTGCTGGATTATTTTGGGCGTATGATGCCGTTATTCGTGCAACGTTTACTGGTGGGGCAACTGTATTTCAATTTGACGTGGTGGCAACTGATACATCTATTATTTCAGAAAACTGCATTGTTGATTACGATGGTGTTTTCTTTTGGGCGGGTGTTGATCGCTTTTTAATGTTTAATGGTGTGGTGCGTGAAGTTCCAAACGCCATGAATTTAAATTACTTCTTTGATGGGTTGTATCCAAGAAATAGATCAAAAGTATTTGCATTTAAAGTTCCACGTTATGGTGAAATTTGGTGGTGTTATCCACGCGAAGATGCAACCGAATGCACACATGCAGTTATTTACAATGTGCGAGAAAACACATGGTATGACACAGAACTTCCTACTAATGGACGTGCCGCTGGTGCATTTAATAACTCATTTGCTGCGCCTATTTTAGCTGGTGCAGTTCCTGGTGATAATGCAGTTGGTGCAACTGGAACGATTACATTTACAGGCGGATCATCCGGATCGGTCAATTCTATTACAATTAACAGCGTGCCAATTATTTCTGGTGTCGTATCGTACAGCACTAGTTTATTTGTTACGGCTGAAAATGTAGCAAATGCCATTAATGTTTACAGTTCAGATCCAGAATACATTGCTACAGTTTCTACCGTTGGAGGTCAACCTGTTGTTACTATCACATCAACATTGGTCGGACCGCAATACAATAATCTTGTTTTAGCAGTAACAACAACCACCATAACAACAACAACTACAAACATGACCGGTGGCACTTATGCGTATCGTGTGTGGGTTCAAGAGCAAGGTGTTGATGAGATTGATGGACAAAACATTAATCCAATCAGATCTTATTTTGAAACGGCTGATTTGTCTGCGGTAGTGCAAGGCAATAATGAATTTATGCGTATTACGCGAATTGAACCAGATTTTGTGCAAAGTGGTGACATGACTGTTCAAGTTACTGGTAGATCTAACGCTCGTGCGCCAGAAGTGTACGGCACGACATTTACCTTCCCAGAAACTGCGCAAGAACCTTGGGAGCAAATTGTTATGCTTAAAGAACAACGTCGTGAACTTCGTGTACGGTTTGAGTCAAATGAAGTGTACGGTGATTATCAAATGGGTCAAATCATTGGACATATTTCAATGGGTGATAATACGGTGATTTCATGAGAGTTCGTGTCACACTTCCTACGCATCTTACACTTCGTGATTGGGCAGATCAGATTGCATTGGATTTTGATCCGTATGGTGCGTTTGGTCGTCTTGAAGATGAGAACAATTGGCAAAATTGGGGTATGCAATTTATCAACAATTTAACGCTCAGAGAAAACTTCCCTATTCCGTATCAGTTTGATGACTGGCGTGAATGGGCAGAGCGTTTTTGTCAAACGGCAGAATAATATGAAATACATTGGATTTGAACTTGAAGATGAGGCAGAAGAATGGGCGCGTGAACGGTTAGGTCTTGATAATCCACCCGAATTTTTTCGTGCATTCTCAGCAGTCAATAATGAAGGTGAGTTTGTTTGCGTTGTGATTATGACTAATTTTACGTCACGCAACATTGATTTAACCATTGCAATTGATAACAAAAAAGTTAGACCAAGAGAAACAATTGTGATGTTTAACGAGATCTTTGGATTTATTTTTAACAAACTGCATGTTGCTCGCGTTACAGGACTTCTGCGCGGAAAGAACACGCAAGCCAAACGGCTAAATGAACACTTTGGCTTTCAACTTGAAGGCATCATGCGTAAATCATTTGAAGATGATGATGATTTACATATTTACGGATTTTTAAAAGAAGATTACTACAACCATAAATGGTTTAGAGGACAAACAAAATGAGCGAAATTAGAAAAGTAGTTATGCAATTGGTGGAAAACAATCCGCAATTTCATCAAGGCGTTGAACAAATGGAACAACAAGTAAAACGTATGCCACTTGTTCCAGAAGAACTTGATGAAGCTATTAACCTGCTTGAGTTTGTCCTTCAAAACCCAGAACAATATCCAGACGTGCGTGCCGCTGCAATCAAAGATGGCGCAATTGATGCCAATATGGTGCCAGAACAATACGACATGGTGTTTGTTGTATCACTTCTTATTGCTTTATATGGATTGCAAGATCGCTTAAAGGTTCGAGGTTATGCACGAGGTGGTTTAGCAGTTGCCGCTAGAAAAATTGAAATGCAAGGTCGTGGTGGTGACGACATGCTTGCGCACATTAACCATCGTGAAGCAGAGATGCTAAAACGCATGGGTGGTGAAGGATCTATCAACCCAACCACTGGATTGCACGAATACAAAGGTATTTTCAAGATGTTCATGTCAATACTGCCGATAGCTTTAATGATTTTTGCTCCTGGTATTGGTACGGCTGTTGGTGGATTTTTATCTGGTGGTTTATTGTCTGGTGCTGGCGCGGCTGCTTTAGGTGGCGGAGCTATTGGCGCATTGTCTGGCGGTATTACTGGCGGGTGGAAAGGTGCGTTGATGGGTGGTGCGGCAGGTGCATTAGGTGGTGGACTTGGTGGTCAATTAGGAGGTTCAGCAAGTAGCGCATTAGGTCTTGGACTCGGTAAAACAGGTCAAGCCATGCTAGGTAGCGGGATTATTGGTGCGGGTGTTGGTGCGGCTGGTGCTGGAATGTCTGGTGGAAATGTCCTTAAAGGTGCATTAGTTGGTGGCGGTGTTGGTGCGGCTGGTGGTGCTATTGGATCTATGGCAAGTGGTGTTGGTACAGACTCGGCAATTGGTCTTGGCATCAATAGAGGTGGTCAAGCGTTTGGTAATGCGTTGACTGCTGGATTTAAACCTAAAGAGGCAGCAATTTCTGGTGGTTTAGCCGGTTTAGCGGCTGGGTTGAAATTCCAAACTCCTGCTGAAATAAACCAAGCAAAATTAAATGATGTCAATGCTAGTAACAAAGACTATAGTTTTGGGAATAATAAAAACGCTATTGACATGATTGGTGCAAAACCATCTGACGCTGTTGTTAATGGATTAGAAACAACAAACAATCCAGCCTCTATGGGTGGCGGTCATTATCAAACAAATTATTTGACTGGTGCAGAAGAATGGGTTCCAAATCCAGCAGGATCGTCACCCTATGATTTAAGTGTAAAAAATAATTTTGAATCAACTGCGCCTAGTGGAGGCTATGGTACTTATACTAATGGACAACCGAGCGCAACGGGAGAACCAACATTTGTTGGAGATCAAGCAAGAATTAGTCCTGGATTAGGTGCTTTAGCTTCTTCTGCATTAACTCCACAAAGTGTTTTAGGTGTCAATCCTAATACAGCTACACTTCCATCACCAACTGCTAGTGCAGCAAATACTAATGCGTTTAATCCAGGTAGTGTTTTAGGCTCAAACACGTCAATTCAAAACACTGGCGTAAATGCAAATCAAACAGCACAAACACCATCAACCGATACTTCTGGTGAGTTTGATTGGAAAAAAGCCGCGCTTTACGGTGCAGGTGCAGCGGCAATAGGTATGCTTGGAAAATCGATGCTATCAAGCGCACCTGCTCCTGTTCAAAACTCAGTAGCGCAATTATCTAAGCAACAGCAAGAGTATTTCAATCGTCCAAACGTGGCTTGGGATTGGGATAAAATGCAACAAAACGCTACTGCTAGAAACATGAGCTTGCCAGAGTTTATGGCAACGTCATGGCCAACCATTGCTGCTGGTCAATACAACGTGGCTTTAAAAGCGATGGGCGGTCCATTAGCGAGATTTGCTCGTGGCGCAGGATCTGGTCGAGATGATACAATTGACGCAAAATTGTCCGATGGTGAGTATGTCATTGACGCTGAAACTGTCGCGTTGCTTGGTGATGGATCAAACAAAGCAGGAGCAAAAATGCTCGACAAAATGCGCAGTGAAATTCGCGCACAAAAAGGTAAAGCGTTAGCAAGAGGAAAAATTAGTCCGGACGCTAAGTCACCATTAGCCTATTTAAGAGGAGCAATGTAATGGGAAGTATTTTCGAGGGAACACCTCAAACCTCAAAACAAGGATCTACGTTAAGCACAAACTTAACACCTCAATGGATGCAGGATGCTATCTATAACCAAGTGCAATGGGCGCAAAATATTGCCAATACGCCATATCAAGCGTATGAATTGCCAACGGTTGCAGAGCTTTCGCCTTTGCAACAACAGGCATATCAAAATGTACAAAACAACCAAGGTTTTTTTAAAGATCCGTTAGCTAATACGCAAAAATCCATGTTGGATTTAACAACATCTGGCACAGGAACTGATTTAGCAACTAATCAAACACCTTATTTGGATTCATCACGAGTTCAACAAGGTTTAAATGCGGCTAACACAGGATGGACTAATGCGGCTGCAATTAGTCCGTTAACTAATGCGTCTACTAACTTTACTAATGCGCAAGGTTTATCGCCTTATGAAGCGGCAGGAAATATTTTAGGAAATGCTGAAACTTCTGCTAGTGACATTACAACAAACGCTAATCCATATTTAACAGCGGCAAGTAAAAACGCATATTCTGATGTGGGTAATTATATGAACCCATATCAGCAAAATGTAATGGATGTCATGGCGCAACAATCTGCGCGTAATTTGAAAGAAAACATTTTGCCGCAGGTATCAGATTCATTTACAAAAGCTGGTCAATTTGGCAGTTCACGCATGGGTGAATTTGGTAGTCGTGCTGTTCGTGATGTAAATCAAACTTTGCAACAACAACAAGCACAGTTAGCAAATCAAGGTTACACACAAGCATTGGGTGCAAATCAAGCAGATTTAACGCGACAAGGTCAACTTGCACAAACCGCTGGTCAATTATCTGCTACACAAGCGCAAGCGTATCAAAATGTTGGACAAACTGCGGGTCAATTGACCAGTGCAGAGCAACAAAATTTGATAAATATGGCGCAATCACAAGGTCAATTGTCAGCAGCAGAGCAACAAAATTTAGCGACTATTGCAAATCAACAAGCCGCTGCCGCTGGTCAACAACAACAGTTTGGCTTGGGAGCAGCGCAAAACTTGCAAACAGCAGGTGCGCAAGATTTAAGTCGTCAACAAGGTGCGCTTAATGATTACGCAACATTACTAGGCAAACAACAACAAATGCAAACGGCTGATACTGCGGCACTTGAAGCGGCTGGTCAAGCGCAACAAGGTCAAATGCAGTCACAGCTTAATGCTGCGCAAACCCAATACAATACGGCACTTAATTATCCAAAACAACAGATGGATTGGCTTAGTACGCAAGTTCGTGGTTTGGCTCCAATTACACCAACAAGTCAAACAGGAAGCAATACAACGGTGGGTGGAACGTATAATGCTTCACCTCTGATGCAATTAGCCACTGTTGCCGGTACTGGTGCGGGTGCGTACAAATTAGCTACACAATAAGGAATAGACATGGCAAGCGAATTATCAAAATTGATGAAGCAATACGGGGTAACTTCTGCGTCGATGGCGTTACCTGCGGAATTTAAAGGTACGGTAGTCAATGAGCCTACAGCACCAGATAAACCTGTTGCGCTAGATGCTTTTACATTAAAGGCACCAGTAGTTACTGATTATGGTTTAACTGCTGGAACTAAAGCTAAACCAACAAAATTAGCAAAAGGTCAAACACAAGCTGATTTAGATGCGGCACAAAAGTCATGGGCAGACTATCAAACAACGTTGGATGATTTTAATGCTAAAAAAAATGCTTATGATGCAACGAAAAAAACTTATGACACCTATGTAAGTGGGGGTATTAACAATAAAGATTCTTATGCATATAAACAAAATGAGTATCAAACAGCGTTAGGAGATTATAAAACGTATTTAGGTAAAAAAGCAGATTTTGACGCAAACAAAGGTGATATTTATAACCAATACAAAACCGCATACCAAGATCGTATTGCGCAAACACCTATGTATTTGCAACAACAGTTTACGCATGCGCCTAATGCAAATCCTTATGAGGGAATGTATAGTCCTTACGGTAGCATTGATAACTACAACAAAACTGGAACGTACTGGAACGATGTTATTGGTGATCCAACTTATACAGGTGCTTACACGCCTTATAATCCAATGTATAAACAAAAAGGATTTGCCGATCAAGCCAGTTATGAAGCAACGCTTCCAACATGGCAACAACAAGGATATGGATCTGAGTTGCAATATTTAGATGCTAAAAATAGTAATGACGGTTTAACTAAAGTTCCAAATACTGATGCTAACACAACGCCATCATTAACAGATTTGGCTAATAAAAATGGTGTTACAAATACAAACACTAATGGCAATAAAACAACAAACGTATCTACAATTGTTGGTGCTACTAATAATGATGTAATTACAGATACAAGACCAGAATGGCAAAAACTTGGTTATACATCTCAGTATGAGTATGATCATAGAAACGATAATAAAACAACAAACGTATCTACAATTGTTGGTGCTACTGGTAATGATAGTTTAAAAGGTGCTACTGGTAATGATAGTTTAACTAGTGTTACTGGTAATGACACATCCGATTTGTATATGGGCAAATATGCTACTAAAGATGATGCTATGAAAGCTGGTTGGAGCGGAGATGGGTCACAATGGATTGATCCATCTCCAGCCGCAGTAGCAGCAAGAAATGCAAAAGCTGCTGAATTAGACAAATATTTTAATGATTTACATGCTGGTCAAATTTGGGACGATAATCAAGGATGGCTAACTGATCCAAAATTATATTCTAATGCAAATACAAGCATTAGTAGTAACACAACACCGACATTAACAGACTTAGCTGTTAAGAATGGTGTTAGTACAACACCAAGTAATACATCAGCACTTGATTACTACAATCTTTATCCAGATTTACAACAAGAATTTGCATTGCCAGCAGTTAAACAACAATTTAATAACGATCCTGCTGCATACGCACAATGGCAGTATGATACTTATGGTCAAAATGAAAATAGAACGCCAATAACACCAGTAACGCCAGCAGTTACCACACCATCATTAACAGACTTAGCTGTTAAGAATGGTGTAACAAATACAGGAACACAACAAATATCTAACACTACGCCAGCAGATAAAACTACAACGTCACTGGTTTCACAACCAAATGTAATGCAACAAGCTAAAATGACACCTTGGGATAGTATGGGAATAACTCAAGATGATTATTATGAAAATTACTATGCCAAAGGCGGATCCGTTCATCATCTTGCTAAAAAGTATGCTGTGGGTGGTGGTGTTGATATTGCCGATAGTGCAATGCCTAATCCAGAGCAAGGCATTCCACAGCCAGTAGAAGCACCTGTTGCACCAATTGCTGTGCAAGCACCACCAAGCGACAACATGGCGAAAATGCAAGAAATGTTGCAAGCTTACGGCACACCAACAAATGATTATGCACAAGAGCTTGAAGACGCACGCAGAAAATCAAATACTGAAAATGAAGCGTTTATGGATATGTTTAAAAAAGCAAGACAGCCAGAAAACGACAATCTAAGTCAAGCAGAGTTGTATTTTAGATTAGCGGCAGCGGCTGGTGCGCCTACCAAAACAGGTGGTATTGCAGAATCTTTGAGTAACATCAACCGTGAAATGTCTGATTATTCAAAAGAGCAAACTGGTCGCAGAAATTCTGATCTTGAGCTTCAAATGAAAGCACAACAATTAAAAGCGGCTAATGCGAAAGAGGATTTGAACACGCTTCGTGGTCTTTCTGGTGAAAGCATGAAGGATAAGCGTGCTATTATTTCTGAAATGATTAAAGCTGAGATACCCAAGGCGCAGTCAGAAGCCGGTAAACTTGCACTTGACATGGGTTTAAAAGTAGGAACACCAGAGTATCAACAATTTGTAACCAATAACGGCATGCAGTTACTGCAAGCTAAAGTTAATCAAATGGTTATGGGACCTTCTATTGCTGCTCAAAATGCCGCTACTTCTAGTTTGCAAGCGGGTATTTCTGGTGGTCAATTAGATGTTGCTAGAGATCGTTACAATTTATCTGAAAAAGAATATCAAGATAAAATGAGCGGTGTTATCCCACCTGTTGAATTACGCAAAATGGAAAAACTTGCATCAAAAGATCAACAAACAGTTGAAAATGCTGCAAAACAGGTAAATTTAATTAAAAATGATATTACTGCATTAAAAACACATCCAGGTTTATCTGGTATTACAGGAATGTCTGGAACCATATACAAATATCCAGGTTCTGAAAGGGCACAAGCGCAAACAGCACTTGAATCACTTCAAAATAAATTAGAAGGTTATGGAAAAGTCGCGCAATCTGCTTCGGGTGCTATTGGTGCGATGGCGGTAGCTGAATGGGATAAAATGCGAAAACAAATTGCTAATATTGATCCTGTTAAATTAGGCGAACAAGGAACATTAAAAGCGTTAGATGATTTAAGTAGTGATTTAGATGCTAGTGTTTCTATGTTTAAAAGTCAGTATGAACGTGAACATGATACGATTCTTGAACGTAATCCAGATAAGTTTCAACTTAAATTAAATTTTGGTCAAAGAGTAAATGATGAAGCATCAGCTAAACAAGCTGGGTGGGTTTTACATCAAGATGCAAATGGAAACAAAGCGTATATAAATCCAGCTAACAAAAGTGAACATTTGGAGATACAGTAATGGCTTTTGATTTTGAAACAGCAATGCCGGTTGATAAACCATCTAAATTTGACTTTGAAACTGCTGTTCCCGTAGATAATCAATCATTGGGTGACAAATTAATTTCGTCAAACAAGAAAAAACGCGAGTGGTCAGATGTTCCAAGTGAAGCAGTTGGAAATATCGTTCCTTCTAGTATTGGCGTTGTCGAAGATACTGTTCAACCGTTTTTTCATCCAATTGACACAGCGCAAGCAGCTTTAGATTTAGGCAACGCTGCTATTCAAAAAGTATTGCCAAAATCTGCTATTGATTTGATGTATAAAATCAATCCAGAAACAACTAAAAATCCAGAAAAATTATTAGCTGTGGGTCGTTATTTTCAAGATAGATTTGGCAGTGAAGATGCTTGGAAAGAATCGTTAGCAAAAGATCCTGTTGGTGTTGCGGCTGATTTAATGTCGGTGCTACAACCAACAAGATTGATTGCAAAAGGAAGTGTTCCTAACAGAGTGCAACGTGTATTAGATGTAGCGTCAGAATTTGATCCAACCTCTGCACCAATAACTTTATTAGAGCGTGCCGCAAAACCAGTAGGAAACTTTGCCGCTGCTACACTTGGAAAAACAACGGGTGTTGGTGATGTTCCGATTAAAGAAGCGTTTCAAGCTGGTTATGAAGGCGGTGAGCCATTAGAAGCGTTAACACGTCACATGCGTGATAATGCTGACATTATGGAGCCAGTTGATGTTTTAACGCAATCACTTAAAAACATGAGGAATAAAACCTCACAAGATTATCAAGCAGGGATGAATCAAATTCGAGGAAATGAAAGTTTTCAAAAATTATTTGATCGCTATCATCCTTTAGATTTTATTCCAGTTGAACAAGCCGCGCGTGGTGCGTTAAATATTAAAAAATATGAAGGATTTGATAAAAATCCTAATTTACAATCACAACGCGATGCTATTTCAGATGCTATTCAAAGATGGAAAGATGAGCAACTGCCAACACCAATGCAATCTTTGAGAGGTTTACCAGGAAAAGATTTTAAAAATGTCACCGGTTTTGATGCTTTAAAACAAGGTATTTATGAACTTGGCGACTGGAATAATCCAAGAGACCCATCAACCATGATGGCATCAAACGTATCAAATGCCATTAAAGATGAAATTGCAAAACAATCGCATGATTACGGATGGTTAATGCGTGATCAAGCGCAAAGAATTAGAGATGCTAATGATATTGAACGCACATTTAATTTATCACCCGCAGCACGCGAAGAAACCAAAGCAAATAAAGCGCAAGGCTTAACAAGAAACAACGTTAATACATCTTACGGATTGCGCATGGATAAATTGAGAGAACTTGAGCCGTATGGAGCAGAAAATGTTTTGCCTATGCTATCGGGTCAAGCACTATCTCCTAATGCGCCTAGAGGTATAGCAAGAGCCGGAGCAGGTATGTCTTCAATCGGTGCTTATTTAGCAGGTGGCGTTCCATTGACTATGCTTGATTTAGCATTGTCATCACCAAGAATTGTCGGTGAAGGAGCTGTTAAAGCTGGTCAAGCTACTAGATACGGTAAAAAAGGATTAAACGCTATAAAAGCCGGTCTTGAGGCTAACGGAATTGATCCTAAATTTTTAATGAATGAAATGTATCAACTGCAAAAAGCTCAAGAAGCGGAAGAAAAATATAAATAATCTTCCGCTTTTACTAAGGCTGGAATCAAAACAGGTTCCAGCCAAACTTAGCTATTTCATAAGATAATCTAACCATAAATCCTATAAAAGTTAGCGCACAGAAAAACCACAAAATAATTCTGATACCTTCCCACAAATCAATAAACCATTCTTTTATCGTCATTTAATTTCACCCATTTGTTATATGCTGCCTCTGGTGAATCACCACAAGCAACTATTGAAAAATTGGTATAGCAAAGCCATTTATTGCCTACCTTTTTTATCTTTGGTTTCATCGTTCCCTTCTGCTTAATACTAGATTGCTTACGCTAATTGGATCCATTGGATTATCAGCCAACCATTTTAGCAATTCCATATACTCAGCGCATCGTTGTTTATTCATTGCTAAGATGGTTTCTTCGGGATGTTCTTTGGCACTCCATTGCTTCATTAAAAACCTTCTGTTTTGATTAAACGATCCAAATACCAATTTGCCTTGCGCAGATCCTCGATGCCATTTTTATCTTTGTATCGCCACAAATATTTGAACA
>Ga0114977_10001680_pt1 | contig 14529 bp, 14 predicted proteins | sample S_130805_MF_Meta_FD_87026 | JGI IMG/M metagenome (GOLD analysis project Ga0114977, IMG submission 87026) | Freshwater microbial communities from Lake Simoncouche, Canada to study carbon cycling - S_130805_MF_MetaG | ecosystem: Environmental > Aquatic > Freshwater > Lake | place: Lake...
ATACTACACAAATCTGTTACTGTTGACATATTCATAAACAATGCACCACCACCAACAATTAAACCAGTTATAATAGTTGCAAAAGATGGTGTATTAAATTTTGGATGAATTTTAGAAAAGCGTTTTGGCAATAATCCATCTCTACTCATACTCATCCAAATACGTGGTTGCCCTAATTGGAAAACTAATAAAACACTAGCCATTGCAACAACTGCACTCACTGCAATTATACCCGACATCCATTTTAAATTTAATTTTTCAAAAACAAAAGCTAAAGGATCATTTACAGCTAAGTCATTATAATTAACCATACCCGTTAAAACTAAAGCGATAATAACATATAAAACAGTACAAATAATAATTGCCCACATCATACCTTTTGGTAAATCTCTTTGAGGATTTTTACACTCTTCGGCAGTTGTGCTTATTGCATCAAATCCAATATATGCAAAAAAAACAGCGGATACACCTTTCAAAATCCCTCCTACTCCATTTGGCGCAAAAGGATGCCAGTTATCAGTGTCAACATAAAATGCCCCAACTGCTATTACCAATAAAACAACAGCAAGTTTAATAATTACCATTGCGTTACTTGCATTTTTTGATTCTTTTATTCCTCTATAAACTAACCATGTAACTAAAAATATAATTAATAAAGCAGGTAAATCAGCAATTAAATGAAACCCGAAAATAGTTGGAGCGCTCATCCATGCTAAATAAGCCTCTTGAGCATTGAAACTTAAATCAGACAATAATTTTCCATTTGACAATTCACTTACAACATCTTTATATCCATTAGATGCAGATAAATAATCTATTGTCATCCATTCTGGCAAATGTAAACCCATGCTGCCAAGTAGCCCAGTAAAATAGCCACTCCAACCAATTGCAACTGTAATATTACCAATTGCATATTCCATAATAAGAGCCCAACCAATAATCCAAGCAAATAACTCACCAAAAACAACGTAACTATATGTATAAGCACTTCCAGATACAGGTAAAGTACTCGCGAATTCAGCATAAGCAAATGCGGCAAAACCACAAGCGATAGCTGTAAATATAAATAGAAAAATAACTGCAGGACCGCCATCAGCACTTGCCTGACCAATAGTAGTGAAAATACCAGCGCCAATAATAGCAGCAATCCCAAGTGCTGTTAAATCTTTTACACCTAAATGTTTTGATAATCCACCATGCAGTTTACTGTCACTTTCAGCTTTTGCTAAGATATGTGCAATATTTTTTTTACGAAATAAATTATTAAAATTCATATAAGTTTAATCAATTTTGAAATACAGATAAATATACAAATTATCATTTAGTATCTACAAATCGTTTTATTATTGAATAGCGTTTCAATTTATCTGCATCCAAAACCAATAAGGGAATCATTAATAAAAAAGGCAGAAATGGCGCCTTATACCTCACAATTGCACCTGTTACTGTGGTGGTTAAACCTATTAATAAAAATGATAATAATACGATGCAAATTAAACAGGCCAACAAATTTGAATTTTTATTATTATACTTTCCATTAATAAAACAAAATAATAAAAATAATAAAATAAATAAATTTTCTAAGGATGCTATTAACTCTGTAAATGAGTGACTATCATAAAAAAAAGGTCTACAAAAAACATTAAATAATGATAAAGGAATTAATTTAGCAAATGAAGAATAACTATTTTCAAGCTTTGAAATATTTATTCCAGATCCTGCAGGTGGGGATGCAGAATGGAAATGAAAAATAGACGTGTCTTGATTATCATAATCAAATAGTGTATCTCTCAAATTATTAATATGATTAACATCCCAATACATAAGTTTAGAATGTGGTTTAATTTTACATAACATTTTTACTGAATCAACCATCAAAACCGATTTCATATCCTTCACATCTAACCTTACATATTTGGTTTTATTTAATAAAAAAATTCCTCCTTTGCTTAAATTCACAAAATCATTTTGCCGATTTACAATAGTTTGAATCACGTCTTTATTAAAAACATATTTAAATGTTGTAATAGATAAACTATATATGAAAATAATTCCAAAAAAGTAAAACAGAACCACTTTTTTTATTTTGAAAAATAACACCAACTTATAAATAAATAAAGGAACAGCAGCCATTAAAATTACATAGGGTTTAAGAATTATAAAAAAACAAATAGATAACATTAAAAATAAAACATTTTTAATTTTATACTGCTTATGGACGAAAATCTGAAAATAAAAATAAATAAATATCCCTAATAAAAAAACGACTAGAGGTTCTTTTAAGACACCAGAAGTCCAAAATAAAATGGACGGTGTAACAAAAATAACCAAGGCTAGTAAAATCTCTTTTTTTAAAAAATATTCTTTAAACGTTTTATAAAAAGCAAATTGCCCAATAAAAGAAATTGCAATCATTACAAATGCATGAACCATATAATTTCCTCTCGAAAAAAGCATAATGAAAGCATTTAGCCTTATAGATGTTCTATTATCATTTAAAAAGAAATCAGAGGTAGAATCACTATTTCCCCATTTATCTATGTACTGAAAATATGAATTGTATAGTGGATCAGAAACATTATTTGAATGCAAGCCAAAAATCATTTTTAAATAATCAAATACATGGTCAGGCAATGTATTATAGATAACAAGCGCATCATGCATTGTTGATGTACTGTCATTTTTAAAAGAGCCTGGATAATAATTAAAATAAATCCAATAATAAACCAAGCAACCAAATGCCTTAATAAGCAAAATGAATAAAATTAATTTAAAGGAAAGTTTATTGTCCTTAAAAAAAGACAATTTATTTATAAAAAAACAAAACAGAATAAAATATATAATTGCTAAAACCAACACTATTTATGTTTTATATATAAAATCATAAATTACTTACAATAGCCAATCGTTTGTTTTTACTATCAAAAACAAAGCGCGTAATTTTTTTAATACCGATGTTTGAAAATGAAAATAAAAGATTCCATTTTTTTGTAAGTGGGTTATAATTTAATAACTCAGAATTTTCGGATTTTATTAAACCCAATTCATTATTCCAAACAAAATCTTCATTAATAGATGGGTATGTTGCATATACTTTACTCTCACGAAGTGTAGGATTATAAATTCTAAATTCAACAGACGTTGAATCCTTTTTTATTCCGTAAATAAATTGAGATGTATTTCCTATTTTTTTAAAAGCACGAGTTGGATGATCACAAATCCAAACATCTTTGTTTGTTGTTATATCCCAAGCCCTTAAAGAATGAGGCTCGGTTAATTTATAATACAAAACAGTATCCTTGTTTAACCATGTAAAATAACCTACTGAATCTGTATTAGGAATACCCTTAGCAATTTCTACAGCAGATAATTTATTTTCAACATCGTAATTTAATAATTGTTGAGATGAATCGGTTAAAACCACAACACAGGTTATAAATTTATTATCGGTTGTAAGTGTTGGAGAATACTCACTTTCTCTTGTTTGAAAAACAGGATTAATCGTTTTGTGTTTGATGTTATAAATAAAAATATCGGTTTGATTTTCAACTTTATCGCTAACAAAATAAATCCCTTTATTTTCGTCAGTAAAACTAGGTTGATTATCATATCCTTTGCGATTAGTAATATTCAAAGGTTTTTCATAACTATATTTACCTTCTTTTTTTACAATATTAACTAACCAAATATCTGTTTCAGACATTTGAGAAAAACAATAGCTAGAAATAAATAAACTAAATAGAAATACTTTCATTGTATGTTTTAATAAAAAATATTTTTTGCAATTGAAAAATAATAAAACCCCAAAACATTCCAACTATCATTCCAACAAAAACATCAGAAGGATAATGAACGCCCATATACATGCGAGAATAGGCAACTAAACCAGCCCAAATAAAAAATACAAATCGGGATGCTTTTGTTTGTTTACTAAATAATAAAAACAAAAACATTGCTACTCCAAACGTATTTGCTGCATGTCCTGAAAAGAAACCATACGTTCCACCTCTGTAATTTTTTACAATTTGTAAACTATCTTTTATTTCAATATTGTGCGTAGGGCGATAACGTTTGACTGAATTTTTAGTTATGCTGGCAGATTGATCACAAATAGAAATAAGCAAGGCAAAGAAGACAATTAAAATACTGGATTTTTTTATCCCAATTTTTTTATAAATCAAATAAAATAGATAAATAAATACAGGTGTAAAAATCCAAATTTCAGATAAATAAAACATGACAACATTCAAAAAAGAACTATGCATCGAGTTTATTGCAACTAAAATATTTCTATCAATTAATTTAAGTGATTCAAGCATTTTTAAAAATAAGTAAAAAAAACAAATTGCCCCCTTATTTCTACGAACTGAATTGTTAAAAACTTGTTACTAACCCACGCCCATACACTTTTCATCACTTTTCAACAAAGGCTTAATAAGCAAAATCAACCATTATCTTTGTACTTTACAACAATTTATGAGCAATTTAAAGAAAATCAACAGTGCTTTAGTTTCTGTTTATTACAAAGATAATTTAGAACCAATTATTCAAAAATTAAACTCTTTAGGAATAACAATTTATAGTACAGGAGGAACATTATCATTTATAGAAAAGCTAGGAATCCCTGTAAAATCAGTAGAAGGATTGACTTCTTATCCTGAAATTTTAGGAGGAAGAGTTAAAACATTACATCCGAAAATTTTTGGTGGAATTTTAGGTCGCAGAGATTTAGACTCGGATGTGGCTCAAATGGAACAACATGAGATTCCAAATATAGATTTAGTTATTGTTGATTTATACCCTTTCGAAGAAACGCTTTCTGGCGGAGCTAGCGAAGAAGATATTATTGAAAAAATTGATATTGGAGGAATTTCATTAATAAGAGCTGCAGCCAAAAATTATAATGATGTGGTTATTGTTTCTTCAAGAAATGATTATCCATCTTTAAACGAATTATTAGAATCTAAAAATGGCTTTTCGGATTTAGCAGATCGTAAAACATACGCTGCTAAAGCTTTTGCTATGAGCAGTCATTATGACACAGCTATTTTTAATTATTTTAATACAACAGAGCAATTACCAATTTTAAAACATAGCATTAATAACGGATCAACGCTACGTTATGGAGAAAATCCTCACCAAAAAGGAGTATTTTATGGCGACTTAAATGCCATGTTTGAAAAATTAAATGGTAAAGAATTATCTTACAACAATTTATTAGATGTAGACGCTGCAGTTAATTTAATTGCAGATTTTACGGATGAGCCGACTTTTGCAATTTTAAAACATAATAATGCTTGCGGTATAGCTTCTCGTTCTTCAATTTTAGAAGCATACACTGATGCTCTTGCAGGTGATCCTGTTTCTGCATTTGGTGGAATTTTAATTTCAAATACAGAAATTGATTTTGAAACTGCTGAATCAATTAATAAATTATTTTGCGAAGTTGTTATAGCTCCTTCTTATTCTGAAAATGCTTTAACGATGTTAAAGTCAAAAAATAACAGAATAATACTCGTTCAAAAAAAGGTAGCATTGCCAACAAAACTAATTAGAACCCTTTTAAACGGGATCGTTGAGCAAGATAAAGATTCAATAACTGAGACAAAAACTAATCTTACAACTGTAACTAAAGTTGAACCAACACCACAACAAATAAAAGATTTATTGTTTGCAAATAAATTAGCAAAACATACAAAATCTAACACAATTGTTTTAGTAAAAAATAATCAATTATTAGCTAGCGGAACTGGTCAAACATCAAGAGTAGATGCACTTAGACACGCAATTTCAAAAGCTCAAAGCTTTGAATTTGATTTAAAAGGCGCAGTAATGGCAAGTGATGCATTTTTTCCTTTTGCTGATTGTGTTGAAATAGCACATAAATTAGGAATTGATACAGTAATTCAACCAGGTGGTTCAATTAAAGATAAAGAAAGTATTGAATATTGTGACGATAATGGAATGAGCATGGTATTTACTGGAACTAGACATTTTAAACACTAAAAACTAACATTAAGCTATTTTAAATATATGGGATTATTTGATTTTTTAACACAAGACATCGCAATTGACTTAGGAACAGCAAATACAATTATCATTCATAATGATAAGGTTGTAGTTGATCAGCCAAGTATAGTTGCTGTTGATAGAACTACTGGAAAAGTTATTGCTGTTGGTAAGCAAGCTCAAATGATGCATGGGAAAACCCATGAAAACATTAAAACAATTCGTCCTTTAAAAGACGGAGTAATTGCCGATTTCCAAGCCGCTGAGGAAATGATAAAAGGTATGATCAAAATGATTAATACCGGTAATAAATTTTTCAAACCATCGTTAAGAATGGTTATTTGTATACCTAGTGGTATTACTGAAGTTGAAAAACGTGCCGTTCGAGATAGTGCAGAGCATGCTGGTGCAAAAGAAGTTTATATGATACATGAACCAATGGCAGCAGCAATTGGTATGGGTATTGACGTTGAAGAACCAGTTGGAAATATGATTATTGATATTGGTGGTGGAACTTCTGAAATTGCGGTTATTGCTTTAGGTGGTATAGTTTGTGATAAATCAATAAGAATTGCTGGTGATGATTTTAATGCAAATATTGAAGAATATATGCGCCGTCAACACAACATCTTAATTGGTGAAAGAAGTGCAGAACAAGTGAAAATAGAAGTTGGAGCTGCAATGACCGAAATTGATAATCCTCCTGCAGATTATGCTGTTCAAGGAAGAGATTTAATGAGTGGAATTCCAAAAGAAGTTTATGTAAGTTATGTTGAAATTGCGCATTGTTTAGATAAATCAATTGCTAAAATTGAAGAAGCCATTTTAAATGCACTTGAAATGACACCTCCCGAATTGGCAGCAGATATTTACCGCACCGGTATTTATATGGCTGGTGGTGGTTCATTGTTGCGTGGATTGGATAAACGTATTTCTCTTAAAACTAAATTATCAGTTCATGTTTGCGAAGACCCATTAAGAGCAGTTGCAAGAGGAACAGGAATTGCACTTAAAAATGTACATAAATTCCCTTTCTTGATAAAATAATTTTTTTAACACGAACTAAATAATATTAAAATAATGAAAAAACTAATTATAACTTCTCTCATAGCTCTCAATATTTTAGGTTTAAACAGCCTATCATTTTCTCAAGATGTTTCTGCTTTTGATAAAGGTTCATTAGTTGTTACTGCAGGTTATGGATTCCCTGATTTGTACCGCACTTCACTAAGACTAGCTTATAACGCATATTCATCATCAACCGTAAAAGGTTTCGGACCATTGCTATTTAAAGGAGATTATGGAATTGTGAAATTCAAATGGGGTCATTCGGTTGGTGTTGGTGCAGTTATTGGATATAATTCAACAAGTGTAAATTTCACAAACTATTATTGGAATAATAGTGGATTCAATAATTCCTATTATACACAAACAGATAAATACCGAACAATTACAATTGGAGCAAGAGGCACTTATCATTTTTTTACTAAAGAAAAATTTGACTGTTATGCAAGTGTAGGTTTAGGATTTAATATTAATTCATATTCTTACTCATCATCAGTGCCTAATATTCATACAAACAGCTCACACGGTCGCTCTGGATTATATAGTGCATTAACAGTTGGTATTAGATATTACTTCACTAAGAATATTGGAGTTTATTCGGAACTTGGATGGGATTTAAATGCACCTATTCAAGGCGGTTTATGTTTAAAATTCTAAAATAATACAAATAGAATCCTACATTAATAAATGAAAAATATATTTATTTTTTTATATAAAAACAATTTCTTTTTTATTTTTTTATTGCTCGAGATTTTTTGTTTTATTCTGATTTCAAAAAATGATCATTATCAAGGATCGAAACTTATTAATTCGGCAAATGATATAAGTGCAAATGTTTATCAGTTTTCCGCCAACACAAAAGAATACCTTCAGTTAAAAGAAGAAAATAATCGCCTAGCATTTGAAAACAATTTTTTGAAAAATCGCATCAAACTTGGTTATGCAATTATTCCATTAAAAAATTACAAAAAAAACGATACATTATATCGACAAGAATTTGAGTTCATGAATGCCAAAGTAATTAATAGCACTGTAAATAAACGCAATAATTACTTAACGCTAAATATAGGCTCCCTGCAAGGAATTGGCCAAGATATGGCAGTAATAAACAGTGAAGGAATTGTAGGAGTTGTTAAGTCTGTTTCCGAAAATTATTCATCTGTAATGTCGGTTTTACATAAAGATGTAATAGTGCCTTGTAAATTAAAAAAAGAAGGGATAAATGGAACTCTAGAATGGGAAGGTGGGGATTATCGATATTGCATATTAACGGATATCCCAACCCATGCTAAACTGAAAAAAGGAGATACCGTTATAACAAGTTCTTTATCTGGGATTTTTCCAGAAGGAATTTTAGTAGGCTTTGTTGATAGCCATGAACGTAGGCAAAACGAATCATTTTTTACCGTTAAAATAAAATTAAATCCCGATTTCAAAAAAATAAATCATGTTTCTGTTATTAAATTTATTTACAAAGCAGAAAAAGACAGTTTAGAAATTAAATCCCAAACGAGCAGTGATAAATGATATAATAAAAAATAGCATCCGATTTTTAATCCTAATATTATTGCAGGTTCTGATTGTGCAAAATATTAGGCTAGGCTCATATATCATTTTATTGCCTTATGTTTTATTTATTATGCTTTTGCCATTTGAAACACCAAAACTCGTGGTATTATTAATTGCATTTGTTACAGGTATAACAATTGATATGTTTTATGATACTGCCGGAATACATGCAGCAGCTTGTACAATTATAGGCTATTTAAGGTATTATATTTTAAAATTATTATCTCCACGCGAAGGATATGAAGTTGGATTAAAACCAACTATAGATAGTATGGGATCATTATGGTTTATAACATATGCATTTATTATTATTTTCATGCACCACCTTTTTGTTTTTTATATCGAAATTTTTCGTTTTAATGAATTTTTCAAAACTTTATTGAGGGTTATTTTAAGTTCTATCGGTACCTTTGTGTTTGTATATATTATTCAGTTCCTATTTTACAAATCCGATAAATCTAATTAATGAACAATTCTAATTTATCTGATAGAAAATTTATTATTTCTACTTTTTTTATTATTGTAGCAATTGTATACATTTCTCGACTATTTTATATTCAAATAATAGATGATCAATATAAATTAGATGCTCGTAATAATGCCTTTAGATACAGAACAGAATATCCAGTAAGAGGATATATATACGATAGAAACGGAAAGCTTTTAGTTTTTAACGAGCCATCTTATGATTTGCTTGTTACTCCAAAGTTAGCTAAAGGCTGCGATACAATAGCCCTTTGCAAAGTTCTTGAAATTAACAAAGTAGAATTTTTACGCCGAATGAAAAAAGCAACACAGGCTCCAAATTCTCCGCGTAAAGAAAGTGTTTTCGAAAAACAATTATCGCCAAAAATTTACGCTGCCCTTCAAGAAAAATTATATCGTTTTAAAGGATTTGATTTACAAGCCCGTAACGTAAGAAAATATCCTCGACCTATTGCCGCTCATTTATTAGGTTATGTTGGCGAGGTAAGTAAAGATAAAGCGGCCAAAGATTCGTATTACAGAGAAGGTGATTACATCGGGATTTCAGGAATTGAACGTTCTTATGAGGAACCTTTGCGTGGCAAAAAAGGAACTCAAATTGTAATGGTAGACGTGCATAATAAAACCAAAGGTCGTTTTATGAATGGTCAATTTGATACACTTGCAGTGGCCGGCAAAGCGTTGTATAGCAGTATTGATATTGATATGCAAGAGTATGGCGAAAAATTAATGAAAGGAAAAAAAGGTGCAATTGTTGCCATTGATCCTCAAACAGGAGAAATACTTTGTTTGGTTTCTAGCCCCGGTTACGACCCCAATTTATTAGTTGGAGGTAAAGAGCGTTCACGAAATTTTACCAAATTATATTACGACTCATTAAACTTACCTTTATTTAATAGAGCACTAATGGCCATGTATCCTCCAGGCTCAACATTTAAATTAATTGATGCTCTTATTGCTCAGCAAGATAATTTAATCTCAAGATCAACCGGATTCCCTTGTAATAGAGGTTATCCGCCAATGGGCGGACATCCTAAATGCCACGCGCATGGCCCAGTAGATTTACCAGGATCCATTGCAACATCTTGTAACTCATACTACAGTTATGTATTCAGAGAAATTGTGGATCAAAAAAAATATCCAAAGTTTGAAGATGGCTACAATCATTGGCGAGATGCTGTTCGTTCCTTTGGGCCTAACACAAAATTAGGGACAGATTTACCTTATGATAAACCAGGTAATGTTCCTTCTGTTGAATATTACAATAAAGTATTTGGCAAAAATCATTGGCGAAGTAATACCGTAGTTTCTTTAGGAATTGGGCAAGCAGAATTAACTTTAGTGCCATTACAAATGGCTAACGTTGTTGCTTCAATTGCAAACAGAGGTTTTTATTATGCGCCGCATTGTATAAAAGGTGTAGGTGTTGAAAAAAAATTAGACCCTCGTTTTAAAGAAAAACATTACACATATGTTCAAAATCAAGTGGCTTACGATAATGTACATGATGGCATGCAAAAATGTTTTGATGCTGGTACAGGTTCTGCGTCACGAATTCCTGGAATTGTAGCTTGTGGTAAAACAGGTACTGCCGAAAATCCACACGGAGATTCACATGCTGTTTTTTCTTGTTTTGCCCCTCGATATAATCCCAAAATTGCTATTGTATGTTTGGTCGAAAATGCCGGATTTGGTGGCACTTGGAGTGCGCCAATTGTAAGTTTAATCGTTGAAAAATATTTGACAGGAAAAATAACTCGTCCCGATTTAGAAAAACGATTAATGGAGGCCGATTTAATTAATAGAAAAAATTTATTGGGCTCTGGCCATCACTAACTTTATACTATGAGAAAACAAGAACATAGTTTATTTTTTGGCGTAGATAAAATTACGGTGTTTACTTATGCAATTTTAGTTTTAATGGGGTGGTTAAATATTTATGCTGCTGTATATAACGAAGACCATCAAAATATTTTTGATACAACTCAAAAATATGGTAAACAATTAATTTGGATTTCTTCTGCTGCTTTTATTGCAATTTTAATTTTAATAATTGATGCCGGTTTTTTTACAGTGTTTGCTTATGTCTTTTATGCTGTACTTTTGCTTGCATGTATTGCCGTTCCTTATCTTGGTAGAGAAGTTAAGGGAAGTCGATCATGGTTTCGTTTTGGAGATTTTGGAGTGCAGCCTGCAGAGTTTATGAAATTTGCAACCAATTTAGCACTGGCCAAATTTTTAAGTAACGCAAATATCGAAGTGCAAGAATCTAGAAGAAATAAACTGAGTGATATTTTAAAAAATTATCAAAACACAATTATTGCAACCATATTTTTAGGCCTTCCACTTGTTATCATCAAATTATTGCAAGATGAAACAGGATTAGCCATTGTTTTTATTGCCTTCATTATTACACTTTATAGAGAAGGTTTGTCAGTAAATTTTTTAATTTTTGGTTTATTTTCCGCCCTATTATTTGTGCTTTCGCTTGTAATGGATCAAAACACATTAATGATTATTTTAGCAGTTATTGCTGCACTTTCAATTTTATTTGTGAAACGAAATAGAAAAAATCTTATTATTATTTCTATCATATTAACAACAGCCTGTAGTGTTGTGTTTGGTACAAATTACGTTTACAACCATCTCGAAGATCATCAACGTGTTCGTATTGACGTTTTATTAGGGCGCGGTACAGTAAACCTTAAAAAAGAAGGCTACAATGTAAATCAAGCTAAAATCGCTATTGGTTCTGGTGGATTTTTTGGTAAAGGTTATTTACAAGGTACACAAACTAAATATGATTTTGTACCAGAACAAGACACTGATTTTATTTTTTGCACTGTTGGTGAAGAATGGGGATTCTTAGGCTCATCCATTGTTATTATCTTAGAACTGTTTTTAATTTTACGAGTTATTTTTATGGCCGAACGACAACGTTCTCCGTTTAGTAGAATTTATGGCTACGGCGTAGCCTCTGTTTTATTTTTTCACGTGGCCGTTAATGTTGGTATGACAATTGGCTTAATGCCCGTTATTGGAATACCATTACCATTCTTTAGTTACGGAGGTTCTTCCCTTTGGTCTTTTACGATTCTACTTTTTATTTTTATAAAATTAGATGCAAACCGATTAGTGATTTTAAGGTAATTTTTGATTGTTGGTGATAACACCAACAAGTGCTGAAACAATTGATACTTAATGTATATTGTTCAAAGAGTTTGGAAGCATTAATAAAAAAGGTAAAGATTGTAAATAATCGAGTTCCAAATATTCTAAACCTAACAATCGAATGTTTTTATAATATGTTTGATGATTTTGGTAATAATTTTTTTCACTTTGAATAAACCAAGCCTTATCACCAAGCTTTTGAGCAAGAAACCACTTTTCAAGTAAACGAGCACTTCTGCCATTGCCATCATTCCACGGGTGTATTTTCACAAACACAAGATGAATCATGGATGCAAAATAAAAAGTTTCTTCTATTGTTAAATTTGATTTCAATAACATTTCAATATCATGATAAAATTTATCCATTTCGCTTGGAACCTCAAATGGAGTAGCGGCAACGTATTCAATTTTTCCATCAGGAGTGGAAACATACATATTTTGCGTTCTAAGTTTACCTTGATTATGAACTGCTAAAATATGTTTGGTTAATAATTGATGTGCTTCAGAAATATGTTTTTTGTTTAACGTATTATATTTTGCAAATGTGTAAGCATTATATAAATCATCAATTTTCTTAGTATAATCAGGCAAAAACGCTATGCCGAATTTTTTATGTTTGATATAACTGTCTAATTCAATGTCTTCACCTTCTATTTTACTCGAAAAAACAGAAGATACCGAAGTATAAAAACTAAACGATTCAGTTGAAATGTCAGCATCAGTTAATGCTTCAAACAATTCAGCCAAATTACCTTGAACATTTTTTTTAAAATCTTCAAGTAAAGCAATTGATAGTATTTGCAATTCGTTATTCTCCATTTAAAAAGACTGAATGTAAATATACAAAATCCAGTTAATTATGGAATTACTTTATTTTGCCATTGCTAGTGTTTTCACCAGCAACTATTTTAAATACTGATATGTGTTTAATGTGTGATATATTCAAACAGAACATAATACAAATTAAACTTGTTTGTGATAACACCAACAAGGGCTGAATCATTACTTTTATAAATCCTGGCTGGCAGCAATTAACCTTGGCGTTAAAATCCATTCTATTTCATGACTTTCTTCTGAACTAAAATACTTCCAACTTTTCACATATGATTTAATACATACAGCGCAAGATGTTGGCATTTCAATCATACTTCCTTTTTTTAAAACCAGCTTCGAAACTGTTTCCTCAAAATAAGGATTATGTCCTGTAATAATTACATAATCAATCTCATCATCCAACTCATCCAAAGCCATTTGAATGCTATTTGATTTTCCTGGATACAAGAAATCAAATTCCTGAATATCTTTTTTATAACCAAAGACCTCAGCTATTACTGAAGCCGTTTTAATAGCTCTTTTTGCAGGCGAACTTACAATCAATTGAGGAGTGCCTTCCAAATTATAAATTACCTGACCAACACTTTTGCAATCTCCAACACCTCGTTTAGTTAAATCTCTATCAAAATCATCGAAGTCATTTTTTTCTGCTTTACCATGTCGCATAATGACTAATCTCTTTTCGGTCATGATATCTAATTTTAATTATTTATAACAGTTGTTGGTTTGCTATTATTTGTTTAGCGTATTTTATTGCAATTCAACTAAAACTTCATTTATTCGATTAAAAACTTCATAAGGTGCATTATAGCCAAAAAAATAAAATCGATTCGTATAACTTATACCTTCTGCATCTAAAGCCGCTGTTAAATTCTGTTTATGCTTTTCTATTTTAGTATCATTAGCCCAACCGCTAAACCTTATCGCAGCAAAGGTTTTTGCAGGTTCTTCCTTAAATTCTATACCTGATTGATTAGGCTTAGGAAGCATGTCTTTATTAAATTCCTTAGGAACCATAAACATCATAGTCATCGAATCCTCTAATGACATCGAGACGGGGGAAGTCATAGATATTTTTTCATTCCTGTCATTATTTCCAAAAATATATCCCGCTAAAATAGAGAAGCCTTTACTTGAAGAATTTTTATATCCTTTTGTGGAGAGTTTTACCGATGTAAATAAAGTAGCTTCATAATTTCTTATTTCAAATCGGTCATATTTTTTTTTGACTATATAAGGGTATGTTTCAATATTTCTTTGAGCACGTATAAAATAAAGTTGCAAAAATGTAACTGCTATTAAGATTACAAAAAGTACAATTATTACTATTTTCATTTTTTTATTTTAGTGTTTAAAGTTTTTATTTTTTTTATGATAATGACCAATAAGGTTTTC
>Ga0114977_10001683_pt1 | contig 14522 bp, 11 predicted proteins | sample S_130805_MF_Meta_FD_87026 | JGI IMG/M metagenome (GOLD analysis project Ga0114977, IMG submission 87026) | Freshwater microbial communities from Lake Simoncouche, Canada to study carbon cycling - S_130805_MF_MetaG | ecosystem: Environmental > Aquatic > Freshwater > Lake | place: Lake...
GCAAACAGCAATGCAACAATTGACTCACCAATTCTCAAAGCTTATCCAAATCCGTTTGGAAACTCACTGCATCTGGAATGGAATTATGCTGAGCCTCTCCTCAGTCTAACCCTCTGGAATTTGCAGGGACAAAAAGTGGGTGATTTTACCAACCTGACCAAAGGAAATTTATCCGGCAAAGTTGACTTAGGAACGCAGTCTACAGCACTGCCAAATGGAATTTATTTCCTCAAGGCAGAAACAGCAACCTCTCTGAAGATGTTGAAAGTGGTAAAACAATAGGTCTTCCAGACTGAATTAGTATCCAAAAATTCAAGTGCCTGTTTTTGAAAATCAAAAGCAGGCACTTTTCATTTCAGAAAAATCTGGTAAATTGTATTTTTAATCTTATGAGAACACGAATTCTACTTTTTCTTTTGTCTGTTGTTGGTATTGGAAATGCCCAAACAGACACCTTGTTTTTTGCCAATTTTGAAACAGACCCGACCCTTACCTGGCCTTACCTGAACATTGGGTTTACTCCACCAGGATTGAGTCAGGATACGGCCTGGTATAGTTTTGATATGGATGGTTTGCCAGATGGCAGTGGTAGCGGACGACCTGATGAATGGTTTTGGACCACTCCCCTTTCCAGTCAGGATTCGATTGGAAATTTGGGCGTTATGGCCAGCAATTCCTGGACCAATATTTCCACCAGCCCGGTTCAAAACTGGCTGATTACCCAAAGCATAAATGTGTTAGATAATTCCTTTATGTTAAAATGGAAAAGCGCTCCTTTTCAAACGCCAAGATATTTGGATGGCTACCATATACTGGTTTCCAATACTACAAATGACCTCATGGCTTTTACAGATACCCTGTTTATTGCCTCTGAGTATGTTTCTTTGGACCTTCCAGGTATGCCAAATGATTGGGCTTCCTATACCTTTTCACCAGATCCATCAAATGGTTTTGTGCATGGTATTGATGGCACCTATATCTATTTTGACGGTGATTCAACAAGATTTCAGGGAATGCTGGAACCGCTTGAAAGAAGTCTTGCCTCATATGCTGGCCAAACCATTTTTATCGCTTTTCTGCATAGCAGTACCGATGACAATATTGTTTCCATAGACGACATTTGGGTTGAATACAGTGCTGCAACTGGTCTTGCCGATCCAATTAACAGCTTTTCTTATTCTCTGTTTCCAAACCCCGCTTCAGAACAAGTTGGCCTGGAATTGAATCTGAATTCCCAGATTGCGTTATCATTGACCATTAAAGATTTGACAGGAAAAACAGTGGTTTCTTATCCTGAAAAATTATTCCCTGCCGGAAAAACTTCTTTAACACTTTCATTGGAAGAATTAAATAATGGCGTTTATTTCGTTGAAATTTCGGGAAATAATCACAAGGAAATTAAAAAGCTCGTTTTAACTAAGTAATCAGATTTAAAATTTAGACCTTCTGGACGAATAAAATTGTTCAGGAGGTTTTTTTATGCCTTTTAAATAAATTATAGCCTAAAGTACATTAAACCTTCAGAAAGGAAAATTTTAAAAAAAAGGATCTTTGGTTAATATTTCGAAAATATTTTATTCCGAATTATGAATATTTGAATTTATTTACTTAATTGCCGGAATAATCTTACTATCAGGTTATTACAACAAAAAAAATTTAGTTCACATCAACTTTATCTTAAAGGACCCGCCTGTTCCTCAACTCAGGCAAAGCAGTACCATGAAAAACAAAATCTATCTTTCTTTTCTATTGTGTTTTCTTTTGATAAACACTCTCGTTTATGGTCAGGACTGGAATATTAACGGCAATTCCGGTATTGTACCCGCTAATTTTGTTGGAACAATAAACAATGCATCTCTGAAGTTTAAAACTGCAAATCGTCAGAGAATGATAATACGTAACGCCAGCGGAGCAACTACCGGGTTTGTAGGTATTGGAAATAACTTTTCAACTCCGAATTTCCTTTTGGATGTAAATGGTGGAGACATCAATGTCAAAACCAATACAAACGCTTATCGCTTAGGGGATTCAATTGTCCTACAACATAAAGGTGCAATTAACAATCTGTATGTTGGTGTAGGTGCTGGTCAAATAGCTACAGGAAATTTAAATGCATTTTTTGGATATAATGCTGGCTATGCAGGTTGCGGATCCGGAATATCTACCATGATAGGTGCTGAAGCTGGATTTTTGGATTCCATTGGAGATGAAAACACCTTTGTTGGTTGGAAATCTGGGTATAATTGCGTTTTCGGATACCATAATGTGTTCATTGGCAATGTTTCCGGATCAAACAATTATACCGGAGCAAACAACACTTTTGTCGGCATTGGAAGTGGTAACAGTAATGTTTCTGGCTCTGGGAATGTAAGCCTTGGGGCAGGGGCCGGACCAAATTCCGGTGCTTTAAATAACGTTGGTGCTATTGGTGCCGGTGCACAGGTAACCCAAAATGACCAAATGATTATAGGTAACAGTACCCAAACTGTTGGTATAGGATTAAGTGGTGACCCTTCAGGTCCTCAGAATTGGTTAGAAATAAATACTCCAGCCCCTTCCCCAATTCCAGGAGTGTCTGGTTTAAGATTTAGAGATCTTACTTCTGCATCTACAGCCTTGGCAACCAATCCGGGATTAGGGGTTCTTTCTGTGGATGTTAATGGAGATGTTATCTATGTTGGTGGCACATCCGGAAGTGCTTTTGGAAACTTATGTTCCACCCCGGGAGCCAATCCCTTTCTTGCAACATGGGAAGTGTCTATGGACACTTTTAACCTGATGTTTAATGAAAACCCAGCCAGCACGACTTCTCCTTCTGAAATTGGATTCGGATATTTTTATGGCACTTGCGGCAATGCTTTTGGAGGAAAATTTGAGGTTATGGACAGAGATAAACATCAATTTGCAGGCCATTTTTTCAACTCCGCCAATCTTCTTACTACTACTTATGGCTTAAGAGGAATGGGTAATTCTGTAACAGATAATTCTGTTGGGGTTAGTGGCATAGCATTAAGTGCAACTGCCAGTGGTACAGGTAGTGCTATTGGTGTAATTGGAGAATCAACAACCGGTTCGGGTTCCAGTTACAATATTGGCGTAAAAGGGGAAGCAAATAGTGGATTTACTTATGATATCGGAGGTGATTTTGAAGCATTGGTAAATACTGCAACCCTTTCTTCTGCCAGTGTAGGAGCAATTGGTTCTATAAATAGTCCTGTTCCGGGTCTTGGTGCTTTGCCATTTGGAACGCATATCGGAGTTTATGGATACAATCCGACTCCTTTAACCTCTCCGCCTTTACCTTCCAATGACTGGGCTGGTTATTTTGATGGGGATGTAAATGTGAATGGAAATGGTTTTATGACAGGTATTTGGACTACATCCGATAAAAGATATAAAAAACAAATTGAACCTCTTGAGGACGTTCTGACTAAAATAAGTAAACTTAACGGTTACACTTATTCTTACCGTCCTGAAGAATTTCCACACAAGGGCTTCGACAATCGTGCACATATTGGCTTAATTGCACAGGAACTGAAAGAAGTATATCCGGAATTGGTAAGAGAAGATACCAAGGGATATTATGCTGTCAATTATGAAGGTTTGATCCCTGTTTTACTCGAAGCTATTAAAGAATTGAAAGCTCTGGTTGAAACAAATACTCAAGCCCAACAAGGAAATGGAAATACCTCAGGATTTGAAAAGTCCATTGAACTGGGCAATTCAGAATCTATTGTGTTAAATCAAAATGTCCCTAATCCTTTTGCGGAACAAACAACCATTACCTGGTTTATTCCTACTACAACTGCTGGTGCTGCACAACTGTTGTTTTATGATAACAATGGAATCATGATTAAATCGGTTGAAATCACCGAAAAAGGTCCAGGTAAATTAAATGTATTTGCCAATGACCTTAGCAGTGGTATTTATTCCTATGCTTTGATCCTGGATGGAAAAATAATTTCTACCAAGAAAATGGACAAACAAAAATAATCTGATCCCTTTCTATTAATCAAAATGCCTCCCATGGAGGCATTTTGATTTTATTAACTTCTGCATTTTAACCCTTACATTTGATAAGGAAAATTAAACTTCCTTACCAAAAAAATTCCATCCATTTTTAAACAACAACTCTTATGATTTTTTTCCCTTTTATTATTTTCATTGCACTTTTACTACTTTCTGGGCTGAGAATAGCTCAAGAATATCAGAGAGCTGTGGTGTTCAGACTTGGTCGATTTAAGGAAATAAAAGGCCCCGGACTTTATTGGATCATACCAATCATTGATAGTCAACAAAGAGTGGACATGAGAACCAGAACTGTTGATCTGGAGCAGCAGGAAACCATAACAAAAGACAGCGTTACCATTAAAGTTAATGCTGTATTATGGTTTAAAATAACAAATCCTGAAGATGCCATCATTAAAGTTGCAGATTACAATAAGGCAGTTTATCAGTTTTCGGTAACTGCGCTGCGGAATATAATAGGTCAGCACACCCTGGATGAAGTGCTGCGTGAGAGAGAGCAAATTAATGGCACTTTGCAAAAAATCGTGGATTCAACTACTGAGCCATGGGGGATTAAAATCGAAATGGTGGAAATGAAAGATGTTGAAATTCCAGAAGCAATGCAAAGAGCGATGGCCAGAGAAGCAGAAGCCATAAGAGAAAAACGTGCCAGAATTGTTAAGGCAGAAGCTGAACTTGAAGCATCAATTAAGCTCACGCAGGGCGCAAAAGTTATGGAAGGAAGTCCTATCGCTCTTGAACTAAGACGTATGCAGATGTTATCCGAAATCGGAATTGACAATAATACGACCACGGTTATCCTAATGCCTTCTGATTTTACCAATGCAGCAAAAAGTTTTACGGAACTCGTAAATTCAAAAAAATCCGACGAATAGGGACTTAAACTTAAAGCCCTTTACTGCTCAAATGTTTGGAAATTTGTTTAGTTCCATACAAAAACCTGCCCTGTTTAATGGAATGATTTTGAAGGATTTAAGGGAAATAACCTTAAAAGGTTAGTGGTATTGGACAATTCCCTTTGCATTGACCAATCTAAGGGATATTTTTACAACAATTCCGTCACATGGCCTTTAATTCCATCATGAACTTATTCCTGCCGAAAGACAGGATTTTTTACAGTCTTTTTGAGAAATCCGCTGCAAATCTCAATAAAATAGGTTCCCTCCTGCATTCCTTTGTATATGAAGGTGATGTAGAAAAGCGCAAAAATCTCTTTTTAGAGATTACCGGTCTGGAAAAACAGAACGATGAGCTTACCCATGAGATTTTTCAAGAGTTAAGTAAAAATTTCATTACTCCATTTGACCGGGAAGACATTCATAGCCTTGCCAAAGCAATGGATGAGGTTGCAGATTACATTTATGCTTCTGCAAAAAAAATGCAGGTTTATAATGTAAATCCTTCTGAGCACGGTATCCAGAAAATGGCGGAAGTAATTAAGCAGGGAACAGAAGAAATTGAAAAGACCGTTGCCCAGCTCAGAGAACTTAAAAAACCAGAACGCATTCTAACCGCACTTGAAAGAATCAAAAGTCTGGAGAATCATGCTGACGACCTGTTTGATCTCAGCATAAAACATCTCTTTGAAACCGAAAATGATTTCAAAGAACTCATTCGTCGCAGAGAAATTTATATCGTCATGGAAATGGCTACAGACAAGTTTATTGATGTATCCCATGTCTTGGAAGCCATCATAGTAAAATACGCCTGATCTACCCTGTCAACTCCATCAAATGACACTGGTAATTGTAATCATTATCCTTGCTCTGCTCTTTGATTATATCAATGGCTTTCATGATGCTGCCAATTCAATTGCAACGATTGTCAGTACAAAGGTATTGACGCCTTTGCAGGCAGTAATTTGGGCGGCAGCATTTAACTTTGTTGCCTTTTTTATTTTCAAAGATCATGCAGTGGCCAATACTATTGGCAAAACAGTAACCGACACCTATATCACTTTACCAGTTATCATTTCAGGTTTGATAGCTGCCATCATGTGGAACCTGTTGACTTGGTGGTATGGCATTCCTTCATCCTCTTCTCATACACTCATTGGCGGTTTTGCTGGTGCAGCTCTTTGTCATGCTTACCTCGTGAAAGGATGGGTCGCTTTCAGTGATGTTGTGGAACTTGAAAAAATCTCCCAAACATTGCTGTTTATTTTTCTGGCTCCACTTATCGGTATGGTTACCAGTATGGGTATTACACTCATAACCATTATGAGAAACACCTGGATACGAAGTCTTTTCATAATAACAGCAGCTATAGCAACCTGGTTCATGTTTGATTATTTTAAACATGAGAAAATGAAAGAAAACCTAACCAAATTTTTAAAGGCTGATAAATACAGAAAAGAAATTGCAAAAGATCCAGAGAACACTAAGATTCGGGAAAAACTAGAAAAAGCTGAAGAAAATCTGGCAATTGCTTTGCCTTTTGTAAAAGAATATAATCAAATAGGTGCTGAAGGTGTTGCATCTAAAATTTCAGAAAAAATATCTTTTTCTGATCTTGAAATTTCAAAACTAAAGGATATTCTGCTCAAACAATTAAAGGCAGATCAACTTAAAAAAGAAGCTTTTTACGACGCTTCAAAACAACCTTTACTGGACAGCATTAATTTAAAAATAGATGCACTAAAACCAGCGTTTCGCAGGTATCATGAAATCGGTGCTGTGGCATTGGCTGATTCTAGTGGAAAGGCATTTAATCTGGCTCCTGACCAAGTTTATTCTCTGTCAAAATTGTATGTCATTGACCTGAAAAAAGACCTAACTAAAGATCTTGATAAAGCTGATAATTCTTTGCTGGCAAGCGCAATTATGCTGGTTGTTCTGATATTCCTCATTTCATACATCTATGTTGAGAAAATAAAAACACCCAATGCCTTTTCAATGGCCAATACCTTTAAAAGATTGCAACTACTTTCCTCAGCTGCTTTCAGTATTGGACATGGTGGAAATGATGCACAAAAAGTTATGGGAATTATTGGTGCTGCATTAATTGCAAATGGCAACATTAATGATTTCAAAGAACTACCCGACTGGGTCCCTCTTGCGTGCTATGCGGCTATTGGTCTTGGAACACTCAGTGGTGGCTGGAAAATCGTCAAAACCATGGGTACCAAAATCACTAAGGTTACGCCACTGGAAGGCGTTAGTGCTGAAACTGCTGGAGCCATGACTTTATTCATGACCGAACAAATGGGTATTCCGGTGAGTACTACGCACACCATCACTGGTGCAATTATTGGTGTGGGTGCTACCAAACGCCTGAGTGCTGTTCGTTGGGGAGTTACCCGTAGTTTGCTGGTTGCATGGATATTGACCATTCCGGTTAGCGCAGTTGCCGCCGGGATAATTTATCTCATCACCCACCTGATTATTTCCTGAGAATTGAACCTGAATTATTTAACCTGTGCTGTTTTTAGGAATTCAGGTTTAAACATGTAATTTTGACAGTTGTGTTGGAAGTAAAAAACCGCTTTTTAAATATTAGTCTGTACCCCCATCTGATATTTTTATTGGTTCTGGTGATTTCCTGTTCTTCTGACAAAAAGGAACAATCCAAAGGACCTAAAGGTGGTGAAGCTGTGGGAGTGGATATCATTATTGCCAGAAATGAAACAGTAAACAGTCAGATTGAGGCAAATGGCACTTTACTTCCTATGGAAAGTGTCGAACTCAGATCTGAAATTTCTGGTAAACTCACTTATTTAAATATTCCTGAAGGAAAAAATGTTGCGACTGGCACGCTCATTGCTAAGGTGAATGACCTCGAAATACAGGCACAGATAAAAAAACTTTTAGCACAGATTGAGTTGGCTGAAAAAAATGAAAAAAGACTAAAAAAACTAATTGACCTTGAAGGCATCAGTCAAAGTGATTACGACAATGCGTTAAATCAGGTAATCGCACTAAAAGCCGATTTGGAATATGCACAAGTCATGGCAGAAAAATGTGAGATAAAAGCGCCATTCGCTGGTACTTTGGGATTAAGAAAAATCAGTCCGGGCTCTTATGTTACGCCTTCTACTCCTTTAACCACACTCACAAAAGAAAGGCCTTTAAAAGTTGATTTTACTTTGCCTGAAAAACATCTCGGACTAATTGTTGTCGGGGGAAAAGTACAGGTAAAAACCTCCGATTCTGAATCCTTGCTTACTGCGACGATTACAGCCATTGAACCGTTGATAAATGATGCTACCCGAAATATTCAGGTACGTGCCGTTCTGGAAGGCAATGCAGGTAGCCCCGGAGCTTTTGTTACCATTTATCTGACAGGTAAAGCCCGAAAAAATTCCTTCCTTGTTCCTTCAGAAGCTGTCATCCCAGATGCTTCAGGCAAACAACTTATAGTATGCAAAACGGAAAAGCTGCCATCGCACCAGTAATTACAGGAGAAAGATTTGGTGCGAATGTTGAAATTCTCGAAGGTATTTCTCCCGGAGATTCAATCGTTGTTACCGGAGTATTATTTGCCAAACCAGACGCTCCGTTAAAAATTGAAAAAGTTCTGAATACAAAATGAACATTTCAGAACTATCGCTGAAAAGGCCGGTTCTGGCAACAGTGATGAACCTCATCATTGTGTTGTTTGGAGTGGTAGGCCTTACGTTTTTACCTGTTCGAGAATACCCTGCCATTGACCCACCTGTAGTGACCGTCAGAACTGCTTACACCGGTGCCAATGCTAATACCGTTGAAACACAAATTACAGAACCTCTCGAGAAACAAATCAATGGCATTCAGGGAATCAAGAGCATCAATTCTTCCAGTTCAATTGGTGTTTCAAACATTACGGTTGAATTTAATCTGGATGTTGACCTCGAAGCAGCGGCCAATGACATTCGGGATAAAGTAAGCCAAGCTCTTAAAAATCTGCCTCAGGATATAGATGCCCCTCCAGTTGTAAGCAAGGCAGATGCAAATAGTGATTTTATCATTTTGGTTGCAGTACAAAGCAGAAGTAAAGGGCTGCTTGAACTTGGCGATTATGCAGAAAATGTACTGCAGCAAAGATTTCAAACCATTAACGAAGTAAGTCAGGTTAACCTTTTTGGTCAAAAAAGGTATGCCATGCGTCTTTGGTTACAGCCCGAAGAAATGTCCCGCTACGGAATTGTATTTACGGATATTCAACAAGCTCTGGCACGCGAAAATGTAGAACTTCCCAGCGGAAAAGTATATGGGAAACACACAGAATTAACTATCAGAACTTCAGGGAAATTTACAAGCGAAGAAGAATTTAAGGATCTTATCTTAAAAGAAAATGCTTCAGGAACAGTTACTCTTGGAGATGTAGCTAAGGTCGAACTTGGCCCGGAAGTAGAGGAAGCTTCCTGGAAACTCAATGGACTTCATGGACTGGGTTTGGCAATTATTCCTCAACCCGGTGCCAACTACATTAAAATTGCAGATGAGTTTTATAAACGCCTTGAAGAAATCCGTGCTTCAAATAAAACGGACATCGAGTTAAAAGTACTTATTGACAATACCCGAAATGTTCGCAAATCGCTCGAAGAGGTTCAGGAAACCTTACTTATTGCGTTTATTTTAGTTGTCCTTGTAATTTTCTTCTTTTTCCGTTCTTGGAAAATTGCCCTAAGACCTTTAATTGACATTCCGATTTCCCTGATAGCTACATTCTTCATAATGTATCTGGCAGGCTTTTCCATCAATGTTCTGACTTTGCTTGCCATTGTACTGGCCACTGGTTTGGTTGTGGATGATGGTATTGTTGTTACGGAAAATATTTTCAGAAAACTTGAAGAAGGATTATCCATTCGCAGGGCAGCACTTGAAGGTAGTAAAGAGATTTACTTTGCGGTTATTTCCACTTCTCTCACACTTGCGGTGGTTTTTCTTCCCGTAATTTTCTTGCAAGGTTTTGTGGGCTCTCTCTTCAGGGAATTTGGAATTGTTGTTGCAGGAGCGGTGCTCATTTCAGCATTTGTTTCTTTAACCATTACGCCAGTACTGAATGTTTACCTAACCTCTTCCAGGAAAAAACGAAATGTATTGTATGAGAAAACCGAACCCTTTTTTGAAGGGCTGGAAAGAAGTTACAAATACCTTTTAATCCGTTTTCTTAAGATCAGATGGATGGCATGGGTACTGGTGATTTTGTGTGGAGCTATAATCTATTTTATTGGTGGCAGATTACAAAGTGAACTGGCCCCTATGGAAGATAAAAGTAGCATACGATTCAGTCTGACTGCACCAGAAGGGTCAAGCTATGAATTTACACGAAAAGTAACTGAAGACTTCACCAAATATTTGTACGATTCTATTCCCGAAAGAGATTTCGTTTTTGGTGCTGTACCCAGTTTTTTTTCAACTGGAGTAAACGCATCATTCATGCGTATGGCACTGGTTCCACCAGAGGAGCGGACACGCTCCCAACAGGAAATCGTTGGAGCTGTTGCTTCCAAAATTCCTGGTTTTAAGAATGCCAGAATTTTCCCGATTCAGGAACAAACCATTTCTGTCGGACTTGGAAGCAGGGGTTCCTTACCTGTGCAGTTTATTATCCAGAACATGGATTTTGAAAAGATTAAAAAAGTTATACCTAAATTTTTAGAAGAAGCACGCAATAATAAAACCTTTCAAAATGTAGATGTTAACCTGAAATTCAATAAACCCGAACTTCTTGTTAAAATAAACCGTTCCCGCGCAGCTGACCTTGGCATCAGTACACAGGATGTTGCTTCAGCCTTACAAGCTGCATATAGTGGTGGTCGAATCGCCTATTTCCTAATGAATGGAAACCAATATCAGGTCATTGCACAGGTTGATCGGAAAGATAGAACTGTTCCTGCCAGTCTTAATCAGATTTTTCTAAGAAGCAGCAAAGGAGAAAATATTCCGCTGGAATCAGTCATTACACTGGAAGAAAGCAACAGCCCCCCTACCCTTTTTCATTTTAACAGGTTTAAATCTGCAACCATTTCTGCTTCCCTTGCTGAAGGTAAAACCATAGGAGAAGGTGTAAAGGTAATGCGCGAAATTGGGAACAAAGTTTTGGATCCCAGTTTTCAAACTGCCCTCAGCGGTCCATCAAGAGATTATGAAGAAAGTTCTTCGAATACTTCCTTTGCTTTTGGATTGGCGTTATTACTTGTTTACTTGTTGCTTGCAGCACAGTTTGAAAGTTTCACCGATCCATTAACCATAATGCTTACAGTTCCACTTGCATTGGCTGGTGCTGTGCTTGGGCTGTGGTCTATGGGACAAACATTAAATCTTTTCAGTCAGATTGGAATGATTATGTTGATAGGACTGGTTACCAAAAATGGTATTCTGATTGTTGAATTTGCAAATCAAAAAAGAATGCTAGGTATGCCTAAAAAACAAGCTGTTCTTGAATCTGCCATTCAACGATTAAGGCCAATTCTTATGACCAGTCTTGCTACCGCATTTGGAGCCTTGCCTATTGCTTTAAGTTTGGGGTCGGGTTCCACTAGTCGTATGCCACTGGGTACTGTAGTTGTAGCAGGTATTTTATTTTCCCTTCTGCTGACACTTTTTGTTGTACCAGCGGTATATACCTATGTTTCAGGAAAACATAGTAAAACCAATGATGAATATCTACAGGAGAATTGAAATATTGTTCCATGAAATATTATTTTCTTACAATCATTTTATTTTTCTTATTTATTGGAATTATTTCACCTGTAAATAGTCAGGATTTATTTACACTACGTCAGGCTGTTGATTTAGCAATTGAAAACAGTTTTGAAATAAAAATAGAACGTAACAACGCTGCCATTTCAGACAACAATAATAATCCCGGTGTTGCAGGAGCCTTGCCTTCCGTAGGTCTTTCAGCATCTGACAATCAACAGATGACTTCCATATATCAGAAGCTCAGCAACGGAACAATTATTGAACGTCAAAATGCATTTGGAAACAATGCGAATGCCAGTTTGTCTGCCTCAATGATATTATATAATGGCATGAGAATTACTGCTGAAAAGAAGCGTTTAGAAGAAATTAGCCTGCTGAGTAAGTATCAACTAAAAAGTAAAATACAATCTGTAACAGCAGAGGTCATGCTCAAGTATTATGAAATGGTTCGCCAAGAAAAATACCTTGTATCATTACAAAAATCAGTGGGACTGGCAGAAAAAAAACTGGAAATCGCCCACAATCGTAAGGAAGCTGGGCTTGCCGGAAATCCGGAAGTTTTTCAAAGTCAGGTAGATTTGAATACCTTGCTTGAAACCCAGGCCGAACAGGAACTGCAGCTGCAACAAGCACGAATTACCTTTGCAGGATTATTAAATCTTCCCAGAGATACTGTTTTTAAACTGGAAGAACCTACCCCATCTATTCTTCCTTTTTCTTTGGAGGAAGGAATGGATTTTCTAAAAACCAACCCCGACCTAAAAGCTTTAGGAGCTGCCGTAAGAGCACAGGAAGAAGTAGTGCGGGAAATTGCAGCACTGAGGTCTCCAACTTTAAGAGCAAATGCTGCCTACAATTATAATTTTTCGCAAAGCCAGGCAGGATTTCAATTGATGAACCAGAGTTACGGCCCCACAATTGGGCTTAGTTTATCCTTGCCCCTATATTCAGGTGGAGCAAATAAAAAAGCAGAGCAAAATGCCCGGTTAACCACCGATAATTTTAAATTAAGTCAAGAATCGCTTAAAAATGAATTGCAGACTAGTTTACAATCCTGGTTTGCCACATGGGAGTCAGGAAAACGTCAGCTTGCTCTTGAAAAAGACAATTACAAACTTTCCGGTGAATTACTAGAGTTGGAATTGGAGAAATACAAGCTCCGGGAAAGTTCGGTTTTGCAACTCAGGCAAGCTGAAGAGAATTTCGAAAACTCTGCCTTTCGCTTATTTACGATTGCCTATACTGTAAAAACAGCCGAAATTCAGGTTAAACTTTTGTGTAACCAACTGGAAGTTGAAGAATAATAATTCTATTTATTTGGATCAGATTATTCTGATTTAGGATACCCTTTTTCAGATTCCAAGCGGGATAAAGCCATCATTTGTCTTAATGTTTCCTGCATACCTTGAGGTGAGCCATCTAAGAAAATTACATTCCCCTTGCCTTGTTCTGCAAAGTTTTTAATGGACTCCGTCCACATACTAAATAATATCATTGAGGCATCAAGATCTGCATCCTCCATCATTCGCGCCGCCTTGCTCATACCTGCAGCTACTTCTTCTCTAAATAAAGCGATTCCCTGACCTCTAAGTTGTGCCGCTTCACGCTCAGCCTGAGCAGCAATTTTTATAGCATTTCCTTCTGCCTCTGCTGCTTTCGTTTTTGTAATTAACAATGCCTGACCTTCATTTTCTGCCGCAGCCTTTAAATTATTCGAAGCAACAACCTTGGCCATGGATTTCATCACTTCCGCATCAAAAGTAATGTCGTTCAATTGTAAATCAATAAGGTGATAGCCCCATTGTTCCAATGTTTTATCTAATTGATCCTTCACGGCATCAACGATATCTGTTCGTAGGGATAAAACCTCCGCCTGCTTTTTGGTTGCTACAAATGCCCTAACCGACCCTTCTACAGAACGAACCAAGGCCGCCATAAAGTTTTTATCATTTACGAATTTAAAAGCCACGTTTTTTATGGTTTCTTCCTGCTGATTTAATACAGAATACAAAAGCATGGCAGTAAATCCTACATTGGCCTGATCAATTGTAACGGCCTGAAATTGCAACTCAGCAGAACGATTCTGTATGGAAATGCGTACCCAAACTCTCTCAATAATTGGAATTTTAAAGTTCAAACCTGGGGATAGGCAACGATTAAACTTTCCGAAAACGGTAGTTACCCCAACAGTGCCTTGCTGAATGCTTGAGAATGAAGAAAACAGCAAGACAGCGATTAAAGCGATTATTATATAGACTGTAAACATATTTTAAAAGTACAGCAAAGATGAGCATTATCCTACCTTTGAAGTTTAATTCCGGCTCAGAATAAAGTTTATGCGATTTGATTTATTTTTCCTTCAAACAACAGGTTTTAAAAAGATTCTGTCAGTTTTAACGAGTATAATTTTTATTTGCGCTTGTACCTTTTTATACGGGCAAAAGTTTTCTCCGCCCATGGGCGCTAATGATACCATTCCTAAAACCATAAAAAGTGTGCCTGCATTTAGTGATTCTTTATGCAGCAGTTTTTTTATTACTATAGAACAGGAAGTAAAATTACACAGGCACAATTTTCATTCCGAACATGTATATATACTGGAAGGAAAAGGTAAAATGCAGTTGGGTGAAGAGCAGATACGGGTTCAAGCCGGAGATTTGATTTTTATACCCAAAGGCAAGGCTCACGCGTTGAAAGTAACTGAAGGGCCTGTAAAAGTTCTTTCCATCCAGGCTCCCTTTTTTAATGGAACCGACAGGGAATGGATTACCCCTTGATAAATTAAACCGACTGGCAAGTCGGGTTGAATACTGGAAAATGACGTGTCTATTCAGGGATTTAGTTTCCATTTCGAATAATAAAAAA
>Ga0114977_10001685_pt1 | contig 14519 bp, 13 predicted proteins | sample S_130805_MF_Meta_FD_87026 | JGI IMG/M metagenome (GOLD analysis project Ga0114977, IMG submission 87026) | Freshwater microbial communities from Lake Simoncouche, Canada to study carbon cycling - S_130805_MF_MetaG | ecosystem: Environmental > Aquatic > Freshwater > Lake | place: Lake...
AGCTTGCACGAGCGCGCCGATGGGTTGGTCAGCGTGGACATGGGTGCGCCAATTTGGGATGCGGCGCGCATTCCCTTTGATCCCCAACACGCGCAATCTCTGCCGCCACAGGCCACGCAAACCGCAGGACGCTGGCGCATCCAGTGGCCCGGCCACAGCGCCTTGATCACGCCGGTGTCGATGGGCAACCCGCATGCGGTGCTGTGGGTGGACGATGTCGACACCGCGCCGGTGCTCAGTTGGGGGCCAGTGATTGAACACCACCCGGCTTTCCCCAAGCGGGTGAACGTGGGTTTTGCCCAGATCGTGTCGCGCCGTGCAATTCGCTTGCGTGTGTTCGAGCGCGGCGCGGGTGAAACCTTGGCCTGTGGCACGGGTGCCTGCGCGGCGGTGGTGGCGGGCCAGGCGTTGGGTATGCTCGACGCCGATGTGGTGGTGCACGCGCGCGGTGGTACGCTCGAGATTTCTTGGTCCGGGGATGCTTCGTCGGTGCGCATGACCGGTGCGGCCACCACGGTGTTCCACGGTGAGACAGAACTGCCCGACATCACATGAAACCAGCCGCACTCAACCCCATCACCGAAGACGACATCGCCCAATTTTTGGTGCACACACCGGACTTTTTTGACCGCCATGCCGAGTTGCTGGCCACGGTTCGCTTGGGCAGCCCGCATGGCGGGCGGGCGGTGAGTTTGCAAGAGCGCCAAGCCGAGATGCTGCGCGAGAAGATCCGCGCCTTGGAGGCGCGCATGATGGAGATGATCCGCCATGGCAACGACAACGCGGTGCTGACCCAGCGGTTGCAGCGCTGGTCGCAGTCTTTGTTTTTGGTGCCGCAGGCGCGTGATCTGCCGCGTGTGTTGGCCGAGCAAATTGAGCATCAGTTCATGGTGCCGCAAGTGGCCTTGCGCTTGTGGGGGGTCGCGCAAGCCCACCAAGGCGAGCCTTTTGCCCAGGGTGCGAGTGAAGATGTCAAGCTGTTTGCCGCCTCGCTGAGCCAGCCTTATTGCGGTGTCAACAATGGCTTTGAAGCCGCCCAGTGGTTGGCCGATCCGGCCGCGGCGCAGTCCTTGGCACTGGTCAAGCTGCGTGACCCGACCGCCACGGATGCCTCAGCGGCCGCCATCGGTTTGTTGGTGTTGGCCTCGCCCGACAGCCAGCGCTACCACGCCGGCATGGGCACCGAGTTTTTGGACAGCTTGAGCGCTTTGGCCAGCGCGGCATTGCAGCGCTTGCGCTGAGGCGTGCCCACTGCGCGGTGTGACCCCTGGCGCGTGCCCCATGCCAACGCCCCCTCCCGTGACAACTGACAACCAGGTCGCAACACGCGACGCGCGCGTGCTGCGCTACCTCGACCATGTGCGCTTTGAAAAGCGTTTGGCCGATCGCACCATCACCTTGTATGGCCTGGACCTGGACCGCCTGGAAGCACTGGCGCGTGCGGTGCCGGTCGATTTGACCGCGGTGCACAGCGCCCATGTGCGGCGCTGGGTGGCGCAGATGCATGCGCAGGGCCGCAGTGCACGCGGCATTGCCCTGATTTTGTCGGGCTGGCGTGGTTTTTATGCTTGGCTTGCGCGCGAAGGCGTGCTGGCCACCAACCCGGTCCAAGGCGTGCGCCCGCCCAAAGGCGCCAAGCCTTTGCCCAAGGCCTTGAATGTGGACCAGGCCGTGCAGTTGGCCGACCATGTGGTGAACGAAGACGACCCGGCGTTGGAGGCGCGCGACGCGGCCATCGTCGAGTTGTTGTACGGCAGCGGTTTGCGTGTCGCCGAGTTGGTGGGCTTGGACGTGCATGACAGCGCCCAAGCGCGTGGTTGGCTCGATTTGGCCGCTGGCCAAGCGCATGTGCTGGGAAAGGGCAGCAAGCGGCGCAGTGTGCCTTTGGGTGCCGTGGCCGTCACGGCAGTGGTGCATTGGCTGGGCCTGCGCCCCAGCCATCTGCGCGACCCGGCGCAGACCGCCTTGTTTGTCGGCCGCCACGGCACGCGCTTGAGCGCGGACGCGGTGCGCCAACGCCTGAAGCGGCGCGCTGCTTTGGCCGGCGTGGCCACGCCGGTGCACCCGCACATGTTGCGCCATTCGTTTGCCAGTCATTTGCTGCAGTCCAGTGGCGACATGCGCGCGGTGCAAGAGCTGCTGGGCCACGCCAGCATCAGCACCACACAGGTGTACACGCGGTTGGACTTCAGCCACTTGGCACAGGTTTATGACGCGGCCCACCCGCGTGCCCACAAAAAATGAAACGATCGACCGCATGAAAACCTTGCGCCTGCGAGAGGGCAAAGAGCGCGCCGCTTTGCGCCGCCATCCTTGGATATACGACAACGCCATCGCCAAAGGCGGCGGCGACAGCGGCGAGACGGTGCGGGTGGAGTCGGCCACTGGCCAGTTTTTGGGTTGGGCGGCGTTCAGCCCGAGCTCGAAAATTCGCGCCCGCATTTGGAGCTTTGACGAGACCGAGCGCATTGACGACGCCTTTTTTGCCCGCCGCTTGCATGCCGCCATCGCCGCGCGCTCGCGCATGAACATCGACAGCGATGGTGTGCGTTTGGTGCATGGCGAGGCCGATGGGTTGCCCGGCCTGATCGTCGACCGCTATGGCGAGACCTTGGTGGCGCAGTTTCTCTCCAGCGGCAGCGAACGCTGGAAGCAGGCCATTGCCGACGCGTTGTGCAGCGCCAGCGGCGTGGCGCGTTTGTACGAGCGTTCGGACTCGGGCGTGCGCGCCTTGGAGGGCTTGCCCTCGCACACCGGTTGGTTGCGCCAACCCGTGGGGGATGCGGGGCACACCGAAATTGGCCTGCGCGAGCACGCCTGGCAGCTCACCTTGGATGTGGCCGAAGGACACAAAACCGGGTTTTACCTGGACCAGCGCGACAGCCGGCACAAATTTGCCCAGTACGCCCAGCGCTTGGGTTTTGCGCAGGTGCTCAATTGCTATTGCTATACAGGTGGGTTTAGCGTGGCTGCGTTGAGCGGCATGCGAGCGGCCGGGGTGTTGGGCTCGGGGGCGATGGTCACCTCGATTGACTCGTCCGGCCCGGCCATCGCCCGCGCGCAACGCCATGTGCAACTCAATGGCTTTGACAATGACAGTGCGCACTTCATGGATGCCGATGTCAATGCCAGCTTGCGCCAGTTCATCCAAGACGGGCGCGTCTTTGACGCCATCATCTTGGACCCGCCCAAATTTGCCCCCACCGCCGCACATGCCGAGCGCGCCGCGCGCGCTTATAAAGACATCAACCGCTTGGCGTTCAAATTGCTGGTGCCCGGCGGTGCCTTGTTCACCTACAGTTGTTCGGGCGGCATCAGCGCCGACTTGTTCCACAAGATCGTGGCGTCTGCGGGGACCGACGCCGGGGTCGACGGCTTCATCAGCGAGCGGCTGTTTGCTGCCCCCGACCACCCCATGACCGTGACCTTCCCTGAAGGCGAGTACCTCAAGGGCTTGGTGGTCATCAAAAAGTAATTGGTTTGGCCCGGGCTGGGCTGGACCCAAGCCGTTGGGCGGGCAAATGAACCCCCGCCGTGGCCGGTCTTAAATGATCGCTACACTGCCCCACTTTGTGCATTCACCCCCAGAAAGCAAGCCATGTTGATTCCCACCACTGTTCTGACCGGGTTTTTGGGCTCGGGTAAAACCACTTTGCTCAAGCGTGTGCTGTCCGAGTCCCATGGCATGAAGATCGCCGTGATCGAAAACGAGTTCGGCGAGGAAAACATCGACAACGAAATCTTGGTGGCCGACACGAAAGAGCAAATCATCCAAATGAGCAACGGCTGTGTGTGTTGCACCATCCGCGAAGATTTGCGCACCACCTTGCGCGACCTGGCCGAGCGCCGTCGCAAGGGCGAACTCGATTTCGAGCGCCTGGTCATCGAAACCACCGGCTTGGCCGACCCCGGTCCGGTGGCCCAAACCTTTTTCATGGACGACGAGGTGGCCGAGGGCTATTTGCTCGACTCCATCCTCACCTTGGTCGACGCCAAACACGCCGCGCAGCAACTCAACGACCGCCAAGAGGCGCGCCGCCAGGTGGGTTTTGCCGATCAAATCTTCATCAGCAAGAGCGACTTGGTCGATGCCAGTGAGTTGGAGGCCTTGCAGCACCGACTCAAACACATGAACCCGCGCGCTCCTCAAAAGACGGTGCATTTTGGCGAGGTGTCGATCAAAGAGGTGTTTGACCTGCACGGCTTTAACCTCAACGCCAAACTCGACATCGACCCCGATTTTTTGCAAGACAGCGCGCACCAGCACCACGACCACGCGCACGGGGAGCACTGCGACCACCCCTCGCACCAACACAACCACGACCATGGTGGCGGCCACCACCATCACCACGACGACGACGTGAAAAGCTTTGTCTTCAAGTCCAACCGCGCTTTCGACCCGGCCAAGTTAGAGGACTTTTTGGGGGCCATCGTCAATATTTATGGCCCGCGCATGCTGCGCTACAAGGGCGTGTTGTTCATGAAGGGCACCGAGCGCAAAGTCATCTTCCAAGGCGTGCACCAACTCATGGGCAGCGACTTGGGGCCAGCCTGGGCCAGTGAAGAAGTGCGCAACAGCAAAATGGTCTTCATCGGCATCGATTTGCCCAAGGATATTTTTTTCCAAGGCCTGGACAAATGCCTGGTCTGAGGGGCGCGCATCTCTGTCGCTACAATCGCGCGCGCCCAATGCTGGGCAAAAGGCGAAGCTTTGGGGGCAACCCCGGGTGAACAAGTGGACCTGATCAGGCCCGCACGCCCAACCAGCAAGTTGTACATCCGCCCATCGGCGGGGGGCAAACCTTAGGAGACCGTTCGTGACCACTGCCAAAACCAAAAAAGGTGTCGCTGTGACCAAAGCCAAGCCCGTGGCCAAAAAGGTGGGCAAGGCGGCGACCCCAGCCAAGGCGGTCAAGCCCGTGGCCAAAAAGGCCCCGCCCCGTGCCGCTGCCAAGGCCAAGCCTGTGGCCAAGCCAGCCGTGAAAAAGGCTGCACCGGCGCCGGTCAAGAAAGCTGCTCCGGCATCTGCCAAAAAAACCAGCGCGGCCAAGCCAGCCCCCAAGTCAACAGCCAAGCCAGCGGCCAAGCCGGCGGCCAAAGCCGTTAAAACCGCAGTGAAAAAACCCGTGCCCATGAAAGCCGTGGTCAAAACCAAGGCAGCGGCCAAACCCGCGCCCAAAAAATCCGCACCTGCGGCCAAATCCACTCCCCCCAAAGCCAAGGGCAAAGCGGTGCCTGTCAAGGCCAAGCCGCAGCCCAAAGTCGCGGCCAAACCCGCGCCCAAGGCCGCCAAACCCGTTGTGAAAAAACCTGCTTCCCCGCCCGCCAAAACAGCTGCCACCAAAGTGGCCCCGGGCAAAACCGCTGGCGCCAAAGCCGCAGCGCCTGCGCGGCCCACACCGGTGCCCGCACCGCCCAAGCCCGTGGCGGCAGTGGGCAAGCAGTCGCCGCGCGCGGCCAAGGCTGCCTCCATGGTGCCCCCGCCCCCCGCTGCGGTGGTGCCCTCGACCGCTGCCAAGTCCAGTTATTCGCCCATCATCACCCCCACGCACATTGCCGCTGCCCCCGTGAACACACACAAAGACCCCAAATTGGCCAACCATTGGAAAACCAAACCGCTGGAGAGCCTGACCGACGCTGACGTCTCGGCCATGCCCGACAGCGAGTACATGAACAGCGTTCAGATGGCGTTCTTCCGCCGCAAGCTGGTGCAGTTGAAACAAGACATCCTCAACAGTGCCGGTGAAACCACCGAGCACCTGCGCGAGGACACCACCGTGGTGCCCGACCCGGCCGACCGCGCCACCATTGAAGAAGAGCATGCCCTGGAGCTGCGCACCCGTGACCGCGAGCGCAAATTGCTCAAGAAAATCGAGCAGTCCATCTCCCGCATTGACAGCGAAGATTACGGTTACTGTGACGAAACCGGTGAGCCCATTGGCGTGGGCCGCTTGCTGGCCCGCCCCACCGCCACTTTGTCGCTGGAGGCGCAGCAGCGGCGCGAACTCAAACAGAAAATGTTTGGCGATTGACCAACCCCAGGGGCCGCCACTGCGGCGTGTGCACCACAACAGGCCTGCGGGCCTGTTTTTTTTGGCCGGGTAAACTCTTAACAATCAACATTGAAAGTTCTTCCTAAGTTGCTAATTTAAAACAACTTTTTCTCTTCGAAAGTCCACGCGAAAACGGCTCTAAGTACTTGATTTAATTGAAAAAAACACAAATGCTTTGGAGATCTGGGTAAATCCTGCTACAGTGCAAATAAGTGCAATAAAGTGGTGAAAAATGCATTTGCATTTTGCTTTTTGCCTGTTTCCAAGGATGTCTTGCTGTGTTTCAAGGTGCTTCATCGTTGACGCTGGATGCCAAGGGCCGTTTGTCGGTGCCCACGCGCCACCGCGAGGTGCTGGCTGCCATGGCGCAGGGCCAGCTCACCCTGACGCGTCACCCCCATGGATGTTTGATGATGTTCCCGCGCCCCGAGTGGGAGCGCTTTCGCGAGCGATTGGCCGCCTTGCCCATGAGCGCGCAGTGGTGGAAGCGCCACTTTTTGGGCAACGCCATGGATGTCGAGATGGATGGCACCGGGCGTGTGCTGGTCTCACCTGAGTTGCGCGAGGCCGCAGGCATCCAGCGTGAAACTTTGCTGCTGGGCATGGGCCACCACTTTGAACTGTGGGACAAGGCCACCTACGAAACCCAGCAGGCGCAAGCCTTGCAAGGTGAGATGCCCGATGTGTTCAAGGACTTTTCTTTCTGAATGAGCACGGTGTCTTTGACATGCACCCACACCACGGTTTTGTTGCAAGAAGCGGTCGATGCCTTGGTGCACGACCCGCAGGGCCACTACGTCGATGGCACGTTTGGGCGAGGTGGGCATTCGCGCGCGATCTTGGCGCGCTTGTCCGGCAACGGGCGCTTGAGCGCATTCGATCAAGACCCGCAAGCTGTTCAGTCTGCACAGGACTTGCTGCAAGACACGCGGTTTTCCATCCGGCACGCGGCATTTTCGAGTTTGCGCGAATGGCCGGCGGCGAGTTTGAGTGGGGTGCTGCTCGACATTGGTGTGAGTTCGCCGCAAATCGATCAAGCCGAACGCGGCTTTTCGTTTCGCCACGACGGCCCATTGGACATGCGCATGGACCCGACCCGAGGGCGCAGCGTGCACGAGTGGTTGGCCACAGCAGAACAGCAAGAAATCATGGAGGTGATTCGTGACCATGGCGAAGAACGGTTTGCTGTTCAGATTGCAAAGGCGATTGTGGCTCGCAGACAAGAGCGGGGCGCGCCTGCAAGCACCGCTGAGTTGGCCCAACTCGTGGCTGGCACGGTCAAAACCCGCGAGCCGGGCCAGGACCCTGCAACGCGCACATTTCAGGCTTTTCGGATTCACATCAATGCCGAGCTTGAAGAACTGCAACAAGCGCTAGAGGCCAGCATCCATGCATTGCAACCAGGGGGACGTTTGGTGGTGATCAGTTTCCATTCGCTGGAAGACCGGATCGTGAAGCAATTCATCGCGCGCCACAGCCGCGAGGTGGTGGATCGCCGCTTGCCCTTTGCGCCCGAGCAGGCCTTGCATTTGAAGGCGCTGGGCAGGGTGCGCGCAAGCGCCGCAGAGGTCGCGGCCAACCCCCGGTCGCGCAGCGCCATCATGCGCGTGGCCGAGCGCACAGCGGTGGCCGCCCCATGACCCGGGTCAACATGATGCTGTTGCTCGCGGTGGTGGCCAGCGCCTTGTACCTGGTGCGGGTGCAGTACGAGTCGCGCCGCTTGACCACCGAACTGGACCGCGCCAAAGACCGTTCGCAAGAACTGCAAACCGAGCACGACCGCTTGGACCTGGAGCGGCGCGCTTTGGGCACCCCGCTGCGGGTGGAAAAACTCGCGCGCGAACAACTCAATATGCGCACCGTCACGCCGGCGATCACGCAGTACGCGCGAATCGGGGACAACTCGGCCAACGCCCACGCCCCGGCGCAAGACAAACCAGCGGAGCAGCCATGAGCACCCGCAGCGTCCAATACACCTCCAGCCCCTTGTTGGCGAGCAAAACACCGGTCTGGCGCAGCCAGTTCATCGTCGCTTGCATCGCGGTGGGTTTTTTGGGCTTGGTGGGGCGCGCTGCTTATGTGCAAGTCATTGACAACGCGTTTTTCAAAAAGCAAGGGGCGCTGCGCTTTATTCGGGTGCTGGAGCTGCCCGCCAACCGCGGCCGCATCTTGGACCGCAATGGTTTGATCTTGGCCTCCAGTGTGCCCACGCCCAGTGTGTGGGCCAACCCAGAGGACATCGATCGCAACCCGGCCAAACTCAAAAGCTTGGCCAAGTTGCTCAACATGAGTGCCCAAGAAATCGAGCGCAAGCTCGAGGACGAGGATAAAAACTTTGTCTGGTTGCGCCGCCAAGTTGACGAGCCGGTGTGGCGCGAAATCGAGGCGCTCAAAATCAAGGGCGTGTACGCGCGCATGGAGTACAAGCGCAAATACCCCGAAGGCGAAGCCCTGGCCCATGTGGTGGGCTTTACCAACGTGGAAAACAGCGGCCAAGAGGGCGTGGAGTTGGCCTTTGAAAAAGAGCTCGGTGGCAAAGCGGGGTCGCGCCGGGTGATCAAAAACCGGCTCAAGCAAGTGGTCGAGCACATTGGCGAGGAAATCCCGCCTGTCGATGGCCGCGACTTGCAACTGAGCATCGACAGCAAGGTGCAGTTTTTCGCCTACCAAAAACTGCGTGAAGCCGTGCTGCAGCACAAAGCGCAGGCTGGCAGTGTGGTGGTGCTCGATGCCCAGTCGGGTGAGGTGCTGGCCTTGGCCAACTACCCCAGCTACTCCCCCGAGCGGCGCGTCAACCTGAGCGGCGCGCAGTTGCGCAACCGCGCACTGACCGATACCTTTGAGCCGGGCTCAACCATGAAGCCGTTTGCCATCAGTTTGGGTTTGGAAAAGGGCTTGATCAAACCCGAGACCATGATCCAAACGGCACCCGGGCGCATCACCTTGGCGGGCGCGACCATCTCAGACGCACATCCCCACGGCATGCTCAGCGTCAACGAGGTGATCCAAAAATCAAGCAACGTGGGCACGGTCAAGATCGCCATGCAAATGCCCCCGCGCGAGATGTGGGAGATGTACACCCAACTCGGCTTTGGGCAAAAACCCGAGCTGCCCTTCCCTGGCATTGTGTCGGGCCGACTGCGTGCCTACAAAACCTGGCGCCCCATTGAGCAAGCCACCATGAGCTATGGCTACGGTTTGTCGGCCAGTTTGTTTCAACTGGCCCAGGCCTACACGGTGTTTGCACGCGATGGCGAGCGGTTGCCCGTGTCCTTGATCAAGCGCACCGAACCCGCCGTGGGCGTGCGCGTGATGGAGGCACGCCATGCCGTGGCCGTGCGCCACATGCTCAATTTGGCCGCCGGTCCGGGGGGCACCGCGCCCAAGGCCCAAACCATGGGCTACTCGGTGGGCGGCAAAACCGGTACCGCCCACAAGCAAGAGGGCAAGGGCTACGCCAGCAAAAAATACCGTGGCTTCTTTGTCGGCCTGGCCCCGATCGAAAACCCCCGCATCGTGGTGGCCGTGATGATCGATGAGCCCACCAACGGCGCGTATTTCGGTGGCGATGTGGCCGCCCCGGTATTTAGCCAAACTGTGCAACAAACCCTGCGCATGATGGGCATACAGCCCGACGTGGCGGTGCGGCCACAAGTGATGGCCAAAGCAGAGGCCGAGTCGTTTTGATGCCCGTTTTGCACAACCCCCAACAAGCCGCGCAGTGGTTGCACCAGCGCGGTTGCGCGCAACTGCACAGCGACAGCCGCCATGTGCGCTCGGGTGACGGCTTCATGGCCTGGCCGGGTGGGCGCAGCGATGGCCGTGCCCATGTGTCCGATGTGTTGGCGCGCGGGGCGCGTGCTTGCTTGGTCGAGCGCGAGGGTGTGGCGCAGGGCTGGTCAGAGCAGTGGGGCCACCGCCAAAGCGATGCCCTTGCAGGCGATGGGCTGGGCACGTATGCGGGTTTGCGCCGCGACAGCGGGGCCATTGCATCGGCCTTTCACGGCCACCCCAGCCGCCACATGGATGTGCTGGCCATCACCGGCACCAATGGCAAAACAAGCACCGCATGGTGGTTGGCCCATGCGCTGCAAGCCCTCGGTCGCGGTTGTGCCGTGGTGGGCACCTTGGGCATGGGGGACGTGGCGCATGCCACGCATTGGTCACATGGCGGCGGGCTGACCACGCCCGATGCCGTGGTGCTGCAGTCGCAATTGCGCCAGTTTGTCGATCAAGGCTTGGGCGCTTGTGCCATCGAGGCCTCTTCGATTGGTTTGCGCGAGCACCGCTTGAGCGGCACCCACCTGCGCTTGGCCTTGTTCACCAATTTCAGCCAAGACCATTTGGATTACCACGCCAGCATGGCCGACTATTGGCAAGCCAAATCGGCTTTGTTTGATTGGCCCGACTTGCCTGCCGCTGTGGTCAACATCGATGACGCCCAAGGCCACAGCCTGGCCCAGCAATTGATGGCCCGCCAGCGACCGGCCGATGTGTGGACGGTGTCGTGCCAAGGCGCGGCGCGCTTGCAAGCGCGCCACATCCGCTGGCAGGCTGCGACCGATGCGGGCCCCGGCTTGGCGTTTGACGTGTGCGAAGCAGGGCAAACCGTGGCGCTGCAAACGCAAATGGTCGGCGCCTTCAATGTCAGCAATGTGCTGGGGGTGATCGCGGCCCTGCGCGCCTTGGGCCACAGCTTGTCCGATGCCGTGCAAGCGTGTGCCCATTTGCCCGGCGTGCCCGGGCGCATGAACAGCTTGGGGGGGGCCAGGCAACCGTTGGTGGTGGTGGACTATGCCCACACCCCGGACGCGCTGGAAAAAGCCTTGCAAGCCTTGCACAGCGTGGCCCAGCAGCGCCAAGGCAAACTGTGGTGCGTTGTGGGGTGTGGTGGCGAGCGCGATGCGGGCAAGCGGCCCTTGATGGCGCGCGTGGCCCAAACCCAGGCTGATCGTGTGGTGCTCACCAGTGACAACCCGCGCAGCGAAGACCCGCTGGCCATCTTGGCGCAAATGCAAGCCGGCCTGCGTGGCGAACAACACATCCGTGTGCAAGCCGATCGCCGAGCGGCCATCGCCGACGCCGTGGTCCAGGCCCAGGCCTGCGATGTGGTGCTGATCGCAGGCAAAGGCCACGAAACCACCCAAGAGATCAATGGCCAGCGCTTGCCGTTTTCCGACACCCAAGTGGCGCTGGACTGCCTCGGCGCGGGGGCGTGGTCATGAGCGCGATGTCTTTGAGCCTGGTGCAAGCCCAGCAGTGGATTGGTGGTGCGCGTGCGGTGGGCGATGTCACACCCGCGTGCGATCGCGTGCACACCGACACGCGCAGCTTGCAAAGCGGCGACTTGTTCGTGGCCTTGCGCGGTGAGCGCTTTGATGCACACGATTTTTTACCCCAAGCGCGGGCGGCAGGTGCGCGCTTGTGCCTGGCCGAACACGGTTTGGCCGCGGCCGGGCTGAGCGGTTTGGAGGTGCCTAGCAGCTTGCGCGCTTTGGGCGAGTTGGCCCATGGTTGGCGCCAGCAGTTTGAGGTGCCTGTGGTGGCGGTGACGGGCAGCAATGGCAAAACCACAGTGACGCAGATGATCGCCAGCATTTGGCGCGCCTGGCACCCGGGCGCAGACCAAAGCTTGGCCACCCTGGGCAACTTCAACAACGACATTGGCCTGCCCCTGACCTTGTTGCGGCTGCGCCCCAGCCACCACTGTGCGGTGGTTGAGATGGGCATGAACCACCCCGGCGAAATCGCCCAACTCGCCGCCATCGCCGCACCCAGCGTGGCCCTGGTCAACAACGCCCAGCGTGAACACCAAGAGTTCATGCACAGCGTGGCCGCCGTGGCGCAAGAGAACGGCAGCGTGTTGCAAGCCCTGGGGCCTGACGGCGTGGCCGTGTTCCCCGCCGACGACGAACACACCGCGTTGTGGCGCAGCTTGGCCGGGGGGCGGCGCAGTTGGTGCTTTGGCTGGGACGAAGGCGCCGAGGTGTCCTTGGCACAGGCCCAATGGACGGCCGACCACTGGCAGCTGCGCATGCGCACGCCCCTGGGCGAATTGACCACCGACTTGCACATCGCGGGGCGGCACAACCTGCGCAACGCGATGGCGGCGGCAGCCGCTGCCATGGCCGCGGGCGCACCCTTGGCCGCGGTGGCGCAAGGTTTGCGTGACTTCACCCCCGTGGCAGGGCGCTCGCGGGCACTGGTCATGCGCTGGCAAGACCAGGCGTTGACGGTGATCGACGACACCTACAACGCCAACCCCGACTCGGTGCTGGCCGCCATCGACGTGCTGGCCGATTTGCCCGCGCCGCGCCTGCTGGTGTTGGGCGACATGGGCGAGGTGGGTGCCCATGGTGAGGTTTTCCACACCGAGGTGGGCCGACATGCTCAGCAGCGTGGCATTGAGCGCGTGTTTACCTTGGGCGTGTTGGCCCAAGCCAGTGCGCGTGCGCACCCTGCGGCTCAGCATTTTGAAGACATGGCGCACCTGCAAGCTGCGGTGCTGGCGCAAGCGCCGCTGGGCGGCAGTGTGTTGGTCAAAGGATCGCGCTTCATGCGCATGGAGCGCGTGATCGAGTCCCTGCGCGCGAACACCCCCGCATCGGAGGCCGCATGCTCTTGAGCCTGGCCCAGTGGCTGCAAACCTTGTCGCCCGAGTTTGGCTACTTTCGGGTCTTTCAGTACCTGACATTTCGCGCCGTGATGGCCGCGCTCACCGCTTTGTTGATGGGCCTGATCGCTGGGCCCTGGGTGATTCGCAAACTCACCGAACTCAAAATTGGTCAACCCATCCGGGGCTATGGCGTGGCCTCGCACATCAGCAAATCGGGCACCCCCACCATGGGCGGCGTGTTGATCTTGATCTCGATTGCGGTCTCGACCTTGCTGTGGTTTGACCTCTCCAACCGCTTTGTGTGGATCGTGCTCTTGGTCACATTGGGCTTTGGCGCCATTGGCTGGGCCGACGACTGGCGCAAGGTGGTGCGCAAAGACCCCGAGGGCATGCCCTCGCGCGAAAAATACCTGTGGCAGTCGCTGGTGGGCTTGGTCGCTGCGCTGTACCTGGTGTTCAGCATCTCAGAGGTCAGCAACCTGCGCGTGCTTGAGTTGTTCTATTTGTGGGTGCGCTCAGGCTTTGATGTGGATTTGCCGCCCAAAGCTGGTTTGTTGTTGCCTTTTTTCAAAGAGGTCAGCTACCCCCTGGGGGTGTTTGGTTTTGTGCTGTTGACTTACTTGGTCATCGTCGGGGCCAGCAATGCCGTCAACCTCACCGATGGGTTGGATGGATTGGCCATCATGCCGGTGGTGATGGTGGGCTCGGCCCTGGGCGTGTTTGCTTATGTCACGGGCAGTTCGGTGTATTCGAAATACCTGTTCTTTCCCTACATACCGGGATCGGGCGAGTTGATGATTTTCTGCGCCGCCATGGCCGGTGCGGGCTTGGCGTTTTTGTGGTTCAACACCCACCCGGCGCAGGTGTTCATGGGCGACGTGGGCGCACTCGCATTGGGGGCTGCTTTGGGCACCATCGCTGTGATCGTGCGGCAAGAAATTGTGTTGGCCATCATGGGTGGCATTTTTGTGGTTGAGGCGCTATCGGTCATGGCCCAGGTCAGCTACTTCAAATACACCAAGCGCAAATACGGTGAGGGGCGACGCATCCTCAAGATGGCCCCACTGCACCACCATTTTGAAAAATCCGGCTGGAAAGAAACCCAGGTGGTGGTGCGCTTTTGGATCATCACCATGTTGTTGTGCCTGATCGGCTTGTCTACCTTGAAACTCAGATGAGCAGCGCACACACCTCTTCTTTGCAAGACCAAGCCGTGCTGGTCCTGGGCCTGGGCCAGTCTGGTTTGGCGATGGCGCGCTGGTGCGCCCAGCTTGGGGCCCGCGTGTGGGTGCAAGACACCCGTGCAGAGCCGCCGGGCTTGGCCGAATTGCACGCCCATGCGCCGCAAGCCCAGTTCGTGTCAGGTTCCTTCGACCCCGCCGTGCTGAATGCGCATGGCATCCGGGCGGTGTTCAAAAGCCCAGGCTTGTCGCCCGCAGAGGTGGCCTGCGTGTGGCAAGCCGCCAGCGAAGCGGGTTTGTGGGTGGGCACCGAGCTGAGTTTATTTGTGCACGCTTTGAATGAGGCGCAGGCCCACACAGGCTACGCCCCCCAGGTGCTGGCCATCACCGGCACCAATGGCAAAACCACGGTCACCGCGCTGACCACGCGGCTGCTCAAAGCCGCTGGCAAAGACGTGGCCATGGCCGGCAACATCGGCCCCAATTTGCTCGACACCTGGCGTGAGCGCCAAGCCGGTGCAGGCCTGCCTGCGGTGTGGGTGCTGGAGTTGTCGAGCTTTCAGCTCGATGGCGTGGATGGCTTTGAACCCACGGCGGCCACGGTGCTCAATCTGACCGAAGACCACTTGGACTGGCATGGCGACATGGCCGCTTATTGCGCGGCCAAGG